>Ga0256410_1001224_pt1 | contig 20150 bp, 17 predicted proteins | sample PhyWR1_FD_185983 | JGI IMG/M metagenome (GOLD analysis project Ga0256410, IMG submission 185983) | Leaf surface microbial communities from wheat plants in UC Gill Tract Community Farm, Albany, California, United States - DLSL W.R1 | ecosystem: Host-associated > Plants > Phyllosphere >... | reverse complement strand
CCTGCAGCTGCTCGGACAGCAAGTTACCTTTCTGGTCGACCACGGTGACCTGGGATTTGTCCAGCTCCGGCACACTGGTGGCCACCAGGTTGACGATGGCCGACACCTGACCGGCTTCCAGGGCACGGCCCGGGTACAGCTCGACCAGTACCGAGGCGCTAGGCTTGCGGTCGTCGCGCACGAACACCGAGCTTTTCGGGATGGCCAGGTGCACGCGTGCGGCCTTGACGTTGTTCAGGCTGGAAACGGTACGCGCCAGCTCGCCTTCCAGGCTGCGGCGGTAGCGAGTGGCTTCCATGAACTGGCTGGTGCCCAGCCCCTGCTCCTTGTCGAGCAGTTCGAAACCGACATTGCCATCGCTGGGCGCCACGCCGGCGGCCGCCAGTTTCAGGCGCGCACGGGAGAGGTCGTCGGCCTTGACCAGCAGAGCACCGGAGTTGGGCTCGACGTTATAGGGGATGTCAGCAGCACCCAGGGTGTCCATGACCTGCTTGGTGTCCATGCCCGACAGGCTGCCGTACAGCGGACGGTAATCGGGTTGTTGCGACCACAGCACCACGGCAAAGCCGATTGCCACGCTGGCCGCCAGGCCGACCATGAGGCCGACTTGGCGCAGCATGGGCATCTGCGCGATGTTTTCCAGGAACGACATACCTGGCAGCGGGCGCTTGGCCGCTGCCGGGCCCGTCTTGGCGGGGGGGTTGTCGACGACTGCTTCAGCCATGGTCTACGTCCGTCCTCAAACCGGCATCTGCATGATGTCCTGGTACGCCTGGACCAGCTTGTTGCGTACCTGGGTCATGGCCTGCATCGACACACTGGCCTTTTGCGAAGCGATCATCACGTCGGTCAGGTCGACGCCGCTCTTGCCGATCTCGAAGGCATTGGCCAGCTGGGTCGAGGCCTGCTGGGTCTCATGCACCTTGCCGATTGCCTGGCCAAGCATGTCGGCAAAGGTACTCTGCCCCGGCGCCAGCTCGGGGGCGGCGGTGACCTTGGGCAGCGACATTGCATCGGCCTGCATGGCCCGCATGTCCAGCATCAGACGATTGAATTCAACACCTTGGCTCATGACCCTTCTCTCTCCTGCGGCCGCATTTTTTTGACACTCATGCGGCGAATAGCCTACGTAAAGCAACAAAGGTGCCAGCCTATATAGTTCAGGCAACACAACCCCTGTGGGAGCGGGTTCACCCGCGAAGAATCCGACTCGGTATATGGCACCGGCTTCGCCGGTGTTCGCGGGTGAACCCGCTCCCACAGGTATCGCGCCCTCTGCGGGCGGAGTGTCAGCCGAACAGGCTGGCCTCGACGTCGAACCCGGCATCGCGCATCTGCGCCAGCTTATAGCGCAGGGTCCGCGGGCTGATGCCCAGGCGCTCGGCCGCCTCTTTGCGCCGACCGCGCTCGGCGCGCAGGGTATCGATGATCATCTGGTACTCATGGCGGCGCATGTCATCGCCCAGCCCGCTGGCCTCGGCAGTGGCTTCGACTGATGGCCCCGTGCCAGCCGACAAGGGAATGGCGCCTGCCAGACAAAAATCCGCCGCCTCGATCACCCCACCCTGCTGCAGGATCAGCGCCCGCTGAAGCGCGTTGTCCAGTTCACGCACGTTGCCCGGCCAGGCATAGGCCTGCAGGCAGGCCCGGGCCTGCGGCGACAGGCGCACCGGGGCGTGTTTCATCTTGACCGCGTGGCGGGCCAGCAGGCGCTCGGCCAGTTGCAGGATGTCGCCCGGGCGCTCACGCAGCGGGCACCAGGCCAGGGGGAACACTGACAGGCGGTAGAACAGGTCTTCACGGAAGCGACCGGCTGCCACTTCCCCGGCCAGGTCACGGTTGGTGGTGGCCAGCACGCGGATGTCCAGGCTGATCGGTTTGCGCCCGCCCACCCGTTCCACTTCGCGCTCCTGCAGCACGCGCAGCAGCTTGGCCTGCAAGGCCATTGGCATTTCCGAGATTTCGTCGAGCAGCAGGGTGCCGCCTTCGGCCTGCTCGAACTTGCCGGCCTGGGCGGCGATGGCACCGGTGAAGGCCCCCTTTTCATGGCCGAACAGGGTGGCTTCGAGCATGTTGTCGGGGATGGCCGCGCAGTTGATGGCCACAAAGGGCTGCGCCGCCCTCGGCGACTGCTGGTGAATGTAGCGTGCCAGCACTTCCTTGCCGGTGCCGGACTCACCAGAAATCAGCACGGTCGAGTCACTGCGCGCCACGCGTGCGGCCAACTCCAGCAACTGGCGGCTGGCCGGCTCACAGGCCACCGGCCCCTCGTCAGCGGACACCCGCCCTGCGGCATGCCGCTCGACCAGGCTGAGCAGCGCCTTGGGCTCGAACGGTTTGACCAGATAGTCGGCAGCACCTTGGCGCATTGCTTCGACGGCACGCTCGACGGCGGCGTGCGCCGTCATCAACAGCACCGGCAGTTGAGGTTGCTGGCGGCGCAACTGGCTCAACAACTGATGCCCGTCCATACCGGGCATGTTCACATCGCTGACCACCAGGCTGAAGGCATCATCCACCACCGCCTCCAGCGCTTCTTCGGCACTGCCCACTGCCTGGTAGGCGAAACCGCCGATTTCCAGGGTATCGCCCAGCGCTTGGCGCAATACGCGGTCGTCCTCGACCAGCAGCACCTTGATTGCCATTACACCCCCTCCGCCAATTGCCCGTCGATCAACGGCAGCTCTACCCGCACGCAGGTGCCTCGGCCCACCTTCGAACGCAGGCTGATAGCGCCCTGGTGTGCACGCACCACAGCCTTGACCACCGCCAGGCCGAGGCCGGTGCCAGTGGCCTTGGTGGTGAGAAACGGCTCGCCAAGGCGCGCCAACAACTCGGCGGCGATACCGCTGCCGGCGTCACTGACACACAGATGCAGGGTGCGCTCGCGACGGAACAGGTGCACCTTCAAGCGCGCTGGGCCGTCGCTGGCCTGCAGGGCATTTTCGATCAGGTTGAGCAAGGCGCCGACCAGGGTGTCACGATTGCACAGCAGCTCACCCAGATGGCTGTCGCACTGCCAGCGCACGGCGTGCCCCTGCACATGCGCCTGAGCCGCCTGCTGCAGGGCCTGGAAAAGGGCTTTTGGGGTAACCCGATCACCCAGCGGCAACTCGCCACGGGCGAACACCAGCATGTCACGCACCTGGTGCTCCAGCTCGTGCAGGCGCTCCTTCAAGGTACCGGCGAAACGCTGGCGGGTTTCCGGGCTCAGTTGTTGCTCGCTGTCAGCGAGGTGGCTGGCGTAGAGCATGGCGGCCGACAGCGGCGTGCGGATTTGGTGCGCCAGCGAGGCGACCATGCGCCCCAGCGACGACAGGCGCTCGTGGCGGGCCAGCTGGTCTTGCAGGCGACGGGTTTCAGTCAGGTCGTTGAGCAGCACCAGCTGGCCGGGTTCGGCATCCAGCGAGCGGGTGGCGATGGACAGCCGGCGGCCGTCGCGCAGCGAGATTTCATGGCCATCGTCCTTGCGTGGCGCAAAGCTGCGGGCGATCACCCGGCGCCACAGTTCGCCGATCAGCGGTTCACCGAGCAGTTCGCAAGCAGCCGGGTTGGCTTCACGTACAAGGCCATGGCCATCGATCACGATTACCCCGCCGGGTAGCAGGGCCAGCAGGTTCTGCAGGCGGTTGGCCAGGCGTTCCTTTTCGCTCAGCTCTTCGATGCGCTGGGCACTGACCACCGCCAGCTCGCCTTTGAGTTCACTGACCCGGGCTTCGAGCAGGCTGTAGGACTGGCTGAGTTGGCTGGAGACCTGATTGAACAGGGCGAAGGCTTGCTCGATACCCTGGTGGCTATCCTGCTCGATCGGGGTCTGCCCCTGATGATCGGGGGCTCGGGTTACGTGGGCGGCCTGGGGCATCGTGCTCTCTCGCGTGGCTGACCGTCATAAAAACGGTGTGTTGCCAGCGGTGTAGCAATAGCCGTGCCGGGGATGGGGATTTAGGGGGATTGCATCAAGGCTGAGAAGTGTTCGTCGTGAGTTTTGTTGCGCCTGGGAGATCGAGCGCCCCACCGCAACACCCAAGGCGAACACCCCGCCCAAACATCAATCCTCTGCCTGCTCCTCACCGCCTTGGCGGCTCATGCCGTACTTGCGCATCTTCTCGACCAGGGTGGTACGGCGAATACGCAAACGTTCTGCCGCGCGGGCAACGATACCGTTGGCATCGTCCAGCGCCTGCTGGATCAGGCCCTGCTCCAGGCTACCGAGGTAGTCCTTCAGGTCCAGGCCTTCAGGTGGCAGCATTGCAGGGTTGCTGAAGTTTGGCGTGTGACCGTTGATGGCCACCCGCTCTTCCAGATCGCTGCGCAGGCTGTCGACCATCTGCTCGTCTTCGTCATCGACGTAACGGAATTTCTTCGGCAGCTCGGACACGCCAATCACGCCGTACGGGTGCATGATCGCCATGCGCTCGACCAGGTTGGCCAGCTCGCGCACGTTGCCCGGCCAGCCGTGGCGGCACAACGACATTATCGACGCCGAGTTGAAGCGGATGGAGCCGCGCTTCTCGTGCTCCATGCGCGAGATAAGCTCGTTCATCAGCAACGGGATATCTTCCACCCGCTCACGCAGCGGCGCCATCTCGATGGGGAACACGTTCAGACGGTAGTACAGGTCTTCGCGGAAGGTGCCGTCCTCGATCATGGTTTCGAGGTTCTTGTGCGTTGCGGCGATGATGCGCACGTCGATGCTCTGGGTCTTGTTGCTACCCACACGCTCGAAGGTACGCTCCTGCAGCACACGCAGCAGCTTGACCTGCATCGGCAACGGCATGTCGCCAATTTCGTCGAGGAACAGCGTACCGCCGTTGGCCAGTTCAAAACGCCCGGCACGGCTGGTGATTGCCCCGGTAAAGGCGCCCTTCTCGTGGCCGAACAGTTCGCTTTCCAGCAGTTCGGCCGGGATAGCGCCACAGTTGACGGGTACAAACGGCGCTTCGCGGCGCTTGGAATGGTAGTGCAGGTTGCGCGCCACCACTTCCTTGCCGGTACCCGACTCACCCAGGATCAGCACGCTGGCGTCGGTATCGGCCACCTGCTGCATCATCTGCCGCACGTGCTGGATGGCACGGCTGGTGCCGACCAGGCTGCGGAACAGGTTAGGCTCGCGCTGACGGCCGCGCTCGCGCGCCTGGTCGTACATCTCGCGATAGACCTGGGCACGGTGCAGGGAATCCAGCAGCTGGCTGTAGCTTGGCGGCATTTCCAGGTTGGACAGCACCCGGCGGCGCAGGTCTTCCGGGAGCTCCGCAGATGAAATTTCACCTAAAAGCAGAACCGGAAGGAACTCATCCCACCCAGCCACTGTCTTAAGGAGCCCAAGAAGATTGCCCGGAGCGTTCACGTTGCCAATGAGCACGCACAGCACTTCGCGACTCGAGGACAACGACTCGACCGCCTGCTGCCAGTCATGGCTTGCGCAAGCGATGTTTTCTTCGCCGAGGAAATTCAGCACCACCGCCAGATCGCGGCGGCGCGCGCTGTCGTCATCGATCAGCAGAATCTTGGTTTCACGCCACATGCAATAGCAACTTCCCTAGTCATATCGCCGCCCTGCAGGGGCATGCTCGACATCATTCCGACTGAATGGTCAGTGTTCGGACGCCTGGAATTCGAGAACAGACACTAGTTAAGTCAAAAACTTAAAGGCAGTCAAATTTATGGCGCCGAAGCGTTGCTTTCTGCCCAGCTTCAGCTGAACAGATGGTATACCTTTGTGGCGTGTTTCGCTTGATTGATATTCGACATTTGCGCGACCAAGGATTGACGCTCGTCACTTGCAACCTCGATTAGCTGACGATAAACCGCCATCAGCGCCTCCAGATTGGCCCGCACGGCGGCCTCATCCCCTTGCTCTTCCTCCAGCACCTCATCCATGAGCGCCCGGCATGCCAGGTCGAGCTCCCCGATGGCCGCCCAGTCGCGCGCTTGCAAGGCCTGGGTCAAGGCCTGGCGGGTGTCTTCAATTTGCTGCAACGCGCTCATGGGGGCTCCTTGGGGTGTTATTGCTCGGCGGAAGCGATAGCGTCCCAGCCGCTTTTCACGGTGATCATCAGCTGGGCGACTTCGTCGATCATGGCCGGGTCGCTGTGCAGGTTGGCCTGGGTCAGCCGGCGAGCCATGTAGTCGTACAGGCTGTCGAGGCGATCCAGTTCGTCCGGGTTGTCGGTCTTTTCCTTGTCCAGCCCCTCACGTAGGCCGCCGATGATGTCGATGGCCTTGCCCAGCATCACACCCTTCTGCGCCACATCGCCGCGCGCGATCGCACCTTTGGCCTGAGCCATACGATCAAGCGAACCTTCCATCAGCAACTGCACCAAGCGGTGCGGGGTAGCTTCGGAAATTTGAGCGTGGGAATTGACCTTCTGGTACTGACGAAGGGCTCTCATCGGGTGCATGGGGGATCCTCAGTGAACAGGGCTTCTGGACAGTGGCCGCATACCCAAGGTATCGGCCCCGCCCCGGTTTTCTTTAGTGCGGTCAGGAATCGCTGTTGGCTTTGTTCAGCGCGTTCAGCGTGGTCATGACACTGTCACTGGTGGCCTTAAGCTGGGCGACCATGGTGTCCATGGCGTTGTACTTTTTGGTCAGGGTTTCGGTCAGCGATGTAATACGCCGGTCGAGCGCCGTCTGTGATTCTTCCAACTCTTTGAGTTGATTGGTCAGACTGGTCTGGCGCGACGCGAGGATACCACCGGTTTTGACATAGTCCTCTGTCACAGAGGTCATGCGGGTCAGCAAGCCATCCTTACCGGTAAAAAGGCCGCTGATATCGGCGCCGTAGTTTTTGACTGCCGCATCCCACTTGGTGTCGTTGAGCTCAAGCAGGCCGGTCTTCTGCACGGTATTGATACCCAGCTGCGACAAGGTGCGCAGACCGGTAGTGCCTACGCTGCGGCTGATTTCGCTACGTACCAGGTTGACCAGCGAACGCATGGTGGCGTCGCCCGTCAATGCAGCAGAACCCGTTGCAGCACCATCGGAGCCTGTGGTGACCTTGGTCTGGGCATTGACTGTGGTCATCAGCGCGTTGTATGCAGTGACGAACGACTGTACCGAGGACTTGAGCGTATCGTTGTTACTGGTTACCGCGAGGCTGGACTTGCCTTCCTTCACCAGGGTGATATCCACGCCACTGACAGCACCAGTAACGGTGTTGGAGGCCGATTCCAGCTCCAGCCCGTCGAGGGTATACTTGGCATTCTGCGGCTTGGCGATAGTGGTCACACCGGCGGCCATGCTGGCGTCACCCCCCAGCGTAAGCTCGGTGCCCTCGCCCATTTTGGTCGAAGAGAAGATCAACCGCGAACCGCTAGCATCAGTGACGATATTCGCGGTAATTCCCTTGGACTGCAGTTGGCCATTGATGGTGTCACGCGCCTGCTGCAGGGTGGCTCCATTGGCAATGGTCACGCTATGGGTTGAGCTGCCTTGGCTGATAGTCAGGGTTTGCGATTCGCCCGAATCATTGACGATCTTCGATGTGTTTTCGTAGACCTGTGTCGAGATTTTCGAGGCGGTTGCCAGCTGAGTCACTTCAAGCGCATATGTACCCGACGATGCCCCGTCACCGATCTTGATCTTGGCAATGGTTTCATCGGAAGACGATGATGCCAGGCCCGAGAAGCTCGATGCAGTGTTCAGCTTGGCAATGGCAGCTCGAAAAGTTTCCAGCGCGCTTTTGACAGTACCGATGGCCGACAGCGAGGTGGTGGCCGTAGTCGTCTGGTTGTTGATCTGCGTCTGCTTTGGCGCTTTTTCAGCACTAGCCAAGGCCGCAACGATTTCGTCGATTTTAAGACCCGAACCCAGACCGGTAATAGTTGAACTCGCCATCGTTACTCTCCATTTCGGTGACCGTCGATAAACCGACGAAAACGCGTCCGTGCGGCTTTGCAACAAAAGCCGTGCCAATCAAACCTGCGTGTCGAACAACAGGCTGTTGGCATCCTTCAGGTTTTCCGCCAATTTCAGTGCCACTTCGGAGGGCAACTGGCGGATGACTTCCCCGCTTTGGCGGGCGATGACCTTGACCACTACCTGGCCGCTGAATTCATCGATCGAGAAGTCGAGTTGTCGCTCTGAAGCCTTGACAAAGTCCAGGATGGCGCTGACGGCGGTTTCCAGTTCTTCCCGGGCTACAGGCTTGGATTCTTTGACGACAGGCTCGTTTGTCGCCTGTTCGCTTGCTTGCCGCTTGCTCGAAGCAGTATCGGGCGCAGCGGAGGCGGGATAGGACAGGCCCAGTTTCACGCTCATATCCATTTCTTACACCTCTTTTTTCTGGAAAGACGAAAGGGTACGTCACCGTACCCTTCGTCAAACTACTCAGCTTTAGATATTAGCCCAGCAGTTTCAGTACCGACGATGGTAGCTGGTTGGCCTGGGATAGGATCGCGGTGGATGCCTGTTGCAGGGTCTGCTGCTTGGTCAGTTCGGCGGTTTCAGCAGCGAAGTCGGCGTCTTGCACACGGCTACGGGCTGCGGTGGAGTTTTCAGCGATGCTGTTCAGGTTGGCAACAGTGCTATCGAAACGGTTCTGTACCGCACCGAGTTGGGCGCGCTGGCTGTCAACCTGCTGGATGGCAGCGTCCAACGCCTGGATTGCCTGCTGGGACGAAGCGGCGTCCAGGATGTTCAGGTCGGAGACCGTGGTCTGAGTGACAGCGGCGCTGGTAAGACCATCCTGGAGACCTAGATCGCCCAACGAACCTTTGCTGCCGGCAGTAATCGCGATGTCCTTGTTACCCGACAGCAGCAGCTTGCCGTCATCGGTCTTGCTGGCAGATACGCCGGCGCTGGCGCTGTTGATGGCCGAAACGACAGCATCCATGTCGCTGCCTTTGGCAATCTTTATTTCAGTCGCGCCGATTTTCAGGGAAGTGTCGGCAGACATCTTGACATCTGTCGTGCCGCTAGACAGGCCCAGCTTGGCCAGCGAACCACTGTTTGCGCCGGTGCCATCGGTCAGTTCGAGTTTCGAGCCATCTTTGGAGGTGATGGAAATACGGCCATCAACGATTTCGGCCTTACCGATACCTGGTTTGCCGTTGATCTGAGCCAGAATGGCGTCTACGTCCTGGGCGTTAGTCCAGCTCACATCGATATCGTTGACTTTGAAGGCGCCGGCTTTACCCGGTACAGAGGCGCCGACGGTTTCGTTGCTGGTAGTGCCAACAGTCAGGCCAAACTTGTTGGCATCAGCGCCAGCGATAGTAACCGGGCCGGAAGCATTGACGATACTCAGTGCATCGCCGGTCGCAGTAACAGTAAAACCAGTCACGCCCGCAGCAGTCAACTGCGTAGTGATTTTAGCTGCAACCTTAGTATTATCGTCATCACCCGCAGCCAACGTGATATCAACACCATTGATGCTGAGCTTCTCATTGCCAGTAGGGTCATAACCTGTACCAGCAACACCGACTACAGTTGTTTCGCCCATAGTGGTAATGCCACCCGTCATGCTGGCAACCATACCGGACATGTTGCCACCCGTAACGCTAGCGGAGCTGTAGGAACCTTGCAGGCCAGTAGCGCTCACATCTTTCATGCCGAACGAGATAGTCTCGTTGGAGTTGGCGCCAACCTGGAACGACGTGCTGCCGAACGAGCCGTCCAGCAGGTTACGACCACCAAAGGTGGTGGTGCTGGCGATACGGTTCAGTTCGCCAGTCAGGGCGGTGAATTCCTGCTGCAGGGAAGAACGGTCTTTGTCGCTGTTCGAGCCGTTGGCCGACTGCAGCGACAGTTCACGCATACGCTGCAGGATGCTGGTGGTTTCTTGCATCGCGCCTTCAGCGGTCTGGGCGATGGAGATACCGTCGTTGGCGTTCTTGACCGCGACGTTCAGGCCTTTGATCTGGCTGGTCAGACGGTTGGAAATTTGCAGGCCAGCGGCGTCGTCTTTGGCGCTGTTGATTTTCAGGCCAGAGGACAGGCGGGACATCGAGGTGCCCAGCGCGTCGGAAGCACGGGTGAGGTTCTTCTGAACGCCCAAGGAGGTGATGTTAGTGTTAACGGTCAAAGCCATGACGAATTCCTCGTTGTATGGATACTGCGGCTTCCGGCCCTGGCGACAGCCGGGTGTGGCCTAGAGAACCTTCGTAATGGTTATCGTCGGGTGCGCGGGTTGCTTGAGGGGTTTTTCGAAAAAAAAATGCTGGCATGGGGCCAGCCTCGAGAAATCAAGGGGTTAAGGGCGGTTTATTGGCGTCAGAAATTGGGGGATGGCCAGGGTTTGGCTTGGGTTTTGTGATGGGGCGGAGATCGAGCGCCGCCCGCGCGGCGCATCGCGAGCTGCGCTCGCTCCTACGTTTGTTTCGGGCCAGTCAGTCCTGGGGGATTTGCGCGCGTACGCCTTGGCGCATGGCGCGATATCGCTCCGTACAAACCAGCCGGTCGCGCGCGCCCGCCACACGCGTTACTCGCCCGAAACAAACGTAGGAGCGAGCGCAGCTCGCGATGCGCCGCGCGGGCGGCGCTCGATCTCACAGCCACTAAAAATCCCACGACAAACACACCCAACCCACAAACAAAAAAAGCGCCGGGCGAGGCCGCCGGGCGCTTTTGGGGACTGCAGGGAGATCAGTCGCGATACAGAATGGCCGAGCCCCACGACAGGCCTACGCCAAAGCCGCTGATCGCCACACGCTTCCAGCTGCCGTCGAGCATATGCTTCTGCAGCAGCAGCGGCACGCTGGAGGACACGGTATTGCCGGTTTCCAGCATGTCCTTGACGAACTTCTCCGGGTGCTGCTCTTCGAAACGCCGCGCCACGGCGTCGACAATCGCCGCACTGCCCTGGTGGATGCAGAAGGCGTCGATATCGGAAGATTTCAGGCCGCTGGCATCCAGCAGCTCGTGCAGGTGCGCCGGCACCTTCACCAGGGCGAAGTTGAACACCTGGCGGCCATTCATGAAGAACTTGCCGTCGGTCACTTTCAAGTGTTCGGCACCGGAGCCGTCAGTGCCGAAACGCGCCTGGCCCAGGTTCCAGACCGCGTCTTCACCCATCCAGGTGGCTGTGGCGGCATCGCCGAACAGCATGGTGGTGTTGCGGTCTTCCGGGTCGACGATCTTCGAATACGGGTCGGCCGTGATCAGCAGGCCGTTTTTCAGCCCTGCCGCTTCCATGAAGCCTTTGATCGCATACAGGCCATACACATAGCCGGAGCAACCCAGCGACACGTCGAATGCCGCCACGCGGGTAGACAGGCCGAGCTTGCTCTGGACGATGGCTGCGGTGTGCGGCAGGCCTTCTTCGTCACCGTTCTGGGTGACCACGATCAGCGCATCGATCGACTGCGGATCAAGGTCAGGGTTGCTGGCAAACAGGGCCCGGGCGGCTTCTACGCACAGGTCGGAAGTTTCCTGCTCTTCGGCCTTGCGCGGCAGGAACGACGCGCCGATCTTGCCGAACATGAACTCTTCGTCCTTGCCGAACTTCGCACCCTGGACGTAGTTGTCCAGGCCAGCGGTAGGCACATAACTCGCAATGCTTTTGATGCCAATCATTCTGGCTTCCCAATGAAAACAGCCAAAGACCACCACTCGATGAATTGAGGGCGCCAAATACCGGGGCGCGTCACCGCCAGAGGTTGAAGGCAGGGCTCACCTGCGCACCGGTAACAAAATGCTGCAACAGCTGCTGCATAGAATACAGGGAAGATGATCGTTTTGACTCATTGGTCACATTGAAATGCTACGAAAGCCGTGGCGAGGGCGTGGAGACTGGGGGATTCGGGGAATGACCAGGCGGGCACAAACCCCTGTAGGAGCGGCCTTGTGCCGCGAAAGGGCCGCAAAGCGGCCCCGGCGATCTCAGCGTTAATGCACAATGCCAGGGCTGCTTTCGCAGTCGTTTCCGACCGATCCTAGAGGGCATTACAAGCCTGATGGAGCAGCGAGCCGAATCAGATCTTGTCGAACAGGCTCAGCTGCGAAATACGCGCAAACGCCAGCTGCGAGGCTTCGAGCATGGCCTGCTGCAGGGTCAGCTGAATGGTCGCCGAGGCCATGTCGGTATCGCCAATAGCACTTTGCGTGCTTTTGTTGGCCAACCCCAGGCTTTCGTTTTCCTGCGCCTGAATATCCAGCGAGTTACCCCGCGCACCGATCGAGCCACGGGTAATGTCGATGCGATCTCGAGCGCTGGCCAGGTTGGAAATCGCCGAGTCGGTAGCAGCCTTCAACGCCGCCTGCGCCTCAGGCGTGTCCAACGGCTTTTCCAAGGCGCTGCGCAGCTGCCCCAGGGTGTCCAGCACGTTTTGCGTGCGGTGGGTATTGGCGTTCACCGAGAACTGGTCACCCTCGGCCGGCGCGCTGTCGAACTGGAAGGTCACGCCCGCAACCGTGACCGCATTGCCCGCCCCTACCGTGCCCGTCGCAATTGCCTTGCTGTCGGCGGTATAAGGCTGAGCATAGAGTGCGTATTCGGTGTCGCTGGTGAAGCGGATCACGGCACCGGTGTCAGGGAAGGTACCGCGGTACGCTTCAGCATCGGAAATGCTGGTACCGGTGACCTGTGCTGTCGAAGGGTTACCGGCGCTGCGCGTTGCCGTGAGCGTGTCCGGCTTGCCTTGCAGGGTGAACACATGGCCAGCCACCACAGCGTTGGCATCGTCACCTTCGGCGAGGTTCAGGTTGACCTCGAAATCGACACCACGCAGCGAGATCATCTTGCCGCCTTCGGTGTTGACGTCAAATTTGCCCTTGCCGGCGGTTTCGCTGGTGATGTCATTGCCAGCGGCATCCTTTACGCTGTACTCCGTGGCACTGGTGAAGGTGACGGTGTACGGCTGGCCAGCGGCGAACTGGTTGCTGTAGGTGTTGGCCGACGTCAACAAGCCATCAGACAACAGCACCTTGCCGTCATTTGGCGTCGGCGCCTGCAAGTTCGACTGGGTGCGACTGTTGTTGGTGGCCTGGTCGAAAATGCTGAAGCCGGTGTCGTTGGTGGCCAGGCGCAGGGTGTCGGACACCTGCAGGCTCAACTGAGTCTGGTCACCCTGGTAGCTGTAGGTGCCGTCGGCATTGCGCACATAAGGCGGCGTCGATGACTTGGAGCCGCCGAACATGTAGTCGCCATTGGCGTCGCGCGAGTTCAGCAAGCCAAACACGTTGGCTTCGATTTCCTTGATCTCACTGGCAATCGAGGTGCGGTCGGCATCGCTCAGGCCACCGTTACCTGCCTGGATCGCCAGTTCGCTGGCGCGCTGCAGGGCGTCGTTGACGGTGGAAAGCACACTCTCTTCCTGCAGCAACGCATTCTTGACCGTGGTCATGTTGCCGCTGTACTGGTCCAGCAGGGCGCTCTGCTGCTGCAGCAGCAGCAAGCGTGCAGCACCTACCGGATCGTCGCCGGCACTCTGGATGCGCGACTTCGAAGTAACCTGCTCGGTGGTCTTGGCCAGGTCCGAGTAGTTTTTGGAGTAGCTGTTGGCGCTGGTCTCATAAAACTGAGCAGTTGAAATACGCACGGCTCGCTACTCCTTACAGGGCGTTGATCAAAGTGGAGAAGGTTTCTTGCGCCGCTTTGATGATCTGCGACGACGCTGTGTAGTAGTGCTGGAATTTCACCAGGCTGGCCGCTTCGTCATCAAGGTTGACGCCCGACACAGCGCTGCGGCTTTCAGTGGCGGACTTGAGCACTGCCTGGGTTGCCGTGGTGTCGATGGTGGCCTGACTGGCCTTGGCCCCTACCCGCTCGACCAGCGCAGCATAGGACGAGGTGAAGCTGGTGCCGGTGCCGGAGTTGGTGCCCACGGTCGACTTGGTCTGCAGGTCGAGCAGGGCATTGGCGTTGCGGTTGTCGGCCTTGCCGTCGGCATTGAACGACAGAGTGAAGCTGTCGTTGGTTGCCGGGCTACCGCCGATGGTGGTCTCGACCGCGAAGGTGCGCGGGTTGCCGCTACCATCGAGAATCGGGTTGCCACTGGCATCGCGCATCGGGACGGCGATGGACAGCTTGTTATCCTGCCCAGGCACAACACTGCCAGTACCAATCTGCGTACCCTTGGAGTCGTACAGTTTGTAGCCTTGGGAACCGCCACTGGCGGCGTCGAACACCACGCGCACCGGCATGGAGTCGCTGATTGCCTTCTGAACCAGCGCAGTGTCGGCACCGCCATAGATATCCAGCGATTCGCCCAGCGTAGGTTGGGTGATGGTGCCGGTACCGCTGTTGCCACTGCCTGCCGCAGCACTGATCGGCCCGGCAAAGGCCAGTTTGTTGGCATCGGTCAGGGTAGTGGTAATGCTGCCGGCCGCCGCACGGGTAGGGATCACCTTGAAGCTGTCGCCGGCCGCCAGGCCACCGCCTTTCAGCGACAGGCTGAAGCCGTCGATCACCGGCGCCGGGTCGGTGCTGAGGTCGAAGCTGCCCATGTCGGTGCCGTCGGAGCGGCGCACGCTGTACTGGTTGGCGCTGGTGAACTTCACCTCGTAGTCGTAGGTGGTCAGCGCACCGCTGTTGGCGATGGTCACGTCCAGGTTGCCGGAGCCGGTGCTGTTGTTCGACGAAGCCAGGCTGCGCTGGGCAACGGCAGTGGCGCTGTTGATGCTGGAGAACAGCGAGCTGCCAAACTGGCCATTGGCATCCAGGCCCTGCCCCAGCTGGCTGTTGATGCTGTCCGACACCACCAGGGCAACACGGCCCAGCTCGTTCATGGACGGCATCAGCACGTCCTGGCGGTAGCGTAGCAGCCCGCCGATCGCGCCACCTGTCACCACCGAGGTCACGTCGGAGCTGAACGACTCATAGTTGATGCGCAGGCTGGCCTGGCTCTTGTCGGCAGTACCCGGCTGCACCGACAAGGTGTTGGCTTTGTTGCCGGTCACCAGCGACTGGCCGCTGCCCAGGTACACGTCGTATTTGCCGTCACGTTCCTGCACGGTCACGCCAACCAGCTCGTTGAGCTGGCGCACTGCTTCGCTGCGCGCATCCAGCAGGCTGTTGGGCGTGTTGCCGGTGCCCGAGGCCGCCGCGATCTGCTTGTTGTACTCGGCGATACTGGCGGTGAGCTTGTTGACCTGGCCAGCCATGGTGTCGAGCTGGGAGTTGATCGTTTCGTTCTGCTGGGTCAGCTGAGTGCTCACCGCGTTGAAACGGTTGCTCAGGGTTTGCGCCTGGGTCAGCAACAGCTGCCGGGAGGCAACGTCACCGGGCTTGGCCGCTGCCGTCTGCAGGGCCGAGAAGAACGCGGTAAGGACCGAGCTGATGCCGGTATCACGGTCGGCCAGCAGCTTGTCGATGCTGGTGATCTGGTCCTGGAAGGCAACCGAGTCCGCTTGCAGCGACGTAGCGGTCTGCAGCTGGTTGTCCAGATACGAGCTGTAGATGCGGCGCACGTCCGCCAGCGTGGTACCAGTGCCCAGGAACCCCGCGCCGATGTTGTGCGAGGGCCCTGCCGCCTGAACCGTCTGCTGGCGCGAGTAGCCACTGGTCGCGGCGTTGGCGATGTTGTTACTGGTTACCGACAAGGCCGCCTGGCTGGCACTCAGGCCACTCAGGCCGATGGAAATCAGGCTCGACATGATTTAGTCCTTTTATAGATTCGTGGTTCTGCCAGCCATGGCGTATTGCGGGGTTGACTGCATTTGCTGGGCGATGCTGATGATCTTCTTCGCATAGCCCGGGTCGGTCGCATAACCTGCCTTCTGCAGCTCTCTTGCAAACTGCTCAGGGTTATCGGCCGAGTCCAGCGCATCTTGATAGCGAGAATTGCCCTGCAGCAGGTTCACCAGGTCGTGGAAGCTGTCCTGGTACGAGTCATAGCTGCGGAACGCTGCGGTTTCCTTGACGAACTGGCCATCGCGGAACTCGCTGGTGATGGCCCGTGCCTGCTCACCCTGCCAGTTGCCGGTGGCCTTGATGCCGAACAGGTTGTGGCTGCTGCTGCCATCGGTATTGCGCATCACCGATTTGCCCCAGCCGGTTTCCAGCGCGGCCTGGGCCACCAGGTAGCGCGGGTCGATACCAATGCGCTTGGCCGCTTGCTCGGCCATCGGCAACATGGTGGCGACGAATTCGTCACTGTCGGTAAACGCCTTGTTCGGCGCCAGCGGCGGCTGGGCCACGGCACGGCCGACAATGCGCAGGCCGTTATCCGGCACAGCGAATGCCTTGGCCACTTGCTGGCCGTCACGGGCCGGCACGGCGGCGTTATTGGCCGTGGCGGCCGATGGCACGATCCCGGCCAGCAGGCGGTCGGTAAGCTTGCTCGGCAAGGCCAGCCGCCGCGAGTTTAGCGCGGCGACGTCGTTGCGGGTGGTGGCCGAGTCAGTGGCATGCACCGGCTCTGCCACCTTGTTGCCCCACAGCGCCGGGCCACTGCCATCTGCACGCGGGAACGGGCTGGTGTTGATCGACGCACTGCGGCCCTTGGTCAGCTGGCGCACCAGCACATCCTGCAGACCGATACCACCACCTTCGCGGGACATGCTCACGGCCAGCTGCTGGTCGTACATGTCGCGGTACTGCTTGACCGTTTCGGTGTTCATCGGGTTGTCATCAGCCAGCACGTCGCTGGCCTTGCGCGAGGCCTTGAGCATTTCACTGATGAACAGCGACTCGAACTCCTGGGCCACCTTGCGCACGTTGGCTTCGCTGTCGCGGTCACCGTGCTTGAGCGCACTCAGGCGGTTGAGGTCGGTGTAGGCGCCGCTGTCGGCACTGCCGGAAACCTGGCTTTTGATGTTCATCCGAGCCGTCCTCAGATCACGATCAGGTCGGCCTGCAAGGCGCCGGCCTGTTTCAGGGCTTCGAGAATGGCCATCAGGTCGCCGGGCGCTGCGCCCACCTGGTTAACCGCGCGGACGATCTCATCCAGCGTGGTGCCCGGGCCGAACTTGAACATCGGCTTGGCTTCCTGCTCGGCGTTTACCCGAGAGCGTGGCACCACGGCCGTCTGGCCATTGGAGAACGCCCCCGGCTGGCTGACGATCGGGTCTTCGGTAATGGTCACGGTCAGGCTGCCGTGGGTTACCGCCGCCGGCGACACCTTGACGTTCTGGCCGATGACGATGGTGCCGGTACGCGAATTGATGATGACCTTGGCCACCGCCTGGCCCGGGTCGATTTCGAGGTTTTCGAGGATCGACAGATAATCTACGCGCTGGCTGGGGTCCATCGGCGCACTGACCCGCACCGAACCACCGTCCACGGCCTGGGCCACACCCGGGCCGAGCAGGTCGTTGACCTTGTCGACGATGCGCTTGGCGGTGGTGAAGTCGGGGCGATTGAGGTTCAGGGTCAGGGTATTGCCCTGGTTGAAGCCGCTCGGCACTGCCCGCTCGACACTGGCACCCCCGGGAATGCGACCGGCCGACGGAACGTTGACGGTGATCTTCGAGCCGTCACGGCCTTCGGCGTCAAAGCCTCCCACCACCAGGTTGCCCTGGGCGATGGCGTAGACGTTGCCGTCGATACCCTTGAGCGGGGTCATCAGCAAGCTGCCGCCACGCAGGCTCTTGGAGTTACCGATCGACGACACGGTAATGTCCACCACCTGGCCGGGCTTGGCGAACGCCGGCAGGTCGGCATGCACCGACACCGCCGCGACGTTCTTCAGTTGCACGTTGCCGGAGCCGGCCGGCACCTTGATGCCGAACTGCGACAGCATGTTGTTGAAGGTTTGCAGGGTGAACGGCGTCTGGGTGGTCTGGTCACCCGTGCCGTTCAGCCCCACCACCAGGCCGTAACCGATCAACTGGTTGGAACGCACGCCAGAAATGCTGGCGATGTCCTTCAGGCGCTCTGCGTGCGCACCGAAGGCACAGGACAGGAGCAGGGTTGCGGCAATCAGCTGCCTCACGTTGAACATGGTCATACTCAGAAAGGCCAAAGCGGGCTGATGAAGAAGCGGTCCAGCCACCCGGGCTGGCTGGCATCGGCGAACGAGCCGGTACCGGAATAGGTGATGCGCGCGTCGGCCACACGGGTGGACGGCACGGTGTTGTCGGTGGCGATGTCGTCGGCGCGGATCATGCCGGCAATGCGCACCAGCTCTTCGCCGGTGTTCAGGGTCAGCCACTTCTCGCCGCGCACGGCGATGATGCCGTTGGGCAGCACTTCGGCCACGGTCACGGTAATCGAACCGGTCAGGGTGTTGCCCTGGGTGGCCTTGCTGTCGCCCTTGGTGGCGCGTTCGCCGTTGTAGCCGGCCTCCAGCGACAGGTCGCCGCCACCGAACGGGTTATTGGTGTTCGGGGTGCTGCCGAACAGCGAGGTCAGGCCAATGTCGGCCTTGCTGTTCTTCTGGATCTGCGAACCGGCGTTCTTGCTGGCCGACGTTTTCTCGTTGAGGGTGATGGTGATGATGTCACCCACCCGGAACGCCTTGCGGTCGCTGTACAGGTTCTGCTCGAAACCGGCCTGGTAGATGGAACCGTTGTTGGCCGCTGCCGGCAACGGGGTGCGCGGCAGTACCGGCGCGTAGTACGGGTCGTTGGGCTTGGGCGTCGGGCCGACGCAACCTGCCAGCAACACCGCCCCCCCCAGGGCGAACACGGACAACAGACGATTCATGATGCATACCTCACGGGTGTAACGAAGCGACAGGGCTTAGAGCTGTTGGGTCACGAACGACAGCATCTGGTCGGCGGTGGAGATGACCTTGGAGTTCATCTCATAGGCGCGCTGGGTGGTGATCATGTTCACCAGCTCTTCCACCGTGCTGACGTTGGAGTTTTCCAGCGTCTGCTGAAGGGTAGTGCCAAAGCCATTGAGGCCCGGAGTGCCGACCTGCGGTGCACCACTGGCAGCGGTTTCCAGGAACAAGTTGTTACCCATCGCCTGCAGGCCAGCCGGGTTGATGAAGTCGGCGGTCTGAATGTTGCCGATAACCTGCGCAGCCGGGTTGCCGGCGGTGGTGATCGACACGGTGCCATCCTGCCCGACGGTGAAGGTCTGGGCGTCGTTAGGGACCACGATGGCAGGCTCCAGCGCAAAGCCATCGGCGTTGACGATCTGGCCGTCGGAGTTCAGGTGGAAGGTGCCGTCACGGGTGTACGACACGGTGCCATCCGGCTGCAGGATCTGGAAGAAACCACGACCGTTGACCGCCATGTCCAGCGGGTTCTCAGTGGTTTGCAGGCTGCCGGCCACGAAGCTTTTTTGCGTACCGACAATGCGCACACCGGTACCCACCTGCAGGCCCGAAGGCAGCTCGCTGTCCTGGGTCGACTGCGCGCCAGGCTGACGCTTGATCTGGTAGAGCAGGTCCGCGAATTCGGCACGATCACGCTTGAAGCCGGTGGTGGAGACGTTGGCCAGGTTGTTGGAAATGACCGTCAGGTTAGTGTCCTGGGCGGACAGGCCGGTTTTAGCGACCCAAAGAGCCGGAAGCATGTAGTTTCTCCTCGTGCGCCTGTTTTACGGCACCCGTTCAAAAGTGATTAGCCGATTTGCAAAACCCGAGCCATGGCTTCGTCGCCTTCCTTGGCCGTGTTCATCATCTTGACGTGCAGTTCGAACTGGCGGGACAGCGCCAGCACCGAGGTCATTTCCTCGACAGCGTTGACGTTGCTGCCTTCCAGGAAGCCCGCCACCACCCGCACATTGACGTCGGCGTCGGCCGGCTGGCCAGAGGTGGTATGGATCAGACCGTCCACGCCTTTGGTCAGGCCCTTGGTGTCCGGGTTGACCAGCTTGATGCGGTCGACCTCGGCCATCACCCGCGGGTCTTCACCCATGGAGCGAATGCTGAGGGTGCCGTCGGCGCCGACCTCAACCTTCTGCTCCGGTGGGATGGCAATAGGGCCACCGTTGCCGATCACCGGCATGCCGTTGCCGGCACGCAGCACGCCGAGGGCGTCGATGTTCAGGCTGCCGGTACGCACGTAGGCTTCACTGCCGTCCGGTGCCTGCACGGCGATGAAGCCCTTGCCGGTCACGGCAACATCCAGGTCACGACCGGTCTCGACCAACGGGCCTTCACTGAAGTCGGTGGCCGGGCGCTCAGTCATGGCAAAGGCGCGCGCCGGAAAGCTGTCGCCGAACACCGGCATCGAACGCGCCTGTTCCAGGTCACGCTGAAAGCCGTTGGTGGAAATGTTCGCCAGGTTGTTGGCGTGGGCCTTTTGCGCCAGCGCGTTCTGGCTGGCGCCGGTCATGGCCACATAAAGCAACTTGTCCACAGTATCTCCTC
>Ga0256410_1001217_pt1 | contig 20198 bp, 13 predicted proteins | sample PhyWR1_FD_185983 | JGI IMG/M metagenome (GOLD analysis project Ga0256410, IMG submission 185983) | Leaf surface microbial communities from wheat plants in UC Gill Tract Community Farm, Albany, California, United States - DLSL W.R1 | ecosystem: Host-associated > Plants > Phyllosphere >... | reverse complement strand
TGAGCTTGGGCACTTCGACGTTGATGTCGAGGGTGGTGGCGTAAGCCGGCGAGGTGGCCAGCAGGCCGCTGAGGGCGATGGTCAGGGTGACGCGCATGGGGCGGCTCCGGAAGAACGGATGGAAGTCACGGTGGAAGTCAGTGGATCAGCAGCAGGGCGATCAGCAGCGGGATCATCAGGCCCAGGCCGACCAGTGGCCAGGTCATGCGTCGCTGCCGCGCATGCAGGTGCAGCAGGAACAGGCCGGTGATGCAGAACACCAGGCAGGCGACGGCGAACACGTCCAGGAACCAGCCCCATGCGGGGCCGGCATTGCGGCCCTTGTGCAGGTCGTTGAGATAGGACACCGCGCCGCGCGAGGTGGATTCGTACTCCACCGCGCCGGTTTCGCGGTCGATGCTCAACCAGGCGTCGCCGCCGGGGCGTGGCAGTGACAGATAGATTTCCTCGGCCGACCATTCGGCGGGTCGACCGCCGATGGAGATGCCCAGCTGATCGTCGAGCCATTGCCGGGCCGGGCGTGGCAGCGGTGCATTGCCGTCCTCGCGGGAGCCCAGACCGCCGAGCAGTTCGGCCGGCAGTTCCAGGTGCTGGTTCTGCACCTGTGGCTTGGCCTCGATCTTCGCGGCATGGTTCAGCGTCAGACCGGTCACCGCGAACAGGAGCATGCCGATCAGGCAGACCGCAGAGCTGATCCAGTGCCACTGGTGCAGGGTACGCAGCCAGAAGCCGCGGCTCTGCTGCTGCTGCACGGTGGAAGATGCGGGACGGCTCACGGCACGGTTCGGGACGGATGAATACTGGCCATTACATCATTGATGAGAATTGCTCGCAATTAGATGTCGTTGTGTATCTCTGAGGGGGTAGTGCCGGCCGCTGGCCGGCAATCCCATGCCACCTGAGAGCATCGCGTGGTTGCCGGCCAGCGGCCGGCACTACCACGGGTCGGTAGATCCACGCCATGCGTGGATGGAGAGGTGCCGACCAAGGTCGGCACCCACCAGGGCAAGGTCAGAACTTCGCGTTGAGCGAGATCCAGTAGCTGCGGCGCTGGTCCTTGGTGGCGTAGTCGTCCACGCAGTTGTATTCGCTGGGGCTGCTCAGCAGGCACGACTGCGAGACGAAGTTCTTGTCGAACAGGTTGTTGACCCGCGCGTTGACCGTCAGCCACTGCGTGGCCTTCCAGCTGCCACCGAGGTGGAAGAGGGTGTAGTCCTCGTAGTAGCGGGTATGACTGGCACCGGCGGCATCAAGGATCGTGTCGCGGTAGCGGTCGTAGCGGCCTTCGCCGATCAACGACAGGCTGATGGCATCGTTGAGCTGCCAGTTGAGGCTGGCGTTGGCCATGTGCTTGGCCGGCATGGTGCCGGTGATCGGCAGGCCCTTGCCGGAACCGGCGGTCTGCTCGCTCTTGGTCCAAGTGTAGTTGCCGCGCAGCTGCAGGGTGTCCAGCAGGTCGACGTGGCCGGCCAGTTCTGCGCCACGTGTCTCGGCCTTGTCGATGTTCACGCTCTGGGTGAAGGTGCTGTAGCCCAGCGACGCCCAGCCCGGGCCGATGTCCACGCAGTAGCCACTGCCGGCCGGCGCGACTTCACAGTTGGGGAATGTGCCGCCGCTGGCGATCTTGTCTTCGAACTTGTTGATGAAACCGGTGACGTTGAAGCCCCAGCGCTGGCCCTCGTAATAGGCGGCCAGCTCGTAGTTGGTGCTGGTTTCCGGCTTCAGGTTCGGCGAGCCCACCAGCGGCAGCACGCCCTGGCCACCAAAGCCGGTGATGCCGGGGAACAGCTGGTCCGGACGCGGGGTCTTGTAGCCGGTGCTGACGCCACCCTTGAAGGTCCAGGCATCGGTGGCATTCCAGACCAGGTAGCCGCGCGGGCTGAGGTGGCTGCCGAAGATGTTGTGGTCGTCGTAGCGCAGGCCGAAGGTGGCGGTCAGGGTGTCGGTCAGCGACCAGTTGTCCTCGGCGAACAGCGCCCACATGCGGTGCTTCTGTTTGGTGTTGCTGCGGTAGCCGGCACCGTCCATGCCGAACACGCCGTCCACCATGTCGGTGTCGTTGTACTGGCCGCCCACGGTCAGCTTGTGCGCACCGAAGTCGAGGTCGAGCATCGTGTCCAGCACGTAGCCTTCCAGTTCCATGGTGCGCAGCGGCCGCGGCAGGAACGCCTGCAGGCGTGCCTGTTCGCTGGCGTTGAGTGCGGCCAGGCCGTTGTTGCGGCCGGCGGCACAGTTGTTGGCGGCACCGGTGCGGCGGCAGACGTCGTTCCACAGGGTCTGCAGGCCGGCGCGCTCGTCCAGCGTCAGCGGCAGCGAGCGGCCGAGGTTGTTGCTCTTGCTGTGGGTCAGCGAAGTCTGCCAGGTGCCGAAGCTGTAGCGGCCTTGATGGGTCAGCGAGAGCTGGTCGCGCTCATAGCGCTGGTAGGCGGTGTAGCCCACGCGCGGCTGCACCACGCGGCGGGTGACGGTGCCGCTGCCATTCGGGTTCGGAACCACCGCGTTGCCCACGCGCCACAGGCTGGCCAGGCTGTCGAGGGTGCCGGTCTGGCCTTCGCTGTTGTCGTACTTCTGGCGTGAGACGTCGTAGTCCAGCCACAGTTCGTGGTCGTCGTTGACATGGAAGTTCAGGCGCACGCCGGTGTTCCAGTTGGTGTTGGCCACCGACTTGCCGCCGCCACCGAAACCGATGCTGCGTTCCCACAGCGTGCCGTCGGGCAGGGTCAGTGCATCCCATTCGGGATTGGATGCCTTGGCGTCGTAGTAGCTGCCGCGCACGGCCAGGCCCAGGCGATCCTTGACCAGCGGGCCGCTCAGGTACAGATCGGTGCTGCGCGCGTCGCCGAACTGGTCGTCCTGCTGCACGGTGAAGCCCTGGGTGACCGCACCGTGCCAGCTGTCCTGGTTGCGGCGGGTGATGATGTTGATGACGCCGCCCATTGCATCCGAGCCGTACAGCGTGGACATCGGGCCACGCACCACTTCGATGCGCTCGATCGCATCCAGCGGCGGCAGGTAGGCGAACTGGCCACCACCGAAGTTGTTCGGATACAGCTGGCCGGCGTTGCTCTGGCGGCGACCGTCGATCAGCACCAGGGTGTACTCCGACGGCAGGCCGCGCATGGAGATGGTGGCGCGGCCGTTCTTGTCGGTGGCTTCCAGGCCGACGTCGATGCCTTCGACGTCGCGCAGGGCGTCGACCAGGCTGGTATAGGGGCGCTTGCTCAGCTCTTCGCGGCTGACCACGCTGATGCTGGCCGGTGCATCGACTACCTTCTGCTCGAAACCGGAGGCGGTCACCACCACCTTGTCCAGCGTCTGCGGCGCGCCGCTGGCGGCACCATTGGCGTAGGCGGGCGCCGCGACCGCAGCCAGCACAGCGCTGGTCAACAGATGTCGGGACAGGGACGAACGGACACGATGGCGCTGGGCCATGGCAGATACCTCGAAGGATGTAAGGCAGCGCGATGCAGGGCGCGGAACGCGCACGGCAGGGCAGGGATGGCCCGGTCAGGGGCGGCAGGGGCGAAACAGGCAGCGGCGAGCCGTCGCAACCGCGCAGGCGGTCACGGCGTGCCGTGGATCAGGCGAGCGGCGGCGCCTGGCCGCGTTGCTGGCGGCGCCCGGGCGCATCGGCCCAGGGCATGTCCGGTACGGCCAGCGGCCAGTGCGGACGCGCGCCGGAGGGAACCGACGCAGAGGGAACCAGATCAAGTTCGGTGCGCAGCCAGTGGCTGGCCAGCAACAGCGGCGGGATCGGCTTGTCCGTGGACTTGGCCGGTGCCGAGGCGCAGCGCCGCAGTTTGGCCGGCGCTTCTTCCTGCAAAGGGCCTTCGCCGCCGCGCTCTTCCAGCGGCTGCTGCAGCGCCTGGGGCGCGGCAGCGTGGGCGACCGGCAGCAGCGGCAGGGTGCCCAGCAACAGCGTCAGCATCGCCACCCACGCCAGCAGGCTGGCCAGCGCAGGCCGACGGCCGCGCATGGCGGTGCCGAGCTGCACAAGCCGAAGCGGGCGGGGGCGGAACGGGCGACGCAAGCGGAGATCCCTGGCTGGCCGGAACATCCGGCGTCAACGGGGCGTGATTGTAATGAGACCCGTTAGCCGTTGCAAATGAGAATGATTGCCAAATTGCCGCAAGGGTGGCCTGATCGGTTCAGACCTCGCTCCAGCGTCGCAGCAGGTTGTGGTACACGCCGGTCAGCTGCAGCACCGCGTCGGCATCACCATTGGTCTGCCGCAGGCGCTCGATGGAAGTATCCATCTCCCACAGCAGACGACGCTGCACATCGTCGCGGATCATGCTCTGCACCCAGAAGAACGATGCCACGCGCGCACCGCGGGTGACCGGATTGACCTTGTGCAGGCTGCTGGAGGGATACACGATCAGATCACCGGCCGGCAATTTCACTTCGTGCTCGCCGTAGGTATCACTGATGATCAGCTCGCCGCCGTCGTACTCGTCCGGGTCGGACAGGAACAGCGTGCAGGAGATGTCCGAGCGCAGCTGCTCGCCGTTGGCCAGGTTCATCACCGCGCCATCGACGTGGAAGCCGTAGGTGCCGCCGCCGCTGTAGCGGTTGAAGCGCGGTGGCAAGTACTTCAAGGGCAGCGCGGCGGCAAAGAACAGCGGGCTGCGCTTGAGCGCGGCCAGCACCACGGAGGCCAGCGCAGCCTTCAGCGGTGAGGCATCGGGCAACTGCTCGTTGTGTTTGACCTGCGCACCCTGTGAGCCGACCGTCTCGCGTCCGTCGGTCCAGTCGGCAGCGTCCAGCCGCTGGCGGATCTGCGCCACTTCTTCAGGTGCAAGCACGTTGGGGATGTGCAGCAGCATGGCGGTTCCTCATCGATGCGCGGGGGAGACGGGCTCCCCCGCGCCATGACATCAGAAGCGGACGTCCGCGCTGAGCAGGAAGGTGCGCGGGGCGCCCGGGGTGTAACGGTAGCCGCTCTTGTTGATGCTGGCCACGTACTGCTTGTCGAACAGGTTGTAACCGTTCAAGCGCAGCGAGATGGAGTCATTGATCGCCCAGGACACGACGGCGTCATAGACAACGTAGGACTTGGTGAACGATGGGGTACCCACCGCACCGTCGGTGCCACGGTGCATGCCACCGGCATAGCGCACGCCGCCACCGATGGTCAGGCCGAAGGGCAGGGTGTAGCTGGTCCAGCCGGTAAACGTGTCGGCCGGGGTGTAGGTCAGGTTGGTGGTGCCATCGGCGGCTACCTTGGCACCTTCCTTCACCTCGGTGTCGAGGTGGCTGTAGCCGGCGGTGACCGACCAGTTGTCGGTCAGGCGACCGACTGCAGAGAGCTCCACGCCCTTGACCCGCTTGCTGCCGGTCTGGGTCGGGTTGCCGGCATCGTCGAGCACGGTGGTGTTGATCTCGTTGTCAACGTCGGTCTGGAACAGCGCCAGATTCACTGCAAGCGCGTCATCCAGGAACGCCCACTTGCTGCCCACTTCGAAGGTTTTGGCCTTCTGCGGGTCGAGCTTGGGGTTGTCTGCACTGCTGGCCGAGCTGCTCAGCTGGAAGTTCGCGCCGCCAGGAGGCTGCTGCGAGACGGCGTAGTTGGCATAGATGCTGACCGTCTCGCCCACTTTGTACAGTGCACCGAGCTTCCAGTTCAGCAGCGTGTCGGACGCTTCCAGGGTCGGGTTGCGCAGCACGGTGCCGGTTGGATTGCTGCCGCATGCCGGGCCACCGCGACCACCGCACACCGATGCGCTCGCGTACTCGGTCTTGTAGTGGTCGGCGCGCACGCCCGCGGTCAGCAGGAAGCTCTCGCCGAAGGACAGGGTATCGAACAGATAGGCCGAGGAGGTTGTGGTCTTGCCGTGGGCATCGGCGCCATTGTGCGCCCAGGTCAGCCCGCCCACGTTCCAGTCGGGGTTGTACAGATTCGCTGCCGGCCAGGTGGTGCCGCCGGTGGCGGCCTGCCCGTAGCTGTCCAGCTCTTCGCGGGTGAATTCCAGGCCGGTGCTCAGCGCATGACCGACGCTGCCGGTGTTGAAGTCGGCGCGCAGGTTCAACTGATCGGTGAGGATGGTGTTGCGCTGGTCCTTGAAGGTCGGCAGGCTGCGCGCGATCGCGTAGGTCGATAGATCGGCCGGATTGGTGTAGCTGATGTTGCCGGTCGGGCGGCCATTCGCACCGCGAACGCCGGTACCCATGAAGGCCGTCAGCAGGTAGTCCTGTTCTGTGCGGCCCCAACGCGTGGTGTTGGTCAGGCGCAGCGTGTCGCTGAAGTCGTGTTCGAAGCGGAACGTGGCCATCTTCGCGGTCACGTCATCGTGGTCTGCACGCGTACCGTAGAAGTTCTCCGGGTTCACCGGATGACCGGCCAGCGCTTCCAGGGTCGGCTGCGCGGTCCAGCCAGGCAGGCCCAGGGTCGGCACGCCGCCATCGGGCACGTTGTCCTGCTTCACGTACAGCAGGTTGAGGTAGTAGCGGGTAGCGGTGCCCAGGCCGAAGGCCAGCGATGGCGCAATACCCCAGCGCTTGTTCTGCACATGGTCGCGGCCCGGCTGGTCGCTGTCCTGCCACATCGCATTGACGCGCAGCGCGCTGGTCGCACCCAGCGCCTGGTTCCAGTCGCCGGTGGTGCGTCGCTGCTGGTCGCTGCCCAGCGACACGCTGGCCGACGTCGCGTCCTGCAGATTGGCCTGCTTGCTGACCAGATTGATCGCACCGGTCGGTGCGGAGCGGCCATTGTCGGTGCCGGCCGGGCCCTTCGTCACTTCCACCTGTTCGATGTTGAACACATCGCGCGAGATCGAGCCAAGGTCGCGCACGCCGTCGACGAACAGGCTGTTGGAGGTGTCGAAGCCACGCATGAACAGTGCGTCGCCGGTGGTGGTGTTGCCGTTTTCACCGGCATAGAAGGTGCCCACGCCGGGGCTGTTGCGCAGTGCCTCGGTCAGGGTGGTGGCACCCTGCTGGTTGAACAGGTCGCTGGTGATGATCTGGATGGTCTGCGGGGTGTCCTGCAGGCGCTGTGTGAACTTGGGCGAGGCAACCTTGTCAGCCTTGTAGCCGCGAACTGCATGGACGTCGACCTTGTCCAGGGTGCGGGCGTTGTCGGTGGCTTCGGCGTGGGCCAGTACAGGCAGCGCGGCCAGGCCGAGGCCGGCAGCGAGGCTGGCGGTGGCCAGCGGCAGGGTACGAAGCGGCGAAGCGTGCTTGCGGCTTTTGATCGGGTTCATGGGCGTCTGCAGAGAAGGAACAGGAAGGAGCCGCCGGCGCTGGACAGCGCGGCAACAGGAAGGGAAAGGGAAATGCAGTCCAGCGGCTGCGCAGCGCGCAGAAAAGCGTCAGGCCAGCTGCGCGGGCGGTGCGTGCGAAGGCGGCTGGCGACGATCGATCACGGGGACCGGCGGATAAGGCATCGCCGGCGTCGGAGCGTCTGCTGGGGCATGTTCCGGGCGCTGCAGGCACAGCCGCCGCAGTACCGGGGGCTTGTCGCCCCGGCTTCCTTCCGGCTCGGATTCCGCGCGTTGCATCGCGTGCTCGTGGGGCAGCGAATATGGGGGCGAAGACGGCGCTACGTCCTGGACGTAGGTTCCGGGCGCATCTGTCAGCGTGCTCCGTCCTTCCTGCAACGCCGACCAGCCCAACCACAGAGTCAGCAGCGCGGCCACAAGCAGTGGCCAACCCCGACGGGCAAGCTGGCACAGCAGGACGGTAGGCGCGGGCGAGGCCATGGCGCAGGTGGAGTCGTGACGAAGATGTTAGTTAGCATAACACCAACGATAATGATTCGCATCTGCGTGATTTGTAAGCGGCTCCGAGTCGCCCGCAGGGCCCCTGAAAGGCCCTCCAAGCGCCCGTCAGGAGAACCACCCCATGGGTGGATGCCTTGAGCTTCAATCGCGGTCGTCGCGGGTCCAGATGGCGTCGTGTTCGCGCTTCACCGGAAACTTCGGTACCGCGGTATAGGCCGGCGCACACAGGGCGCGGCCATCACGCACGTCGAAGCGCGCGCCATGCAGTACGCATTCAACGCTGCCTTCTGCGGTGTTGAACTCACCCGAGGACAGCTCGAACTCCTCGTGCGTGCACTGGTCTTCCAGCGCGTACAGTTCGCCGTCGAGGTTGAACACCACGATCGGCGTACCGGTGACTTCGTCGAACACGCTCTTCATTTCGCCCGGCAGCAGTTCGGCGCCGGCGCAGACAAAGGTCCAGGCCTCGCTCACGCGGTGGCCCCGGCCAGCGGCTTTTCCAGGATCTCGAAGCGCAGGTCGTCGCGCTTGGGGATGCCGAAACGTTCGTCGCCATACGGGAACGGCTTCTTGATGCCGGTGCGCTGGTAACCGCGGCGCTCATAGAAGGCGATCAGTTCGTCGCGGATGTCGATCACGGTCATCTGCATCACCGGCACGTTCCATTCGCGCGCGGCGTGGGCTTCGGCCGCGTCCATCAACTGCTTGCCGACGCCGCCGCCCTGCTGGGCCGGGTCGACCGAGAACATGCCGAAGTAGCCCTTGCCGTCGACGTCGGCGACGTGGGCACAGGCCACGAGCTGGCCGTCGCGTTCGGCCAGCAGGATGGTCGAGCGCGGGCGGTCCAGGTCGCCCTGGATGCCTTCGGCATCGACGCGGGCGCCGTCCAGCAGGTCGGCTTCGGTGGTCCAGCCGACGCGGCTGGCGTCGCCGCGGTAGGCCGAGGTGACCAGGGTGATCAGGGTGGGGATGTCGGCCGACGTGGCGGCGCGGAAGGTCAGAGTGCTCATGGGGGCATTCTAGGTGGGGCGGGGGCGGGCGGGGAGAGTGCTGCGTCGGCCGGCTTTGCCGGGTATGGCGGATACGCCATGTTGACACAGCCTTCATTTTTCATTCATAAATGGGTCAATGCCCGCCCACCGCGTTCAAGCGTGTGGTTGTCTGCCGGAGTGGGCACCGTCCGATCTGATCATCGACAGTGGCGCGATGTGGGCGGGGCTCTCAAGGAAGGTCGATCCAGGGAGGATCTTCATGCAGTCACGGCTCATTGCTCATCCGCGCGCGGCAAACGCCATCAAAGGCCTGCTTCTGACAGCACTGGCCTTCTGCGTACTGGCACCGGTTCCCGCCTCCGCCCAGATCGTGCCTACCTGGCGCCAGGAGTACGACAAGCGCTTGAAGTACGGCGACCTGGTCGAGCCCTTGAAGGGCGAGATCTTTGGCGAGCAGGTCAACCTGTATGACGGTTCGATCAGCTTCAAGGCCACGGATATTTCGATACCGGGCAATGGCAGCTTGCCGATGACGCTGAGCCGAAGCTACAGCGACGGTGACGGCAGTAGCGAGAGCCCGTTCTCCGATTGGGGCCTGGATATTCCGTCATTGTCTGGTGTCTACGGCGACCTGCCGGAAACTGCTGCTGCCGGCTATTGGGCGCCGGCAGCACGCTGTTCGACGGTAGGCGCGCCGCCGGCGCTCGATGTCTGGAATCGCCGCAACACCCAGATCGTTACATTCAGTACCCATACGTTCTGGGACGGCGTGCGCCTCTCCCTGCCGGGGGGCGGTGGAGAGCCGGTGCTCGGCGGCAACGGCGACCCGCGCCAGCCGCAGCCGCAGTTTGGTCAGCCGGCACCTTGGAACACGAAAGGCGGATGGACCTTCAGCTGCTTGACCGCATTGAAGAGCGGTCAGCCGGGTGAGGGATTCCTTGGCCATGCACCAGATGGCACAAAGTACTACTTCGATTGGATGGTGGCCCGCTACAACACCGAAGCAACCCTGCAACCGTATGGCCCGGAAAGCAATGCGATGCTGAATCGCAAACGCGTGTTCCTGTACCCATCGCAGATTGTGGATCGCTTTGGCAACTGGGTGCGCTATGAGTGGAGCGGCAACCGGCTGCAGCGCATGGTCGCCAGTGATGGGCGCGAGATCAGCCTGGCCTACACCGCGAACGGGTTGATTGCTTCGGCCACCGCGGCAGGTCGGACATGGACCTACGGTTACACCGAAGCAAACATTCTGCGTACGGTGACACTCCCGGATGGGACCCAGTGGATCTACAACCTGCCGCCGCTGTGGGTCACGCACAAGTACCCCGAGTACACAGGTCAGAACATATGGGAGTACCTGGATTACCCGGCGACGTGTTCACGCATGAACAAGATTGTGCCAACCGAAATCACGGCGACGGTCCAGCATCCTTCGGGTGCCTTGGGGACGTTCCTGTTCCGGCCGTTCCGTCATGGACGCAAGAACGTCAAGCTGGATTGCCAGACTTCCGGCGACAATCACCTCATTGCAGAGGGTTGGAACTACACGCCCATCTATCGCGACGCACAATCTCTGGTGGCCAAGACCATCAGTGGTCCGGGCATGCCCACGGCGCAGTGGACCTATCAATACACCAATCTGAATGGTGCCTACGCGAAGGATCTGGGCGGTCCAGACATACCTCCGGGCCAGGCCGAACCGAAAATCACCACCGAGACTCTGCCTGACGGCGTTGTACGTGTGTATGAATTCGGCAAGGAGGTGGCGTACAACGACGGTCTGCTGCTGTCGACCACCACGCGCTCGGGCGGCATCGTCGTGCGCATCGACCGCAACAACTACTATCCCGACGCCCAGCTTGACTCGGCGCCATTCCCGAAAGAAGCCGGCAAGGACTTCAAGTACGGTGCGAACGACCTCAAGGCACACTACAACAGGCCCGTACAGTCCACCGTGGTGGAACAGGATGGCGTGCAGTTCACCCGCACGGTCCAGGCTTTCGATGCCTTTGCACGCGAGGTGAGCGTCGTCGAGGGCAATTCAGCCGGACAGAGCCGCGCCAGCACAACCACCTACTACGACAACCTGGCGCTATGGGTGAATGGCCAGTCAGCGCGCAGCGTAGTCAATGGTGTCGAGCAGTCACGCACCGAGTTCGACACGACCAATGCGTTGCCGCTGCGCGCTTATGCCTTCGGCCGGTTGGCGCAGCAGGTGACCTACGCGGCTGATGGTACGGTGGCATCGGTTGCCGATGCCCGTGGCAACACCAGCCACCTGTCCGCGTGGAAGCGCGGTGTCCCGCAGCAGTTGCGGATGCCGGCCACGGCTGAATCTCCCAATGGGGCGACGCGCACCGTTGTGGTGGACGACAACGGCTGGATCACCTCGTTGACCGATGAAATCGGAGCAACCACCAGCTTCAGCTACGACAGCATGGGGCGCCTGCGCAGCCAGCAGTTCCCCGGTGGCGACACCGTGAGCTGGAATGCGGTCACCATGGACCTGCAGCGGTTGGGCGGGCCGCAGTTCGGCGTGCCGGCCGGCGCCTGGAAGCATTCACGAACCCAGGGCGGGCGACGGACCGATACCTATCTGGATGCCATGTTCCGCCCGGTGCTGGTCACTGAGAATGCAGACAACGCTCTCGATAGCGCCGTCGTGACCCGCTACGACACCAGCGGCAAGACGGTGTTCGCGTCCTATCCGGTTCGCCAGCTTTCCGACATCAATGCGGCGTTTGACGGCACCACCACGCAGTACGACGCGCTGGGTCGACCGGTCGTGGTCAGCCAGTCGTCCGAACTGGGTGCCTTGGTAACTCGCACTGAGTTCGTGGGCAACCTGTCGGTGAAGGTAACCAATCCACGCGGACAGTCGACCACAACACGGCACCTGGCCTATGACCAGCCTACCTATGAGATGCCGTTGATACTGCAGCATCCAGAAGGGGTAGTGACCGAGATCCAGCGCGACGCTCTCGGCAAGCCGCTGGCGATTACCCGTCGCAGCGCCGACGGCAGCCAGGCGCTGACCCGCCGTTATGTCTATGACGGTTACCAGCAACTCTGCAAGACCATCGAGCCGGAAACCGGGGCGACCGTGCAGGACTATGACGCTGCCGGCAATGTACTGTGGTCGGCTGCCGGCACGGGCCTGACCAGCGCCGCAGACTGCAACCGCAGCGAAGCACTCGCGACTGGCCGCGCCGTGCAGCGCACCTATGACGCTGCCAATCGACTGCTGGCGCTGACCTTCCCCGATGGCCGCGGCAACCAGACCTGGTCGTATACGCCGGATGGCCTGCCCGCAGAAATCAGTACGCAGAACGATGCCGGCCGTCCGCTGGTCATCAATCGTTACCAGTACAACCATCGTCGGCTGCTCAGCAGCGAGACGCTGCAACATCCAGACTTCGGCAATCTGAGCCTGGCCTATGGCTACGATGGCAACGGCGCGCTTGCCAGCAACACCTACCCGGGCGGGCGCATCGTCAGCTATGCCCCGGACGCCCTCGGCCGCGCCACATCGGTGGGGGGCTATGCGAAGGAGGCCAGCTATTTTGCCAACGGAGCCTTGGCGCGCTTCGTATATGGCAACGGCATTGTCCATACGATGAGCCAGAATGCTCGCGGTCTTCCTGACCGAAGTCGCGATGCCACCGCTGCGGCCGCAGTGCTCGATGACAGCTACGACTACGATGCGGGTGGCAACGTGATGGCCATCTCTGATGGCTTGCCGGGTGCACCAGGCAATCGTGACATGGCCTATGACGGGCTGGATCGACTGCGCTCGGTTACCGCGCCGGGCTTTGGCAACGCGCTGTATGAGTACGACGCACTGGACAACCTGCGCCGGGCCAAGGTCGGCAGCCGGGATCGCACGCATTATTTCGATCCGACCAATCGTCTGGTCAACGTTGTCGATACTGGCAGCAGCGCGACCGTTGTCGGTCTCGGCTATGACGTGCAGGGCAATCTTTCGATCCGCAATGGCCAGGCGTTTGGTTTCGACTACGGCAACCGCCTGCGTACGGTGGGAACGACGGAAGCCTATATGTACGACGCGCATGGACGCCGGGTGAAAGCATGGAACAGCGAAACGGGCGTGATCTACTCGTTCTATGACAATGGCGGCGTGCTGCGTTTCCAGCGCAATGAGCGCACGGGAAAGCAGACGGACTATCTGTACCTGTCCGGCAGCCTGGTGGCGCAGGTGCACGGCGAGGCTGCACCCAGTGTTCCGGCGCTGAGCGCCCCGGGCTACATCACCCAAGGCAGCGTCAACCTGACGTGGAGTCCGGCCGGCGGCGCCAACCGCTACGAACTGCAGCGCGCCCAAGCGGGCAACTGGAGCACGATTTTCGACGGCGAGGCGCAGGCATTCACCAGTAGCGGTCTGGTCACCGGCACCTATCAGTTCCGAGTGCGCGGATGCCGCGTGGTCTGTGGCGAGTGGAGCAACACCGCCTCGGTCGCCGTCGAGCTGCCGCCGGCCGCAGTGCCTGTGCTGAGCGTACCGACAACTGCATTCAACGGCAGCTACAGCATCAGCTGGTCGGCCTCTGCCGGCGCAGAACGCTTTGAACTGGAGGAGAGTGCCAATGGCGGAGCCTGGACGCAGGTTCACAATGCGGCGGGCCAATCCAAGGCATTCAGTGGCAAGCCGGCAGGCAGCTTCAACTATCGTGTCCGTGCATGTAATCCGGTGGGGTGTACCGAATACAGCAATGGCGCCGCGGTGACGGTGGTCTACCCGCCTGTCGGTGCTCCTGGAGTATCAGCGCCGGCTCGATCGGCACCCGGCAGCATTGGCATCAGCTGGAACGGGATTGGCGGTGCTGATCGTTACACACTTCAGGAAAGTACCAATGGCGGCGGTTGGGTGACCCTGTTCGATGGCAATGCGGGGTCCTTTGCCACGCCTGCGCGTGGAGTGGGTAGCTATGCCTACCGCGTCGCTGCCTGCAACGGCGCTGGATGCGGTCCGTGGTCGGCAACGGTGACGGTCGCAGTCATCGGACCGCCGACGATCGAGCCGGTGATCAGCGCGCCGGGCCTGGTGAATGTGCCGCAGTACAGCTTCAGCTGGTCAGTACCCGCTAATAGTGAGAGCTTCCTGCTGGAGGAGAGTGCAAACGGCGGTGGATGGACGCTGGTGCATAACGGTGGTGCGAATAGTTTCGGTGCCAACCGTGGCAAAGGCAGCTACGCCTATCGCGTGCGTGCCTGCAACTTCGTGGGGTGCAGCCCTTACTCGGGCATTGTGACGGTAACAGTGGCACTTCCTCCAGGGACACCGAACTTCAACGTTGCCAAATGGTTGACCACGCGCAAGGCGCCATATCAGGTCTGGTGCGAAGTGGGCTGGGGACCGGTTGTCGACGCGACGGAGTACCAATTGGAGAGTGGCGGTGGTGGGCAGCGGCTGTACACCGGGCCGAATACCTATGTGGCGGAAAGTGGCGGTACTTACTGCGCAGGTAGCTATCGCGTGCGCGCCTGCAATGCGGGCGGTTGCTCGCCGTGGTCGGCGGACCGCACCGTCACCCGCGGCGTACTGAGCTGGGACTGAGCCATGAATGGAATCAATTCTCTACTGATTCGCGCAGCGCTTCTTGTGGTGACGATGCTGGCGTGTATTGCGCCGGCAGCAGCCCAGGAGGTGGTGGAGTATATCCACACTGACGCACTGGGCTCGCCGGTGGCGATCACCGATGCCAGCGGCAATGTCATCGAGCGTACGGTGTATGAACCGTATGGTGCGGTGGTCAATCGGCCGTTGAAGGATGGACCAGGGTACACCGGGCATGTGGTGGACTCGGACACAGGTCTGAGCTACATGCAGCAGCGGTACTATGATCCAGCGATCGCTTCTTTCCTGAGTGCTGATTCGGTGGAGGCAATTAAAAGTCCTGTAGGTGGATTTAATCGATACTGGTATGCAGATCGAAATCCATACGGGCTTGTAGATCCTGACGGGCGAGAGGCGCAGGATGCATTTAAGTCGAAGCCAAAAATTGACGCGGTGCCAACAACCGATCTTCCTGCAATTACTGTGTCTGCCCCAAAGTCGGATATTAGGCCGAGCCCGAGTTTCTTCCGGTTGACAACCACCGAGGTACTTCGTCGGGATACCTCGATTCCCAATGCAATAGCGGCTGGTGAGCTTGCCAGAACCGTTACTTTGCCTGCATTGACTGTTACTGCGTCGCCGCCAGCTGCTGGCTTGGTGGGAAGTGCGGCACCGGTCGTAGGTGAGGCCTCGGTGGCCGCTGGCGCTGCAGTGGTAAGATCAAAGAGAGCAAGGGAGGGCTTGTACTACGCGTGTGTTGCTCTAGCTGTTTGTACATCAGGAAAGCCGCCAACCCTTCAGCGAGTGCAGCAAAGTGAGAGGTTGCAGCAGGTCAGAGAGGGCGTGATGCGGGAGAGCAAAGCAAAGATGAAAGAGAGTAAGAATCCGTGAGCTCTACCAGTGAAGAGTTTAAGGTCGCGATGGATCTACTTTCCGCAGGGAAAGCAGACAAGGCGCTCTCTTTGGCTGACTCCTTGATTGAGTCGGAAGATGAGTCCAGGCGCCTGGATGGATATCTATGCAGGGGGATGGTGTATGAGGATGGCGGAGAAGGTGTCTGCGTCGATCTTGACGTTGCTCTCGATAGCTATCGGCGCGTCTCACTGATCTCTCCAAGTTCAATTGCCTTTTCCAATCTGGCAAGAGTATCGATGAAGCTTAAGGACTTCTCGAGGGCAATCCGTTACCTGAGAATTGCCGGGGAGTTCGAGATGACCCCTGAAGTAATTCTTGGGTTTGCGTTGTTCTACGAAGAGTCTTCGCCCTTTGATGGAGCCGCGGCGAAGCGGCTATACCTTCGGGCTGCACTTAATGGTAGGTTCGCTGGGTTTTTTGGTTATTCGCGTGTCGCACGGAAGCTGGGGGAGCGGGGTCGGGCGCTTGCGGTTGATTGCATTCGAGTGTTGTTCGGTCCGGTCATTGCACTTCTTGTTGGAAGGAAATCTCAATTTCAGTTTTGAATCGGGATGGAATATTGATTTATGAATTATGGGTCCTGGGCGTTTCCGACTATCACGCTTGTTTTGGTTCTGTGAAATTGATTTTCATCTAAATAGAATGAAGGGCTCGCGGAAGTCCCGGGGATCTGCAAAATCCGTGGCAACGGGGGGCGTGTGTGACTACGATGTACCCTCACTTGTGCCAGCCGGAAAAGTTTGATGGGCGCCTCGTTTCTTTCTGTGCCTAAGTGGACCTTGTCAATAGGCCTATTCTGTTCTTCCCGTCGCGTGATGCGTTGGAGTCAAAGGATTCATTCAGCTTATTGGTGGGTCAGCTGCATCCATTGTGTAATAAGCGATAACACGAGCTCAGGCAAAGACTGCATCGGATCGACGGAGGATCTCGCCGGTCGTGCGCGCGATAGATCAGATGGCCGCGACCGAAGGGATGCTGAAAAGGTCGACTCTTGTAGTAAGGGGGAATGAGAATGTTGGGAAAATGAAGGAGACACTCGGTGGCGGAAGATGAGTTGCTGCTGGAAAGGCTTTACAGGATCTCGGGCATTCTTACGGCGGAGCCTGACCCATCAAGCTATACGTTGGTGTCGAGGTCATTATTTCATTGTGATCAAGAGGTTCGAGAGAGGGCTATATTCATAGGCGGATTGCGTTGGGCGGATCCGCTAATTCTTTCATCCTTTATCGGTGCTATTACGGTGGGGCTGGAGTCTGTTGATGAAAATCGGAGGCTTATGGTGGAATCGCTGGTGTCAGCAACCTTACGGGGGAGGCTGGATGCCCTTTCCATTGCCAGTTGGCTTAGGACGGTTATCGGTTTGGGCGACGTGAATTCTCTGCAGGCCAAAGCGGCCTATATTGGATTGCTGCGAATTCAGGGAGAAATTACAACTGCTGAATCTGCAACTCTTGACTATGATGATGTGATTATTGATTAATCTATTTTCTCATGAATTGACCTTGTTGCTCGATTGAGGTCGTATGTTGCACTCCGGGGTGAAGTGAATTGTTAGTCAAATTTTCGCTGCGCGACGCACTTCTGGGGGGGGGGCTGCGGAGGCAAGTTGTCGGGGGTGACAGGATTTTTGCTGCCCGGGACATTTTTTTTGCGCTGGAAAGAGCGGATCAGGTGGTCACGTTGTATCGTAAGCTCCCCCGGCAGCCAGACACCCGATAAGTAGAACTTTCTGGCATCTTTAACCAGCCAGGAGGTTGCATGCGCACATCAAAATTCACCGAAACTCAGATCATCACGATCCTCAAGCAGGGCGATGCCGGGCTTGCGGTGAAGGATCTATGTCGACAAGCCGGTATCAGCACGGCGACGTACTACCAGTGGAAGAGCAAGTACGGCGGGCTTGAGGCGTCCGAGCTTCGTCGGGTCAAGGACCTTGAAGCTGAGAACGCCAAACTCAAACGCATGTACGCGGAAATGGCGCTGGACAACGCAGCGCTGAAGGACCTGATCGCAAAAAACTGTAGGACCGGGTCAGAAGCGTGAGGCTGTGCGTTTCCTCACCGAAGTGTACGCGCGTCCCCTGAGCCGGTCCTGCGGTTACGTGGGTTTGTCTCGTGCGGCTTGGTATGCGCCACCACTGGACTGGACCGTGCGCGATGCGGAGTTGATCTCCGCCTTGGCCAGGCTGGTTGAGGAACGGCCAAGTCGAGGTTTCTGGAAGTGCAGCGACCAACTCCGCAAGAAGCGACTCGATTGGAATGCGAAGCGGATCTATCGGATGTACAAGGCGATGAAGCTCAACCTGAGAAGGGCTGCCAAGCGCCGCCTGCCAAAGCCTGAGCGGGTGCCGCTGTATGTTCCCAAGCATCCGGATACCGTCTGGTCCATGGACTTCATGAGTGATGCGCTGGCCTGCGGCAAACGATTCCGAACGTTCAATGTGGTCGACGACTTCAATCGCGAGGTGCTGCACATTGAGGTGGATACCTCGCTCAACTCCGGCCGTCTGGTGCGTGTGTTCGAGCAGCTCAAACGTGGACACCGATTGCCGCAGGTTCTACGGTGGGACAACGGCCCTGAGTTTCTGGGAGAAGCATTCACCCAGTGGGCCAAGGTCAGCGGCGTGGCGCTTAGATACATTCAACCTGGCAAGCCCAACCAGGAATTCGAGTGGTGAGTCGGAGATGATCAAATGAAGCAGATTGGGGTCGTGGCTTCTGCGGCGTTTCTTGCATTTCAGTTGGCAGCATGTCAAATGCCTGCAGAAGATCATGCGTCGCACAGAGTGAGCTGCGGTGAGACGGCGCAGAATGCGTGCAGGGTGACTTTCAGGGCGCTTGCAAGCGATGCTAGTGGATTCAATGGCCGCATGATTCGGATTGAAGGTTATCTTGCTGTTTCTCGGGATCTATTTGTCCTGAATTCAAGCAAGGAGTTTTATGAGGCAGGAGTGACCGACGAGACTTCTATCAGGATTAGAGGTCCGATGGATGTCCAGGAGCGCATCTTTCAAGAGCATGCTTACTCTTGGGTGTCAGTGATTGGAACCTTCAGGGATAGAGAAAAGACTGGAACAACTGAGGATCTATTGCTCGGGGAAATTTTCGCGCCTCTTGAAGTGCGTCCGTTGGGGTTGCCGGTCGAAGTTAAGCGCCAGACTTTCGGAGACGTGTTGCTTGATCTTGAGGATATCAAGTAACTTTCCACCCTTGCATTGATGATGGCGTGGCTGCCCCTGATGGCAGAACTCAGGGGGGGGCTTCTAGGTCGTCGCAGGAGTCGTCAGCAATGCGTCTGAAAGTACTGCTAAGAATAGGCGCGGCAATCTCTGCGGCTTGATTGATGCTTGAGGGCAGTAATGTGGATTCGAGAATGGAGGCGCAGGCTGCGGCATTCCTGGTGAGGTTTCTTTGCATGACCAAGAGATATTGGCGTTATATGCTTATTCCAACTCCAAGGGTCCTTTGATGGCCTTTTGCAAATTGGTACTTGGTCCAGTGCTGTTTCTTGCTGCGGCAATGGATTGTTCGGCCCATGAAAAAGCAGTGGGCGCGTTGATGTCTGTTTGTCGGTCATAAGTGCATATGTTTCCGCGTCTCGGGAATGGGCTGAGTATGTCTGCGTTGTCGTTCCTGAGGCTGGGGGTGGCGGGCTCCGTGGGTATGGTGTAATGCATCGCGCAGGCAAAGTTGAGGTGCCTTCCGAAGAGCTTAAGTCATTTCATGTTTATTTGGATTCAAAATGCAAGGCCGTGGTCGGTGAACTCGGGTGTCAGTGACGAGAGCCTGCCGTTGCGAATGGTCGTGTTTGCCGGTGCTCCTCGCAAAAGAAAAACGCCACGGTCTCCCGTGGCGTACGTATCTTTCCAGCGGTTACTGAAGCCTTACCCCAGCAACTTCCGCACCTTCGTCAACGCGGTCATGAACCGCTCGATCTCTTCATGCGTGTTGTAGAACGCCAGCGACGCACGGCAGGTTGCCGCCACGCCGTAGTACTGCAGCAGCGGGTGCGCGCAGTGCTGGCCCGAGCGCACGGCCACACCTTCCAGATCCAGCAGGGTGGCCAGGTCGTGCGCGTGCGCGCCGTCGATCAGGAACGACACCACCGCTGCCTTTTCAGGTGCCTCGCCGATGATGCGCAGGCCATCGACCCGGTGCAGCTCTTCGGTGAAGTGCGCCAGCAGCTCGGCTTCGCGCGCTTCCACGTGGTCCAGGCCGACGTTCTGCAGATAGTCGGCCGCCACGCCCAGGCCGATGAAGCCGGCGATGTTGGGGGTGCCGGCTTCAAACTTGTGCGGGGCGTCGTTGAACACGGTGCCGTCGAAGCTGACTTCCTTGATCATCTCGCCGCCGCCCAGGAACGGCGGCATCGCGTCCAGGTGCTCGCGGCGTGCCCACAGCGCGCCGGTACCGGTCGGGCCGCACATCTTGTGGCCGGTGATGGCGTAGAAGTCGCAGCCGATGGCGGTGACATCGACTTTGCGGTGGGGTGCGGCCTGCGAGCCGTCGACCACGGTGACGATGCCGCGTTTGCGGGCTTCGCGGCAGATCTCGCGCACCGGGTTGATGGTGCCGAGCACGTTGGAGACGTGGGCCACGGCCAGCAGCTTGACCTCGGGGGTCATCGCCGCGCGCAGCGCGTCCAGGTCCAGCGCGCCGTCGGGGGTGATCTCGGCTACGCGGATGGTCGCGCCGGTGCGCTGGGCCACCAGCTGCCACGGCACGATGTTGGCGTGGTGCTCCATGCGCGACACCAGGATCACGTCGCCGGCCTTCAGCCGCGGCAGGGCCCAGGAGTAGGCAACGAGATTGATCGCGAAGGTGGTGCCGCTGCACAGCACCAGGTCGTTGCTGCGCACGTTGAGGAAACGGGCCAGCTTGTTGCGTGCGCCTTCGTAGGCGTCGGTGGCCTCGGTGCCCAGCGCATGCACGGCACGGCTGACGTTGGCGTTGTAGCGGCGGTAGAACTCGTCCACCGCGCCGATCACCTGCA
>Ga0256410_1001206_pt1 | contig 20348 bp, 22 predicted proteins | sample PhyWR1_FD_185983 | JGI IMG/M metagenome (GOLD analysis project Ga0256410, IMG submission 185983) | Leaf surface microbial communities from wheat plants in UC Gill Tract Community Farm, Albany, California, United States - DLSL W.R1 | ecosystem: Host-associated > Plants > Phyllosphere >... | reverse complement strand
CCATTTGTAAATTCCGCTGTCGGCACAATCTTTACAAAACTGGAAAAAGTCTGTTGCGCCTTGCTGATGATTTCGTAGATCAGATAAGAATTTCTCCGGATTTGGGATTCCATAGATTAACAATGGTGCGTATTGTTGGGGCGCAGAAACTTTGTAACCATCGCTTCCTAAATAATTAGTAGAACCATCTTCTACAAAAGTTTCTAGACTTTTGACGCCCATTTCTCTAATTATTTTTGCGAATTGAGGAAAACCTTTTCCACTCTCTACGTTGGAATGCGCATCTTGAATTTGTTGTAGTGTAAACATCATTGTAAGTTTTTCTGTGTTTTTATTTTCTTAGTTAGTTCTCTGACTTCTTTGATCAATAGATGAAAAGCTGGCTGCGCCATACTTACGTGGTCGAATCCATCTTCTTCAAATAATTTTACGGAAGGATGTTTTACGAGATTCAACATTCTTGCCAAATACGCGTTTTCTTCGTATCGTCCGAGCAATTCTAATTCTCTGTCGCCTGTAATCAAAACAATGGGCGGCGCATCTTTCCGTACGTGGAATAGTGGTGCATATTGATCAATTGTCGGTTGTAATTCAGGGATTCCTTGTTCTTTTCTGATTTGAAAATGTGTGATAGCTTGTCCGCTAAACGGAATCAGTCCTGCAATCTGGTCTGCATCAATTTTATATTTCTGAAGATATTTTTTGTCCAGCGTGATCATCATTGCCAGATAACCTCCCGCCGAATGTCCAGACTCGAAAATCAGATTTTTATTTCCTCCGTATTTTTCGATATTTTCGAAAACCCAGGCCGTTGCTGCAGCGGCATCTTCTATATAAGCTGGCGCTTTTACTTTGGGAGCCAAACGATATTCTACACTTACAACAGCGATATTCTCGTTCAGTAATTCTTTTGGCAACTCATTATTTCCACCAGTTAATCCGCCACCGTGGAACCAAATAACAGTCGGGAAATTCTTAGCATTGGCTGGATAATAGAAATTCAGTTTGCATTGAGAATTGATGTAAGAATCACTTTTTCTAATATTCTCAGGATAATAAGAGATATTGTTTTCTGTTTTATATTCTGTTTGAGCAAAACTGAGTGCAAAAACTAAAATTAAAATAAGGCTGATTGGTTTTCTGAACATAATTACTTTTTTATAAAAATTTGACTTCGACATTTCCGGATTGATGATAGAAAAATCCATCACTGTCGTATTCGATATTGGTAAGACCTTCTAAAACGTCGTAGACCATTTTCTGTAAAACACCGTCGCCGATTCCGTGGATGATTTGTAAGGTTTTGATTTTATTCTTTCTACAAAAATCAATGGTTTCCAAAAGCTTTTCTTTCTGAATCATCAATCTTTCAAAAGCATCATAATCTGAAGGATTTTTGACCAAAAAATTAAAATGCAGGTCTAATTTCAACGGCGCTTTATTATGCTTTTTCGATGTAATTTTTGATATTTCTTTTTTCTTGATAATGGGAGAATTCTCGTACAAATTGGAATCGATGATGGTTAATTTATCTTTCGAAAAATTGTACGTAAAGCCGTGTTCATCCTCGATTTTCACCTGATTGGCAATAATTTTCAGAACCTTACCTCTAAGATTTTCATCAATGACAGAAACTAAATCTCCAATTTTCATTTCAAAATTATTTAGCGCCTAATTCTATGATTTCCAAATCTTTGATTTCATCTTTATTGATTGTAAAACGCATCATCGTTCTCACTTTGTGCCAGCCCGTTTTTCCGCAAGCACCAGGATTAAGATGAAGAAGATTGTTCTTTTTATCAAACATCGCTTTCAGAATATGAGAATGTCCGGAAATAAATAATTTCGGTTTTCTCTCCGCAATTTCTTTTTTTGCCAAAGGCGAATATCGTTCCGGATAACCGCCAATATGAATCATCAGAACATCCACATCTTCGCATTTGAAACTCAAAACTTCGGGGAAAATCGTTCGGATTTTAGCTTCATCAATATTGCCATACACGCCACGAATTGGTTTTATTTTTTCGAGTTCTTCAATCACATTCATATTTCCGAAATCTCCGCAATGCCAAACTTCATCAGCATCTTTAGCATAATCGAGAATCCTGTCATCGATGTAAGAATGCGTGTCTGATAAAAGAAGAATACGTTTCATTTTGAAATTGAAATTAAAAGTTAGAGCTGAAAAGTAATCCCATATTTTGAAAAATACCAAATTGCTCCTGCAAGTGACATTCCCAGTAACAGCAAAATTATCAAAATCCAAAATGCCAAAGTCCTGACACCTTTTTTATATAAAATCACAAATGTGAGTTGCAAACCAATGAAAAGAATCAGCAGTACAACAACGTTGACTATAATTTGAGTTTGTGACAGCCCTTGACTGAAAAGAAAAACTGAAACCAACACAAATATAATGACCATCAGTTTTATAAATTCGGCAGGATCGGAAAGTTTATTTGTTTTGAGAGGTTTCATTTTTCAGGATTTTTCGAATCACGAAATTACGAATTACTATTTGTTTAATGCAAAGGCACAAAAAAAACTAAAATCGATATGTTTATAAGTCGCAAAGGCAAATTTTGCGACTTAAAGAATTTATTTTTATTCTTAAACATTTGCCTCTTTGCGATTAAAATATAAGTTGCTTTAATAATTGAAAAAAAAAGAAGAAATTTGCCCTTGAGATGAGATATTTTATAGAGTTTTCTTACAACGGTTCGGCATATTTTGGTTATCAGATTCAGCCTAAACAGATTTCTGTTCAGGAGGAATTGGAAAAAGCTTTGTCCACTATTCTTCGTGAACCAATCAAAACAACCGGAGCCGGAAGAACGGACACGGGCGTTCACGCTAAGAAAATGTTTGCGCATTTTGAAACTGAACAAGACCTTGATGAAAACTTAGTTCATAAACTCAATTCTTTTTTGTCAGAAAATATCGCTATTAAACAAATTTTTGAGGTTGCTGATGATATGCACGCAAGATTCAGTGCGACTTATAGAACTTATGAATATTATATTTCGCTGGAAAAAGACCCTTTTTCCAAAGATGCTTCCTGGCAATATTGGCGTCAAAAACCTTTGAATATCGAATTAATGAACCAAGCCTGTAAAATCCTTTTCGAATATGATGATTTTACAAGTTTTGCGAAACTTCACACCGATAACAAAACCAATATCTGCAAAATCTATAAAGCAGAATGGGAACAAACTGGAAATCAATTGAAATTCACAATTTCTGCTGACCGATTCCTGAGAAATATGGTGAGAGCAATTGTCGGAACAATGGTTGAAGTCGGAAGCGGAAAAATTACACCAAACGATTTACGAAAAATAATCGAAGACAAATTCAGAAATTCTGCCGGAGTTTCAGCGCCTGCACAAGGTCTTTTTTTGGTAGATGTTGGCTATGAATTTGAGAATTAAAATTATTTCTATAAATTTAATTCGTTGATTTTAAAATAAATAACCTTCCTAAAATCTTAAACTAATGACCGAAATAGACAAACTCGCATTTGCATTAAATCAATTTGCCGGACTTTCCGAAGATGATTTCAAATTATCTTTCGATTTTTGGTTTGTGAAGGATTACAAAAAGGGTGAATTCTATAATCTGTACTTATTTCGGATTTATTGTTGACGGCGTTTTCCGTTCTTATACGATTGACGAAAAAGCAGGTGAAGAGAAAAATGTTTTTCTCTATTCTGCGAACGGATTCGTGGTTTCTTTCAAGAGTTTTATCAATCAGATTCCCTGTGATTATTTTACGCAGGCGATGACAGATGCTTCGATTATTTACATTCGTTATACAGATTTGCTTTCGTTATATCAAAAGTCACATCAATGGGAAAAATTCGGACGGTTGTTGGCTCAGGAAGCTTTCAATGTGACGATGACCAGAATCGAAGGTTTTCTTTTGAAATCTCCCGAAGAGCGTTATCTCGATCTCATCAAACAACATCCGGATATTTTTAACAATGTTCCGCTTTATCATATTTCGTCTTATTTGGGAATTCAGGGACCTTCTCTTAGCCGGATTAGGAAAAGACTTTCTGGGAAATAACAATCAATCTTTAATTTCAATAGGTTGCATCTACGGCTATTTATATTGAACTCTTCGAGTTCTTTGGATGTTATAATCTGTTTTGCAGAGAATTGCTCGCAGCCCGACTTGAGAGGAAATCCTTTTTACGCAACGTAGTGGAGTGAAAAGATTGGGAGCGGAAGGCGGATTAAGCTGCCCAAATAAATATTTTATAATAAAACTCTCGCAGATTTTTCCGATTGACCAGATAATTAATTACTTCATAAATATTTATTTTTCAAAATGATACGATTTTAACTTGGGTTAAAGTTTTCCTCATTCAATCTTCTGAACTTTGTCTCATAATTTAAACATCAAAATATTATGCAAACAAAAACTATCGTATTGATTCACGGATTATTCGTAAACAATACAAGCTGGAAAGAATGGAAAACTTATTTCGAAAACCAAGGTTACACCGTTCACACACCTTCCAATCCTGGACACGAAGGAAATCCTGTCGAATTGAAAAGAAACATTCCTTCTGAACTAAGAACTGTAAGCTTCGAACAAACTTTGAATAACCTTGTAAGATTCATTGACACGCTTCCAGAAAAACCGATTGTTGTAGGACATTCTTTCGGTGGATTATTGGTTCAAAAACTAATTGAATTAAACAAAGCTGTTGCCGGAGTGAGCATAGACGGTGCTCCTCCAAAAAATGTAATGGCGCCTTTGTCAACGATAAAAATTGTTTGGCCGGTTTTCAATTTCTTCAAAGGAAACAGTCCATATCTTGGAACAAAAGATTGGTATCATCGTGCGTTTTTCAATAACTATTCCCGAGAAGAAAGCGATAAATTGTACGAAACAGTCGCTGCTCCGGAAAGCAGAAGATTGGCGAGAGACCCGCTTTTGAAATCGATTGGTAATGTTGATTTTAAGAAAGCCCACAATCCGCTATTGTTCATCGGAGGTGCTAATGACGCTATTTTTCCGGCTGACTTTACTGCAAAAATTGCCAATTCTTACAAAGACAAAAACAGCGTTTTGGATTTGAAGATCTTTGAAGGGAGAAGTCATTTTATCTGTGGTGAAAAAGGTTGGGAAGAAGTTGCCGAATATGTTTTGAGTTGGATTAAGAAACAATAAATACTATTCATTTTGTCTATTAATAAATTTAGTTAATGGTCGGCGTTTCAATTTTTAAAGTCTTATTTTTGCAAAGATTTTTTCGATTCTGAAAAAATCTCCGGAATTCTAAGAATAAAAATGAAGCAACAAAATACCTGGGACATTGTCAAGCGATTATTTTTAATCGGAATGAAATTTAGGTCGTGGTTTATTTTCACACTGATCATTTCAATTTTTCTTGCAATCGTTTCCACTTACAGACCGATTCTTACTAAAAATGTAGTCGATATAGACATCGTTCAGCTAAAAGATAAAGCACAGCTGATGAAACACATCTATCTGCTGATCGGATTGGTGGTTGCTGAAACGATTCTTAACTTTTTCTTAGTTTACTTCTCGAATTTCATTTCGCAAAATGTGATCAGAGACATCAGAGAAAGACTTTATCACAAACTCATCTATTTCCGGACTGCATTTTTTGACAAAACCCCGATTGGGAGTTTGGTAACGAGAGCTGTTGGCGACGTAGAAACCATTGCGACAGTTTATACAGATGGATTTTTGATGGTTTTCGGGGATATCCTGAGAATTGTGATGGTTCTATTTGCGATGTTTCAGGTGGATACACATCTGAGTATGATTTCGTTAGCGATTCTTCCGCTGATGGTCATCATTACAAGAGCTTTCCAAAAAAGACTGAAGGTTGCATTTGGTTCGGAAAGAAGCTGGACATCAACACAAAACAGTTTTGTTCAGGAGCGTTTGGCGGGAATGTCATTGATTCAGGTTTTTAATAGAGAAGAAGCAGAATTTTCAAAATTTGATAAAATCAATATCGAGCTGAAAAAAGCATTGCTAAGAACAGTTTTTATCTTCTCATTGTTCTTTCCGGTTGTTGAATTGATTTCGTCACTTTTTATTGGATTTATTCTATTTTATGGAGGTTTCATTAAATCTACACCAGGCGTTATTATTGCTTTTATTCAGTTCATCAATATGCTGATTCGTCCGCTGAGACAGATTGCGGATAGATTCAATAATATTCAGAGAGGAATTGTTGGTGCGGAAAGAGTTCTTGGTGTAATGGACGAAGACCAAGCGATGCCGAATAACGGAACAATTGCCAAAGACCATTTTGACGGAAAAATTGAGTTTGAGAAAGTTCATTTTGCTTACGATGATAAACAAGAAGTTTTGAAAGGCATTGATTTCAAAGTGAATCCCGGCGAAACTGTCGCAATTGTTGGAGCAACAGGAGCTGGAAAATCGACGATTATCAGTTTGATTACAAGATTGTATGATATCAATTCCGGAAAAATAATGTTAGATGGCGTTGATATTAGAGATTATGAATTGTACAATCTGAGAAGTCATATTGGTGTTGTGCTTCAGGATGTTTTCCTTTTCCACGGCAGTATTTTTGAAAACCTGACTTTGGGCGATGAAGATATCACACTCGAAAATATCAAAAAAGCGGCGCGTGAAATTGAAGTTGATGAATTTATCGAAAGATTACCAAATGGTTATGATTATGTTGTAAGCGAAAGAGGTTCTTCTATTTCTCTTGGACAAAGACAATTGTTATCATTTTTAAGAGCTTATCTTTCTGACCCGAAAATCCTGATTCTTGACGAAGCGACTTCATCCATTGACCACGAAAGTGAAAAACTCATCCAAAGAGCGACGGAAAAAATCACAAAAAACAGAACCTCAATCATCATTGCACATAGACTTTCTACAATCGAAAAAGCTGATAAAATCATCGTAATGGACCACGGACTGATTGTGGAAGAAGGAACGCATCAGGAACTTCTGGCTAAGAATGGCTATTATTCTGTTCTTTATAAAGCTCAAGTGGTGAGTGAGGATGGGGAGACGACAATTTAATTTTAAGATTTAATTCGTTAATTTTTGATTGAAAATAAATTTGTAATTTTGATTAAAACCTTTTGAAAATGAATATCGAATCGAGAAAAATAGAATTTGTTCAGGCTTTTTTGAATCTTCAAAGTGAGGAACTGATTTCTCAATTTGAAAAACTATTGAAAAAAGCCAAACAAACTGAAAAAGAGTTGAAACCGTTTACAATGGAAGAACTTCACGAAAGAATCGCCAAATCTGAAGACGATTTTGAAAATGGGAGATTCAAAACTCAAGAAGAGTTAGAGAAAACTTCTTCAAACTGGTAATAATGAAAATTATTTGGACAGATTTTGCAATTCAAAATCTTAAAGATATTTTCGATTATTATTCTAAGAATGCTAATAAAAAAGTTGCACATAAAATTCGCAAACAAATTTTGGCTTCTACAAAACAATTGATTCAAAATCCTGAGTCAGGGCAAACCGAATTGAATCTTGAACTGTTAAATCAAAAATATAGATATCTGGTTGTAGGAAATTATAAAGTCATTTATAATTTTGTGCAAGATGAAATCAGAATCGTAGACATTTTCGATGCTCGTCAAAATCCTTTAAAAATAGAACGAGAGAAATAATCAACTCAATCCTTGATAATCTTATACCTGAAACTTATTAATCCTGAAGTCAATATCAGACAAACAATAATGATAATTTTGAGGCTTTTAATCCATAAACAAAGGTCTCTCCCTGTAATGACAGAAATGCAGTCTTTTGGATTTTCGGTTTCGTACTTCAAACTGACTTGAGTATTGATAACGCCGAAAACGGATATCAAAATAACCAAAATCAGAACACTGATGATGGTATTATACACCGTCCTTCTCATAGTTTATTTGGTTAGTTTTTAATTTACAAGTTTTAGTTTTAAAGCATTTTTAAAGTTTTAAAATTTCCCACGCCTTTTCGACTTCATTATTTTTTAAAAACTTTTGTGCAGATAAATGTACATCTTTTTCCGAAGAAAATTGACCTTGCAGTAAAATTTCTACATTTGCCAACATCCCAAGGTCATTGCCTGTAAAAACATCACTTTGTTTGATTTCGTCAGGAAGCTGGTCGTAACCGATTCCTTTCGTGACCAAAGGTTTAGGAACTTCGAAGATGTTATTTTCGTTATTTCTGGAATAGAAATTACTTCCCAGCCTCGCTACCAAATCCAATTGTTTCTGGTCAAGATTTCCGGCTTTATCCAGATATTTTTCATTGATATGAATCTTGACAATTTCTGCAATCACCAAATTTCCCGAACCACCAAGATCTCCAAGTGATTTGATTTCTAAAACTTTACATTCGAAATTAACTGGTGATTCTGCGATCAAAGGTGGTTTTACCAAATCTGCTGGCTTCATCGTCAATCCTGATTTGAGGAATTCGTTTATGCCATCTTCATATTCTGTACTAGCCAAAGAAACCTGCTGAACCATATCGAAATTCACATTTCCAATAACCAATTCCGGAACTTCTTTCAGGTTTTCCAACGTATGTTTTGTCGTATTATCACGAACTCTTCTGGAAGGTGAAATAATCACAACCGGCGGAACCGTACTGAACATATTGAAAAAACTGAAAGGCGAAAGATTGATTTCTCCTTTGCTGTTAATCGTACTTGTCAGAGCAATCGGTCTTGGTGCAATCGCAGTCTGCATAACTTGTTGCAATTGAACTACGGAAATATCAGAAGGAATGATGGTTTTCATTAAGTATTATTTTTCAAATTTTTTAATTGACACAATTTCTCTTTGCTTATCAATATTCAACTCAAAAATTTGTTTTGAATTTGCCTTTAATTCATTCATCAGGAAACGTTTATCAGATTCATCCGTCGAATTTATTTCTTTGAATTTTGTAGATGTGTAATTTAATTTGCTCGCCAATTTTAAACTGTAAGTTTTATTCGAAATACACTTAACATCCACTAAATTTTCACAAGATTCATTTCCTGTTGAATCTGTTACAGAAGCAATCGCAATTTCAATCTCAGCACAATTGTAATTTATAAATCCTTGATTATCTTTAATTTCAAAAACTGGATTGGTAATGTTAATTATTGAATCCGACGTGTCTTTTGCTACACAAATACAATCACTAATTCCTTCGTGAGCTTTTTTACAACCGAATAAAAAGATGACAACAAATAAACAAATAGAAACTTTCATTAAATTTAAATTGCGGGCAATATTTTCCCAGAAACTTCCCCAAAACCAACTCGGATTCCGCCTTTTTCTGACCAAGCTTTCATAATAACAGTATCGCCGTCTTCTATAAATTTTCTTTCGATTCCGTTTTTGAGTTGCAAAGGCTTTGTTCCTCTCCAAGTCAATTCTAACATAGAACCGTAAGATTTTTCATTTTCTCCGGAAATAGTTCCACTGGCATAAACATCGCCAACTTCAACATTACAGCCATTCACCGTGTGATGCGCCAATTGCTGGAACATATTCCAATACATAAACTTGTAATTGCTCTGAGAAATAAGATTTTCGTCAGAATTTTCCGGCTTCAAATAAACTTCAAGATTGATATCGTAATTTTTATCACCCTCGAATTTTAAATAATCTAAAACTTCCGGTTTCTGTTTTGGGGATTCAGTTTTAAAAGGTTGCAAAGCTTCCAAAGTCACAATCCAAGGTGAAATAGACGAACCAAAATTCTTCCCTAAAAATGGACCAAGCGGAACATATTCCCAACTTTGGATATCTCTCGCTGACCAATCGTTAAAAATCATCATTCCAAAAATCGCATCTTCTGCTTCCGAAACAGAAATCCTTTCTCCCAAATCTGTATTTTTATTAACAACAAAAGCCATTTCTAATTCGAAATCGAGTTGTTTCGATGCGCTGAAAATCGGTTTATCTGAATCAATCGGTTTGATTTGTCCGCAAGGTCTTGTGATATCAATTCCAGATAACACAATCGAAGAAGCTCTACCGTGATAACCGACCGGTAAATGTTTCCAGTTTGGCAACAATGCATTTGCCGGGTCTCGGAACATCATTCCGACATTGGTTGCGTGCTGGATGCTACTGTAAAAATCCGTGTAATTCGGGATGTGTAAAGGCATCATCATCTGAATCTCATCCAAGTTATAAAAACATTCTTCCAAAGCTCTTTCGTCTTTCGACAACAAAGAATCTTCTAACAGCAATTGCTGAATTCTTTCTCGAACTTTATTCGTAACTGGTTTTCCTAATTCTATAAATTCGTTGATCGTGTAACCTTCGAAAACATTTTCTTCGAAATCTTTGATATCTTCAAAATAGCCAAGGTCGAATAAGGTCGCCAAATCGATGATAATGTCGCCAATTCTTGTGGCACAGGCAATAAATTCTTTGTTGAAAACACAAACTCCAAACGGAATATTATGAATTGAAAAATCAGAATCTGAAGGATAATTGATGAAGGATTTCATTTTTTGAATTTAGAATTAGATTAAAAAATTAAAGCATTAAAAATAATGCTTTAATTGTAAAAATATAAGAAAATAATTTGGGTTTAAAGATTTCCGCGTCTCTCCTGCTCTCTTTCCAAAGCCTCGAAAAGTGCCTTGAAATTTCCAGCTCCAAAGCTCTGAGCACCGTGTCTCTCGATGATTTCGTAGAACAAAGTTGGTCTGTCTTCGACGGGTTTTGTGAAAATCTGAAGCAAGTAACCTTCTTCATCACAATCCACCAGAATACCAAGATTTTGAAGTTTTTTGATGTCTTCATCAATATCTCCAACTCTTTCCGGAATCATCTCATAATAAGCTTCCGGCGGTGGAGAAAGAAATTCTACACCTCTATTTTTAAGTTCTGTAACAGTTTTTACAATATCTTTGGTAGCAACTGCAATATGCTGAACACCTTCGCCTTCATAGAAATCCAGGTATTCTTCTACCTGAGATTTTTTCTGACCTTCAGCTGGTTCGTTGATTGGGAATTTAGCAAAACCATTTCCGTTGGACATTACTTTTGACATCAACGCAGAATATTCGGTATTGATTTGTTTATCATCAAATGAAAGAATATTCACAAATCCCATTACTTTTTCGTACCACTCAACTGTCGGAATCATTCTGTCCCAACCGACATTTCCTACACAATGGTCAACATATAATAATCCAACGTCAGAAGGATTATAATCGCTTTCCCATTTTTCGTAGCCCGGCATAAAAGCACCTGTATAATTTTTGCGTTCTATGAACATATGCACGGTTTCACCGTAAGTATAAACACCCGACATTTTCACTTCTCCAAATTCATCCGTCAAAGTTTTTGGTTCTAGGTAAGGTTTTCCGCCACGTTTAGTCGTTTCTTCAAAAGCTTTGTAAGCATCATCTACCCAAAGTGCCAGAATCTTAACCCCGTCACCGTGTTTTTTCTGATGTTCACAAATTGGAGAATCTGACCTAAGACCAGACGTTAAAACCAATCTGATTTTTCCTTGTTGAAGAACATAAGACGCTCTATCTCTGACTCCAGTTTCCGGGCCAGCATAAGCGACAGACTGAAATCCAAACGCTGTTTTGTAAAAATGAGCGGCTTGCTTGGCATTTCCTACATAAAACTCTATAAAATCGGTTCCGTTGATTGGGAGAAAATTCTCGGCTTGTGCGATTTTCTCGGCAAAAGTGAGTGTTGACATTTTACTTTTTACTTTTATATCTAATGATGCCAAGATAAGCATTTTCCTGAAATAAACTAACAGTTGTTAGTTTTAGTTTGTTCTATAAAAAGTGTTAAGCTAAACATCTTAAAAACACTCAATATTTTAATGCAAAATAATCTTTCATATTAAAATTATGAGATATTATAATTACAAATAATTAAATTTAATTATTCATAAAAATACAAAAGCCAATAAAAATTATGAATTACATAATATGTAATTTTAAGTACACTTAAGTTTAACTAAAATATAATTCAATTATTAAATTTGTCTATGAGTTAGTATTCTAGAAACACGAGTGTAAGATTGAGCCGTCCTTTACGGCTTTTTTTGTATAAGATTGTTCAGTAATCCGGAATTAGGATTATAGTTGTCCCAAATTTTCCAGACATTATCTATTTTCTTTATAAAATAAATCTGCGCATCCAGCTCATTAATAATATATTCTTCATCTGTACTTTCCACCACAAAAACAAGATTCCAGAATTCTTGTGTTTTCACAACAATCATTTCATTTTGTTCAGACACAATCTCGATATCAAAAATTTCAAAATTTGATCGGTTGTTATTGGTAAAAAGTTTCAGCCCATTATCACAAAGCTGAGAACTGTAACTTCTGATTCGTTCTATAAAAGGTGATTCTAGGAAAATTAAATCTTCGAAAACATCCAAACGTAATTCTGGAAAAAGTTTGAAAAACTCGAAGTTTTTCTGGCAGTACTTATAAACAATATCTTTAGCAAAATCCTTCTCCAGCCAAGACTCGCCATAGACCTTATCGCCTTTTGCTTTTTTTACAAAGGAATTAAGATCCTTGAAACCCAGAAAAATACAAATCTTATCCAAAGTTTTGAGAAAGCGTAAATCATTATGCGTTTTATAATCATAATCGCTCTCAAAAAAACGCTGCAATGTGATATGAGAAATACTGGTTCCTAACTCAAATTTTTTCTCGTTCTGAAGTTCTTCTTTTTGGGCCAGCTCTTCTTTAATCACTTCGGCTAGAATAACATAATGGCTTCTTTTCCAAGGATTTGAATCTGCCAAAATAGAGTTTTTTACGATAGAATGCTCTCGTACTTCTTCCTTTATTAAGTTGTAAATCGATTTCAATCAGATATTGTTGTAATCTCAAATATACAAAAAAGCCTTTATGCAAAGGCTTTTCAATAACAAATTATTTTTACTTAAATCTTTCGTAAGCTGCTCTGTCCAACATTTCTCTGTCATCCGGATGAGAAATCTCAATTAAAGCTTTTGCTCTTTGACGGAGATTTTTACCGTAGAGGTAAGCCGTTCCAAATTCCGTAACAACGTAATGAATATGACCTCTGGTTGTTACAACGCCTGCGCCTTGCTTCAGGAAAGGAACAATTCTCGGAACGCCCTTTTTGGTTCTGGAAGATAAAGCCATAATTGGTTTTCCACCTTCACTTAAAGCAGCACCACGCATAAAATCCATTTGCCCGCCAATTCCGCTGAATTGATAAGTCCCGATAGAATCTGCACAAACCTGACCAGTCAAATCAATCTCGATTGCTGAATTGATAGCGTGCATTTTTTTATTTTTCATAATGTTAATCGGGAAATTAACGTGCTGAACGTCCATAAAAGCAATCGACGGATTATCATCTACAAAGTCATACAATCTTCTGGTTCCAAAGCAAAAACTGGTTATCGTTCTATTGGTATGGGTTCCTTTATATTTATTGTTAATGATATCATTTTTAATTAAATCAATCACACCATCACTCAACATTTCTGTATGAACACCAAGGTCTTTATGATTTCCCAAACATTTCAAAACCGCATCCGGAATAGTTCCGATTCCCATTTGCAAAGTGGCTTTATCATCAATCAATTCTGCAACGTGTTTCCCAATCAGCATTTCTTCAGCACCAACTTTAGAACCGTAATCAATCGTCAAAAGGTCTTCTTCGCTCCAAACCAATTTCTCGATTCTGTTGATATGAATCATTCCATCGCCGTGTGTTCTGGGCATTTTTGGATTAACAATAGCAATGATTGTTTTAGCGGTGTCAATCGCACTTCTCGCAACATCTACAGAAGTTCCCAATGTACAATAACCGTGGTTATCTGGCGGAGAAACTGTTATCAAAGCCACATCAATTGGCAGAATTCCGTTTTTGAAAAGAATGGGGATTTCACTCAAAAAAATAGGAACATAGTCACCATTTTCACCATTCACAGCTTCACGAACCGGTGTGGAAGTGAATAATGAATTGACATAAAAATTGTCTTTATATTGAGGTTTTGCAATTTCAACATTCCCTTGTTGTGTGATAGAAACCATTTCCACATTGCTCAAACGGGAAGATTGTTTTGCTAATTCATCATACAAAAGATTAGGCGTACACGCACTGCCGTGTCCGAAAATCCTGTCACCGCTTTTTATGATTGAAACCGCTTCTTCTGAACTAACGTAATTGACCATAGCAAGTTATTTTTTACAAATTTACTTTCTAAAGATAAACAAAAAAATGAGCGTTATCAGTTTGGGTAAAAGTCATATTTCAAAGGTGATTTTAAATTTTAATGAAATTAATTTTCAATAATTCAAATAAAATTTATTTACTTTGTAATTCAAAGTTCTTTACAATAATTAAAACTCAAAAATTATGATGACACAAAACCAAAGAAGCACTTTACTCTACTCAATTCCATTTGTAATTTTAAGTATTCCGCTGATTACAATGCAGTTTACCAAAGAAGTGAATTGGACTTTATCCGATTTTCTGATAATGGGAATTTTGCTTTTCATCACAACATCTACTATCGATTTTGTTTTGAAAAAATTTAAAACTTTAAAATCAAGGTTGATTCTAGTTGTTGCGACTCTTGCTTTATTAGTTTTGGTTTGGGCAGAATTGGCAGTTGGGATTTTTGGAAGTCCGTTTGCTGGGAGTTAAAAAGGATTATAAACAAAAAGCTAACATTTCTATTAGCTTTTTTGTTGTTTTTCAGATTATTCCAACCAACTCGTTTTATAGGTTGGGTCTTCCACCTTTATTGCTTCTTCTGTTAATTTCAATGGTCGAAATGGGTCAACCATCACCGCATATTCATCTGTGAATTTTTTACCAATACTTCTTTCCATCGCACCTGGATGCGGACCGTGCACAATTCCGCCCGGATGAAGAGAAAAATCCATCAAATCGACGTGATTTCTGCTCATAAAATCACCTTCTGTGTAAAATAAAACCTCATCCGAATCAATATTGGAATGATTGTAAGGCGCAGGAATGGCTTGCGGATGATAATCATACATTCTTGCACAGAAGGAACAAACCACAAAATTATGCGCTTCAAAATTCTGATGAACAGGAGGCGGTTGATGAACTCTACCTGTAATGGGTTCAAAGTTTTTGATATTGAATTTATACGGATAAAAATAACCGTCCCAACCCACGACATCAAATGGATGCGTGGCGTAAATGAAATCGGTAATTTGGTTTTCCTTTTTGACTTTAATTAGAAAATCACCTTTTTCATTTTTTGGCTCTATAAAAGTGGGTGGAACAATATCACGCTCACAAAACGGCGAATGTTCCAGCAATTGCCCGAACTCATTTCGGTAACGTTTTGGAGTGTAAATCGGCGAATGCGCTTCTATAAAAAAGAAGACATTTTGCTCCGATTCTACTTCCAATTGATAAATTGTTCCTCTAGGAATGATGAGATAATCTCCGACCGAAAAATCGATGTTGCCAAGCATGGTTTTCAGAATTCCTTTTCCTTCGTGAACGAAAAGTAATTCATCGCATTCTGCATTTTTATAGAAATAATCTGTCGATTTTCTTGGTTTCGCCAAACCCATTTTCAAATCATTGTTTAGCATCAAAACCTTTCGGCTTTCCAAAAAGTCATCTTCGGCGGACACTTTTGCACCTTTTATCATTCTAGGCGTGACGTTTTTTTCCACCGCAATTTTTGGTGTGACGTCTTTTACATTTCCAATCGATTTGATTTGAGTCGGGCGATGTGTATGATACAACAACGACGCAATCCCGTGAAAACCTTCTGTCCCAAAGAGTTGTTCGTAATAGAACTGGTCTTGTTCTGACTTGAAAATCGTGTGTCTTTTTTGAGGAACTTTCCCTAGCTGAACGTATCTCATTTTATTAGATTTGGCTTTTTTCAAATGTAATATTTTTTTCTGATACTTTGATTTGAACGCAAAGAGCGCAAAGATTTTATTAATTATTGAAAACATTTTATGACTCAAAAAGGCGCTTCACTTAGGAAAGATTTTGAATATCTCGCTGATGAAGCAGATTTTGCAGATTTGAAATTAATAATTGAAAATATTATGTTTTGATTTTCGACGCAAAGTGCGCAAGATTCTTTTTTAAATTATTGAAAATATTTTAAGGTTCATAAAGGCGCTTCGCTCAGGAAAGAATTAAATACAAACTTTGTCATTCCATAGGAAACTCAACAGTCTATTTTCCTACTGAAAGACAATATTGCATTTTTATCTGAATGTTGTTTGGATGCTGAATGTCATTAGCCCTGATGGTAGCGGCATCCTTTTTTGTCATTGCGATTGTACAATGTTGAACACATTACTTCACTACGTTCGCAATGACAAAAAAGATATAGCGGACAGCAGGTTCCCGGCTTCTAAAAATTCCGTAATAAAAAAGAATTATGAAAACCTTAAGATGCGTTTTTAATAGAAAATGTTATCTTTGAGAATATTAAAATTAGTACAGATGAATGATTCGTTAATGGTTTCTCAGTTGTCAGAAATCGAAAGAGCAGAATTTTACAGGAAAACGTATATGCACGTCGCAGTCGCTATTTTGGCTTTTGGAGCGGTGGAATATTTATTGTTACAGACGATTCCGTTGGAGACAATTTTGTCTTTGGTGACGGGAAAATATATTTGGCTTGCCGTGATTGGAATTTTTTGGATGGTGTCTATGCTAGCCACAAAATTATCTTTCTCTGTGTCCAAAAACACACAATATTTGGGATTGGGACTGTTTGTTTTGATAGAAGCCGTGATTTTCTTACCAATGTTGGGAATTGCAAGTTTGTATGCGCCACAAATCATTACTCAAGCAGCTTTGGTAACCCTTTTTATGTTTGCCGGATTGACAGCAACAGTATTTTTCACCAATAAAGATTTTTCTTTCCTTAGAAATATTATCGTAATTGGTGGTTTCGTAGCATTAGGCGTTATTGTTGTGGGTGCAATTTTCGGTTTCAATTTGGGACTTTGGTTCTCTCTTGCAATGGTTGGATTGGCGAGCGCGAGTATTCTTTATGAGACTTATAACATCAAAAATGTTTACACAAAAGGACAATATGTTGGCGCTGCTTTGCAAATGTTCTCATCGATAATGCTTTTGTTCTGGTATATTTTGAGAATATTTTTGAGCAGAAGAGATTAGTATAGAAAGTCTTCGAGAATTGACATAATAATACAAACTCATCAAATTTTTTTGGTGAGTTTTTTTATGTCCAAATTTTATTTTATCACAAAATTTCAATTTTAAAATAAAATTGTTAGCTTTGTCTAACATTTTTGTTTCAATGAAATTATTTATTCTTTCTTTTATACTTTTATCGAGTTTACTTTTTGCTCAGACGGATTCTATCAAAAATGATTCTGTCAAAACTAATTTGGTTGATTCTGTTAAAAATCAAAAAGATATTGATGAAGTCACAATTACACAGTTTTCTGTAAAGAAATTAAATAATCCGATTTCGACCGATGTTTATTCACAACAGTTTTTCAGGAAGAATCCGACGCCTAATATTTTTGAATCGATTGCGATGGTAAATGGTGTGAAACCTCAACTCAATTGTTCGGTTTGTAATACGGGCGACATTCATATCAACGGCTTGGAAGGCGCTTATACAATGATTTTGATTGACGGAATGCCCATTGTGAGCTCACTCTCTACAGTTTATGGTTTGAGCGGAATCCCAAATAGTTTGGTTGACAGAATCGAGATTACGAAAGGTCCGGCTTCATCTATTTTCGGTTCGGAAGCGATGGGTGGCGTCATTAATATCATTACAAAAAATGCTTTGCAAGCACCAGATTTTGCGACCGATGTGATGACTGGAAATCAAGGTGAAATCAATCTTGATATTGCGAAAAAGGTGTTTGAGAACAAGAATTTTTCCAGTTTGCTGAGTCTTAATTATTTCTATTTTGGGAACAGAATTGACCAGAATAAAGATAATTTCACAGACACGCCTTTGCAAAACCGAATCTCAGTTTTCAACAAATGGAATTTTAAAAGAAAAGAAAACCGACAGGCGAGTTTTGCTTTGAGATATTTTTACGAAGACAGATTTGGTGGTGAAATGCAATGGCAAAAGCGAAATCGAGGCTCGGATGATGTTTACGGCGAAAGTATTTATACCAATCGATTTGAATTATTTGGCATTTATCAATTGCCGACGAAGGAAAAACTTTTGCTCCAATATTCTTACAATTACCACGACCAAAATTCGTTTTATGGCAACACGCCTTATATGGCAACTCAGAAAGTTTTGTTTCTGCAACTGAATTGGGAGAAGCAATTGGGAAAACATAACCTGAAATCGGGAATCAGCTATAAATCAAATTTCTACGATGACAATACGCCTGGAACCGCCAATTCTTCAGGACAAAACCAACCGATGAAATCTCCGATTAAAGGTATTTATTTGGAAGATGAGTGGGAAATTAATGACAAAAATATGTTGCTTTTAGGTTATAGATACGATTATCACAAGATTCACAAATCTGTGCACTCGCCGAGACTGGCTTGGAAATTTGAGCCGAATCCTTACCATACTTTAAGGTTAAGTTTTGGAACCGGTTTTCGTGTAGTAAATCTTTTTACAGAAGATCACGCAGCGCTGACTGGATCGCGCGAAGTCATTATCAAAGAAGATTTGAAACCTGAAAAATCATTGAATACGAATCTTAGTTATCTGATGAAAATCCCTGTCAATAATTATTTCATCAATGTTGATGTGAACGGATTTTATTCTTATTTCAACAATAAAATTGTGGGAGATTTTGATACGGAACCGGATAAAATTATTTATGATAATTTGGCTGGACACGCGATTTCGAGAGGAATTTCTGCAGACATCAGTACAAATTGGACTTTGCCAATTCAACTGATGTTTGGAATAACTTATATGGATGTTTATCAAGAAAATGAAGGTGATAAAATTCAACAATTGCACGCGCCAAAATGGAGCGGAACTTACAATTTGAGTTATCAATTTGCGAACAAATTTTCGCTGGATTGGACGGGACAATTTTATGGACCAATGCGACTGCCAACTGTTCCAGATGACTTCCGTCCGGAATATTCGCCTTGGTTTACATTGATGAATATCCAGTTGACCAAGAAATTTGATAATGGGTTTGAGATTTATGGAGGCGTCAGAAATCTATTAAACTTTACTCCGAAAAATCCAATTTTGCGTCCGTTTGACCCGTTTGACAATCAAGTAGATGATGTTGCGGGCAATCCTTACGGTTACACTTTTGATACAACTTATGGCTATGCGCCGATGCAGGGAATTCGGACGTTTTTGGGGATTCGTTATCAGATTAGGTAGATGTTAGAAATTAGATTTAAGAAGTTAGATTAATGAAAATATTGACTTTCATATTATTAATGATTTCCGGAATTTTCCATTCGCAGGAAGTGAGGAGTTATGGGTTTGAAAATCTTCCTGATAAATTAGAAAAACCGATTCTCATTTATATGAAAACCGACTGGTGTTCGATTTGTAAAATTCAGAAATATCAGATGGAGAAGAGTTTGGAGTTGAGAAATCTGATTGATGAAAAGGTTTATTTTATCACTTTCAATCCTGAAAAACATAAAGAATCGATTACTTTTTTTGGTGAAGATTACAATTATATTTCAAATGGAAATTCTGGGATTCACGAATTGGCGGTTGAAATTTCATCCAATAAAAAACCAGTTTATCCCAGCTGGATTTTGATTGATAAAGATGGGAAAATTTTGTTTCGAAATGAAGGATTGATTGATAATCAAACTTTGAAATTATTGATAAACACTTCGACTGCACTCAGTTTGACAATTAAAAAACCCTCTGAAAATTAATCCAGAAGGTTGATAATTTATCTTTAATTATAATTTATTTCGTCAAATCCAGACCGCCAAAATTACCGGAACTCATCATTACAAAAGCGCCTTTTGATTTATCTAACGTTTCCCAATATTGATGTAAATCTTCTGCATTAGTAAAGACTTTCAGATTCTCATTTTTGAATTTTTCCTTTATTAATTCTGGAGAAATTGGTTCCATTCTTTTGATTTTCAGAGCATCTTCGGAATAGAAAACGACGGCATTATCCAGGCCATCCATTGCGTGGTCGTATTGCTCCAAGAAAACTGGATTCAAACTGGAATAAGTATGTAATTCCAGGAAACCAAAGGTTTCTGTCTTTTCAAATTGTTCTGCAAATGCAGAAACTGTAGCCTTCACTTTGCTTGGTGCGTGTGCGAAATCTTTATACAACAAACCTCCGTCTTGCCTTTCGACTTTCTCCAATCTTTTTGAAGCACCTTTGAAACTCATAATCGCTTCGTAGAATTCTTCTT
>Ga0256410_1001188_pt1 | contig 20576 bp, 40 predicted proteins | sample PhyWR1_FD_185983 | JGI IMG/M metagenome (GOLD analysis project Ga0256410, IMG submission 185983) | Leaf surface microbial communities from wheat plants in UC Gill Tract Community Farm, Albany, California, United States - DLSL W.R1 | ecosystem: Host-associated > Plants > Phyllosphere >... | reverse complement strand
CTCCTTACTGATCGCGGGCGATTCGAACTGTGCGAACCTTCCCGCCGGTGTAGATGTCACGCTTCATGGCGGCGCGCACCGCTTCCTCAGCGCTTGCCCCCATGTCCATTGCAGCCAGGGCATAGGCATACCCGCTGCCAATCGCATCAGGGTTGGTCGGGTCGAGATCCTGACGCCATACGCCGGTCTTGTCGTCATGGCCGACCATCTGCAGCCTTCCGCCATCTACCACATAGCCCGAGCACTCGACAGGAACCGGTGATGGCGTACCGAAGTAGGCCGCGATCAGGGCCTTCTCGTCGCATACAGCGCCGGAAAGGAAGAAGCTCACGCTATCCACGACCTGATGCTTGACTGCGTCATCCGAAACGATCGAGCCGCTGCGGGTCTGCCGGGAGTCGTAGGCTATCACGCCGTCCTTGTATGCGATGGTGGTCATGTGGTTCTCCGCGCCACGAAACGGCGCACCTCGATTTTGTGGCGCGGATCAGCTGAAGACGTGACCGCGACGGGCCCAGGCATAGGCGACCACCCCGGCGTGAAGCATCACGCCGAATGGGTTGACCCAGTGCCCTTGCAGGGATGTGATGAACGCACCGAATCCGCCGATGGCTACCAGGTAGAAGGCGATGCTCAGCAGTGGCTGATCCACCGGGCGGACCTTGCGCAGGTAATCGCAGGCAGCGAGCACGACCATGACGCACAGGAACACGTCCAGGGCGGTCATCGCTGAAACCAGGATGTTGTTCATATCAGGCACCTCGCGCCGTGACGAACGACCCCATGGCAGCCTTGATCGCAGGGATGATGTTCATTGCGGTGAGGCCAAGCACGAACGCTACTCCACACAGCAGATCATCGGTGACCGCAAGCTCAAGCTTTGGGGCAAGCCAGGCGGTGACGGGCTGGGTCAGGTAGACCGAGAAGCCGAAGCCAGTGGCGACCGCAGTAGCGGCCTGGAAGCGGGTCAGATCCTTCAGAAAGCCAAGCGACAGGATCGAGCCGATGAATGCAGCCATCACCACCCCGTACTTGCCCAGCACTACGCTCGCGGCGGCGCTTGTTGGTTCGGCCATAGGGGTGTCCTTGGGAATCAGGGGCCTCTTGAGGCCCTATTTCGGGCAATAAAAAACCCGACACAGTGGCCGGGTTTGATTTGTCATCCTCACACACGCAGGAACGACAGGATGGAGATATATTGGCTCATTGGCTCACTCACCGTCAAGCCACATTTGCCACTAAAAGGCCTTCATCTTCGAGAATGTGCTGAGCCTCGACCAAAGCCTTGTCAACTTCCCCGTCTAGAGCCTTGCGGATGTCGCGCCGCCAGCGCTCCTGCGTCTTGATCGGGTGCGGCTCGTTACTCCAGTTGTCCATCTCGTACCAGGCAGCTGGCAGCACGCTGGTGCTGCGCTTGCCATCCACCCCGGGCAGCTTGGGCATGGCCCAGGTCAGGATCGCGCAGTGGCGGAAGCGTTTGGGTGCTGGAGAACGAAGGGTCCGGGTGATTTCCTCGATGGCTGCGTGCTTGCGGTCGACATGCGTCGAGTACTTCGCCACCAGGTGCCGCCACTGTTCCTCACTGAGGTTCTTGTGCAGCCGGCCGAACACCCAGCAGTCCATGAGGAAAGCCGCCTCCTTTCCGACAATCTCACCCTTCTGCTTCGCGGCTTGAACCTTTGGCTCGAACTCGCAGCCGCCAGCGCTGTTGATGGTCTCGGCCGCCAGGGCGCGAACTACTGCTGATACCACGTTCTGATAGCTCACTGGCCCTGCTCCTTCTTCCGTCGATTCGATACCCGCATGCCCCGCACGATGCAGTAGGCGCCAAAGATGGCCATGGCCAGCAGCAGGAGCTGGCCGGTGTCGGTTGGTGTCCAATTCATGCAGCCTCCTTTCGCAGGTCTCTGAGCTTCTGCCTGTACAGGGCCTTGATGGCCTGCAGGTCTTCGATGGTCAGGCGCTGGGGCTTATGAGGCCCTTCGAGGAACTCCACGGCTTCGGCGCCGATGCGCTTCACCAACCGGATGCGGTACTCGACCGCGTTACCCGACAGGTTCCGGTTGCACTTCACGCACTGGCGGTGGACGTTGAGCGGCTCGAAGCGCAGTTCCGGGCAGGCGCCCACCGACCGGTAATGGCCGGCGTCCCAGCGGCTGCCGGTGATGAGGTCGTGGTCGCTTGGGTTCGAATCGCAGCTGATGCACGGCAAGCCAGCGTCGCGCTCGCGGATGTAGGCATTGAACGCCGTCTGCGCCTCGGCCATGTGCTCACGGCGGGTCTTCAGCTTCTCCCGGCGCTCCTGCAGGTCCTGGCGGGCCTGCTTGGTGATAGCCTTGGCCGCGATCTTCTGAAGCTTCGGGTCCTTGGCCATGGCCTTGGCGCAGGCGATGCTGCACACCTTCTGCGTGGTCATGGTCGGCTTGAAGGGCTTGCCGCAACCTGGTGCCTTGCACTTCTTCGGCTTCGGTGTTTTCTGAGCAGTCATTGGTAAACGCTCCCAGGCTGGCCAGGTTCGTTGCTGTCGGTGCAAGCCAGCCTGTGATCGCTCGCATGTGGGCAGCGTTTGCAGCCGCACACCGGGCACAGAATCATCTTTGTGGACGACAACGGCACCCAGCCGAATGGACCTTCCATGCCCAACCGGTGCTCTTCGATGCAGCGGTGGCATTCGCATTGGTGGATCATCAGTAACGCCCCTCCCACAGATCCTTCTGGCTCCAACGCACCTGGTGCTCGGCTCCAAACGCTTGAATCCACTCCAGCAGGCTCGCGCACTGCTTCACGCTGAGCTGGCTTGTGCGCTCGTACACGACATCGAAGCCGTTGCCGTCGAGCGCAGGTATCAGCTGAGGCTGTTCGCCCGCCTCGCGCAGCCAGGCGGCCGTCAGGAGGCGCTTCCAGATCAGGACGTCCCACTTCTTGCCGGCGTGCTCGACCTGCTTGGCGATATCGCTCAGGCAGGCGTGGAGCTTCTTGTTCTGCTCGCCGCTGCGGTCCTGGTCCTTGATGACGATCTTCTTGGGCTTGGTGAAGTCCTGGGCCTGGAGCAGGCCGAACAGGCGGCTGGCGTCGGCCATGCTGTGCATCACGAAGTCAGTCATGGCTCGACTCCTTGGCACTGGCGGCGTCGATGGCTTCATCCACTGGCACGCCGTAGGTGTTGAACACTGCATCCAGCTCTGCCGCTGGCCGGCTTTCGACCCGCAGCCAGCGATACCGCTCGGCATCCTTGCGCAGCGCCTCGCTCTCGGCCTTGAGCTGGTCATAGGCTTCTGCCATTACCACCCCGGGTCCGTGTGGGTCGTAGCTGATCCGGTTGCCGCCCTCGGAAAGCATCTTGACGACTTTGTAGCGATGGACTTCGGTCATGGCTTCACCTTCAGGCCCTGGGCCTCGATGGCGGCACGCAGCGACTCACGCATGTCACGCTCCATGCTGGCCGGGTAGTCTTCAAACTTCGGCAGCTCCACCACCACGGCCTCGCGGGAGGCCTGCCAGCCCCACCATGCAGCCTGTTCAAACGGGTCGACGTAGTCGCCGTTGTTCTTGTTCCGGCGCAGACTTGGCTTGGCGAAGCCTTCCTCGGCTGCCTGCTTGGCCAGCGCCACTTCGAAGGCATCGCGCATCTTGTTGGTGTCCATCAGTGCTTCTCCTGCATGCGCATGCCGATGTTCGCTGCTGCAATCAGGATTGCTCGGGCCACGTTCTCACCCGTCGGATGCGGGTCCGTGCCTTGGCCATAGCCAACGATGCCGTGCATCTCGAAGTTCTCCTTGTCCTGGCTTCTACGGCATACGACCTGCTTGAAGCCGTCCCAGAACTCGACGTCGAGGCGTAGCTTCGTGGCAAGGGTCAGCGCCTGTTCTTTGAAATCCAGCGGGCTGAACCAGCCGCTGAACCCTGCGGCCGTGAACTTGCGGATGTCGCCCTTGAATGAAGGCTCATGGGCGGTCGCGCCAATGGCGTTTGCTGCGAACTCGATGAGCTCGCGATCTGTCAGGCTCATACCCCCTCCCCGGCCGGCTGCCCGGCGCGCTTGATGTTTAACTGAGCGACTGCAGCGCGTGTCTGCCGCTTTCGCAGGTAGGTTTCGATGCGCCGGCGCTGGTCTTCCTTGGCGCGCTCGCGGTCTTTCTTGGCCTTGGCAGCCTTGAGGATGCAGCGCACCTCGGCGAGCTTTTCCCGAGTCTTGGCGCTGGCCTGCGGGCGCACCTCGCCGGTTAACAGGCCGGCAATGGCCTGGCCGTCCTGGGTGATTGGCGCGATGCGCAGGTCGGCCAGGTACTTGGCCCCGGTCTCATGGGTGATGAGCTGGGCGCGGACGGCCGACTCGATCGCGGTCACGCGGCGGCCCTGGTCGTAGCCCAGCGAGACCTCCCACTTGGCCGGCTGATCCTCGGCGCGGGCGAAGCTGACCAGGCGCTCGTAGGCGCTCATGAACGCCATCCGGGCGCCGATCTTGTCGCCAGCCTCAAGGATCGGAGCGGATGCGATCATGGCCTGACGGATTTCAGTGGTGAGCACCACGGTCTCGTGCTCGTCACTGGCCGCCAGGGCGATGGACCACGCCTCGTCCTTGCCTGGGCGGGTGTCTGCCGCGTGGATGTTCTTGAGGACCATGCCGAGCGAAAGGCGCCCAGCAGGCTCTCTACGGCACGCACGCAGTGCGCCGATGATGACGCCAGGCTCATACGCCGAAAGGTCCTCAGCGATGAGCTGAGCGCCTCCAGCGCTGATTGCCTGACCCATCGCCTCGGCAGTGGCGCAGATGGCCACGGCGAGTTCGGCTTGTTGGTCAGAGGAAAGCATTGCGCTTACCTCCCTGTCCGTTGCGGATCGCCTCTGCCGCCTCCTGCGCCGCGTTCATGTTGGCCTGGGTCTGCTCCTGCTGGCGGGCAGTCGTGGCATTCATCTGACGGTTGGTCACCCACTGGGTGTGGTAGGCCTCGGCCTTGGCCAGCAGGTCGCCTAGGTTGTGGCAGCCGTTGATCAAGCGGGCGTCGTTGATCGTCAGGAAGTACGCGGCCACATGGTGAGCCACGTCGATCCCGAGGCGGCTGATCAGCTGCCCAACCTGCCCGCCTGCCTTGGCGTTCCATACCGGCCACGCGTGGTAGCGCTTGCGGTACGCCATGGCGTAGTTGGCCCAGGCCTTGAAGGTTTTGCAGGACTGGTCCTTCGGCCCTGGCATATCTGCCGGGATCTCGCAACGCGGCTGCTGAGCCGTAAACGGAACCACGATACCCTCCGCGACCACGGCTTCAGCCTGGGTCGCAACTGGTTCAGTGACTGGTTCCTTTACTGATTCAAAAGAGTGACTGGTTCTGGGTGCAGCTCCTGCACTACCCGCTAGTGAATCTGCTGCACTAGGGGGTGAACCTGCTGCACTACCCTGGTGAATCTCCTGCACTACCCCTAGTGAATCTCCTGCACCACTCAAGGTCAGGTAGTAGACGTTCGAGGAGTTGCCCTTTGGTCCGCCCTTGCGGATCTCTTTACGCAACAGGCCGGCACCGCACAGGGTGTTGATGTGGTTCATGACCGAGCGCTTGCTGATTTCGCACTGATCGGCAACGTGCTGGTATGATGGCCAGCACTCGCCCATGTCATTGGCGTTGTCGGCCAGCTTTATGAGCACCAGCTTGCGCAGCGGGTTGCCGACCTTGGTCTTCATGGCCTTGACCATCAGTTCCATGCTCATTGTCCGCGCTCCTTGTCCTTTTCAGCACGGCGCTTGTCCCGGTAGGCGTACACCTCTTCCAGGCCTTCCTCGATCTTCACCACCTCACGGTCGAAGTAGGCCTGGGCCTGCGTTTCTTCTTCAGGAGGCAGCTCGCCAGGGCCACGCAAGCCGTTCCAGATCCACTGCATCGCGGCGTCGGCACCATTCCCTTTCTGCCACTCCACAACGGCGGCACGCATGCCAAGCAGGTATCGCCCAAACAACAGGTCGAGCTCCTTGACTTGCATGCGCAGCGCCTCGTTCTCGTCGGAGATGCCGCGCTTGATGCGACGCTCAGCCTCAACGGTAAGCCCCCACGCCTCGTTATCGGTTTTGAGCTTGTCGATCTCCGCCTGAAGGCCCCAGACCTTCGCTTGAAGGTCGCCACGGTGCGCGGTTTCGCTGACTAGACGCTCACTCGCGACGGCAAGTGCTGCCGAGGTCCTCCCATCGCCGTTGCAGGCGGTGCAGTGGCCGAGGCGTTCAAAAGAATTAGGGCCGTGATAGGTGACGTGGATTTCCTCGCCGGAACCGTTGCAGGCTGGGCAGTAGTAGCCAAGCGCAGCCTTCGCAGCATCCCAGCCATTCCAGGCCGAACCAACATCGGGAATCGCATCCCAAACGATATGGCCAGCGTCGGATATGACTTCATCCAGCCACTTGTTGAAGTCGGGGTCTTGCCACTGCTGGCGATCTTGCTCACGGCTTCTCATGCTGCACCCCGCACGGCCTTGTCGTGGGTGTGTAGGCCGTCCCAGTTCTTCTTCATGGGCAGCTGGCCGGCCAGGTACAGCTCGTACAGGCGCACGGCGCCCTTGCGGAGAAGGATCGGCGTGTAGCTGATGAACGCCTCTTTCCCGTGCGGGGTGATCTCCTGCTGATGCTCGGTCATGTACTTGTCGCGGGCGTATGAGCCGACGCGGTACCGGGTTCCGGACTTGCTCTCGTTGTAGAGCCAGTTTCGGCCTTCAAGGAAATGGCCGACCTGCATCACGTTGACCCCATTTAGGCCCTTGCAGAACTGGACGTGGCTCATGCCTTCCTTGAACAGGTTCTCCAGGTGGTCGATCTTCTTGGCCTGGGCCTCGACCTGGACTGTGAGCAGGACGCGGGCCTTCTCCGACTCCAAGGCCATCTGGAGGATTTCCAGCTTGCTGAGGTCTGCGGGCTGGGAAGGGGCGCTGTATCCACCGGTTTTGCGAATGCTGGGCAGAACTTCGCCCACCACCCATTCCTCGAAGCGTTCGGCTTGAGGCATCTTGGAGCGCATGACCAGCCGGTAGACGTCACGTTCAGGGATGATGTTTGCCGATGGCCCAAGGGTGAACGAATCGTTCACCCCCACTGGGCGCGGGCTTTTGCAGTGATCGCGCACTGCTTTCTGAGGGTTGGTGTAGCCAAGGCGCGCGGCAACGTCGCTGGCGGAGAACCAAGGCTCACCATCTACGAGCACGACGCGTACGTCGAATCCCTCGAAATTGAACAGATTTACTGTCCGCGCCACGTAATCGTGGTTCGCATTTTGTGGCGCGAGTGCCACGGTATTGCTTTGGATGGTCTGGTGCATATATGATGACTTCACACAAGCGTTACGAATGCAGTTGAATCAGCCGACCTAGCCCGTCGGCTTTTTCGTATCTGCGGTTTGGGTTTTGCTGCGTTCAACGGCAGTTCCTCATGAGTCCCTCAGGGGCTTATAAGCCCTTGCGAAACGACCGAACGTTGCTTCGGCCAGGCTCTGTTCTCGTCATCCGGTCGAGAGCCTCATTGATGATTTGTGCCGCCAGTTGCTCAGGGGTTAAGCCCTTCCGCCTGGCGAGATACGCCAGATCCGAATTGCCCTTCCCGTCGAGCTGGATACCCAGCTCTTTGCTTTCTGGCACAGGGCCTCCTCGGCCACTTCAGGCCACGTCAGTGTTCGCGTTAAGCTCTTGCATCATCTGGTCGAGACCGCGCTCCAGAATCTCCCTGGCGAGCACAGCCTTTTGGGTGCGCTTGAATCGAGCCATGGCCGAGAGCAGATCGTCGGCAGCCTCATCCAAGCGAACCTTGGTGGGCTTGTTGTGCAGGTGGTCGGGGTCGAAGTACGACACGGCTGGTTCCTTTGTGATTAAGAGGTGGTTAAGCAGCTGACTTGCGGGCTGGAATTGGGCGGATCTCGTTCGCCTCAATGTGCCCGTCATCGAAAATGGTGATTCGGATGTCACGCTTGGCGCGGAACATCTGAGATACGGCGCTCTGCTGGATCCCCAGGGCCTTGGCGAGGTCGCTCTGGGTTCCTTGCTCGGCCAGGTAATCCTCAAGGGATACAGTCTTCATCTGGTCTGCCTCATAGGGGTTTGATCAGATATTAGCACTGCTGTTTTACAATATTCAAGGACAAAGAGTAGCAGTGCTGTTTGCGTAAGAAGCAGCGCTGCTACTAAATCACGCGCATGAAGAAACCGATTAGAACCCCTTTGTCTGACGAACAGCTTGCGGATGCGAAGCGGCTGCACGACATCTACAAGAAGCGTGTGAAGGAATCCAGGGAAGACCCGTCAAAGCCGGCCCTCACTCAAACTGAGGTGGGCGAGCGCTGCGAGTGGAAGTCACCACAAAGCACCGTGAGCCAGTATATGACCGGCAAGGTTGCGCTAAACCTCGAGGCTCTCGTAAAGCTATCCGAGGCTTTAGACTTCGAGCCTGCCCAGGTCAGCCCGACCTTGGCGGCCGGCATCAGGCGTGCTTCTCCCCAAGTTGCGCACACAGCTGAGGCAGCCAACTCACCGCTGCCTGATGGGGCGGACGAGGACGAGCTTGACGGCCGGTACGCCTATGTCCCTCAGTACGATGCCAAAGCAGCTGCAGGCCTTGGCAGTGAAAACCCGCATGTCGAAATTCGCTCCACCCTGGCTTTCAAGCGCGAATGGCTGAGGGTTAAGGGTGCCAAGCCAGACCAGCTGATCGTGATCTATGCCGAAGGAGAGAGCATGTGGCCGACCATCAACGATGGCGACGTTCTGCTGGTTGATCGGTCCCGCATCGATCCAGCTGATGGCCAGGTGTTCGTCTTGGCTGGCACTGATGGCGCGATCGTGAAGCGACTGATCCAGGGTCCGCTGGGCCAGTGGGTTCTGCGCAGCGACAACGACGACAAAGAAGAGTATCCGGACCGTTACCACCTGCGTAGCAATGGAAATGAGCACCGGATCATCGGAAAGGTTATTTGGCGAGGCGGGGACCTCTAGCTCATGGAATACAAAGCTGGCGACCAGTCATGGCCTGGCGACTTCGTCACAAACTTCATGTTTGTCGCGACCATGCAGCTTCGGACGCCGTACTGCGTCCTTGAGCGCCATGGCGAGACCTATTGGGATCGATCTGCGCCGCCTCCAATCTTCGTCAGTGAGGAATGGCAGGGAATATGGGTCCCTCAAACAGAGCTTTCTGACCGCATGATGCCCTTCTCGACAATGGCGTCTGAGATAGGCCCTGTGCCGACACACGGAAGCGACTTTCACCGGTTTCTGCTCGCGGTCCGACAGCTAGTCGAAAGCATTGATGATCCCGATGAGCGTTGCGAGGCCATCCAACAAGAGTGCCGAAGGGAGCCCTGGGCCGAGATCGTCGAGAAGCTTGGCGGTGCAGAGAAGATCTCCGACCGGTTTTCAGGCGATGTGAAGAAGGTATAACCATGCCCCTAACCAAGCCCAACCAGCAGTTGCGCCGAGACCTGAAGGATGCTGCCTTCGCCTTGGAAAGCGCCGCACTGGAGATCTTCCACAAGGCCCAGGGTGGCGAAGAGGCCCAGTTCTTGGAGGCGATGAAGCGCGTCGGGGAGCTGCATGAGCTGGCTGATAGGTTGGTGTATGCGGAAGAAGTGAAGTCAGGCCGAGTGGCAAGGACAAAGGAATGACCCAGAGGAAACCGAGTCAAGAGCTGCACAGGGACCTTCAAGGCCTGGCCTCCGACCTTAAATGGTCTGCAGTAGAGCTTATGCGGATTGCCGGGCGACTGAGTCAAGCCGGGAACGAGCCTGACGCCCAGGCAATAATGAGAATCTGCACAGTAATGCGTGCAGGAGAGGCCCGATTAGAAGCGCGTGCGGACGAAGACAGACTGCAAGCAGCGCATGTTTGACTGGAACCCCTTGGTAAGAAATGAACAGCGATAAATTGTGGCCATGGGAAGAGGCTGAATGCGTTGCGCTATACAAGGCGCTCAAAGATTTCAACGGATCAGCTCCGCGAGCCGAGCGAATTACGCAGCACAAACTGGCTGAAGCGATGGGTGTTAGCACCGTGACAGCGCGCCGCTTTCTCAAGGGAGATCGGCCGCTTAATACGGCAATAGCGCTAGCATTTCAGGGTCTCACCGGCATACCCGTTCGATCCTTCAGCCCCAGGCTTGCTGACGATATCGAGGAATCCAGAGCTGTGGGCGATGCAGCCTGGTGAGGATCGGTTGGTGGGGTATGGGGATGAGGTGAAGGCGGGGTGGATTGAGCGCTGCGTCTAGGCATAATTGGTCTAGGCTCGAAGTGTCAGAGTGACCAGAGATTGGCATGAGGCATCTCAGCACCGTGACGAATGACAACCGTCGGCAAAATTATGATGGCCACAAGCTGTCCGATAGACTGAAACGCAAGGTACCTGAACGGGCTGGTGGGTAGATGGACCGTATCGAATTTAATCATGGACGTATCGCGTGGTGCTGTGCTGACAGCGGCATAACGCTGCATGAACTAGCCGCAGAAACAGGAGTGGCGGAGGCAACCCTTTCGAAAGCGTCAGCTGGGGAAAGGGGGCTTACTTACGCCCAGCTTAAAAGGATCGCTGATTATTTTGGGCGTGGCGTCCTGTTCTTTATGGAGGAAGGCGAGGCTGATCCAGACAAGGTTCACACTCCGGCCTTCCGAAGCATTGCCAATCAGAAACCTGAAATTGGTAACAAGCTTCGGCGGCTAATCGAGCGAGCTGAGCGTCAGCGCGATATTTATCTAGATCTGCTGGAAGATGTAGATAGTGAGGACGTGCCAACGTATGACCCGCCACTGCTTCCTGGTGACTTAAAGCAAGCCTCGCTTTTGGTTAGAGAGTGGCTCGGGCTAAAAAACCAAAACACCTTCGACCAATATCGATCAGCAATTGAGTCAAAAGGCATCTTGGTTTTTCGCAGCAATGGCTACCATGGACAATGGCAAATAGCCAAAGACAATCCCGTTCTTGGCTTTTCGTTGTATGACAAAAATTGCCCGCTTATTTTTGTCAAAAAACAATATTTCGAGACATTGCAGACGTTCACGCTCATTCATGAGCTGAGCCATGTTCTCCTGCACAAAATCAGCTCTATCGATGATGATAGCGACCTGCACCACTCAAGTGGGCTTGAAAGAGAGGCTAATCAGTTTGCTGGCTTGGTTTTAGTTCCAGATGAGTATCTGAAAAAAATAATCATGCGGGACAAACCAGAGCTAGCCGATGAGTTTGATTACTGGCTGGAGCCACATAGAAAAGCGTGGGGTGTCAGCGGCGAGGTTATCGTCAGAAGGATGCTCGACGAAGGTCTTTTGCGCGCTGAAGACTATGAAGCCTATCGGCGCTACAGGGCTGGACTGCGGATTCCGGAGCAGGATGCGGGAGGCACTAGACTGTACAGACATCGTGAGCCTAAGCACATTTTTGGCGACAGGTTCGTACGAGTTGTTCTTGACTCGCTTAACGCCAAGAACATTAGCCTAGCGAAGGCTAGCAGTTACTTAGACGGTATTAAGACCAGGGATATAGATAGCCTTAAGGGATTCTATGTGGGCGTTTGATGCTTCATCTATGATTTATGCTTGGGACAACTACCCGGAAAAACATTTCCCAAGGCTCTGGGAGTGGCTAGGCATCCAGATAGCGTCGGGCATCATTACTATGCCCTTAGTGGCCTTTGAAGAGACCTCATCAAAGTCTCCTGACTGTGGGAAGTGGCTAAAGGATGCCAACCTGAGTATTCTACACCCCAGCACCGCAATCCTAAAATGCGCCGCCAACCTTAAATCGCTCCTAGGTATAGAGGGCGATCGTTACGGGGTGGGCGTTGGCGAAAATGATTTAATAATCATCGCAACCGCTGAGATCAATGGATTACCTCTTGTGTCAAATGAAGCTGTGCAGATGAGCCTACCTAAAGTCCTTTCAAAATACAAAATCCCGGCGGTATGCTCACTTAAAAATCCCCCGACCACAGTTATTGACTTTCTAGCCTATATCAAGCAATCAGGCGCCAAATTCTGATTATGATCCGTAATAAGCCCGCCTCGGCGGGCTTTTTCATGCCTGCTATCCTGTCGTGACCTCTGGAGGGCATGCCATGGTCACCGACAAGCTAACCCTATCGCTGCTCTCTCGACTAGCAGACGCCCAGCTGGCTCTTGCCACCGGCATGAGAGGGGCCACCCCTAGATCTCAGGGATACCCTGAGGGATCGCTTCAGAGAATTGCTGAAGCGCTGGAACAAATTGAGGCAGCCCTGGTTGAGGTCGACCGATTCAGCACCGACAGCAACTCGGACATCCAAACCAAGCTACACTGATCCTGTCGAGTTTAGGGATCTCCACCTCACGTGCTCGGCACCAGCCCGCCTCAGCGGGCTTTTCTTTGCCTGCTAGTCTTTCCTCATCTTCATGAGGAGCCGCTATGACCGACCTTCCCAACGATCCGACAGCCGCCCTGCTCTTCCGCTTAAACCAGAACATCAACGCACTCGGTGCCGCAATCGAAGAGGCCGGGATCTGGCTCGATCAGCGAGGCGCGACCGAAGTATATGAGCGGATCAGTGAGCACCTAGAGGTGCTGGTGGATAACAGTGAAGCCATTGCCGAGCTGCTGGCTGATCTGATTGCCAGGCAGAAGCCGAATGAATCTACCCCCTGAGTGATAGCGGATAGCCAGAATGGTAGGATGGCGACTCAATTCACAGGGAGGTCGCCATGCTTCGCCACATTCACCGATTCATTCTCGCCGCTGTAGTCGTCGTCTTGGCCGGATGCGCCGGCACCCCATTCACCTTTGGCCAGGCCAGCCAGGTTAAGGTCGGCATGACCGAAGATCAGCTCTACGAGATCATGGGTAACCCCTACATGGTCACCTCAAGAGAAGACGGCCAGATATGGGTGTACAGCCATGCCACGGCCTTCAGTGGCGCCAAGTCGGTTTCGTTTGAAACCAAAGATGGCAAGGTGACCAAGGTGCCGTACATCCCGAAGGACTACATCGCCAAGCCCAGTCCTGACGAGTGATTCATCCGAATCCATGAAGCCCGCCTAGCGCGGGCTTTTTTGTGGGTGCAAGAAAAATATCAGCACTGCTGTTGACTCCCAAATAACAGCAGTGCTACTTTTACTCCATCGAGGCGCTACACAGCCCCTCGGGAGGCCCTCAAGCCTCACCGCTCTTTCACATTGATGGGAACCTCGCGGATCGATCCCGGCAACGGCACAGCGCGAGCAATAAATTCGATCCCCATGCCAGCTCTGGAACTGGCCAGCTCGAAATCAGGCGGAACGTCAGCACGGCAGGACACAGGCCGGGCCACGGAAAGCGGATGGAGGGTTGCGCTGCAGATGCTCCCTGCCGGGATGCCCTAAGAACGGGCGTCGGTGCCTGGCACAGCGCGAGCAGCGATTAACCAATAGGAGGAACCAACCAATGAAGTAGCAAGCCCAGCCGGAACACGGACCGGCAACCCACGACGGACTGCCCCACTCAACGGGCCGCAGAGCTGCAGTTGGCAGTCGTGTAGCGAACACCTGACCCAATGACCACCCCGCCGAGGCCGACCGACGCGAGGTGATAGGGAAGCTCAAGGCCAACCGAACTGAGAGCAGGGCCGTCGGCGGCTGAGCTCGAGCGACCACCGCTGACGCAATACCCCGGCCTGTCGCCAGTAGCGAGGCCGGGATTTCACCAGGTGCCATTCCATGAGTGGCATCTGGGAAATCAAACCGCCCTGGAGGGCAAGACGATGCGACCAGTTATGACCATGAGGGCCCTGCACGATGATCGCGGGCGCCGGACAGGGATCGAAGACGCCGCCGAAGGAAAGTTTCACGGCTGGGGCGTCGAGTATGAAGAGTTCGAGAATGGCCCTGGCAACTACAGCGTCGCCATCGTCGAGATGGAAGACGGCACGGTTCAAACGCTGATGCCTTGGGCGATACGTTTTTTGGATGGTGAGGACGCGAAACAGCAGGCCCTCAACGAGTTTCTCGCCCGACCAGCCATTGGCTGACTGATTCGATGACAGCCGGAAAGACGGCCCGATGCCCTGCTCCCCATCGCAGGCTGCACCAGTTCTGAATTCAATCTGGAGATATCCCGTGGACAAGGACTACTTGAACGCGTGCCTTTCCTATTGCCCGGACACTGGGGTGCTCACTTGGCGAAATCGTCCAGTTGAGCACTTCGTAAGTCAAGCGGCCTGCAATTCCTGGAATGGCAGATTTGCCGGAAAGCTGGCTGGCTCAATGCGAGCCTCAGCTGACCGGCCTTACCTAACGTGCAGGCTTGGCGGCGTTCAGATGTTCTGCCACAGGATCATCAAGATGATGCTCGGGGCCAACATAGAAGGAATGGACGTTGACCACCTGAACGGCAACGGTCTGGACAACAGACTTTGCAATCTTCGCGTTGTTTCCCGCCGCGAGAACAACATGAACATCAGGAAGCAGGCCCGAAACTCATCAGGCGTTACCGGCGTTTGCCTGCACCGCTGCGGCAATAGCTACGGCGCATTCATCATCCGGCGCTCCAAGCGCGAATGGCTTGGAAGTTTCGACAACATCTTCGATGCGGCAGCCGCCAGGAAGTCTGCCGAGAACAGGTACGGATTTGGACCTTCACACGGAGTCCAGATGAATCACCATGCTTCCTTTGCTTGATTTAAAGCTCATCACCGTGAGTCTTATGCAACTTAAGGCTCACCGCAGTAAACATTAATCGACGTACACGCAGGCGAATCCGGGGCCTACCCGGCCAGACCAGATGCATGTGAGGTAGCGCTCACCGCCTGCACCCTTTAACGCTGAGCTGATCAGCGAGGCCGCTCTCCCGGGCAGCCTGACCTCTAGCCCTAATCCCGGCTGGTATCAGCAACGGGAAGCGCTCGATGTTGCAAGCTTCGAGCGAGGCATCCGCTGTTGGTAGCAGCGGCTCTCAATCACCAGCCTGCAGTGAGCCAAAAGCAGGCCCGATGTTCCTTTAGCGGGGTTCATCGGAAAGCGCATGGAATCGTCCGGATCAAATGTCGTTACCGGCCATGCGCTTCCCGATGCACCCCGCATCCCAAGCCGGAGTAACACATGCTCCTTCTCATCCTGATCGGCGCAGCGCTCAGCCACATGAGGCCAGAACCTCATCCTGAAAGCGGCCTGCCAACCGATCCACCGCGCGTCCACCGAGAGCGCTGGCGATGTACCGTCGGGGCAAGACCTTTCTGGGGGTCAACGTCCCGCCAAGAACTCTCGACTCTGATAAGGCACTGAGCCTATGGAAGAAAGCCCGGGGAATCCTCGGGCTTTCGCTCGCTACCCCCCTTCACTTCGACCGCATTGGCAGGCGCCAGGCCACCTTTCACGGTGGGCTTGGTCACCCGCGCCTGGCTCCTGACCAATGCGGTTCTACTGAGGTTCACACGATGAGCAATAAGGACACTTTTGCTTTCCCTACGCCGGCGAGCGAATACGGCGGTCACGGAACCGCATTCGGTATGACCCTGCGCGACTACTTCGCGGCTCACACCGCCGAAGTTTCCGATGAGATCGGCATCCAATATGCCGAGAAAATAGTCGGCCGGAAGATGCCGGATTTTGCTGCTTTGCCTTTGGACAATGCAGCTTTTTGGGCGGAATACCGGGCCATCATGCGCTACATCGAGGCCGACGCCATGCTCGCCGCCCGGGTGAAGCCATGAGCGGCTGGATCAGAACTGAACATCAGCTTCCAAAGAATGGTGATCACGGTCTTTGCTGTGTTCATTTCCGAGACGACAAGACGGCCGCTCTCATTGTCGTTCCTTTCAGCTTCATGAACGGCGATTTCCACCCATTCGCTGACGACGACAATCTCGAAAACGATGACTACTGGGTTGACCCGCTGTACTGGCCTGTCTATTGGCAACCACTTCCAGCGCCACCCACCGAGTAACCCACCACCTGGAGGCGACCATGGGCGAACAGTGCATTGCGCACATCTGCAAGATCTGCGGCAGCGCTTGGAAGACCCGGGATCGCGCCAAGAAACACGTCAACCGACGACACAGCGAGCAGGTATCTCACCGGCGCGGCCCTGGCCAGCATGTTCGCTACCTCTGGATTGACCTCGAAAATCATCAAGTTCGAACCGTAGGAGGCGACCATGGGCGCACTTCGAGCAGCACAATGGCGGTATGACCATGCTGAGCCGGACGACGACTCGGCGCATCAGGAAGCGGCGCAGCAGTGGATTGAAAACAACGCGGAAAGCCTGGTCGGCGGCTGCGACGTTTTGATCCCGCAGCGCTTTGGTGGCCCGGTTGGCGTCCGCCAAGACCAGTTCGTGGCCAAGGTGGCCGAGCACCTTCGCGCTCTGCAAGAGGCTGAGAAGGACGACCTCAACGCCTTGGCCCTCCTCCTGCTCCAGGCACAGGCCGGTGGCCCAGTGAAAAGCATGGTCGAGGATGTTGTCGGCAAGAGCGATCACTGCCGAGGCAAGCTGTACGAGATCGCTGAGTCGATGCTCGACCAGTATGCCGAACAGGGCCTGCAGCATGAGGCAGATGAGGCTCAGCTATGAGCCCCCACGGCATCGCGGTCAGCGCTATCCAAGGCGCCATAGAAACCATGCTTCTGCCTGGCTCCGGCCCGGTGGAGGACGCCAAGGCCGAGACCCTGGTGGTCGCCTACTTCTCTCTCCTCGCTATCGACGCCGAGGAGTTCAAACACTACTGCGAGCGCATCCGGCGTATTGCCGTTCGGCGCAAGGAGGTTGCATGACTACGCCGATCTTTCCGTCGCTCATCGACGACCAGGTGGCCGAGGTCGCCCAAGCCGTGCCCGACGACCGTATCCTGCTGGTGTTCAAGGGCCTGACCATGGAGGACGCCATGAACCAAGCGCGCCTGGCTCACATCGAGAACCCGGCAGCCTGGTCGGGCCGGGCGTACCTGTGCGGCATCTGCACCCTGGCCTACGAGGTCCGGGCATGAAGCTTGAGCGCTCGATACTCATCACCCTGGCCGCTCACGAGTCAGTCTTGCAGCGGATCAAGTCGTTGACGGCCGAGATCGGGCTTCATCTTGGTCGGTGTGAAAACCGCTTCGATTTGATTGGCCCGAAGCCTGCCAATCCACACCCCGAACTTGGCGATCTTCCTTGGCCGAACGGAAGCGAAGAGCATTTCCAGATTCTGTATGACGAGAAAAATCGCCGCAAGACGCACATGTGGGAAGCATTCCGAGAGTGGTCGCAGGACGAGGACCGAGGCCTGAATGACAAGGAAGTGATGGATTACTTGCTCAAACAAGGATGCGTCCACTGCACCAGGGCCTGGTACTTCGTCAGGGAGCGAAAGCAAGCGCGCCGCGACCTCGGCAACTTCAGGCGGTCTCTGCGCGCATTGGGCAAGTCAGCCATCAAATCCCTTGAGCCGAAGCGATGACCCGCTACCAGCGGGCCCGCCGCCTGGTGTTATGGCGCGGCTCCTTCTCCATGCTCTTCGCCTGAACCTTCTTCATGCTGGCCAGCGCACTGGCCGGCTCAATCACCCAATAACCAACTTGTCAGCGCCCACCGCATGGATGGCGCGGGAGATTCGTATGTCCGATATCTGCGTACAACTCGAACAGCCACAAGTCGTGAGCCTTACCCCTGAAATCCTCGCCAAGGCCTTCTGGGCGATGGGAAGTGACGGTCAAGCGGCCTTCTTCGACGCCCTCGGCAAAGTGGTTGAGGAAGACAACCTCACCAACACCAAGTCCTACTCGTACGGCGAACTCCAGTGGTGCTACCTGAAGGATGAGCTGCGCAAGCCGGGCATGGAGCGTGCCAACAAGATGCACATGGCTCTGTCGGCATTCGCGTATGACTTCTGGCCTATCAAGAACAGCGGCGCCCGAGAGGGGCTGCAGAACATCATCGGCTGATCAGTAGCTAGACCCGACTCCCGAATCACACGCACCCGAGCCCGGCGGGCCCCCAGGGGATAACCGGACCTACCCGGAGCGTAAGCGGCCGAGAGCGCGCAACCATCCACCGCAGCCAGGGCCTGGAGCGTACCTCCGTGCCTGGGTGACCTGGCATTTTCCCAATACTCAACCGGAGGCGATCATGAGCAACGCCGTTGCCACAATCTCCCAAGACATTTACGGCACCCGCGACTCCTTCGCCTCGGTGCTGACCGACCGCTCGCTGAACTTCGAGCGCGAGGCTGAATTCGCAATCCAAACCATCACCGCCAACGACTACTCCATGAAGCTGGCCGTGCAGAACCGGCAGTCGGTGGTCAATGCAGTGACCAACATCGCCGCCATCGGCATCAGCCTTAACCCGGCCAAGAAGCAGGCTTACCTGGTGCCGAGAGACGGCAAGATCTGTCTCGACATCAGCTACATCGGCCTTATGGATCTGGCCATGAACACCGGCGCCATCCGCTGGGCCCAGTCGGAACTCGTCTACACGAGCGACAACTTCGCTCTCAACGGCTTCGACAAGCCACCAACCCACTCATACAGCCCGTTCTCCAAGGATCGCGGCGAGGTGATCGGCGTCTATGTGGTGGTCAAGACCGCCGACGGTGATTACCTGACCGAGACCATGAGCGTGGATGAGGTCAATGCGATCCGTGACCGGTCCAGCGCCTGGAAGGCCTGGATCTCAAAGCAGAAGTCCTGCCCGTGGGTTACCGACTGGGGCGAGATGGCCAAGAAAACCTGCGTGAAGCGGGCCTACAAATACTGGCCCAAGACTGAGCGCCTGGAAGAAGCCATCCACTACCTCAATACCGAGGGAAACGAAGGTCTATCGCCAATCAACGGCAAGCCGCAGGCCGATGCTGATTTGGCGCGGCGCTGGATCGACCAGGCAGTTTCGTGCCAGTCGGTCGAAGCACTCCAGCATATTTGGCAGGCCGGATTGGCCGACATCAAAACCGCCAAGGACATGGCCGCATACAGCCAGTTCAAGACGCAGGTGGAAAAGCGCCGCGCCGAACTGCTTGAACTTGAACCAGCGACTCTGGAGGGCGAACCTCAATGATCCTCATCGAATGCGAACAAGGCAGCGCTGAGTGGCACCGGGCGCGCGCCGGCTGCATCACCGCCAGCATGTTCGGTGTCGCCCGATCGCGCACCGGTGGCCTGGACGAGAAGCAGCAGGCCTATGTGACCGCCATGTTGGCCGGTGCAAGCGAAGTCGAGGCTCGTGCAGTAGCTGGATACAAGACGGCCCCGCGCGCCGAGTCGATCCAGCTTGCCCTGCAAGGCAAACCAGTCGGCCAGCCCACTGAGGCGGCACTCAATTACGCCTTCAACTTGGCTGTCGAGCGAATCGCCGGCGAGGCGCTGGATAACGGCTTCGAGACGTGGCAGATGAAGCGCGGCCATGAGCTGGAACCCATGGCGCGGATGGAGCACGAGATGCAAACCGGCCTAATCGTCCAGCGCGCCGGCTTCGTGACCACAGACGACGGTGCGTTCGGCGCCAGTGCTGACGGCCTGATCGGCGAGGACGGTGGCAGTGAATACAAGTGCTTCATTGCCCCCGACAAGCTGCGCGCCTTCCACATCGACAACGACGCCAGCGGAATCATGGATCAGGTCCAGGGCTGCATGTGGATCACTGGCCGAAAATTCTGGCACGTCGGCATGTACTGCCCTGCCCTGGAGGCCGTTGGCCGTCAGCTCTGGTGGGCTGAGTTCAAGCGCGACGACGACTACATCGAGCAACTCGAAACAGACCTCTGGCAGTTCAAGCTGCTGGTGGACGACTTCGAGGCCAAGCTGAGGAGCAAGGCAGCATGAACCCATCAATCGACTTGGAGGCCGCAAAAGCTGCCTTCTTCTCCTCTGGCGGCCAGCTCGTTGTGCTGGAGGGCTTCACATACCAGCCGTTTCGGCAGCGGAAGCACCCTGAGCCGAAGCCAAAGCGCTCCAGCCCAAGGCACGAGAAGGCGCTGAACAAGCAGAAGTCCGTGGCCAGGGAGCGCGCTGCCAAGGTCGCAGAGCTGGCCAAGACCATGAGCTGCGGCGAGGTGGCTGCGCTACTGGGCACGACCAAAGGCGCCATGTGGGGTATCGCCGCGCGGGAGGGCTTCAAGTTCTTCTCGCCGCCCAAGAAGGTCAAGCCAGAGAAGGTAGTGATTGACCAGGCCGAGGCCGACCGGCGAATCGCCGATCAGATCATAGCCCTTCGTGATACCGGCGCATCCCGCTGCAGGGTCACTGCCCAGCTCGGCATTGGGGACCGCAAGCTGCAGCGGATCATCGCTGCGTTCGAAATCGACTTCCCGCTCAAGCGGTAACGGGGGTGGCAGATGAGTGATAAAGGCGAGTACCCCAGCGTTTGCTACGATGGCCGCCAGTGCCGGCGCAACGGTGCAAGCAAGCTGGCCAGCCCATTCAACCCCGCCACATTCCACGGCTCCTGGTTTCTCGCGGGCTGGAATGACATGGATCTCGAGATTGAGCAGAAAAATCCGAAGCGCGCTGCAAAGAACAAGGCGGCGTGAGCACCTGAGTATTCCCCCAAGTGGCCTGCAGGAGGTCGAGCATGGCATCCCTTTTCGACGCATCGATGCGCAAGCCGGTGCGAAAGCTTTACATCACCCGCAGCGGCGGCCAGTACCGGCCT
>Ga0256410_1001184_pt1 | contig 20610 bp, 18 predicted proteins | sample PhyWR1_FD_185983 | JGI IMG/M metagenome (GOLD analysis project Ga0256410, IMG submission 185983) | Leaf surface microbial communities from wheat plants in UC Gill Tract Community Farm, Albany, California, United States - DLSL W.R1 | ecosystem: Host-associated > Plants > Phyllosphere >... | reverse complement strand
TATCTGCTCCACCCACCCGATTTCCGACTCCACCGATCGTCTTCAGGGCTATTACGATGCGCTGAAAGAACACGGTTTGCCCTGTAACGATCGGCTGGTGGCGTTCGGTGAGCCCGATGAAATTGGTGGTGAAACCGCCATGACCGAGCTGCTGGGCCAGGGAAAAACCTTCAGCGCGGTCGCCTGCTACAACGACTCAATGGCGGCAGGCGCCCTGGCGGTGCTGAGCGATAACGGAGTACAGGTGCCGGAAGAGATGTCGCTGATTGGCTTTGATGACGTACTGGTTTCACGCTACGTGCGCCCGCGCCTGACCACGGTACGCTATCCTATCGTGACCATGGCGCAGCAGGCGGCCGCGCTTGCGCTGGCGCTGGCCCACAATCAGCCGCTGCCGGAGATTACCAACCTGTTCAGCCCAACGCTGGTCCGGCGCCACTCGGTAGGGACGCCTTCCCAGCTCTGAGACTTCCCGCTACAGCGCCTTGTGATACAGGCGCACGCGGGTTGCCGGATAATCCAGCGCGTCGCCGATATAGCGCCAGCCGAATTTTTCATAGTAATCCGCGCAAACGGAGTAGAGATAAACGCTGTCGTCGCCGCGCTGTCGGCACAGGTCGATCACCGTTTGCTGTAACCGTTCGCTCAACCCCCGCCCCCGCCAGCTTTCATCGACGTAGAGCGCGGCCAGCCAGGGAAACAGATCCTGGCGGCTGATCAGATCGCAGCGCCACAGTCCCACCGTACCAACCGGCCGGTCGCCGTCCAGCGCGATAAAGGTGACCGGCAAATCGCTGCCCGTCAGACCGCTGTCGATGACGCTGGCAAAAAAATCGCGGCTTTGCGCATCGCCAAAAGCGCGCCACAGCCAGTCGATAAGGGTTTCCCGATGGTCGGCGGCTTCGCTCAGCGGGACGATGCGCAGTGCGTTCATGGAATTACAGCTCCAGCGCCAGCAGCTCCGCCACGGTCTGCGCACGACGGATCTGCCGCGGCTGGCCGTTTTCAAACAGCACTTCCGGCAGCAGCGGACGGCTGTTGTAGTTGGAAGACATTGACGCGCCGTAGGCACCGGTATCGTGGAACACCAGATAATCGCCAACCCGGACCGCAGGCAGCGCACGGGTTTCCACCTTACCGCCCTCCTGCTGAGTGAAGACGTCGCCGGATTCGCACAGCGGACCGGCAACCACGGTTTCAACGGTGTTTTGCTCGTCCAGCTGACGGCCATCGCCGGCGATCGCCGAGATATGGTGATAGCTGCCGTACATTGACGGGCGCATCAGGTCGTTGAAACCGGCGTCCACCAGCACAAAGCGGCGGCTGCCCATCTGCTTCACTACGCGCACCTGGCTGACCAGCACGCCTGACTCGGCGACCAGGAAACGGCCCGGTTCAATTTCCAGCTTCACCGCATGGCCAAGGTGCTCTGCCACGCGCCTGCGGGCTGCGTCCCAGAGGCCGAAGTAGTGTTCGGTATCAATCGTCTCGCCGCCAATATGATAGGGGATCGACAGACCGCCACCGGCGGAAATGGCCTCCAGATCCTGGCCGAAGCCGATAATCTGGTTAACCATCGCATCACACACCTGCTCCAGGTGGCTGTAGTCAACGCCGGAACCGATATGCATATGGATGCCGACCAGCTTCAGCTGATAGCGCTGAATCGCTTCCAGCGCCAGCGCCATATCGCCATACCAGATGCCGTGCTTGCTGTTCTCGCCGCCGGTATTGGTTTTCTGGCTGTGTCCGTGACCGAAGCCCGGATTAACGCGCAGCCACACCGGATGCCCGGCGGATACCGCGCCCAGCTGGTGCAGCATATCCACTGACCCGGCGTTGACCGGCACCCGCAGCTCCGCCACCCGCGCCAGGGTTGGCTCATCCAGCAGATCGGCGGTAAAAACGATCTCATCGCCACCGGCCTGATAACCGGCGGCCAGCGCGCGCTCGATCTCCCCCAGCGATACCGAGTCTACCTTCACCCCGGCGGCGCGCATCAGGCGCAGGATATGAATATTTGAGCAGGCTTTCTGGGCAAAGCGCACCACGTCAAACTGCTGAAGCTGCGCGATCCGCTGCTGGATTATGCTGGCGTCATAGGCCCAGACCGGGCCGCCGGTACGCCGGGCCAGAGCCAAAAGATTTTCCTGATTAAGTGCAGTGGTGGTGTCAGTCAGCGGGCGTGGCATAAGGATTCTCCATAGGTTTATCGCACTATTACGCCATACCGCGCGGCGGGATTAAAATATCTGTTTTATCGCAGTCTATTCATTCATGATATGGCTTTACTCTCTTTCACTGTAAAACGGGTAGGCAATGGCCGGTATTTCACTGCGTCATATCGAAATTTTTCATGCCGTGGTCACCACCGGCAACCTTACAGAGGCCGCCGCGCTGCTGCACACCTCGCAGCCCACCGTCAGCCGTGAGCTGGCACGTTTTGAAAAGCTGACCGGGCTTCAGCTGTTTGAGCGGGTGCGCGGGCGCTTACATCCCACCGTAGAGGGGCTGAGGCTGTTTGAAGAGGTGCAGCAGTCGTGGTACGGGCTGGACCGGATTATCAGCGCCGCCGAGGGGCTGCGCCAGTTCCGCCAGGGCGAGCTGTCCATTGCCTGCCTGCCGGTTTTCTCGCAGTCGCTGCTGCCGCCGCTGTGCCAGCCGTTTATGCAGCAGTATCCGGATCTCAGCCTGAATATTATTCCGCAGGAGTCGCCGCTGCTGGAGGAGTGGCTGTCGGCGCAGCGCTATGACTTAGGACTGACTGAAACTACCCATACGCCCGCAGGCACCGAGCGCAGCGCGCTGTTCACCCAAAATGAGGTCTGCGTGCTGCCGCAGCAGCATCCGCTGGCGCGGCGCGACTGCCTGACGCCGCAGGACTTTGCCGGGGAGAATTTTATCAGCCTGTCGCGTACCGACAGCTACCGGCAGCTGCTGGACTCTCTGTTTAATGAGCAGGGGGTGCAGCGACGGATGGTGATGGAGACGCACAGCGCCGCGTCGGTGTGTGCGATGGTCGGGGCGGGAATTGGCGTATCGATTGTGAATCCGCTGACGGCGCTGGACTACGCCGACAGCGGTGTGGTGATGCGGCGCTTCAGCGTGGAAGTGCCGTTCACCGTCAGTTTAATCAGGCCGCGCCACCGGCCCGCATCGGCGCTGGTCGATGCCTTCAGTCAGCATCTGCAGCGCCATATTGCGCTTTTCAACCAGCGGCTGGATCAAAAGCTGAACTAGGCGTTAACCGGCTGCCCCTGCGCGCGGGAGCCGCGGAAGGTGATCAGGCAGATAACCAGTCCGATGACGGCCAGCGCCGCCGCCGATACCGGCACGGCGGTAAGGCCATAGCCCTGCTGAATAACTGCTCCCCCTACCCAGGCACCCAGCGCGTTACCGACGTTAAACGCTGAGATGTTCATCGTCGATACCAGGTTAGGCGCATCCTTACCGTGGCGCACCACGTTAATCTGTAGCCCCGGTACGGTGGCAAAGGTCGCTATCGCCCACAGGAACAGGGTGATTTCGGCAATCCACAGGGAGTTAGAGGTCCAGCTGAACAGCAGCGAGAATACCGCGATCAGCGAGAAGCTGAGGATCAGGCTGAAGGAAACGCGCCAGTCGGCTAACCGGCCGCCGAGAATGTTCCCCACGGTCAGGCCGGCACCAATCAGGAACAGCGTCCAGCTGACGCCGCGGTCGGTAATACCGGTCACTTCCAGCAGCAGCGGAGCAATATAGCTGAACAGGGCAAACATCGCGGCGGCAAAGAAGACCGTCATCAGCAGCGACAGCCACAGCTTACCGTTGTTTAATGCCCTGAATTCACTGGCAATGTTCACCGGTTTTTCATCGCGATTGGTCGGCAGGCTAACGATAAGCCCGATAAACGCCAGCACGCCAATTACGGAAACGCCCCAGAAGGTCGCGCGCCAGCCAAACATCTGGCCGAACCAGGTCCCCAACGGCACGCCAAGCACGTTCGCCAGGGTTAAACCGGTAAACATCAGCGCAACGGCAGAAGCCTGCTTGCCCGGCGCTACCAGGCTGGCAGCAACCACCGCCCCGATGCCGAAGAAGGCGCCGTGACACAGTGCCGTGACCACGCGGGCCAGCATCAGCAGATTGTAGGTGTAGGCCAGCGCACAGAGAATGTTGCCGATGATAAAGATGACCATCAGCAGGATCAGCGTGCGCTTGCGCGGCAGCTTCGCCGTCAGCAGCGCCATGATCGGTGCGCCAATCGCCACGCCCAGCGCATAGCCGCTGATCAGCCAGCCCGCAGAAGGGATTGAGACCTGAAGGTCATTCGCCACCTCCGGCAGCAGCCCCATAATGACAAACTCGGTGGTGCCGATGGCGAAGGCGCTTAGCGCCAGCGCCAACAATGAAACAGGCATTTCACTCACTCCCAGAAATTTAACGTCCACGCCCGCTGCATAGGGGGGCGATTATCGTCAGATGAAGAATTATTACGCGATGCAACGATACAGGTCACAGTTTGCTATTAAAACACAGTTGATTAACGGCTTACAGCACGCCCAGGGCAAGGGTGTATTGCATTAACAGCAACAATACCTGAAACGAACCACCAGGATAATTCTTGGTTTTTGGAAAAAATTTACCGAAAAATTGCGTTCCAACGGCGGATCGGTAGGCTCAAGAGAACGGTTGAAACGTAAACTTTCTGCGGAGGATCGTCTGAATGACGGTGAAAAAGCGTCCACGGCTCCGGCTAAACGTTCAATTTATCAGTGAGGAAAATCGATGAGAGTGGCGATGTGCCTGCTGGCCACCTGTCTGGGTGGCTGCTCGGTGGGCAAGTATCACTACAGCAGCGAGGCGGAAAAACGGGTTGATATGACGGTCACCGGTATTCCTACCATTCTGGGAGCAGGCACGCTGGGTACCACCATTCCGCTGACCGCCGATTACAGTCTGACGGCCGCCCACGTCGCGAAATTCTCACTTTATAAGGTGAAGGCGTACCATCCCGACTGCGATCTGGCGGTGGTTTATCACAAAAATAAGGATCTCTCGCACAGACCCAGCTTTCGCAACGGGCGTATCGGCGACCGGGTCAATATGTACGGCTACAGCTTTATTTCCGCCATGCCGGTTGCCTCCAGCGGGGTTAATCTGATCAATACCGGGCTGGAAAATAAGTGGAACACGCGTCGCTGCGTTGTGGTGGCGACCAACGCGGGAGTGGTTCAGGGCATGTCGGGCGGCGCGGTCTATAACGCCTCCGACGACTCCATCGGCGGCGTGATTGTTGGCTACACCCGCAGCGTAGACGATCTTAAAACCGGGCGGCCCCGCTTCCACGACGTGTCGCTTTATGTGCCCTACGCACGCTTTGAGGAGTGGCTGAATGATGCGGTGAAGTCCTGATACGCGAGTCAGGACTTCAGCGCAGCATAAACTCAACCGCCGCCGATGCATGAATGGCGGTGGTATTAAAAACCGGCACCGGACAGTCGCTGGCGTTCAGCAGCAGGCCGATTTCGGTACAGCCAAAAATCACCCCCTGTGCGCCTCTGGCAACCAGCTCATCAACGATCCCGAGATAGCGCGCCTTCGACTCCGCCAAAAATCGCCCCTGGCAGAGCTCGTCAAAGATAATCCGATTAACCACCTGCCGGTCATTTTCATCGGGTACCAGGGTAGTAATGCCGTGCTGCTCCAGCATCGGCCCACGGTAGAAGTCCTGCTCCATGGTGTATCGCGTGCCCAGCAGCGCAACCTGCGACATGCCCGCCCGTTTGATCTCGGCCGCGGTGCCGTCTGCAATATGTAAAAACGGCAGGCCGCTCTGCGCAATAATCGGCTGCGCAACCTTATGCATGGTATTAGTACAGAGCACGATGCCTTCTGCCCCTGCCCGCTTTAACGCTACCGCGGCATCCGCCAGCATCTGCCCGGCGCGATCCCAGTCGCCGCGGGCCTGGCAGGCTTCAATTTCATAGAAGTCCACGCTGTAGAGCACCAGCTTCGCCGAATGCAGCCCGCCCAGCCGCTCCCTGACGCCCTCATTAATCGCCCGGTAGTACGGCAGCGTTGATTCCCAGCTCATCCCGCCGATCAGTCCCAGTGTTTTCACGTTTTCTTTTCCAGCTTATTAGAGGAGAGTTTAATTTTATGGATATTAACGGGTTATGGCAAATTAAAAAAAACTCCCATACCTTTTAGTAAATACCAATTATATACTTTGTTACGTGCGAAAGCGGACTAAACAGAGCACAGCATCAAGGAATTTTTACTAAAAGGAAATATTATGTCTGATATAATTTACTCTTCAATAACCGGCACTAAACAGGGCCTTATAACTGCCGGATGTGGTTCGTCAGATTCAATTGGTAACAGAGGGCAGATTGGTCATCTCGATCAAAGTTTAGTATACAGCCTGAGTCATTCTATGAGCAGAGAACAGCATGTTAATCATCAACCGATTATTTTTCAAAAACCGGTAGATAAATCATCGCCATTATTATACTCATCCATTACCAATAACGAGCCAATGGTTATTGATTTTTTCTTTTACAGGTTATCAAAGAATGGATGCCTAGATAATTATTATAAAATATCATTAACTGACGCCACAATTTCAGACATTATCACACAATTCCCTCACTCAGCGAATAACAACTCTGCTTCACCGCATGAATCTATAGCAGTAAAATACCAAAGTATAACATGGACTCATATCTCTGCTGGAACATCTAGCTATAGCATATGGGACGATCGTATATACTAACATTTGGCGGGTCTAAACCCGCCACTTCAATTTATTGCTGAATGATGGAGAAAGCATCAGGTAGAAAAAAGAAAGCATGAATGTAATAATCCTGAGATAGGGGTATTGATTAAAATCAATCACATTACTAAAATCATTACCCCAGTAACCACAGCCATAACAAAAGAAAACAATAGATAAGTTAAATATAAAAGCAAGAATAAACACAGGGTAAGTTTTTATTTTTAATGATAATATTTTAACTATAGCGACTATAAAAGTAAGAAAAATGACCACTAGAATATATGATAAAACTATCCAATACGAAAACTGAGAAAGGATGACGACATCATAAGGTTCCTTCATTTATAATTCACTTATCAACGATACCACTTAGTGAGTATACAGTAGCTGCATCAACTATCACCTCACTGCTAAGCGCAACAACCCCCATATTCTGCCATCCCAGAACAAAATCACTGTTCATCGTTCGCCAAAGTTTCCATGATTTATCTCGCGGGAAGAATTCTCTTTTTGTAAGACCATAAACCGATAATGTAAGATCGACAACTGCAAATGCAGTGTCACCTGCTGCATCCTTCATTCCAACAACGTTAGCTGTCTTTCTATATCCTTGCCGAATCCATCCAGGCGAATCAGTTTTGAAAATCAAATAATAACCACTTTCCCATAAATTATTCAAACCATGCAATACTAAGGGCCCTCCCCATACTCCGCAAACCATTCCAAATGAGGCTAAACATACGGAACCCCCAGTATAAACCTGCACCCCTCCACCTACAAAACCCACTTGAGCGAGAACAAGATGTTTAAAATTATCTTTCTTTTCAAGTTTAATGGCAGCATATTGACTAGCATTATTAAATACAATTAAATCCTGTTGTTTCTTTAAATCATTAATTTCATCTTGAATTATGTCAATGCCACCTTCAAATGATAAACAGTTATTATAAACATTGTCATTGACCTGCTGAGATAAATTATAGATGGAAGTACTAAACTGTTGCCTGAAACGATTATCATGCAAATATTTAAAAGAGAGGGACATAGCCAAATCTCTTAACTCTTTTATTTTACTAACTAGCTTTTCTTCTTCAGACTGGCTAATGTACATAATAAAACATAATCCTTTATGTTTACTCCTCTAATTTTTCTAGGCTAATAATTCACAATCATAAATACAATTAGCAGTTTTACTAAAAATAACTTTTCGGTTTCCTGCTACCCAACCGTTCTATCGGCATCGCGAATAACGGTACGGGCAGCAGGAGGGTTACTCCATTATATTATCAGGCGTCCTGAAGGACAAACATGCCAAACGGGTGGATCTGTAAATAGAACTCATCGCCCGGCGCAGGCTGTAGCTCGGTGGCATTCACCTGTAACAGCAGCTCTTGTCCCTGCCACTCGACCAGCACCTCATACTGCGGCCCCATGTAGGCCACTTTTTTAATGCTACAGCGCTGGCTGACATCACCCTGCAAGCCAAGCGTAATCGCCTCCGGGCGCACACCTACGGTGCAGCGCGTCAACCCGCTGGCGAACCCTTCAGGGCGGGGGATCGCGTAGCCCTGAATCTCCACGCGTCCCGCGCTGAGCTGCGCTTCAAAGACGTTGGCGTCACCCATAAAGCTGGCCATAAAGCGTGAGGCCGGGAAGCGATAGAGCTGCTGCGGCTCTCCGATCTGCATAATCTCGCCCTTGTTCATCACCAGCACGGTATCGGAAACCGCAAAGGCTTCGCTCTGATCGTGGGTCACGTAAAGCGAGGTGATATTAAACTGCTGCTGAAGTTCGCGGATCTTCTCACGCATGCTGCGACGCAGGTTGGCATCCAGGTTACTTAGCGGCTCATCAAACAGCAGCACCTTTGGCTTGAGGATCAGCGCACGGGCCAGCGCCACGCGCTGCTGCTGGCCACCGGAGATCTGATCAACGTAGCGGTCGGCGAATCCGGCCAGATCCACCAGCTCCAGCGCTTCCTCCACCCGGTCGCGGATCTCCGCTTTCGGTTTGCCCAGCATTCGCAGACCGTAGCCGATATTTTCCCCCAGCGACATGTGCGGGAACAGGGCGTAGGACTGGAACACCATGCAGATATCACGATGCTGGATCGAACGGTGGGTCACATCCTCTCCGTCGATAAAGATCTGCCCTTCGCTGGGCTTTTCCAGACCGGCCACCATACGCAGCACGGTAGTTTTGCCGCAGCCCGACGGCCCGAGCAGCGTGACCATCTCCCCTTTAGGGATGGCAAGGCTAAGGTTCTCAATAACCGAGTTGCTGCCGAAGCGTTTTGCCACGTTACGCAGTTCAACGAAGCTTTTCTTTTCCTGGGATGGTGCGAAATCAGTGTTCATATGCATCTTACTCAACTGGTTTTCGCCCGCGAACGGGCCACGCGCGCTTCACCCACCAGCGCATCGAAAATAAAGATAATTGCCAGCATCACCACAATCAGAATTGAACCGTAGGCGATCGCCATGCCGTATTCACCATCTTCAACGCGGTTGAGGATGTAGGAGGTGGCAACGCGGGTATCCGGCGTAACAAGGAAGATAATTGCGCTGACGGTGGTTACCGCCCGCACGAAGCTGTAGATCAGCGCCGACAGGATCGCCGGGCGCAGCAGCGGCAGGATGATAAATATCACCGTGCGCAGCGATCCGGCACGCAGGCTTAGCGAGGCCTCATCCAGCGATTTATCCAGCTGGCCCAGCCCGGCTATACCGGCACGAATACCGACCGGCACGTTGCGCATCACCATTGAGATAATGACAATCGCTGCCGTGCCGGTGAGGTAAACCGGCGCACCGTTAAAGGCGAGGATATAGGATACCCCTGCCACCGTGCCCGGAACGGCAAAGCACAGCATGGTGGAGAATTCGATAACTTTCTTGCCACGGAACTGCTGGCGCACCACCACGTAGGCGATCAGCAGCCCGAAGATGGCGGTAATCGGTGCGGCGATCCCGGCGTAGAGCAGGGTGTCGATCAGCGATGGCCACGCGCCGTCACTGAAGCCCTGACCGAACAGCTTGCTGAAGTTATCCAGCGTCAGGGTGTAATCCACGCCCCAGTTGACGGTAAAGCTACCGAAGAAAATGCTGCCGTAAAGCAGAACGTTAAAGGCAATCCACACCCACAGCATTGCGGTCACCGACCACACCAGCGACACCGGCAGCGGCTGCACGTCGCCACGGGAAGATTTACCCGAGATGGTGACGTAGGAGCGTTTACCAATCCACAGATACTGCACGCAGAATACCAGCAGCGAGAACAGCAGCAGCACCACGCCCAGCGTACTGGCCGAGGTATAGTCCAGCTGCGCACCGGTAATATAGAAGTAGATCTGCGTGGCCAGCACGTCAAAGTTACCGCCGAGCACCAGTGGGTTACTGAAGTCCGCCAGCGACTGAACGATAACGATCAGGAATGAGTTGGCCAGCGCCGGTTTCAGCAGCGGCAGGAACACCCGGCGGAAGGTTTGCAGGCGGCTGGCGCGCAGCGTATAGGACGCCTCTTCCAGCGACGGATGCAGGGTTTTAATCGCCCCGTCGAGGATCATAAATGACATGGGCGTAAAGGCCAGAACCTGCGCCAGCCAGATCCCGGTAAAGCCGTACAGCCAGTTGGTGTTGGTCAGCCCCATATAGGTGGCCATAAACTCGGTAACGTAGCCGGAACGCCCCATCATCAGCGTCACGCCCAGACCCACCACGAACGGCGGGGTGACAATCGGCAGAATCGAGAAGACCCGTCCCAGCAGCGCGGAGCGTTTGGCAATACGCGTGGTGTAAATCGCCAGCACCATACCGAAGAAGGTACAGCCCACGCCCACCGCCGCGCTAAGCAGGAAGGAGTTCCAGATCACTTGCAGAATATGCTTCTGCCCGAGCACGGCCATAAACTGGAGCGGCGCAAAGCTGCCGTCGTCGGCGGTCACCATCGGCTTAAAGATGGCCAGGCTTGGCCAGATAATAAACAGACCGATAAGCGCAACGATGGCAATCAGCGATCCCAGTACAAAGCGGTCGCCGCCCAGCCACTCCAGCCGCGACAGCGCGATGGTCATTACTGCACCCAGCGCACAGAACATCACGACGGTGCCGTAGCCGAGGCCACGCTCCAGCCAGGCCGCGCTGACCACCATAAACAGCGCACAGAACAGCGCCCAGCCCGCATCAATGTAGTTTCTTGACCGCGCAGGCTGCCCGTGCAACGGACGCAAAACCAGCAGCAGCGGCATAATCAGCCAGGCCAGGCTGATGTTAATTTCCGACCAGCCGTAGGCCGCCAGGATTTCGTCGGATGTGGACTCCAGCAGCCCATAGTCAAGGCTGAACACCGGCAGCAGGAGGTATCCCGCAACCAGTACGGCCAGCCAGATAAATACAGAATCCCGTCCCTGCGATAGGCGCAGAGCAGTGGCGTCACTCATAGTGTTCCCCGAAGGTGAAAGCAAAAGCGATAGCGCGCCAGAACTGACGCGCCAGAATCAAAGGGTTACTGACCCATCTTCACGTCGTTAACCCATTTATTGATCAGATGCTTACGCATATCGGTAGCACCGTATTTATCCATGTCGTAATCGATTAACTTCAGATCGTCGAGCTTCAGCGAGTTCGGCGATGTTTCCGCCGTGGTGTTGGTCAGGATCTGGTAGGACTGCCCTTTCTTCCAGGCCAGCTCCTGCGCTTCTTTTGACAGCGCCCAGTCTACGAACAGGCGGGCGTTATCGATGTTGCGCGCCTTCTTCAGGATACTGACACCGCCCACTTCATAGCCTGAACCTTCACAGGGTGAGACCAGGGTAAGCGGTGCGCCTTTGTCTTTTTCCAGCGAGTAGTCGTGCAGGAAGCCAATGCCGATGGCGCTTTCACCGCGGGCGGCGTTACGCGCCGGGGCAATCCCCGATTTGGTGTACTGGGAAATGTTGCTGTTGAGTTTTTTCAGGTAGTCAAACGCCTGATCTTCGCCCCACAGCTGGGTAAAGGTCGCCAGCGCGGTGTAGGCGGTGCCGGAGCTTTGCGGATCGGCAATCTGGATTTCACCCTTGTAAATTGGATTGGTCAAATCCTTCCAGCACTTAGGCACCGGCAGATTTTTCGCCTTCAGACGATCGGTGTTCACACCAAAGCCGAGGATACCGATGTAGATTGCCGAGGAGTAGTTGCCCTTCAGCTTCGCCGGATCGCGGAACTGCGGCATGATATTTTCCAGTTCGGGGGATTTATAGGCCTCCAGCAGCCCCATTTCCCCGGCCTGCGACTGAGGATCCAGCGTACCGCCGTACCAGACATCGGCCTGCGGATTATTTTTCTCTGCATCCACTTTTGCCAGCGTGCTGCCCGATCCGTTGCGGATAAAGCTGGTTTTCACATCGTATTTCTCACCAAAGGCTTTCGCTTCGGTTTCACACATGGCGTTGGTGGCGCTGCAATAAATCACCAGGCGACCTTTCGCCTGCGCCGCGCCGGACAGCGCACTCAGCGCCAGACCAGCGGCAATCAGGGTAGTAAGAGGTAAACGTTTCATCAGGTTATCCTTATCATCGGGGGTCGGCAGACCCCGTCAGTTACGGAGCCTGTTTAAATCTTTGTCGGCTTAGCCCGGCAATCAGTAGCGGCATCAGCAGTACACCAATACAGCCCGCGGCGGCGGTCAGCAGGGCAAAAAATCCCGACCAGCCGTAGTGCAGCATCACCTGCGCCAGCGGCCAGCCCGCCAGCGACGCGCCAAGATAGGCAAACAGTCCGAGAAATCCGGTGACGGTTCCCGGGGCGTCTTTATGGCTGTACTCAACGGCGGCCAGGCCAATCAACATCTGCGGACCAAAAACAAAAAATCCCAGGCTGAAAAAACAGACCGACAGCAGCGCCCGGTGATGGACCGGCGCCAGCCACAGCGCCGCCATACTGAGGAACAGGCCGAACGCGAACAGCAGGATCATCGGCGCCCGCTGACCACGAAACAGCAGGTCCGATCCCCAACCAGCGAACAGTGCCCCAATCACCCCACCCAGCTCGAACAGCGTCAGGGTGGTGTTGGCGCTCAGCAGGTTGACGCCGTGGGCCTCCGTCAGCCATAAATTGCCCCAGTCGTTGAGCGCAATGCGGATAAGGTAGACCAGCACATAGGACGCGCCCAGCAGCCAGATGGTGCGATTCGCCAGGATCTCCCGCCGCAGAATATCGCGCATTCTCATCGGCGGGCTGTGGCGCTCCTGCCACTGCTCCAGCGGATCGTTCCGCCACTCGCCTACCGTTGGCAGCCCCTGTGCCGCCGGGGTATCGCACAGCCGCCAGCACAGCCAGAGACCAATCACGATGCCCATCACACCCGGCAACAGCAGCGCCGCCTGCCAGCCCCAGCGCATCGCCAGCCAGCCCGACAGCAGCGGCACCATCGCGCCGCCCAGGTTGATCGAAGTGTTCCAGCAGCCCCACCAGAAGCCGCGTTCGTTCCGCGAATACCAGTGGGTCAGTAGCTTGGCACACGGCGGCCAGCCCCAGCCCTGGAAGAATCCGTTCAGCGTCCACACCAGCAGCAGCGCGCTCCACGAGCCGCAGAAGGTAAACACAATATTCAGTACACCGGTGATGATCAGCCCGCCGCCCATAAACCACTGCGCGGGCGTGCGGTCGCTAATCATCCCGGATAAAAATTTGGATGCCCCGTACACCAGGTAAAACAGCGTGCCCAGCAGGCCGATATCGGCTTTATCCAGGCCCAGCTCCAGCTGCATTACCGGCATCACCTGGCTGATGCTGCGCCGGGTCAGATAAAACGCCGCGTAGCCGATAACCATCGCGAACAGCAGCCGTGGCCGTAAGTCCCGGTAACGCTGACTAATCTGTTCTGGCGTCAGAGTGACGGCAGCCATGTAAACCTCCGGGTCGTTACGGGCTAATATAGGGAAGGCATTACGCCGGGGCATGAGACAAAATTGGAATGAACCAGGAATTATTCCTGGTCAGGTCGGGGTTTCGTGCAATTTTGTGGGCAGGTTAACAGTTATGCAGGTTCCCGGCGGGGGCAGCAGCCGCCAGTCGCCGCCCAGCGCCCGCACCCGCTCTTCAATACCCCGCAGGCCAAATCCGCCGGCAATGGGTTCGGAGATACCGACACCGTCGTCGCTGACGCTGAGCGTAAGCAGGCCGGGCTGCTCCTCCAGCGTCACCACCACCTGCCGCGCGCCCGCATGCTTGCTGACGTTATTCAGCAGCTCCTGCACCACGCGGTAGAGGGTGAAGGTCAGGGTTTCATCCTGCGGCGTATCGCCCAGCCGGTAGTTGAGCTGAAAATCGATGCCGCGATCGGCAAAGGAAAACTCGGCGGCCAGATGCTGCAATGCGGTATCCAGCGCCATCTCATCCAGCACCGGTGGACGGATCTGGCGCAACAGCTGGCGCGTGGTGCGGTGAATGCGCCCAGAAAGATCGCTAATCTGCCCCGCCGCCTGCTTTGCCGCCGGCGTATCACCGCTGCGCGCCACCAGCATGGCCTGGATCTGGATAGCGGTAATGTTCTGTCCGATCTCATCGTGCAGTTCACGGGCAATTGCCTTACGCACCTGCTCCTCGCTATCGACCAGCTGCGCCATCAGCCGGCGGCGCGCCTGTAGCTCTTTCTCCAGCTGCTGCCGGTAGCGCTGCAAATGCTGGGCCAGCTGCTGCTGGCGGCTAACGGCAATACCCAGCCCGGTGCCCAGCAGCGCCTGAGTAGAGAGAAACAGCTCCAGCTCACGCAGTTCGTGAAACGCTCCGCTGGCCTGGCGGGTCAGGGTAATCAGCACGCTGCCGATCATCGCTGACAGCACCCCGCCCTGCCAGCCAAAACGATAGGCCATGACCACGTTTGGCAGGAAAACAAAAATCAGCAGCAGCCGCTCCATTTCAGGCGTAACCGATACCTGTACGCAGATGCCGATGGCAAAAATAACCGAGCACCAGACTAACAGCGAGGTGCGCAGCGGCGGATCGGGCATGCGCTGCGACTGCATATCGTCCAGATGCAGCTGCCGGAGATATTCATAAATCAGGTAGATAAACGGCGTAAGCAGTACGCCGCCGGTAAAACTGGCCAGCAGCGTTTGGGCGACCGGCTCCTGTAACCACGGGCCAATCACCACGCCCTGAAGCAGCGCGTTGAGGCTGACCGCCGCCAGCAGCAGCGTCAGGCGCTGCCAGTAGAACGCATAGCGCAGCCACAGGACCTGACTGATGCGGGCAGGCAGCACGCTCAGCAGCGGCGAAAGCAGCATCAGCGGGTGGGTTATCAGCCCTTCCAGCTGTAGCCAGCCAATCAGGATCTCTTCCACCAGCAGCAGCGCAAGCCAGTAGCGTTTGGGCAGCAGGATCAACAGCGCGAGGTGCAGCCCGGCGGGCAGCAGGAATATCGCCTGCTGACCGTTGTGGCTCAGCCACAGGCCAATGGTCCACAGCGCCAGCCAGCTAAGCGCGAAGAACAGCGCCAGCATTAACGACAGAATAATATGCCGGTTTTGCGGCATATCAGGCCGGGCTCAGCAGCTGATGCTGAATAGCGAAATGCACCAGTTCAACGGTCGTCTGACAGTTCAGTTTACCCAGTACGTTAGCGCGATGAACGTGTACCGTCTTATGGCTTAACGTCAGACGATCGGCGATGGCCTTAACGCTGATGCCGTTGATCAGCAGATCGAACACCTGCTTTTCCCTTGGCGTCAGAGAGCTCAGCTCTTTGGGGATCGGCCGGGTCTGGCGCAGCGCCCGCAGCGCATCGGCGCACAGATAAAGCCCCCCCACGCTTACCGAACGCACCGCCTGCACCAGCTCTTCCGGCCCGCAGCGCTTGGTCAGATAGCCGCTGGCCCCGGCATCCACCGCACTTTGTACAAAGGCGCTGGTGTCATAAATGCTGAGAATAATTGCACGGAAGCCGGGCCGCTGCTGGCGTATCCGGGTGAGCAGGCTCAGCCCGCTTTCATCGGGCATGGCGATGTCCATAACCGCCACATCGAAAGGCTCACGCAGCAGATGCGGCCACGCATCGGCGGCGGAGGCAAACTGGCCGGTCACCTGAATATCACTTTCCAGGGAAAGAAGCTGAGCAAAACCGGAACGTACCACGATATGGTCGTCAATCAGCGCTACGTTAATCATGTTAGTTCCACCCACTTATTTTTTTGCATGATGCCCCACAAACCACGGGCGGGCAAACGCAGGGGGAGAAAATGCGGCGCGGTTTACAGTTTTATGACAGCGGTTAGAAAATAAAATAAGAAATGCGTGGCGGGAGGCGTCAGGGCAAAAAAAAACGGCCAGCGAAGCTGACCGTTTATGGCGATATTAACGCTTACTTGCTGCCCGGACGCAGCGCCGGGAACAGGATCACGTCACGAATGGTGTGGCTGTCGGTAAACAGCATCACCATACGGTCGATACCAATACCCAGACCGGCGGTCGGCGGCAGACCGTGTTCCAGCGCGGTGACATAGTCTTCGTCGTAGAACATCGCTTCGTCGTCACCGGCATCCTTGGCGTTAACCTGCTGAAGGAAGCGCTCGGCCTGGTCTTCCGCATCATTAAGCTCGGAGAAACCGTTACCGATTTCACGACCGCCGATAAAGAACTCGAAGCGATCGGTAATTTCAGGGTTCACATCGTTACGACGCGCCAGCGGTGATACCTCAGCCGGGTATTCGGTAATAAAGGTCGGCTGGATCAGGTGCGCTTCGGCCGTTTCTTCGAAGATCTCGGTCACGACGCGGCCCAGACCCCAGCTCTTCTCAACCTTGATACCGATAGATCCGGCAATCGCCACCGCCTTATCAAAATCATCCAGATCGGCCAGATTGGTTTCAGGACGATATTTCAGGATCGCTTCCTTCATCGTCAGTTTTTCAAACGGCTTACCGAAGTCGAACGTCTGCTCACCGTATTTGACAACGGTATTGCCAAGCACGTCCTGCGCCAGCGTGCGGAACAGGCTTTCGGTCAGTTCGATCAGATCTTTATAATCCGCATACGCCATGTAGAGTTCCATCATGGTGAATTCAGGATTATGGCGTGGCGAGATACCTTCATTACGGAAGTTGCGGTTGATTTCGAACACGCGGTCAAACCCGCCCACCACCAGACGCTTCAGATAAAGCTCTGGCGCAATACGCAGGTACATATCGATGTCCAGCGCATTGTGATGGGTGATAAACGGACGGGCAGAGGCGCCGCCGGGGATCACCTGCATCATCGGGGTTTCCACTTCCATAAAATTGCGGTTAACCATAAAGCTGCGGATACCCGCCATGATTTTGGAACGCACCACGAAGGTGTTGCGGGAATCTTCGTTGCTGATCAGGTCCAGGTAACGCTGGCGGTAGCGGGTTTCCTGATCGGCCAGGCCATGGAACTTGTCCGGCAGCGGGCGCAGCGCTTTGGTCAGCAGGCGCAGCTCGCTACAGTGGATCGACAGTTCGCCGGTCTTTGTCTTAAACAACTTACCGCGGGCGCCAACGATATCGCCAAGATCCCATTTTTTGAACTGCTCGTTGTAGATGCCTTCGGCCAGATCGTCACGGGAGACATACAGCTGAATGCGGCCGCCGACGTCCTGTAAAGTCACGAAAGAAGCCTTACCCATGATTCGACGGGTCATCATACGGCCAGCGACGCTGACTTCGATGCCCAGGGACTCCAGCTCTTCGTTCTCTTTACCGTCGAACTCGGCGTGCAGCGTATCCGAAGTGCGGTCCGGGCGAAAATCGTTCGGGAACGCCACGCCAGTTCCACGCAGCGCGCTGAGCTTTTCGCGACGCGCTTTCAGTTCATTATTAAGCTCTAGTGCAGCGTCAGCGGCCTGCGGTTGTTGTTCAGACATGTGAGTTCCTTATAAACCTGCTTTCAAACTTGCTTCGATAAAACGGTCCAGATCGCCGTCCAGAACCGCCTGCGTATTGCGCGTTTCTACGCTGGTACGCAGATCCTTAATGCGTGAGTCGTCGAGGACATAGGAGCGGATTTGGCTGCCCCAGCCGATGTCAGACTTGTTATCTTCCGCCGCCTGTTTGTCAGCATTTTTCTTCTGCATCTCGTATTCATACAGCTTGGCGCGCAGCTGCTTGAATGCCTGATCTTTGTTTTTATGCTGAGAACGGTCGTTCTGGCACTGCACGACAATGTTGGTCGGTAAGTGGGTAATACGCACCGCTGACTCGGTTTTGTTTACGTGCTGGCCACCGGCACCGGAGGCGCGATAAACGTCAATACGCAGGTCGGCCGGATTGATATCGATATCGATATCGTCTTCAACTTCCGGGTAAATAAACACCGAGCTGAATGAGGTATGGCGGCGGCCGCCGGAGTCGAACGGGCTTTTACGTACCAGGCGATGAACGCCGGTTTCGGTGCGTAACCAGCCATATGCGTAGTCGCCGATGATTTTGATGGTGGCGGATTTAGTACCGGCCACTTCACCGTCGGACTCTTCAATAATTTCGGTTTTAAAGCCTTTGGCTTCTGCCCAGCGCAAATACATACGCAGCAGCATACTGGCCCAGTCCTGCGCTTCCGTACCGCCGGAGCCGGCCTGGATGTCCATATAGCAGTCGGCGCTATCGTATTCACCGGAGAACATGCGGCGGAATTCCAGCTCGGCGAGCTTCTTATCCAGCCCGTCCAGTTCGGCTACCGCTTCGTTGAAGGTGTCTTCATCTTCAGCTTCTACCGCCAGTTCCAGCAGGCCGGAAACGTCTTCCAGTCCCTGGGACATCTGATCGAGGGTTTCTACGATGGCTTCTAACGAGGAACGTTCTTTGCCCAGCGCCTGGGCGCGGTCAGGCTCATTCCAGACATCAGGCTGTTCAAGCTCAGCATTTACTTCTTCAAGGCGTTCTTTCTTGGCATCATAGTCAAAGATACCCCCGAAGAACGTCGCTGCGCTCAGTGAGATCCTGAATTCGGTTCTTTACCGGATTAATTTCAAACATGGTTTTAAAATCTTTTTAGGTGATCGAAATGGACGTGGATGTAACAAAGCAGTTTAACTGAATTAGCGCACGGTTTGTAGCGCTGAACACGTTTTTGACGGCGGAATACGCCCCGTCTGTTTTTCAAGGAGACAGTATGACCGTAATCGATGCTCTGATGGCATTTACCTTTGCCGCCGCCCTGCTGACCCTGACGCCGGGGCTGGACACCGCGCTTATCCTGCGAACCTCAGCAGTGGAAGGCACCCGCAAGGCGATTCAGGCGCAGCTGGGTATTAATGCGGGCTGTCTGGTATGGGCGGCAATGGTGGCCTTTGGCCTGGGGGCGCTAATTGCCGTCTCTGAACTGGCTTACAATCTGTTGAAATGGTGCGGAGCGGCTTATCTGGCCTGGCTGGGCGTGCAGATGCTGCTGCGTCCGCGTCAAAGTATGGGCAGTGTGGCGATGTCCGCCGGGGCCAGGAGCGGGTTTATGCGCGGTTTTTTTGGCAATTTGCTGAACCCGAAGGTGGGTATTTTTTACGTTTCATTTTTACCTCAGTTTATCCCGGCGGGTCATTCGCCGGTACTGTGGACCTTTGGTCTGGTTATGATTCATGTGCTGTTAGGAACGCTATGGTCGGCGCTACTGATTGGCAGCACGCGCAGGCTTTCCGGCTTTTTGCAGCGTGAGAAGGTGGTGAAGTGGCTGGATCGGACGACCGGAACGGTATTTTTGCTGTTCGCCACTAAGCTGGCGGTGAGCCATCGGCCGGGATAAGGGTTCCGTCAGGATTTGCGTTCAGAAGAACTACACTTATATAAATTTGCAATGTGACAGGTAACTTATTGTGCGCCTACTTATCGCGATAATCCTTCTGGCGCTGGCGGCCTGGTGGAGCCTGCCCTGGCTAAAATCACATCTGCCGGCGCAGTGGAATCCCTTTATTCCGCTAAACGTAACCGACCCGCCGGGCTGGATAACCCGCTACAAGTTGCAGCAGTTGGAAGACGATCCGCAAGCCTGCCTGAGCGTGCTGCAACGCGCCAGTGAGCAGGGACTGGTGAGCTTTCGTGAAGCGCCGCAGGTCAAAGGAGAGTGCGCCATCGCGCAGCCGATTCGCATCAGCAAATTTGGTCCGGTGTCCCTGAGCAGCAGTTTTCTGGCGAGCTGCCCTATGGCCGTCGCCAGCACGATGTACGTCACGCGCAGTCATCAATTATTGCAACAGGCAGAGGTAGCAAGCCCGCTGCGGCGTATCGAACATGTTGGAAGCTTTGCCTGCCGCAATATTTATCATCGTCAGCAGGGACGACTCAGCGAACACGCCACCGCAGATGCCTGGGATATTACCGCTTTTCAACTGGCTAACGGGCGCTGGCTGCGGGTAGCGAAAAACTGGCAAGAGCCTGCCAGCGAGTCAGCCGCACTGCATATACTCTGGCGCAACGGCTGTGCCAGCTTTGGAAACGCACTGGGACCCGACTATAACGCGGCTCATGCTTCACATTTTCATCTTGGCATGCGCGGCGGCGGATTTTGTCGCTAAAGGGCTCGGGGCAAACAGGCAATCGGTGCGGACGGGCTTCGCGGACCGTCGCGCGCAGGGATGCGCGCGCCGAGCCCACACGGACGTGTTCACGGTGCGTCCGCGAAGCCCGTCCGCACCGATAAGCCCGGTTCCCGTCAAACCACAACGCTCTTCCCCAGCACTACAACGCCCAAAGATGCTCAATAATCAGCTGCACATTCCGGTTACCCCGAAACTCATTCACATCGAGCTTATAGGCCAGCTCAACCTGCCGGACGCTGGGATCCGGCCACAGGGTCGTATCAATATTAAACGCAATACCGTCTAACAACGGCCCGCCGCCTAACGGCTCCAGCATAACCTTAAGATGCCGT
>Ga0256410_1001178_pt1 | contig 20695 bp, 21 predicted proteins | sample PhyWR1_FD_185983 | JGI IMG/M metagenome (GOLD analysis project Ga0256410, IMG submission 185983) | Leaf surface microbial communities from wheat plants in UC Gill Tract Community Farm, Albany, California, United States - DLSL W.R1 | ecosystem: Host-associated > Plants > Phyllosphere >... | reverse complement strand
CAGGCGGCGAAGCGGCGAGAAGCTTTCACGCTCATCCAGCGCATTCGCCTGCTGCAACATTTCCGCCCGGCGAGCCTCCACAATGTTACTGATGGTGCTGTCTTTATAGCGGGTAGCCTGATCTTTCAGCGGCAGGGTTGAGACAAGGATCAGGCTGTTGTCCTGTCCATTAAGAAAATACATCGACCAGGGGCTGTTCTCAGCCCCCCACAGCGTATCGAGATAGTTCGACATGCGTAGCGACATTTCCAGCGTGCCGCTATCGTGTGAGCCGAAAATAAGCGCTTCCGTTTTGCGCCGGGTCTTTTCCAGGGCATAGACGTCGGGGCGTAAGCGCGTCTCCTGCAAGCTGCCGGAGGGGGCCGTCCCGGTTGCGCTGGCGGCCAGATTTTCATAAATCTGCCAGGTGGCAAAGCGGTAGCTCTCAATACGTTTTTGCAGCGTACGGGCGATATCATCCATCATATAGTGCCTGGCCGTCAGCCAGGCACTGACCGAATTCTGGATCATAAAACCGGATGCCAGCAGCAACAGCAGAATAAACAGCACAAAGAATCGTGTGACGTTGCCGGAGGTGAGTGGGAATTTATGTGGCATCATGGTTTTCGTGCCCGTCAACGAGTGATAAGTCGGGCGCTGGCCGCAACGACCAGCAGTAACGCGGCCACGGCGCTAAAGGCGACCGACAGGCTCGAGAACTGAGCAATAAAGCCGATCAGCGCAGGTCCGGCGAGGATACCCGCATAGCCGATGGTCGTCATGGAGGATATCGCCAGGTTAACCGGCATTGTTTTTTGATTTCCGGCGGCGCTGAACATAATCGGCACCGTGTTGGATGCACCAAAACCGACCAGCAGGAAACCTATCAGGGTCCAGGTAGGATCTGCCACGGTTATTGCCAGCGCCAGTCCCCCGGCCGCAAACAGCGAACCAAAAAAGAGGGTTGCCGTACGGCCAACGAACTCGACAATGCGATCCCCGCACAGTCTGCCGATGGTCATGGCTACTGAAAATACCGCATAGCCTATCCCCGCCTGGGCGGCCGGCATATCACGGTTTTGGGTCAGAAACAGTGCGCCCCAGTCCAGGATGGCCCCTTCGGCTAAAAAGAGAATAAAGCACAGCACGCCGAGGAAAAGTACCCATCCGCGTGGCACCACGAATACCGGTGTATCGGGCTGGTGCAGGCGCGCGTTAAGAATATGACGACGGGAGTAAAAATAGAGTGCGATCAGCAGAAGATTCACCGTCAGTACGGCAAGCAGCGGGGTCAGGCCGAGGGCGAGCATCAGACTGACCAGACCCGCCCCGATAATCCCGCCGATACTGAAGAAGCCATGAAAGCCCGACATCATGGATTTACCCGCGCTTTTTTCCACTTCAACGGCCTGAATGTTCATGGCAACGTCAATCAGACCAATCGCAGCACCAAAGGCCATCAGCCCCAGAGCCAGGGAGAAAGGCGAAGAGAGCACGGCCAGCAGGGGAAGCAGCAGGACCAGCAGCACGCTGCCGCAGGTAATAATCCGGCGACAGCCGTAGCGACCTACCAGAACCCCGGTTACCGGCATCGCCAGCAGTGAGCCCAAGCCCAGAAACAGCAGCAGCGTGCCTAAAGAGGCGTCGCTAAGCGCCGCCCGTTCTTTGGCGTAGGGAACCAGCGGTGCCCATGCGGCCATACCAATACCCGCAATTAAAAATACCCCACGCGTGGCACGCTGGCTAAGCCGCGCAGCGGTGTCTGAGACTTGCGCATCCAGTGTCGTCATTTTATCCATTCAGCCCGTACAAAGTTAACCCCGTTTTTTACCACATTTACCGTTAGTAAAGAAGCGCAACCCCATGGCAGAGCGCCATCGATGCCCCGCTATCATTGCAGTTCAGAACAGGGTGACCAGAGTAAATACCCGGAAACAACCCGGCTGTGAATAAGAATAATCGGTTAAACGGAATGGGCGAGAGAGATACCGATCCTGCTGGTATAGTGCGCGCGATCACACGCGAGGGAGGGAATTGATGCCAGGCTGCGATACTGCGGTTATTATGCGTGACTGACAGACCGAAAAAAGACCAAAAAAAAGCCGGGACTAAACCCGGCGGGAATATTAAAGGGCGATACAAGCATTCGGGATGAATGAAGGTAATAATGAAATTAAATGATGATAGCGTATTAATTGTAACGGATGCTTCGTTATGATATTTATCATTCAGTGCGAAAATAAATTGGTCTAAGTTGTTGTTTTTATTTGCTAACTTTATTTATTGTCTATTAGTGCTTTATATGTTTGCAATTTGTGCCTTTTAAAAGTTCCAAGTTATTCATATCCTGAAATACATTTAATATATTCTGAAACATTTTCCAGAATTTCGTATCATTTTCTTTATGGATTATTACTCGCAGTTCCTTAATATGGCGCTCAACGCTGAATATTTAACGTTCAGTACGCAGTGGCAAATAGATCGCATAATTATTAAGGGATTTTTAAAATGAAACTTCGCGTTCTTTCTATGATGGTTCCGGCTTTGCTGATGGCGGGTTCGGCTGGCGCAGCAGAAATCTACAACAAAGACGGTAACAAGCTGGATCTTTTCGGTAAAGTTGATGGACTGCACTATTTCTCTGACGACAATGGCTCCGACGGTGATGCCTCTTACCTGCGCTTTGGTTTCAAAGGCGAAACGCAGATTGCCGACCAGCTGACCGGCTACGGCGAGTGGGAATATCAGGTTGCGCTGAATACCACCGAAGCTCAGGGAACCGCTGATAACTATACCCGCGTGGGCTTTGCCGGTCTGAAATTTGGTGATGCCGGTTCATTCGATTACGGCCGTAACTACGGCGTAATGTACGATATCGGCGCATGGACAGACGTTCTGCCGGAATTCGGTGGTGATACCTACGGCGCAGATAACTTCCTGTTCCAGCGTTCAAGCGGTCTGGCAACCTACCGTAATAACGACTTCTTCGGTCTGGTCGATGGCCTGAACTTTGCGTTGCAGTATCAAGGCAAAAACGGCAACTCCAAAGAGACCAACAACGGCCGCGATGTTCTGGGTCAGAACGGTGACGGCTGGGGCATGTCAACCACCTATGATATCGGGCAGGGCTTCAGCCTCGGTGCTGCGATGTTCTCTTCCGATCGTACCTCCGATCAGAACAGTCCGGCCGTGCTGGGCCACGGCGATCGCGCAACCGCCTATACCGGTGGTTTGAAATATGATGCTAACAACATCTACCTGGCGGCGATGTTCACCCGTTCTTACAACGCTACCCGCTTCGGCAGCATTGATAGCACGGCATACGGCTACGCTAACCAGGCCGACAACTGGGAACTGGCTGCACAGTACCAGTTCGACTTCGGCCTGCGTCCGTCACTGGCCTTCATCAGCTCACGCGGCAAAGATATTGAAGGCTACGGCAAGCAGAACCTGAAAAGATATATTGATGTAGGTGCGACCTACTACTTCAATAAAAACATGTCCACCTACGTTGACTACCAGATCAACCTGCTGGACAGCAACGAATTCACTAACAATACCGGTATTAACACCGACGACATCGTGGCGCTGGGTCTGGTTTACCAGTTCTAAGCCGGATGGTGCAGGGATAAAAGGTCGGGGGGAAACCCCCGGCCTTTTTTATTGGCTACCGCCGCCCGTCAATCTTAATCTTGATCAGGAAACTGTTGGAAAGCTGCAAGAGTAAGCTTGTGTTGACCTTATCCGATAAAGATAATCAGCGCCGAAGCGAAAATGCAGTAAATTTGAAGGAAGAAGATGAACAGTTTTTGGCGATATTCATGCGGTCTGCTGGCGGTTTTTTTACTGGTAGCCTGTGACGATCCCCGGTCAGCACAAACAATGCCGGGTATGGTGCTGGAAGGCAAAACGATGGGTACCGTCTGGCGCGTCAGCCTCGCCGGTGTCGATGCCGGACGCAGGGATGCGCTGCAACGCGCGGTGCAGCAGCAGCTGGACGATGACGATCGTGAGCTTTCTACCTGGAAAAGCGACTCGGTACTGTCGCGGTTTAACCAGTATCGCGGGGCAGAACCGCAGCCGGTCAGCGATAATATGGCGGATATCATTACCCAGTCGCTGCGGATTGGACGTCAGACCGACGGTGCGATGGATATCACCGTTGGACCACTGGTGAATTTGTGGGGATTTGGCCCGGAAAAGCAGCCGGAGAAAACCCCAAGCCAGCCGCAAATCGATGCTGCGCGGGCGCTAACCGGCTTACAGCACCTGCGGGTGATCAACAGCGGAGGGCACTCCTGGCTGCAAAAAAATCTTCCCGCGCTGTACGTTGATCTCTCCACCGTCGGCGAGGGCTTTGCCACCGATCATCTGGCGCGGCTGATGGAAAAAGAGGGGATCAACAACTATCTGGTTTCCGTGGGTGGGGCCGTCCTGACCCGTGGCCTGAATGCGCAGGGTAAATCCTGGCAGGTTGCCATTCAGAAGCCGACCGACCGCGAAAATGCGGTACAGGCCATCGTTGATTTGCAGGGGCACGGGATCAGTACCTCCGGCAGCTATCGCAACTATTATGAACTGGACGGGAAGCGTATTTCGCACGTCATCGATCCGGCCACCGGCAGGCCGATTGAACATCAGCTGGTGTCGGCAACCGTTATTGCGACCACGGCGCTGGAAGCCGACGGCTGGGATACCGGGCTGATGGTACTCGGCACCGAGCGTGCGAAGGCACTGGCGCTGCGCGACAAACTGGCGGTTTACCTGATTTATAAGCAGGGAGACGGTTTTGCCAGCTGGATGTCGCCCCAGTTTGCCGCCTTTATCACGTCCGATTCCGCGGTGGATTCTACGACTGAATAACAGTAAGGAGGACGGGTGCTCGACCTGTTTGCGGAAGATGAACCCTGGAGTGAACCGCTTGCCGAAGGCGCGGTGATCCTGCGTCGGCGCGCCCTGAAACAGGCCGGGAAGCTGCTGGAGCAGGTAGCAGAGATTGCGGACCTGAACCCCTTTTATCACCGCGTTACCCCCGGCGGACACCGGATGTCGGTTGCCATGACAAACTGCGGTGATTTCGGCTGGTCAACGGACGTCCGGGGCTATCGCTACAGCGAACAGGATGGTGAAAGCGGCCACCGCTGGCCGCCGATGCCGGCGATGTTTCGTCAGCTGGCGGTGGACTGCGCCGCCGAAGCGGGATTTCCTGATTTTAACCCCGACGCCTGTCTGCTTAACCGCTATGAACCGGGCGCGAAGCTGACCCTGCATCAGGATAAAGATGAACGCGATCTGCGCCAGCCGATCGTTTCGGTCTCGCTGGGGCTGCCTGCGGTGTTCCAGTTTGGCGGCTTTGAGCGTAGCGACCTTACCACGCGGGTTCTGCTGGAGCACGGCGATGTGGTGGTGTGGGGTGGGCCTTCCCGCCTGCGCTATCACGGTATTTTGCCGCTAAAGCCGGGCATTCATCCGCAGGCAGGCGCCTTCCGTTTTAATCTGACCTTCCGCCGCGCCCGTTAGCTCCTGGCCGGTCCGGCGTTTAATTGAGTAGAAATGAGAATTAATATTGATCTCGTTTAGCGACTCATTAAACTGCAACCTGCTTTTCTTTGCCGGGATGTGTTTATGGAGTTGCTTTACGTGGTTTACAAGCAGTATCGCTGGCCGTTTATCGGCGTGATACTGCTCAGTCTGCTCAGCGCGGCGCTGGGAATTGGCCTGATCGCCTTTATCAACCGCGAACTGATCGTCACCCTTAATTCCTCGTTGATGGTACTGCCACAGTTCCTCGGGCTGCTGCTGCTGCTGATGGCGGTCACGCTCGGTTCACAGCTGGCGCTGACGCAGTTAGGTCATCACTTTGTTTATCGCCTGCGCGGAGAGTTTATCCGCCGTATTATGGATACCCGGGTCGAGCGTATTGAGCAGATTGGCAGCCCCCAGCTGCTGGCGGCGCTGACCAGCGACGTGCGTAACATTACCATCGCTTTTGTCCGTCTGCCTGAGCTGATTCAGGGCATTATTTTAACTGTCGGATCGGCGGCTTATCTGGCCTGGCTGTCGCCAAAAATGCTGATGGTTACGGCGGTTTGGGTAGCCATTACCCTTATCGGCGGCTGGAAACTGGTGTCCCGTGTTTATCAGCATATGGCCGTACTGCGTAATACCGAAGACCGGCTCTATGCTGATTTTCAGACCATCATTGATGGCCGCAAGGAGCTGGCGCTAAACCGTCAGCGGGCGCAGCAGATTTTTGAAAACGTCTACAGCGAAGATGCGAAAACCTATCGCCACCACATTGTGCGGGCCGATACCTACCACCTGAGCGCGGTTAACTGGTCGAACATTATGATGCTTGGCGCGATTGGCTTAGCCTTTTATCTGGCCAACAGCCTGGGCTGGGCAGATACCGCCGTGGCCGCGACCTACTCGCTGACGCTGCTCTTCCTGCGTACGCCGATGCTCTCCGCCGTTGGCGCACTGCCCACGCTGCTGACCGCCCAGGTTGCGTTTAATAAACTCAACTCCTTCGGGCTTACCGCCTACCAGGAAGCGTTCCCCGGACAGAGTAAAAAGACCGACTGGCAGACCCTTGAGCTGCGCGATTTGGTCTTCCATTACGGGGACAACGGTTTTGCCGTCGGGCCGATCAATATGACGCTGAAACGTGGCGAGCTGGTCTTCTTGATTGGCGGCAACGGCAGCGGGAAATCCACTCTGGCCATGCTGTTGACCGGGCTTTATCAGCCGGTATCCGGTGATATCCTGCTCGACGGCAGGGCGGTGCAGGCGGAGGAGATGGATGACTATCGCCGCCTGTTCTCCGCGGTCTTTACCGATGTGCATCTGTTTGATCGTCTGATTGACGACAGCGGGCAGCCCGTCGATCCGGCGCTGGTGCAGAGCTGGCTGGAACGGCTGAAAATGCAGGATAAGATCACGCTGGACGGCAACCGCATACTGAACCTTAAGCTGTCGAAAGGGCAGACCAAGCGGCTGGCGCTGCTGCTGGCGACCGCCGAACAGCGTGACATTCTGCTGCTGGACGAATGGGCCGCCGATCAGGACCCGCATTTTCGCCGGATCTTCTACCGTGAGCTGCTGCCGTGGCTACAGGGGATGGGCAAAACGATTCTGGCGATCAGCCATGACGATCATTACTTCCTGCATGCCGATCGCCTGCTGGAAATGCGTCAGGGCAGGCTCATCGAGTTAACGGGCGCAGAGCGTGATATGGCGACGCTGGACGCGGTAAAACGAACGGATACGGCGCACTAAGCCGCAGGCGACGTTTTGCTTAACCTCAGCGACTATTGTAATCAATCAAAGAGTTAACGGCTTATCATGATGATAAGCCGTTTTTTTTCGGGGGATTACAGGACCTTAGCCAGGAACCGGCGGGTGCGCGGATGTTGAGGGTTGTTTAATACCTGCTGCGCGCTGCCCTGCTCAACGATTTTTCCATCCACCATAAACACCACGTTATCGGCCACCTCGCGGGCGAAGCCGATTTCATGGGTAACCACCACCAGCGTAGTACCTGAACGCGCCAGCTTTTTAATGGTATCCAGCACTTCTCCCACCAGTTCAGGATCGAGGGCGGAGGTGGGTTCATCAAACAGGATCACGCGGGGGTCGAGCGCCAGCGCACGGGCAATCGCAATACGCTGCTGCTGACCGCCGGAAAGGTGGCGCGGCCAGGCTTCGGACTTGTGGCGCAGTCCCACCGCATCCAGCAGCTCTCCGGCGCGAGAAACGGCCTGTGGACGGGTCAGCTTTTTATGCACAATCGGCGCTTCAATAATGTTTTCCAGCACCGTCAGGTGCGGAAAAAGATTAAAGTTCTGAAAGACGTAGCCCACTTCCGTGCGCTGCTTAAGAATCGCTTTTTCTTTGAGTTCGTAGAGCCTGTTACCTTTACGTCGGTAGCCAATATAGTCACCGTCGATGCGAATAAACCCTTCATCGACGCGTTCCAGATGATTGATGGCGCGGAGCAGGGTGGACTTACCCGACCCGGAGGGGCCGAGGATCACGGTCACCGAGCCGGGAGGCAGCTCCAGCGACACGTCATCCAGCGCCTTAAAGCGGCCAAAGCTCTTGCTGACGTGGGTGATGGAAATATGGCCGCGCGCCGTGTGGCTGTGCAGATCGAGGGCTTCTGACATAATTAGCTCCTGAGCAGGGTAACGGCCGCCGTCTGACGACGCAGGCGCCAGCGCGAACGCGGGGCGGAGGATTCACGGGTGGCGCTGCGGGCAAGCCAGCGTTCCACATAATGTTGCAGTACCGACAGCAGAGTGGTAATCACCAGATACCAGACGGCAGCCACCATCAGCAGCGGGATCACCTGCTGGGTGCGGTTGTAAACCATCTGAATGGTATAGAACAGCTCTGGCATCGCCAGCACATAAACCATCGCCGTACCCTTGGCGAGGCTGATAATTTCGTTGAAGCCGGTTGGAATAATCGAGCGCAGTGCCTGCGGCAAAATAATGCGCAGCGTACGGCGCGATGCGGGCAGGCCCAGCGCGGCGGCGGCTTCAAACTGTCCCTGATCGACGCCCAGAATACCCCCGCGAATAATCTCAGCGGTATAGGCCGACTGCACCAGCGTCAGGCCGATCACGGCCGTAGTGAACTGTCCCAGAACGTCAATGGTCTGGTATTCAGCAAAGATCAGCGGAGTGAACGGAATGCCGAACGACAGGGTGTCGTAGAGATAGGAAAAGTTATAGAGAATAATCAGCACCACAATCAGCGGCAGCGAGCGAAACAGCCAAATGTAGCTGAACGCCAGTCCGGAAAGCAGCCAGGACGGGGAAAGGCGCGCCAGCGCCAGCGCGCCTCCCAGGAAAATACTGAGTACGGTGGCAATCAGCGTCAGCAGCAGGGTTTGCACCAGACCGTTGAGAATTGCCGGATGGAAGAACCAGTGCGCGAACACCGACCACTCCCAGCGGGGGTTAAAGGCGATCGACTGAATGACCACCGCCAGCACGAACAGCGCGATAAAGCCGCCCAGCACTCTGAGCGGATAACGGGCGGGAACCACCCGCAGGGTTTCATTCGGTTTCATGTGCGACTCCTGCGGTTACGGGCTGATGCAGCACTTTACGGAATCGCAGGCGACCATCGTGCGGCGGCAGGCTGTACTCTTCCGGATCGCGGTTGATGTCAAACTGCGGCTGGTAGCCGTGCGAAATATAGAGGCGCACGGCCTCCGGTTGGCGGAAACCGGTGGTCAGGAAGACGTGCTGATAGCCAGCCTGAAGCGCACGGCGCTCCAGCTCTTCCAGCACCAGCAGCGCCAGCCCCTGGCGGCGTAAATCACCGCGCGTCCAGATGCGTTTCAGCTCGGCGGTATGGGGATCGAGCGCTTTGAAAGCGCCCATAGCGATAATTTCCCCCTCGCGCTCCAGCACAATAAAGCTGCCCTGCGGCGGCAGATACCACTCGGTCAGCTCCACTTCGGCATCGCTGGAAAAATAGTCACCGTAACGGGCGCTGTACTCACCGAACAGCCCTTCAATAATCGGTATCAGCTCCGGAGCTTCCGGAGAGAGCTGGCGAAAGTGTGCGTTGCTCATGGCGTGCTCCTCAGTCGCCCAGGCCCGGCGGGTTGATTTCGGAACGATCCAGGCGTTCAACGCCTTCGCCCCAGCGGTTCAGCACCTGGTCGTACTCGCCGCTTTTAATCACCCCGTTCAGCGCGGTATTGACCGGCTTGACCAGACCATTGTCTTTCTTCAGCGTCACGGCGATGTGCGCCGCCTTCGGCCAGCCGCCGTCAACGCTGCCGACAAGTTTTGTCTGGCCGGTCAGCGCCGCTTTCCAGGCACCGATAACGTTAGGTCCAAAATAGGCATCGGCGCGTCCTGACTGAAGTGACAGCGTCTGTGCAGCATCATCCTTAACGTAGATTGGGGTAAAGGGTTTCAGCCCTTTCTTCTGGTTGCTTTCATCCCAGGCCAGCAGGATCGCTTCCTGGTTAGTACCCGAACCGACAATAATGCGCAGACCGGCGATATCCTCTGCTTTTTTCAGCGACGTTATCTTGCTGTTGGATTTAACGTAGAAGCCCAGTGAATCCTGACGATAGGTGGCGAAGTCAAACTTCTCCTTACGCGCTTTGGTCACCGTTACGTTGGTGATCGCAGCGTCATATTTCCCGGAGCTGACGCCCAGCGGCCAGTCTTCCCAGGACGTTGGCACGATGTTCAGCTCCAGGCCCAGACTGTCGGCGACCAGGCGGGCGATATCCACCTCACTGCCTAACAGGGTTTTGTTGTCATCGGAAAACAGCGTCAGCGGCGGCGAGTTCAGTGCGGCAACGGCAACGGTAAATTTACCCGGTACGGCAAAGCGTTGGTCTTTCTGGATCTGGGCGACGGCCTCGGGATTCACCGGCGCATGGATCGGTTTAGTGTTGGCTTCTACGCTTATCCCCGTGCCGTTAACCTTGACCGTTTCAGCGAAGGTGCCGCTGCTGAGCAGCGCGGTAGCAACGAAAAGTCCTGACAGTAGTGACGATTTAATCATGATGTATTCTCTTATTTTTTATTTGAATTGCAGGTGTAAACAGCAACTGCCGTGCCTAAGCTACGTCGCGCAGTGCGGCTTCCGCCAGCTGGCTGAAGTAGCCGGCTGCCGGTGCAAGGAGTGCCTCATCCGGGTTAAAACCGGGATGGTGCAGACCCAATGCGCTGGCGCTACCGATACTGACGAAGGTGCCCGGTGTGTTATGCAGGTAGAAGGCGAAATCTTCTCCGCCCATTTGCAGGTCGGCATGCTGCACGTTATAGCCCTGCTGCCTCGCCACATCTTTACTGAATTCTGCCCAGCGTTCGGTGTTAACCAGCGCCGGAGGACCGGGATGCCAGTTCAGCCGGGCGGTTGCGCCGAATCCTTCCGCAATGCCGCTAATCAGCTGCCGTATCCGCTGCGGTAGCTCTGCACGAATAGCATCGTTATGGGTGCGCACGGTGCCTTCCAGCACCACGTTCTGCGGCAACACGTTCCAGGTATTGCCGCCCTCAATGCGGGTGACGCTGACCACCACGGATTCAAGCGGGCTGTAGCTGCGGCTGACCAGGGTTTGCAGGGCGCTGACGATCTGGCTGGCAATGACAATGGCGTCAATGCCTTCCTGCGGCCGGGCGGCGTGGGCACCTTTACCGCCGATCTCGATATCGAAACGATCGACGTTGGCGTAAAACGGCCCGCCGCGCGTGGCAAAGGTGCCAACTTCAAGCTCCGGCGCGTTGTGCATGCCGAAAATGGCGCTGACTCCGTCCAGCGCACCGGCCTTAATCAGCGTCTTAGCGCCACCGAAGCGCTCTTCCGCCGGCTGAAACAGCAGCCGGACGCGGCCCGGCAACGTCTGTTCGCGGGCCTTTAACAGCAACGCCGCTCCCAGCATCACCGACGTGTGAACGTCGTGGCCGCAGGCATGCATAACTCCGGCGTGCTGCGAACGAAACGCCACCGGCGCCGCCTCTTCAATCGGCAGGGCATCAATATCGGCGCGCAGCGCAATCAGCGCGTCGCCCTGGCCTATTTCCGCCACCACGCCGGTACTCAGATCGTAGGGAAGGGCGTTGATACCGGCGCTGCGCAGCCAGCCCTGAATACGCTCCGTGGTGGCGAATTCCTGGTTGGACAGCTCGGGAAACTGATGCAGCTCGCGTCGCCAGGCGACCAGCTGCTGTTGCAAATCGATGTGCATACTCTTCTCCTCAGGCGGCAATCAGGCGATGGCTGGCCAGCAGCTCCAGCGACTTGATGCGGGCTGCGCCGCTGCTGATTGGGGTATCGATAATGAACTCTTCGATACCGTACCGCCGGTGCAGCGCCTCCAGCCGTGCGTGCACCTGGTCCGCGGTGCCTTTGATAATCGCCGCTTCGCGTGGCTCAATCTGATAGTCGGTGGCACCGGCCTGGCGAATAAAGGCTTCTGCCTGGGCCAGCGTTCCGACCGTTACGCTCTGGCCATTTTTCACCTGCACGCGGTAGTGCTGAAGATCGGCGGCCAGCAGATCGGCTTCCGCCGGAGAGTCCGCAACAATAACCTGTACGGCGACCAGCGCTGATTGACCGCCGCTGAGACGGCGATAGGTTTCCAGCGCCTGCTCCAGCTCTCTGCTGTCGCCGTTCAGATGCGCGGCAAACACAAAGTGCCAGTTCAACTCCGCCGCCAGCTGCGCACTGCCTTCGCTGGCTCCCAGCAGAAAACGCTGGGCGGGGCGCGGAGGCAGCGGAGTGGCCAATAGTCGATCCTCACTCTCATCTTCACCGTCCGCTCTGGCGGTAAGCCAGCCGTCCAGCGCCCGGAGCTGCGTGGCAAAGTCGCCTTTCGCCTCGGCGTTCACTCCCTGCTGAAGAGCGCGGGTTGAGAGCGGTAGTCCGCCCGGTGCTTTACCTACACCAAGATCGATACGTCCCGGTGCCAGCGATGCCAGCAGGTTAAAGTTTTCAGCCACCTTATACGGGCTGTAGTGCTGCAACATCACCCCACCGGATCCTACGCGCAGGCTGCGGGTATGGGCGAGTATCCAGGCGATCAGGACTTCTGGAGAAGGGCTGGCCAGCGCCGAAGTATTATGGTGTTCCGCCAGCCAGAAACGCGTAAATCCCCACTCTTCGGCCTTCTGCGCCAGCAGCAGGGTCCGGGCCAGTGCCTGGGACGCATTTTCGCCTTCTGCCACCGGACTTTTGTCCAGCAGGCTCAGTTGGTAGGCCATGGTTAATCCTTGATTAGCTTTAGTTACTGGCAATTATTGAAGGCGGAGGCGGGAAGTGTAAAACAACAAATCTGGCTTAAATCATGCGCCAGCCGGGATTGGCAGCTATTACCGCGCAGCGGCAAAGACTGTGCAAAATGGATATTATGCGATCGCCGAGAAATAGGGTTTACTGAGTACTCACACTACGGAGGAGCGAAATATGAAAGGTTTATGGCTGCACTTTACGCGATATTTTCAGGTTCCTGCGGGTATGCCAACGCTGGACAGCTGTCGCATCGTTGAAGCGATGATCCCCATGGTCGAGCTGTACGGCGTGGATCTCCCTCCGCTGCCGTCTCTTCATGACCGCCGTCGTTAGAACGCGCGTTGACGTTAATTTATTGATGCTGCTGCCCGATAACCCAGGTTAATACCCTGTCGGGCCGCAGCGCAATCTGAGCAATAAACTCTCTTCCGGCATAAAATTCCACAGAAAGCGTTTTGGTCAGCCGCAGTACCGCACGCTGACTCTCCTTGTCCCAGTCAACGACCTCCGCCGCGCTGAAATCCATGAACTGCCGCAGACGCGGCCAGATGGCTTTATACAAACTCTCTTTCATCGAGAAGACAGCCGTCAGCGCGCTGGCAAAGGGCAGATCGCGCTGCGCCATCAGCAGGGTTTCCGCCGGGCTGACGATCAGATGTGCAATATCCCTTGCCCGTTCCTCACTCATTATCCGTTCGCCGTCGATACCGGGCAGCAGATCGCTGCGCCGGGTAAGCAGCGCCCCTGTCCAGCTTTGAGTATGGGAAAGAGAGCCGCGAATGTTCGCTGGCCAGAGCGGGGCGCGGGAAGCATCGTTGTCTAAAACGAACTGCTCTATGCCAAAGGTTCGCATCGCCTGTTGCAGGCAGTAACGGCTGGCGAGATACTCCGCCCGTCGCTTCCGGACCGCCCGCTGCATTCTTTCGGGAACGGCAATATGCAGCCTGTCGAACAGCGACTCTTCGAAAAAATCGGTATCGAAACGGGCATCCAGCAGCAGGACGTCAGGATAATTACCCAGCGGTTCCAGAGTAAAGTGAGTGAGGAACGGGGGATGCAGGGGCAGAGGTAAAGCCGACATAGCCACTAACCGGTTGAAAGATGATGCCTTATTTAAGCAGGTTAGTGGCCGGATATCAAAAGTCGGGCGGCAGTGTCAGTGATTGGGAGGAATAGCGAGATGCTTTATAGAAACCACAAAATGATCCTGTCCCTTTGAGATTTTGGCACCGCGATCGCACCAGTGGGTAGCCAGACGGAAAAAGTCGTCGCTACCGATATCATAGGCCAGCTCTACCTTGTGGATCCCTGAATAAAGGAGGTCTTCTGCGTCTTTAAGATTTTTTGCTTTTACCGTTGGCATGTTGGTTAATCCTGTTCTACACAGTGCGCATTTAGTCTATCTACAGCCTATGATAGTTATGTGACAGTTATGTTTCCGTTCGGCGCAGAACCTGAAAAATGTGACGCAGCTGGCAACTTCATCTGCCGCATGAGGCTGGATCGGGTCATCCTTTTTCCTGACGTTACTCAACTTGGATGTTCGTTAGCATTATTTCCGACGGGTGAGAGTAGGGCGATCGATGTTTTATCTCGCTATATGAATGATAATTTAACCTAAACGATGTATTTAATGAGTATTTTCTTAATTAAATGCGGTTGGATAATTGGAATTGTCATTTTGTATAATGTTTACTGGAGGCATTACATTGAATCGCTGTCAGGATTATTGACAGTTACAGGTGGCAGGAGTAGATTTTTATCGCACCACTACAGGGAATTCAATAACAGGGAAAGCAGGTTAATGAAAAGACGTAGCGCAGTTATCATCTCTTTAATTTACGGTCTGGCCGTGTTCTCAACCGCATGTGAAGCAAATGAAAAACAGGAGACCGTTTCAGCAAGCAGTGCTCCCTCATCCGGCGCGGCAAAAGTACATTTCGATTATAATCAGCAGTCGAAATGGCATTTCACCTCAGGGGAAATGCAGTCACCTGTCAATATTATCGTCAGTAGATCCGAGGAAATGCGGGATGCGGGCAGCATCACGCTTAACTATAATAACAAAATCACCCGCGCTGAAAACAACGGTCACAGTATTGAGGTGACCGACTCAGGTACGGCAACAATCAATAAAAGAAACTTTGAGCTGATTCAGTTTCATTTTCACGCCGCCAGTGAACATACGATTAACGGCCAGCATTTTCCACTGGAAGCCCACTTTGTCAATAAATCACAGGATGGCCGGATTGCCGTCATCGGCGTTTTATTTACGGAAGGAAAAAATAATGTGGGTTTCGGCGAAGTGCTTGATGACGTAAATAATAATAAAAACGATCCGATAACCGACATCCAGGCCATGTTTCCTGAGAATAAAAGTTACTATCATTACTTAGGTTCGCTAACAACCCCACCGCTGATTGAAAACGTAGAGTGGTATATCTTAAAAGATCCGGTTGAAGTTTCATCTGCGCAGATTGCAGCGTTTAAGAAACTGTACTCGCACAACAATCGGCAGCTTCAGAAACTGAACGATCGCGTGGTGCTGAGTTATGATGAGTAGTTGATTTTTGACATTCAGGGAAAAACCAGCTCGTAAGGGCTGGTTTTTTATACTGTAGGTATTGTATAAGGAAAAAATTGAATTCACGGCTAACAAATTCTGAAAGATATTAAATGTATTTCTAAGTCAGCCTTCTTATTATTCATACTGGTGTTAAAGCTAGTGCTAAGACTACCTGTTACTTTGAGAGAAGCGAAATGCATGGTGGACTGTAGCCCAATCTGTAGATGCGCTGTTATTCAATGGGCAGAACAGAAGGCTGTTTATTTATTTTAATTTATCTATGCGGTTTCGAATTTGCCTGGCGATAAAGTATAACAGTAAAGCTATGACGAAAATAATTAATGCGGCAATATTGAATTCAATAATATCCTCTTTGTCAGAAAAAACAAAAAAAGAGGCCAGGCACATAAGGATTGCACAACCAATAAGGCCTTCGAAAATATAATTAAGTATATTCATTAAAAATGTGAGCATTTTACTGTTCATGATGTTTCGCCAGTCTGATTAAATATAATTCAAGTAATTCATTGAAAGAAGACTCATTTTTATCTTTGAGTTGAGCCGCCTTCTCGAAGGGTTTGGTATACTCCTCAACAAGAAAGTACAAAAGATCTAAATCTCCCGAAGACCTAAGTTCCCAATAGATGGATGGATTTTCGTTTAGCAATCTTCTGGATGCGTATACGGTTTTAGATTGTTCCGCACCTATTGTGAGAACTGTAGAAAATGACATACTGAAAAGTAATCTGGGAATAAATCTTGATATAAGTGCAGCATTTACTTTTCCGAGAACTATAGCATTGCTTGCGATCTTTCCAATCTGCTCACCAATCATATTTTTATAAAGCTGTCTCCGTTGTTGATCGTTCAGCTTGGACAGATATTTTTTGATGATAGTACTAATTATTTTTTGCAATGACTCTCTATTAACGTAACCACGCTGTATTAAGTACATTAGTCTGGTCTTATCATTGTCCCTCTGAGTTCGGTTGTCTGTATCAAGAAAGTCGTAGGCCAAGTACCCCATAGTTTTAGGCATAGAGAGTAAACCACTAAGCGTTGAAGATAACGTCGAAGCTATTGAAGGTTCCACCTCTGATGTAACTGAGACCATATCATCAGCAAGTATTTCGAGGTCTGTCATATTAATAAACTCTGTCATCCCAAATGCTGTAAGAGCCCGTTGCGCATGAAATATGGTTCCATGTGATATCCCTATATGCTATAGAAATAGTTTCTTGTGGCATCATACTGTTGCTTGTTTTTGAATGAGGGTAATCGCACTTAATACTCTTAATTCTAGCATCACCGAGTCTGATTGAATAAAATTTTTCAATACCGCCACTTTGAGATGTTCGGTACATGTAGATCATTACTTCCAACTTTTCGTTATTTGAAAGACTAGATGCTAACAGTGGTGATGATTTATCAATAGGTTTTAATATGATTACAGGATGGTGAGAAGTGTGCTGTTCTCTGGTCATAAGATGTTGTAATGATAGAATAAAACATTCATCTTCATGACCATTTTGGTATTGATTACCTATGGAGTCGAAAGTGTTGCAACCAGCCGAAATAAGGCCCTGAAGCTCACCTTTCACAGACATATAAATTAAACTAGACATGCATTATCATCCTTGAGTGGTTATCCATACCTGCATTGGCATTAATTTCAATTATTTTATAGAAATAGTCAAGGTTTTTATGTGTTTTAAGATATAAGATGTTAATTTTTTAGTTGTTACAAGCAGTGTAGAATTTAATGAAAAAGGGTGTTGGCTTCATTAGAGAGGGGGGAAATATGATAGGAACAGTACTCCCCGTTTTATGAATTATGGCATCGGTCTGTAGCAGTAGTTTAAAATTCAAGGGCACAAACTACGGCTGCTGCATCAAGCATACCCGCCGCTGCATTCACCACTAGAATACGCATATCACTTTGATACTGAAATCTGTGGCACGGATTTATCATGTGAGTCACCTCTGATTGAGTGTTTATTCATTTAGACGCGAGTCCACTCACATAGGATAAGATCATATTGCATTCGGAGAGTCAGCGTTACAGCTTCAACACAGTAATGTTTGCGGCATAACCTATGATTGCTTACGGAGCGTATCACTGATGAATGCGCTGACGTCATCTCTTAAATTATCCGAAACACAATACGGCCTAAAGTGGGATTGCCTAAGCAATATTACGGATTCGATGGCAGCTAAAACGGTTGTGATTCATCGGCAAAGGACATTTCATTCTGTGCGACAACTAAGTTTGATAACTTACCAGTTATGCAGATTCTGACTTAGGGTAAAGCTTACCGGGTTTCACCCCCATTTTTCCCCACTAACTCCCCATCCAAAATTCAGGCACAAAAAAACCAGCCCTAGAAGGCTGGTTTTTCAGAAGGTTTTGGTCGGCACGAGAGGATTTGAACCTCCGACCCCGGACACCCCATGACCGTGCGCTACCAGGCTGCGCTACGTGCCGATATGTGCTGCTATATTACTGAACTGCCCTTCGATTGCAAGTAGCTAACACGTTGACTGCGTTATATTTATACAGTCAGTTAGCAATAAACCGTTTTTCATCGGTCAGAACCTGAAGCAGCAGCGCCAGCTGCGGCTTGTGATCCTTCAGCGGCTCACCGCGCGAATTCCAGGCCGCATAGCCACCGTTGTTGTCCAGCAACAGCGTTTCCTGCGGTGTGGTGATCACCAAGTGATGCCTGCTGCTGCTACTGGCCACCCAGTTATGACGACGCTTGGCAGAGAACAGATCTTCGCCCTGCGAATAATCAACAACCGGTGTAGTGACGTGCAGCAGACGCTGCATCAGCGTTGCCATAATGTCCTGGTGATCGGTGAGTTTATTCACCGTTTGTGCTGGCGTATTGGGCCAGTGAACAATCATCGGCACCTGAAGCGCGGCCCGGTTACCCGGGTTGTCCTCTCCTTCCAGCACCACGCCGTGCTGGGCAGTAATCACCACAACGGTATTCGCCAGCAGTCCTTTCTGCTCCAGCGTCGTCAGCACGTTCTCTATTTGCCGATCCACGGCAGCGGCAGCACGGGTGTAGCGGCGAACGCGCTGTTTCTCAGACTCGTCGGCGTCGCTAGCGTCGGCCGTAGAGAGTGAGATATAGGAGAACCACGGTTCCCGATCGTTCTTATGACCGTTGAGCCAGTTTTGCCACTGGCTAACGGTCTGTGCATTCGACTGAGGCTGTGCTTCCGGCAGCGAGAAGTCAGACAGCAGCGCCTGGCGATACAGCGGAGAACTAAAGCCATCGCTGGCGAACAGGCCGAACTGATAGCTCTGTTGTCCCAGCGTCCCGATCAGGGTAGAGGGGATACGGGAGGAGAGCACGCCGTCCATATAGCTGGGGGAGATACCGTAAAACAGGCCGAACAGCCCCGCATCACCGTTGTTGCCGGAACTGTAGTGTTGGTTAAAGCGCACGTTGCTTTCGGCAAAGCGGTTCAGGTTCGGTAGCAGTTTAGGCAGCGTCGCTTCATTCAGGCCATCAACTGTGATCACCAGCAGATTATTACCGGTTCCCTTATCGCTAACGACGATATCACTGAGCGGATAGGCAACGGAAAGTGCCTCCGGGTTACCCTGCTGTACCAGACGGCGCTGATATTCCTGGGCATCCAGCAGGCCGTATTTCTCCAGGAACCGGCGGGCGGTCATTGGATAGGAGAGCGGTAAATTCGAGCGCTGCATGGTGATGGGGCGATAGAAATTGGCATCCGCCCAGATATACATCAGGTGGCTGGCAAAGAATGCGCTGATAAACACCGCCGCCAGCGGTTTGCCGAAGCTGCGGCGGTTAAGGCTACGCAGCTTCTGCCAGCTCCAGGTCGCGAACAGCATCTCCACCAGAAAAATAACCGGGACGCTGATAAACATCAGCTGCCAGTCGCGCGCCAGTTCGCTCTGATCGGGGTTGATCACCAGCTCCCAGACCACCGGGTTTAAATGCAGGTGGAACTGTTCAAATACCGCGCTATCGACCAGTATCAGCGTCAGCCCGGCGGTGGCCACAATCGCCGACAAAAATCGCAGCAGCCGCTGCGACATGACCACGAAGGTCAGCGGAAAAATAATCAGCAGATAGGTCGCGAAGACCAGAAAGCTGAAGTGGCCAATCCAGCTACAGAAAGAGTAGATGCGACCGGCCAGCGACATTGGCCAGTCGGCGACAAACAGGTAACGGCTACCGAGAATGAACGCCACAATGATGTTAAACAGGGCGAACCAGTGCCCCCAGCTTATCATCTGGGAGACTTTTTCACGGTAGCGCTGCTGATTTGTTACCATAATAGGGTCAGGATTGTCTCATCAGTGGGCTTTGTCTTCGCGAACCGAAGCCTGAAGCGCATCGGCAAACGAACGGGCCATAGCCTGGCGCTGCGCGGGGGCAACGCTGGTGTTAAGCAGGTTAGTCACCATATTTCCCAGAACCATCAGGGAAAGATCGGTTGGCGTCTGGTGTTTTTCCAGAACCTGAACCAGTTCTGCGAGGATGTTCTCCACGCGTTCATTACTGTAACGGGATGATTGTGCCATAGTGCCAATTTTAATTTACTGAGATTTAAAGGGCGCCATTTTATCGTAATAGCGCTTTTTTTTCTGCATTTTTATCGTCAGTAACCGGTTAATGTTGTTGCCGGTTGATCGTAATGGCGCCCGGTGATTGAATACGCACCCGTGCCTAAAGGAGAGTTTAACATGAGTCTGGATATCGACCAGATTGCCCTTCATCAGCTGATCAAACGTGATGAACAGACGCTTGATGTGGTGCTGCGTGAGTCGCTGCTGCCGTCCACCCCGGCGGTAACCGCAATGATGGAGGAGCTGCACCGCGTTTACAGCGCCAAAAGTAAAGCCTATGGCCTGTTCAATGAAGGCAGTGAGCTGGCCGATGCGTTGCGTAACTGCCGTAAAGGTGAAGATGACTTTCTCGCCTTCAGCCGGGCAGCGACCGGACGCCTGCGCGATGAGCTGGGTAAGTATTCGTTTGCTGAGGGCGGCGTGGTGCTGTTTGGCCACTATCGCTATCTGGCGGTGGAGTATTTGCTGATTGCCGTTCTCAGCAGCCAGAACAGTATGCGGGTAAATGAAGAGCTGGATATCAGCAGCACGCAGTTCCTGGACATCAACCATGCGGATATCGTCGCGCGTGTCGATCTGACCGAGTGGGAAACGAATCCTGAATCAACGCGCTACCTGACCTTTCTGCGCGGCCGGGTAGGGCGTAAGGTCGCCGATTTCTTTATGGACTTCCTGGGGGCCAGCGTTGGCCTGGATACCAAAGCGCAGAACCGGGGCCTGCTCAAGGCCGTGGATGACTACTGCGAAGAAGCCAGCCTGGATAA
>Ga0256410_1001177_pt1 | contig 20695 bp, 24 predicted proteins | sample PhyWR1_FD_185983 | JGI IMG/M metagenome (GOLD analysis project Ga0256410, IMG submission 185983) | Leaf surface microbial communities from wheat plants in UC Gill Tract Community Farm, Albany, California, United States - DLSL W.R1 | ecosystem: Host-associated > Plants > Phyllosphere >... | reverse complement strand
TGGGCTTTAGAAATTTTTGGACATAGCAAAGCCAGTACAAAAACGAAGAATAATTGTTTTTTCATAGCTGATTTTAAGGTGGCGAAGGTAAATCTAATCTTAATAAAATCTTAAAATTTTAACAGTTGAAAAATTAAAAAATTGAAATTACAAAACACTACAATATTTTAAATTAAGGAATTCCAGTAATAAACCTTATTCTATTGACGCGCTAAATATCCATCGGCTGTTATCGCTGTCTGTTTACATAATATACCCAACATTCACATCCCCTTTGTTATTCAACAGCTGCAAAAATAGCAGTGCCACCCCGCCCCGGGTTCCGAGGGCATAAGCTTGTACCGTTTCAACACTGTTGGTAAATAGTGGCGACTTTAGGATGAAAAGAAGCGAATTCTTAAATAACTAAAAGATTATGAAGCCAGGTTAAGCTATGCAAGGGATTTGCTTGCAATCCGTAAGATCGATGCAGATGACTATAGGGAAATGAAATCGGATTACGGCTCAATGATAACGAAATTAGAGGTCAAGCTTGGAAGCCTGAACAATGAGGAGGATGACATCGACGAACTTTTGAGAGAAGTATAGACAGGCATTTAAATCTGCGGATGCTGTTTGATACCGGGAACCTGGAAGATGCCCGGGGTTTAATTGGTTCAATATATCCTGAGAATTTCTCCTTTGAAGAAAATGAGTTTCGAACCAGTAGGATTAATGAAGCAGTGAACTTAATCTATCTAATTAACAAGGAAATAGATAGGCATAAAAAAAGGACAAAGAGTAAAAAAACTTCTTTGTCCTTTATGGTGGGCGATGAGGGACATTTTTCAAACCATTTTGTAAAAGGTTAAAACGATTATAGCTTCAATCTTTATGTTTATAATATATTGGCAAATAATTGCTTACTGCATTGACTATAGTCGGAATTATGTAATCGCACATATAGAATTTTCCAAAGGTTGTAATGATATTAATGCTCTTTTTTGATATGATTACTAATTATGTGCCTGGTAATTGGCTTAAGGTCATTACGTGTTTCCGGATGTTTCCCAGGATAAGTAAAATATTCATATTCCTTACTTGCTCCTCTTCCATAAAAAATCCTGGCTTCCCTATCAGGGTTAAAGAATGTCGTTGTATCTGTAGGGATAATTTTCTTTTGATATAACAACAAGTCTCTCTTTATTGGTATTACTTTATTCTCCGCAACAGGGTTTACCTCAAGATCGCATGGCACCTCTTCATAATGGTCGCCTTTCCACATCATACAGCCTTTTTCCCTGAAAATACTTATGATGAAATATACACCCGCAAAAAGCATCAGTACAATTAACACCGACAATTTTATACGGTTTGCCCTCGTATTATTTTGCCTTACCGGCGTGGCAAAAAATTTCTGGGGTATTACTGCAGCTTTTCTATCCGGATTTTCAGGGTAGATATCCTGGACAGAGGAAGTAACAGTACTTTCCAAAACCTCTTCATTCATTTTTTCTTCAGGGTCTCCCTCTTCATTTTCTTTTCCATAAACAGGCGTTGGTTCATTGACCATTTGAAAATCATGGGCAATTGAAAATTTATTATACGGCCTGGGATTAAAATCCAAAAGCACTGCCAGTAGTTCCAGCCTTTCAATTGCTGTTTTCCCTGAATCTCCTGCCAAAAAATTACACAATGCTTTAAATTTTGGTGTTTCAAAATTATCCACCTGATTGTACACATCTCCATTTTCCTTTAACGTAAAGAACCGTTTGTAAGCTGTCATGTCTCCGACAGTAAGTTCAGGAGTTTTTAGGAGGCATAATCTTTTTAAGCCTGCCGGAGTAGGCTCAAGCAATAAAGCATCCGCCTGACCCGAAGATATTATCTCCGAGTACCTGGCCTTTATAGCCCTTTCATAATCGGCAATAGTATTTCTTTTCATAGGCATTTATCGGAATTTTTGGAATTAAACGGAACTTTCAGAATCTTCGGAATCAGAAACATAAAGCTTTGATTTCCTGACATTTCTTTGCCTCAGAATTTTAGTTGCTGCCTTAAGCGCAAAAGGCAAATGTACAAAACTACTTTCAACCTTAGTGCTGCTGTACCAACCGTAACAGCTATCCGGGAAGTATAACCTGCTTACCGTTTGTGTGGCACACTACACTTCCCAAAATTATTGGCGTACCCAAAACAGTGGCTTGGGGCCTTAGGGCTTAAAGCAGCCATACAGGGCCGCCTGATGTTTAATTTTCTAATACAAAGTAAAAATGAAAAAATTAGTTTTGCTGGCAGCTTTCTCGCTGCTGGGGAGTAGTCTTGTGTCGTGTGACAACGACAGGATCAGAAAGGGAGATCATGCGATAACCTTTAATACGGACGATGGCCTGGTGCCGCCGAAACCGCCTAAGCCACCTTTTCCGCCTACCGGTAAATTCAATTAAGCGTAAAGAATACTAAAATTTTGTTAATTTAGGGGAATGAAACTTAGTCATAAGATTTGTTCCCCTTTTTTTATACTGCTTTTTTTAGCATTGGTTTTTTCATGCAAAAAAGATCCCGCACAACAGATACAAACTGTTGACAGGGAAGCTTATTCAAAAATTTCAAAGGAACTAGAAGTAGCATTAGCAGATTATAAAAACAAAAATTTTGACGCGGCCTACAGGAGGTTCCTGAAGCTTAGAAACGACTATCTCGCCCTCAATGATTTTTCAGGAGCAGGCTATGCAACATATCTAATGGCTGAAATTCAATGGAGCTATGGCGACTATACCGGCAGCGAAAAGACAGCGGTAGAAGCGTTGCAATATCTCAAAAAAACCGGTAAGGATGATAATCTAACCTCAGTTTATACATTGCTTGGCACAACCAGTAGAAAGGCTTTTGACTATGAGAATGCACTGGAGAATTATAAAAATGCTATCAGATATACAACTGATTCAATTGAAATCAATACAGTAAGAAACAATATTGCTTCGATCTATACTGATACGAAACAATATAAGAGAGCGCTGGAACTTCTTTTAAATGTAAATAAATCAAAACATCTTGATTCCATTACCAAAGCACGCGTGCTGGATAATATCGGGGCAGTGTACTTTAAACTGAACCGGTCTGAGGCTTTAGGCTCTACAACAGGGGCTTGAATCACGTAAAAACATTAACGACGAAGACGGACTTGTAGCCAGCTATCTCAATTTTTACGATTTTTACAAAGATACAAATCGCGCGCGCGCTTCTTCTTATGCCCTTACAGCATATACCATAGCATCCGGAATGAAGAATTCAAGCGAAAAACTAAATGCACTTGAAGCCATTGTGACGATTACCTCCGGCAATGATCGTGACAAATATATCAATGCATTTTTAAAACTTAATAAAAGTTATAGAATGTCGCAGTCTAAGGCAGAATTAAAATTCGCCAAGATCATATATGACGATGAGAGTGCAAAAGCCGAACTGGTAGCTCAGAAAATACAAACGCAGCTTCAAGATGAAAAAGACAGGCTTCATAAATTGCTTTTGGGAATGGGAATCTTTTTTGTAATTGGTGTTGCTGCTTTACTAATGTACCTGTTACGGGCAAGGCACAAAAAGGCAAAAGTGCTCGAGGTATACAATACAGAGAACCGGATTTCCAAAAAGATCCACGATGAGCTGGCCAATGATGTCTTTAACGTAATGTCGTTTGCAGAGTCCAGTGATATTTCCCCAACAGGACAGCAAAAACTAATACAGGATCTTGATATTATCTACCAGAAGACAAGGGACATTTCGCGCGAGAACAATAGCATCGATACCGGCGAAGGCTTTACAACCCTCCTGAAAGAAATGCTTTCTGATTACAAGACAGACAGTATTAACGTAATGGCCATAAACTTTGATACTATTCCGTGGAATGAAATTTCAGGCCATAAAAAGATAACTGTATACCGGGTTTTACAGGAACTGATGGTGAACATGAAGAAACACAGCCAAGCCGACGTTGTGGCTATAAGGTTTGAAAATGAAAATAAAAAAGTTATCATAAGGTACAGCGATAATGGCAAAGGACTGGATACGGAAAAGCTTAATTATAAAAATGGCCTGCAAAATGCGGAAAACCGCATTTCTGCGATTGACGGGTCACTTACATTTGATACTTCAACCGGCGGGCTTAAAGTAAACTGTATTTTTCCCATATAACGACAAGACCCTTATGTTTAAAAAAATAATTGTAGCCGAAGACATAGACAGTATCAGCCACGGCCTGAAAGCATTATTGGAAAGACTTGACGGCGCTGAAATAACCTATACAAAATATTGTGATGAAACCTTTCTGAAGATCAAAAGGGCGCAACAGGATAAAAATCCTTTCGGGCTTTTGATAACCGACCTTTCATTTAAATGCAGCCATATGGATGTAAAGCTTACATCTGGGGAGCAACTCATCGAACAACTTAAAAAAGAAGGGTTTGATATTGCGATAATAGCTTATTCTATCGACGAGCGGGGATACAGCATAAGGTATTTATTAGACGACCTGGACATCGACGGTTATGTAGCCAAGGGGCGGGAAAGTTCTCCCGATTTGCTAAAGGCAATTCATGCTGTTTACAAAGGAGAAAAATACATATCGGCACACCTTGCACACTTAAAAAAGCCCGCGATGCTCACGGATATAGATCATTTTGACCTTGAGATCATTAAACTCCTTGCAGACGGACTCAGCCAGAATGAGATTGTTGAGGACTTTAAACGTAAAGGTAAAAAGGCATCGAGCATCAGCAGCGTTGAAAAGCGTATCATAAAAATGAAGGCATCCCTTAAGGCACGCAATACCACACACCTTGTAAGCCTGGCCAAAGATTTGGGATTGGTTTAAAATAATTGTAAATAAGAGTCTTTTATTCAGAATTAGGGTTTACCTCAATATTTGCTGTTACTCATAATGTAGGTTTGTCTAAATTTTAAAATCTATTTATTATGTCAAAAGCTCCAATTCGAACAACTGCAAAGACAGGTGAAACTTGTCCAGAATCCGGAATTTGGAAGGTAGTAGGTACTCCTTCAACTACAGCTCCCATATCTAAGGGAAACAAAATGCCTCCTTATAGTCACAAGGCTGTAACATGGCAACTAATTCAATATGCTTAAACAAATGGGGACAATTTAGTCCCCATATTTTTATCGAATTAAGGTTTTCCTTAAGATAGTTTATGCTATGTAAAATAGGTTTGTTAAAATTTAAACCTTATTGACTATGGAATATAAAGTTATCCCTTTTGTTGCCTCTATTGATCCTATAAAAGGAAGTTCCGGCCATGTGGCCGAGCAACTGGAGTCGACCATTAAAGCTTATACCGAAAAAGGCTGGGAGTATGTGGGGCTTGAAAGCGTAATCACATTTGTACAGCCCGAAGCCGGGTGCTTCGGTCCTGCCAAGCCAGGCTACACCACCTCCAACCAAATGGTTGTCTTTAAGCGATGAAATACCTGCTGCTTGCGGCTATACGCATGTATTGGCTAATACCGGACAGCAGGCGCCGAAACTGCCTCTTTAAACAATCATGCTCCCGCTTTGTGTATGAAGCCACCTTGAATTACGGGTTCACGGCAGGCCTGCAGGCACTTCGCCAAAGGTTTGCCACCTGCAGGCCGGGAGCTGTCATTTACATAAACCCCTGTTCCGGTGAGGCAGAGATGATTTTAGCCAACAATTCTGTTATACCCCACGATGAAATTGCTGAAAGGCTTCTGCCCAACCGCCACGCTACTAAAGCCTAAAACGCCTGCCTTTGCCGAAATTTAAAAGAGACCAATAATTACTTCGGTCTCTTTTTTTTAAAAATTTTAGCAAAATGAGGATTCCCTTAAAATTATGGTTTTCAGGCATAGTAGGTTTGGATAAAATTTTAAAAATATAAAATCATGGCTTCATCACACGAAATCAAATGTATTAACAAACAGGAAAGAGACAATATCCACGAAAGAATAGTTAACATTGGCGGCATCAAGTATGATGGTACACGATGGAAGATTTCTCAGCAAAGAGCAATTGAAGGAATTGAATCTGGAGAATGGCTATTTTATGTAGGTCAGGGTATCAACAAAGTAAACGTTATTGTTGCCAAGAGTGCCGCAGGTTTTAAATACTTAAAAACTGAAAATGACTCAACGACAAGCAATAATCTTTTAAAATTACCGGAATGTCCAAATTAATGGGCTTTAATATTACACATCACATGGACTTTAAAGACCACATAAAATCATTGGGCGAAAGGGTTAGTAAACTCAAGGCACAGGTAAATACAGAAGAGGCTACTAAAAATGCCTTTATCATGCCCTTTATCAAAGAGCTTGGTTACGATGTCTTTAACCCTTTTGAAGTTACCCCCGAGCTGGTGGCAGATATCGGCATTAAGCAGGGTGAGAAGATCGATTATGCCATAATGCAGAACGGCGAGCCTATTATATTGATTGAGTGTAAGCACCATGCCGCACCATTAAACGTGAACAATGCTTCGCAACTGTTCCGCTACTTCCATACCACCAAGGCTAAATTCTCCATTCTTACCAATGGCATAGAGTATAAGTTTTATACCGACCTGGTAGAACCAAACAAGATGGATGAGAAGCCTTTTTTCTCGTTTGACATTACCGATATGAAAGATAACCAGATCGAAGAACTGAAAAAATTCCACAAGGCATACTACGACTTCGAGAACATTGTAAATACGGCAAGTGACCTGAAACATACCAATGAGCTTAAGAAGCTTATCAATACTGAATTTGCCAGCCCGAGTCCAGATCTTGTAAAGCATTTTGCCCGCCAGGTATATCCCAGTGTTATCACCGCGAAAATCCTGGAGCAGTTTACCCATCTTGTAAAAACCTCACTGAATCAATATGTGAGCGACCTGATAACCGAAAGGCTGAAATCAGCCCTGACTAAAGAAAATGAAGTAATAAAAGAACAGGATGCTGCTTTGAGTACTGAATCAGCTACTGACTCTAACCAGGCTGTTACCACCCAGGAAGAACTTGAAGGCTTTATGATCGTAAAAACGATACTGCGGCAGAAAGTTGCCGTGAGCAGGATCGTTTACCGGGATGCCCTCTCCTACTTTGCCATACTTCTGGATGACAATAACCGCAAAACATTGTGCAGGCTATATTTTAATGGAAATAAGAAATATATGGCAACCCTGGATGAGCAACGCAAAGAGATACGCCACGAGCTGTCATCACTTGATGATATTTTTAATTATTCCGATGCGCTGTTGGGAGTGCTTGATAATTATGAAAAGGTAAAAGAAAAAGCATAACATAAACAATCTGATCATGGAAAAGTATTACGTAAACGACAATGCACAATCGAACGGCGATCACGAAGTGCATAAAGACAATTGCCACTATATGCCCGGGAACAGGACCTATTTAGGGGAGTATTCCTCCTGCGATGGCGCAGTTAAAGATGCTAAGAAAAAATACGCTAATGCCAACGGCTGCTATCATTGCTGCCGGGCTTGCCATACCAGCTAAGCTATGGGATTCAGGATTCGTAAAAGGATAAATCTTGGTGGCGGTTTTGGGCTGAATGTCAGCAATAGTGGCATTTCGTCCAGCCTGCGTACCAAGTACGGCACAGTCAGCAATAAACGCATGTCTGTTCGCACCGGTATAAAAGGGGTGACGTATACAAAGAATTTCAGCAAGGCAAAAGGGAGCGGGTGTATGGTGGTGGTTGCAGTAATGATTTTTATTACGACACTATGTCTGCAAATATTGTAAAGATCATTTGTGCAGTCTGTACAATATTCCTACTGATTGCCTGCCTCCCCTTGCCAATTGAATTTTATGTCATACTAAGGGTTATCATATTCATTTCGGTAATAATTATACTTGTAAATGAAAAAAACATTGAAATGAAATGGAAGCTGCTGCTATTTGTCATTGCATTTATTTTTAATCCAATATTGCCGCTATACTTATATGAAAAAATATTTTGGATACCTATTGACCTTATTTCATCGGGTGTCTTCTTATTAATGTTCAAACAAAAATACACCTCAAAAACAATTACTCCCATGGAAGAAAAAATACTTGAAACTACAGAAGTAGAAAATAAAATTACTTACCATGCATATGGTTTTAAATCTTCTCAACATGCCAAATCACGCCCGGAAGCTGTTGTAAATTTTTTAGATAATGTATATGAAAGATTTATTGAAGATCAAAAACTGGATGCCAAGGGAATAAAGGACAGGATCGACAAATTAAGAGCTGAAGTACAGCAAGCGAGAGCCAAGAAACATGAAACACAGGCTGAAATTGCCACATGTGAAAATCTGAAACTGGAAAAAGGAAAACAGATTGAAGAGCTTGAACTGGAGAAAATAGATATACGCAATGGCGAAGGTGAAACCGGCGACACTATACCATTTGTAATTGGCACTTTTATTACAGTACTCCTTACATTCTATCTTTTTACATTTTATTCGTCTTCAGGGTATGCCGCACTTTATGGTGTGAAAGAGGGTACTATAAGCTGGATCTCGAATCCCTTCGCAGAAATAAGCGGAGGTTCAATAGCTATCGTAATCCTATTTCCTGTAATATTTTTAGGGTTAGGATTTCTTATCCATGATGCTTTAGAAAAGAACAAGAAACTTGCCGCACAGAATAAACCAAAAAAATTCATGGCAATTGGTTTATTACTTTTTGTAACACTCTTAGCAGATGCGTTTATAGGTTATAAAATTTCGCAAGGTGTACACAATAACGAGTTTAATGGAGGGCTTATACAAGAGCAGTGGCATTATACAATGGTATTTAGTGATATAAATTTTTACATTGTCTTGTTGCTTGGTTTTGTAGTTTATGTAATATGGGGATTTTTATTGAATTTCGTTTTAAGCCATCCTTATTTAAAAACTGAGAATGAGAAAATCAAAATTCTGCTTGAAAATATAAACCGGAAGATAGATGAAAAACGGGCAGAACTTGCAGATATCGTAGCGAGGATTAACAGCCAGTCAAACCTCTTATTAAGCCTGGATGATGACATATCGGGTAAAGGAAATGATGTTATCGGCTATGAAAATGGAGTTATACCTGTCAATATCCCATCTTTGCGAGCAGCAGTAGGTGAGTTCATGGGTGGTTGGGGTGCCTATACCCATGGTTTTTTTGGAGTGAAGGCAGATGAAATGCTTAAGCAGACTGAGCAGATAAAAGAAGAATGGCAAAACAATAAAATTTTAAACATTAAAACCGAGTACAGCAGTGGAAAATAATAAAAAACAAAAAAAGAAGAACAGGAAGCCACTATATATTTTGGCGGTTTTCTTTGTAATCTTTGGCTTTTTTATCTACCTGATTTCTCGCCCAAGCCCGGAAGATACTGCCAAAACAGAATTAGCATCGGCATATACTAAAGAGAATGTAAAAGCGATATGGGAAAAATATAAACCGCGACTGCATGATGATGAAAACTTTTTATTTGCCGTACGTACGAAATTAAGCTCTTTATCTCTTAATGAAGAAGAAATTAAAGAATGTATAAAATGGCTTCCACCAGCTCCAATAAGCCTTAATATTATTGTCGTCCCAGATTTATCAAGGAGGATTGTTTTGATTCCGGGACAAATAGATAGCGATAAGAAAGTACTAGATGCAATTTGGGCTTCATTTGTAACATCATGCGGGTTAAAAAAAAATTCACATGACAGTCTGATAATTGATGTGACGGATAAACATCAGGCAGGAGGCGATTTTGAACAGATCGCGAACAATTTACGTTTCGATCTTTCAAATCATCAAGGAAAAAGCAACAGACTATTTTTTACAGACGATCTATCTGAACAATATAGAAAAAGTATTAATTCTATGTATCAATTTGCATCCGGAAAGTCATTGGGAGCAGATTATCACCTATATTTCAGGCAGTACCTTGAGCCTCTCATAAAGAAAAATGATTTATTTATAACCTATAAAAATAAAGTAATTGTCCTTACTGACGGATATTTAGAACCCGAAACTGAAACCGCATATACCAAAATCAAGGATTATAAACATATACTATACCCTGCGGTAAGAAATGGCAACATTGAACAAGTAATTGAAGATAACAACCTTTGCATTCCTCCTGCAAGAATTAACCTATCGGAAACGGAAGTTCTTATTTGTGAAGTATTCGAAAGACAAGATGGTGAAGGAAAGGATAAAGAAATACTGGAAGCCTATTGGAAATTGTGGCTCAAAAGAATGGGGGTAAAAAATCCAGTATTCATTGAGCATCAAAAAGCTTCATCATCAACATCCGAAATCATCAAAAAGTTCATATCTTCCAAATAGATTCACATTCGCAAGGCCGCATGAAGGAATGCTTAAAGTATCTTTCCATTATCATTTTGCTGCTATTTCTCAGCTGTAACTCAAAAATTGAAAAAGAGGATGAAGGAACAGTAATTGTGTACGTATGCGAAAGCACTACAGCCTACAGCTATCATTTGGACCCGGAGTGTCGGGGACTGAAAAAATGCTCGCATAAAATAGCTGAGACCATAGTGTTGTCAGCTAAAAAGCAGGGACGTAGATTTTGCGGGTGGGAGGCAAAAAACAGAATTGTATCAAACTAAAAATGGAATATTACATTTATTCATAAGTTAAAATGAATATTGATGAATCCATCATTTCCCCGCTGTGGAGGTGATGGATTCATCCTTATATATCTTACAATTTCTTTATCAATAAAGCTGGTGCGGGAGAACTGGATTATTTATCTTCATGGCAAACAATAAAACTATGAGAAACAACATCCCAAACCTTAACGGCCTCCCTACAGATAACCCAATACGATATAATTGCCAGCAAGTTTATGACTGCGCTATAAAACCGCCATAATGCACCATCTAACCCAATGGTTTGCTTTGGGCTGGTGAGTGAGGTTAAGCAAGAGTTGACTTTGGTAGTGTATCAGAATAAAGTTACGGAGCGATAATAAAAAAGGAAAGCGACCATTTGGTCGCCTTATAAATATCGAGACTATTTGTTAATTTCCACAGTCTATAGATTAACAACAATCCATCCTCAATAACAAATAAAAGCCGTTTTTTCTATATTTCAAAAACCAAATCCACATTCGAAGGTGCTTCCTTATTTTTTAATCCGTATCAGTTTTCCAGAGTAAATCATGATGTCCCCGTTATCAATAGCTTTAACTTTACATACCTAAATGTAAAAAGATATGTTAGTAGTTAGAAATTGGAAGCAAGATAAATTTAAGTTTGATGTAGATCCTAATAGGAGAATATTAACGATAGGGGTTATAAATGTAATTGAAAAATTTAGTAAAGGTGTCTTGCGCAAAATATTTGAAGGGGGTTTTCATCGTGATAGACATCCATTACTCGAGGTAAATGCCATATACATTGACTATGTCAACAATGCTAACGAAACTACGTGGAACTTCGCATTTATAATTGAAGAAGGCGAAGGAGGAATTATTTTGGCAAAGTCGGAAACTTGGCTGCCGAATACCGATTTTTATGACTATGTTGTAGAGTGCGAATTGAATAAGGGAGAGGTGATCTATGCTTTCGCTATTGAATCTGATAAAATTTCTGCGGTCAACCAAGCAATGATTGATAAGTTAGTCGAGCAATATTTCAAATTTGATTAAAAATCAGATACTTATATGTCTGTAAATACAATTACAATATCCGTGTACTTGAATAGCCAGCTTATGTATGGCTACAAATGTGAATATTGCTTTCGATCAATTTCTAAAAGATTATGTTAGATTAGATTCAACAAGGTCAGATATTGCGAAGTCGAGTAAAAACAATCTTATTGATGAAATTCAAAAATTTCCAGATGACGGTAAATTTTTGACTTTGCACCCAGACGGAAGCATTGACTATGGATCATTTTCAAGGAAAACTAAGATTAGACCATTAGATGATATTGACTTAATGATTGTATTACATGCAGAAGGAAATTGGAGAAATCAATATGCAGATAGAATCGAAATTTCGGTTCCATCGACCGCTAGCAAACAGCTTGCACTTTGCAACGATGGAACCAATATTTTGAATTCAATTAAAGTCATCAATAAATTCAAAGAATATCTTTCAAAGGTTTCTTATTACGATAAAGCAGAAATCAAGCGAAATCAAGAAGCTGTAACATTGAACTTAAAATCTTACGAATGGGTTTATGACATTGTCCCATGCTTTATTACACATCCATTAAATGATGGAACTACTTTTTATCTAATTCCTGATGGGAAAGGCAATTGGAAAGCTACAGACCCAAGAATAGATAAAAAACGCACAATAGATATTAATGCGGGACAAGAAATTTCGGTACTCGATGTAATTAGGATAATAAAATATTGGAATAAACGGGCTAATATGCCAACAATGAAATCGTATTTCCTTGAAAACTTGATTCTCAATTACTATTCTTCGGGTATTACAAGTACAAAATACATTGATATTGAATTACCAAATATCTTTGCTTATATTCATAACTACATACATAATACCTTGAATGATCCCAAAGGCTTTCAAGGAGATATTAATCATTTGACATATTCCGAAAGAAATTCTATTCAAGCAAAAGCCGCAACAGACTATCATAAAGCAAATGAAGCACGTCAATTTGAAACAGATGGAAAAATGAAAGAGTCTATCGCAAAATGGGGCGAAATTTTTGGAAATGATTTCCCAATCTATACAGGAATTTAGAAATGAAAGATATATCAAAATTCCAAAATGACCCAGAAAATCTGAAATATCTTAAAGCCGGTCGTGTTTTGTATAGTAGAGCTAAAAAGGCATTTGGCATTCAAATATTGGTAACAGTGGGCATTAGTATTATTTTTAGTTTTTTGAAATTGATTCCTAAAGAATCATTGACATTTGACCTTAATGCTTGTATTGGTATAGGAGCGATTTTAATTTCTATTGCCGAAATCCTTTTCTTTAATGTTTATGTCTCAGGATTACGTACTTCAGGAGCAAAAGCTCAAGAGGCTTTTGATTGCAATGTTTATGACTTACCTTGGAATTTGATTAATAGTGGTTCCCAACTTGAAGAATATGTAATAAAGGAAAGTATCTCTAAATATATTTTCGATGAAAAAGCACCACTTGAAAATTGGTATGATATTGACCTTGAAGGATTATCAAAAGAGCGAACTATATTACTCTGTCAGGAAACTAACCTATTTTATGATGGAAAATTACGAGAACATTTCAAGATAGCAAATATTCTACTTTGCATATTAATATTTGTATTATCATTAATAATAGCTATTATCGCTGATATAAAAGTAAGTAACTATATTACAACAGTTTTATTACCTATTTCTCCCATGATTGTACTTACATTGAAAATTATAATGGAAAACAGAAAATCTTTGACAGTTTCTACCGAGTTAAGAAAAGTGGTATTACAACTTAAAGCAAGACCACAAGACCCAACAATGCCAGAATTAAGAGGAGTTCAGGACAAAATTTTTTGTAATAGAAAAGATAGCTCATTAGTCCCAGATTGGTATTATAAATGGAGGAGAAACCGACTTGAGAAATTAATGAAAATAAATGCATCTAATCCAAAATCTTAACTAATATGAATAAGGAAACTTGCGAACAACAAATTAAAAAATACCAATATTTAATTGGTACAACTTTTAAGCATAGACATAGCGACGTTACTATTATAATCGATTCCTTAATTTGTCGATCAAATGCACTTGATAATGAAAATGAGTTCGAAATATATGTAAACTATTATTCTTCTACCAGTTTTAGAAAAAATATGATTGCTACCGATTTATTAACTGACGTTTTTCGAAACTTCAATCTCGGATTGCACTCTCTTTAAAAATTGCCTCTGCAATTTTCCATCATAATTCAGGAATAATTCGAAATGATTTGTTCTCTTTTCAACTTTTGTATCTAAGATGAAAGATGAATATTTTGAAACAAAATTATCGAATGTTTCTAATAGTAATTTTTCATCCGCAATCATTTGTTGCCATGCTTCAAGATTTGTGTCGAATTCGATTTCTTCAACAGGGGTTTGGATGTCTTTCATTTTTTCATTTTAATTACTAAACAATTTCCTTGAAATTGTCCCCTGTCATTCCTTTTGTTTAAATTTGTCTTGTATAAAAATATTCGTGCTTAATTGCATTAATCGCCAGATCCGAATTACCACAATTGGCATCGCAAAATGCCTAAGATTAACAAGCGATAATGTTTATGAGGTACGCCGTAATGGCGTGGCTTGTATCATTGCTTGTTTAAGGATGTGGTAATCCTGGATTTGGCTTGGTACAATGTCCACGCTTATTTTTTGCGCTAAACATTTACAAATCCAAATTACCACAAAATGGAAAAAATCTTGAAACTCGGCTTTCGAAAAGCCGGCCTCTCGGCATTGCTATTTACAGCATCTGTCGCCTTGCCAGCGAAATTGTATTCACAAGATGGAACAACCTTCAAAATCACTTCACAACCCTCTAAGCAAGTAATCGAGAAGAACAAAATGCAGATCGATGTCTTCCCTGTCTTACAACGAGAAATCGAATCACCCACAGGGAAAAGACAAGCATACATGATTGCAGGACTTTCGGTTAATATTGATAGTCTTTCAGGAGATTTCGTGTTATTGCCTAACAAATATCGAGTCGCATTTGCAGACATAGGCAATAAGTATGTGAAAGATGAATTAGGCATAGAGAAATTTGCCGACACAAGACAGATGAGCAAAGAAGGAGAATTGCTTCAAAAAGCTGGAACTGATAAATACTATTGGATAGTAGCAAGTGATGACTTTTCAGCGAATATTATGCGTCTAAGTGCAGAAGAAGAATCATTAAAGATGATACACAAACTCGGTTATAAAGAATATCGAGACGAATATAGAGTATTACGATTCAAGTCCAAGACTTCAGATATTAGACTTGACAGTAGAATATTAGCCGAATTGAAGAACGATTCTCAGTATATCTCAAAACTGGATTCTGACCAAACGAAGATAATCGCGCTCGTGAAACAGACGCTATCACATTCAAAGACATTGGACAGATACATCTCACTCTACAACGTGCAGAGAAACCGAATGTCCTCGGCAGACCTTCAGGCTTGGAAGAACGCTACTGCGAGCGCACAGAAATTACATAATCAGATTCATGCCATCGGCCAAAAGTATGATGGCAATACGTCATTCACTTTATTGGACAAGACCGTAACGAAAAATCTGAACGATTTTTTAGATAACCTGGTAGCTTCGAAAGGTGTCTTGGGCATGTAAAGTATGGAAGTTGAGAGATATAAAGATTTAAACCCGTCTATAGGACGGGTTTGTTAATTTATTATTTAATTATAATAAATTAACAAAAATTAATATACTGAAAAACAACATATTAAAACAAAATGGTAACGGAAAATTTAATCAATTTTGAGGTATACCTAAAATGTGTTACCTTTGTACCAGAAAAAATTAGGCTCCCCGTCGCCAAACTAGAAGCCTAATGAAGATGTGTAACAGCTCAATGCTGTCAGTTAAATGTTGCGGTCTAACCGCACTCTTGTTGCCGAACGTAGACGTGAGCTCTACGTACATTAACAACCTAAATCATATAAAAATGAAAAAGGTATGCTTTTGGTCTTTTAGACATTGGAGGAGCAAGAAAATTGTTCACCTCTCAAAGCCCTTCTGTTTTTACTGCAAAGGGTAATTAATTCTAATTCCTAAACAAAATCAAAAAGGAGTTGCCGAAGAAACTCTTAACTTTTTATCCACCTGCCTGCCAGCAGGTGGTTTTTTATTACCTTTTACGAGAGTACAAAATTACGCTTGTAAAAATTATTACGCAACACTTATCATTTTATTTATACTAATTCTAAATAACGATGTTTCTAAATGAATTATTATTCATCCTCATTTGCCTCATTTTCATCGTTTCCTATGACTACATCGAGTAAATTTTCCTTTACGGTTAGGCTGTTGAAGCCTTCCTGAATATGTTGTGATAGTGGTTTCATTCTGTTTTTCTTTTATATAGGTTATATATAACCAACAGAAATTAATCAGCAGTGAGTTCCCTGTACATTAAGCGAACATCAGAATTGACAAGAGATAGATTGAATCTCTCTCCATCGGACATCTTTCGAGTGTTGTAACGATATGCGAATTCGTCACAGTATCTGTGCAGGTGTTTGGCACTCGTGCTGTGATATATGCCGATGATGCCACGTTTCAATTGGCTCCAGAATCCTTCGATGCCATTTGTATGTTAGGGGCCCATCTTGAAGATGCCGAGATTGTGCTGTATGATTCTGTGCTTCTAGTCTGCCGACAGACCTCTATATCCCATCCAGCCGTCAGAAACTACTGTGCATCCTACCTTAACCTTTTTTCTGATGATGGGTTTCAGAGTTCCACCTCTCGTGTTCTGCACTACTTCAGTATATATCAATCCTTCACACAACATGCCGAAAACGGGCGTTTTAGTTTTTACGCTTCTGCCCTGTGTCTTCTCCACTTTCTTATCCTTGCTTCTGTTCTTGTTCTTGCCACCTATGAAAGTTTCATCGACCTGCACCAAGCCTTCGAACTGGAAATCAACATCTGTCTTGAACGAGTTCCTTATCCTGCTGAGCATGAACCATGCGCTCTTCTGTGTGATGTCCAAGTCCTTTGAAAGTTGCACGCTACTGATGCCTTTCTTGTGAGAAGAAAAGATGTAGATTGACATGAACCATTTGCGAAGTGATATCTGTGAGCCATGAAAGATGGTTCCGACAGTCACAGTGAATCTCTTTCGGCAATCCTTACACTTATACAGGCCGTTGAATGCTCCATCATATTTGAGTTGATAGTGGTTAGGTCTCTGTGAGCCGCAGTGTGGGCAGATGGGTTCACCGTTCCATCTAAGTCTTTCTAAGTGTTCCCTGCATGCCTTGTCTGTGTCAAGTGTCGTTATCATTTGAATTACCGACTTAAAAACAGACGCTGTATCGAGCTCTATGTCAGGGTGTTTTGCCATTTTTGATTTATTAAATATAATAAATTTGGATGACCGGGGTAACGTTTTATGAACTTTATTTAGACTTTTTCTTACAATTTTGAATATAGGAGCTTCAACCATTTCCATTGATTTTGGAGTTATGGTTGCACTGAATTATGTTGAAAAAATTCTTGGTGGAATTTTGTTCGGTAGAAAAAGCCAGTCCGATAGGTACTGGCTTTTAGCTGATTAAGAAAAGTTGAAAAAGTTAACCGTCAAACTTGAATAGCATTGTTTGATTTCGAAATAATCATAAATATTATTTCCATGTCAGCCAGAATTAAATTCAATTTCGAAATCAATGTCAAACCTGAAATCCAAGAGCTGTTAAGATTTCTTTGGATACTTTATCAGATGATGGATTAAGTTTTTCAAGAGTCGGTTCTGCAAAACCGACTCTTTTATTTTTCGATTTTGAATATAGAACTATATACAAGAATTGTGAATTGAATTTTTTGGATTCTCTTTAACAATTTTATACATTTGATTCTTACATGATTGTCAAATTTTTATCAATCTCTTATAAAGTTGGGAAAGAAAGAGCAAAGACGAGAGGAGAAGAAGGGAAAGCGATTCATTGCTGCGCTTAACGAGTACACAAAGACTACGGAAGGAAGAGTAAGCTATTCATTGCAAAGGTTTGATATCCTTATCATATCACTATCGAGTGGAGGGTTGGCATTGGGTTCAAGTATGTATGAGAATTTTAAAAGCGTTGACCACGAGTTGATAAATATTGCATGGATATTCTTTTCGTCTGCCTTAGTCGTGAATTTACTATCACAAATCACAGGGTATTGGGCAAACAAATTTGATATCAGGTGTACCAAGATTCTGATTGAGGAAGAAGAAGGGAAAGCTGAGATTGGCACCCATAAAAAATTGGATGATGTGAAGGCAATATTTCATCATTCGACAAGTGTGCTAAACGGATTATCATTTATTGCATTGGCAACAGGCATAATCCTGATAATAATATTCGTAAATACTAAAGGTTAATATTATGAGTGACGACAAGAAAAAAGATAATAAAAAGATTGGCGATGGCCAGAAGCCAGAAACGAGAAAGTATAGTGGAGGTTCTCAAGAACGTTCCAAGACTACTAAAGAAGAGTGGAGCAAGATTGATAAGAAAGGACAAGGTGCAGGAGACAGGCCTAAGAAATAGATTATGACCTATAATGAAGCGGCACAAACTTTAGCAGAAGCTGACAAAGAAAAACAAATCGGTGAATTTGTTAGGATACCCATTATCGCACCTGAAGTTGACACAGATATTTTGGCCTATTTAGAGGCATGATGTAAGCCTGGCAATCCTGAACTTGTATCTGTTTGGGGAATATAGTCAAAATGGAAGATTTTCCATAATTTGGATTCATAAACATGGAGGGACTTATGCAGATTATGTCAGAGAGTAGTTCAATCTATATCTAAACACAAATCCAACATGAAGTTGGATTTTTTGTTATTGGTACATTCAGGTATATAAGTATCAAATAATTTTCCTCTTTTATTCCTGCTTCTCTGGTAATTAAACTACCCGGTTTACCCGGAATTTTAACAAAGTACATCCGTACATTTCCTAAATGATCTTTGTACTTGTAAATATATTCCATCTTTGGCGTAAAAGACTAAAACCGATAGTGCCGATAGTCGTAATGTTTACATATCAATTCGGGATGTGTATAAGATAAACCACAATCGCTGGATACATAAAGTCCCCGTAACAGCTATAACTAGTATACTGCTCGAGCCTCTAGATACATTTTCTCCAGCTTTACACCGGTTGGTAGCATACAATATCACAAACCCGAACGGCTTCCCTAAAGATAGAAGCCTCTTCGCCCTACTCGACAAAATATTTTGCCAACAAAGATCAGTCATTCTTTTATAATTAAATTTACAACTTATCTTTTTCTTAAATTATTAGATTGCAATTTATAAACAGATAATAAATAAACTTTATTATATTTTTAAATAATTTATATCGTACCTAACATCTGTTGTTAATCTGACTCCATTCTTATACTCTTTTAATGCTGATGGACATATATAAAAATCTTCAACTTTTTTGAAATTTTTAAAGTAAATGGATAACGACTTCATTGTGTGTTTTGAAAATTCTGTATTGGATATAGTGCTTATTTTGCTTGCTATAATAGTCTTCTCTTTATAACTTCCTCCAACATACATTTCAATACTTTCCTCATTATTTATCTGATCAATAGCGTATTTTATACCACCACTTCTTTGAGGCACTTCTCGTATTTTCAATTCTTTGCCTTTAGGTAATATTATATAAATTTTATTAAAGTTCCAATCTCCATATTCCACCTCCTTACAATCTTCAATTACAGAAACCGAGGATACTTTAGATACTTTTCTATCTAATAAACCGGCCTGAGTATATTCTATGTTAAATTTTAGTTCTATAAATTTAATCAACTCGATTAAATCCTCTTTTGATGCGAAAAAAAATATTTGCTTAGATTTCATATATATATTATTTGTCCTTAGGCACTGTAAGCAGGTGATCATTAGGTTTTTGCGATCTAATTCTTGCTGCATTAATCGCCTCCCTTCTCGTCATGGTTCCATTTGCACGAGTATCAACAGTATTAATCCGTAATGTTCTACCATTTTTTGTTGCCGTAATATCTGGATATGATCCTCCCTTTCTACCTTCGTTAATCGGTTTAATATATTCTTCAGCACGCAACCCTCCTCCTCCTGTTATTTGCCATCCTCTTGATTCTAATTCACTTGCAATAGCTGAATTTTGAGCCTTGGTTTTTATACTACCATGTCTTCCTCCGCTTACATTTGGAATTTCAGTCGAAAAGCTTCCCTTCATAGCTTTACTGAGATTTCCAACCGCAGTTAATGTTCCCTCAGTAGCTAATGCTGTTCCACCTGCAGATAAGCTCTCCCCATAAGTATGTCCAGCTTTTTGATATTCACCAGCAACTAAATTTCCTACTGCTGTCCAAGATTTTTCAATATTCTCTATTGCACCTTTACCAATTATAACTGCTGCTTGGCGATTCACAACAAATTTTACCGCATTACTTGGAGAGGAAATTGCTTGTTTTAATTGAGAAGGCAAACTGCTAATAGATTCCCCTACACCTTTAAAATAATTTACTGCGCCTTCACCAACACCTTTTACAAAACTAACAAGACCATCGCAGCACATCTCAATTTGGTTCCCGTCAGGATCAATATAAATAATGGGATTATTATCAACATATGCATAAGGTGAAGTTTCATAATATTTTTCCGCCATTTGGTCTACGGAATACCATCTTCCTGTAGCTGGCTCATAAAATCTGGCACCATAATCATACATATTAAGCCCCAGCTCGTCCTGCAGTTCCTTGCTGTTGTACATATAATTGTTCGGCAGCTTGCCGCTTGGTGTTATCACCGGCAGTAATACAACATCGCCACTGGTTTCTATGCTCTCCTCAAACTCCAGCTCTTCCATGTTGTAGTTCATGTGCTTCAGGCCAAAAGCATAATAGTGGTTCTCCTCTTTTATAGCAACCGTGCCTGTCAAAGAGCCCTGCGCCGGGGGTACGGCCACAAAATCCATTCGTACATTGCCCAGATGGTCTTTGTACTGGTATACGTATTTAAACG
>Ga0256410_1001175_pt1 | contig 20720 bp, 22 predicted proteins | sample PhyWR1_FD_185983 | JGI IMG/M metagenome (GOLD analysis project Ga0256410, IMG submission 185983) | Leaf surface microbial communities from wheat plants in UC Gill Tract Community Farm, Albany, California, United States - DLSL W.R1 | ecosystem: Host-associated > Plants > Phyllosphere >... | reverse complement strand
CCTGGAAGACATGCGTACCCTGCGCCAACTGGTGGACGAAGGCCTGGTGGTGCCGCCCAAGTACCTGCCAGAGCAGTTCCGCGACATGAACGCACTGGCGGCGTGGATGTGCTTCTCCAACTTCCTCAACCATTTGAGCCTGGATCGGATCGAGGCGGATTACTCGAATATCCTTTGACGAAACCGGATCGACCGGTGGGAGCGGGCTTGTTCGCGAAAGCGGAACATCAGATATACATAAGTTGACTGACACACGGCTTTCGCGAGCAAGCCCGCTCCCACCTTTGAATCGCTGAAAGATTTAAAATTTCGAATAATAGCGAGGCTTCAACGGATGAGAATCCTCGGCATTTTGTGCCTGCTACTCACATTGAACGGCTGCAGCTCATTGCTGTTCTATCCCGAACCCGGCCTGCCGTTCACGCCGGAAAAAGCACACCTGCAGTACCGTGATGTCACCTTGACCAGCGCCGACGGCGTGAAGCTCCACGCCTGGTGGTTGCCGGCCAAGCCCGGTGTGCCGCTCAAGGGCACGGTGCTGCATTTGCATGGTAACGGCGGCAACCTGGCCTGGCATCTGGGCGGCAGTTGGTGGCTGCCAGAGCAGGGTTACCAAGTGCTGCTACTGGACTATCGAGGCTACGGCTTGTCGGAAGGCAAACCCTCGCTGCCAGCGATCTACCAGGATGTGGATGCGGCCTTCAGCTGGATCGACAAGGCGCCTGAAACCCAGGGCCAGCCGCTGATCGTCCTCGGTCAAAGCCTGGGCGGGGCGCTGGCGGTGCACTACCTGGCCGCTCACCCGGAGCGCCAATCCCAGCTCAAAGCCCTGGTGCTGGACGGCGTGCCTGCCAGTTATCGTGACGTAGGACAATTCGCCCTGAGCACCTCCTGGTTAACATGGCCATTGCAGGTGCCCCTGTCCTGGCTGGTGCCGGATGCTGACAGTGCAATCCATGCCATGCCCCGGCTCACTGGCGTGCCCAAGCTGCTGTTTCATAGCCTGGATGACCCGATCGTGCCGGTGGCAAATGGCATCCGCCTGTACCAGGCCGCACCGCCGCCACGGGTGTTGCAGTTGACCCGGGGCGGGCATGTGCAGACTTTTGCCGACAAGACCTGGCAAACCGTGATGCTGCGCTACCTGGATGACCCGCAACACTTCAACGGCCTGCGCCGCCTGGGCGAAATTCCGAACTACCCCATTCCTAAAGTTGATTCATCAGAGAGCCCGCAATGAGCGAAGAACGCAACATGATCCCGCTGATCCTCACCGGCATTGGCACCATCATCGGCACCGTCGGTTGCCTGTGGTTCTACGGTTACCTGCACTTCGCCAAGCCGGAAGACGCCCTGCTGCTCAGCGATTTCACCATGCTCAAAACGGTGCCAGGCGAGGACTACAAGATCTCCTTGACCCCGGCCGCGCAAGTGGCGCAGTGCGTGGATGGCGTGCTGGTGATGTTCGACACCGAGCAGAAAGGCCTCAGCGGTGTGCTGGTGAACAACAAGAAGCAGGCCGTGCGTTGCATGGGGCAGGAAACCCCGCAATTACAGGAGTGAACGCTGTTTTTCCCACTGTGGGAAAGCTCCGTTTTGAGTACCGACTAATGATTTAACGCATGCCAGGCGCTCGGCCGACCGGAACCGGCCGGGTGCGCTCACCACAGATCATGGACTGATTGGCTTTGCTGATCGGTCCATTTTTTCATTAGTCTGGAGTGAGCCTATATGGCGGGTATAAACGGAGTATCGGGTGTAGGAAACATGGGCAATGGTGGGAATGTCGGCGGGGGTGCCTCATCAGGCCAAGGCCTCGATCAGCAGATCCAGGACGTCCAAAGTAAAATCAAAGATATGCAGTCACAAGGTGCTAAAGGTGGTCAGGGTAGCCAGGGCGGAGGTGAGCTCGACGAACTGATGAAACTACTGGAAAAGCTGCTTAAGCAAAAAAATGATCAAGGCGCACAGGGCGCGCAAGGTGATCAAGGCGCCCAAGATGGTCAAGGTAGCGGCCAGGGACAGGGCCAGATCCAAATGCCGGAGACCCAGGGCACCGGTAAGGTCGGTGGTTGAACGGCACCTCTCAAAAACCGCCCTTTCGGGGCGGTTTTTTCGTGCTGATCAGCTATTCAGCCTGTAGCGACGTGGGGGGCGTAATGCAGGCTGCCGCATGTCATGCAACTGAAATGGAAATGTCTGGAACCGCTTCGACTTAAATGCCACATAAAATGCTGAAACCTACCTAGATTGGGTCGAGGATGAAAATACACATTCCTGTGTTGGAAAACATGTTGGCCATGGCAAGGCAGCATGTAGCGCTGGAACAGGAAGCCGCTCGCAAGTACAAGCGCGATCAACGGGTGGATGAGCAGGCGGGCGCGAAGATTGAAATGCCAGCCGAGGACACGAATCGCACTATTCAGTTTGATGAGCCAAAAAAAAACCCACCGTGAGGTGGGTTTTTTTAACCAATGCCAATCAATCAGTTAGCAACGGAAGACCGTGGCTTGACCGGCTGGTTGTCGTTGGAGATAGTCACTTCAACGCGACGGTTCATGGCACGGCCCGACACGCTGCCGTTGTCGGCAACCGGGTATTCCTTGCCGTAGCCCTGGGTCACGATGCGCGAGATATCCACGCCTTGTTGAGCCAGTGCGCGTTGTACCGAAGCCGCACGACGCTCGGACAGGCTCTGGTTGTACGAATCGGAACCGGTGCTGTCGGTGTACCCTTCGACGATCACTTTGCGATCCGGGTTGTCGCGCAGGAACTGAGCCAGTTTGGTGATGTTCACCAGGCCGCTGGATTTCAGGTCAGACTTGTTGGTGGCGAACAGCACGTCACCGAAGGTCACCAGCGTACCGCGATCGGTCTGCTTGGCGTTCAGGCTGTCCTGCAGTTGCTTGATCTGCGCATCGCGGGCATCCAGCAAGGCGCGGGCACGCTCGTCGCCAGCGTTTTTCAGCTTGGCTTCGGATTCACGCAGCACGATGGTGTCTTTGGCCACTTCAACGCGCTGGTTGGTCAGGTAAGCCAGTTGGTCGACTTTCTTCTCGTCTTCCTTGTCGCGGTAGGCCTTGTCAGCCTTGTCCAGCCATTCGCTGGCGTCCTTGGTTTCCAGGGCCGCGAGCTTAGTGGCTTGCGGGTTGGTCTGCAGGGACGAGAAGTTGGTCCGTGCATTTTCCAGGTTCGCGTTTGGCGGGGTGGAGCAGGCCGCCAGTGCAACGCTCATCGCCAGCAGGGCAGGGATCATCAATTGTTTACGCATAGTCGTGTCGTCCTTTCAATTCGATATCAGGTGCGATTTGGTCACAGGAAGCGTCTTACTTCTGCTGGATAGCAGCCGGACGCATGCCTTCCTTACGCAACTCATCAACAGCCTTCTGGGAATCCTTCACAGCCTGTTCAGCCTTGGCGGCTTGAGCCTTGCGTTCTGCGACGCGAGCGTCCCACTCGGCTTGTTCAGCCAACTGGCGAGCTTTGTCGTAGTTCTTGTCGTGCATGGCAATTTCGGCTTCTTTGAGCTTGTCCTGGGCCGACTTCATTTCCACAGCCGCGTACTCAGTGCCGCCAGCGCTGACGGCGCTGTTCACGGCGGACTGGGTGACCGCGTACTGCTCGGTCGGAGGGTTGCCGGCGCAGCCCGCCAGGACGAAGCTGGTGCCGATTGCCAGCGCGGCCAATTTAAGCCCGCGCAGGTGGTTAAACGAGGATTTGGCAGTGCTGGTCTTCATCGTCTTCAACTCCATTGGATAACTCCTGAAAAACATTAAAATCCATGTCACTGGTCTGCGGCGGCGGGGCTGGCACTGGTGCACAAATTGCCCTTTAAAACGACCGTTCCAAGTGATGGCTTACTGGCTGTGACCGGAGGCTTTTTTCAAAAGTTCAGAGAAGATGGCGATTTGCCTAAAAAAATATCTGACTGATTGGTCAGCATAAAAAATTGGAACTTCTGCGTTGCGCAGTGGTACGCCGGGCCCGTCAGGAGCCCGGAATACAGGGGTTTGGTAAGGGTGTCAGTGTTTCTGTTCGTCAGTGCTCGCCGACAAATCATGCAGATAGCGGCGCGACAGCGTCAGAAAACGTGGGGTAGGGCCGACGTCCTCGTACAGCGGATCGCCTTCTTCATCGGTGGCAATCACCTGCTGGCCCTTGATGTAAGGGAAGCTGGCTTCCAGCTCTTCAAGGGCGGCACCGATCAACTCACCGAGCAATTCTTCAGGGTGGCGTTTGGGGTACATCTCGGTAATGGCCGCCAGCCGCGCGGCGGACTCCATATCCAGATGGATGGCGTATTCGGTCTTGGTCAGGCGACCCTTGGCGTTCTCTTCCCAGTGCTGGGCCAGTTCTCGAATTTTCATGGCAACCTCAATGAAGCCCGCGTTTAGCAGGCGGTGATGAGTGTCCAGTCGCCTGCGTGGATAAACGCGACGACTTAACCTTGAGACTAGCCGCAACTCACAAGGTTTAAAGTCTTGTCATAAATTGATGCTGGCGGCACTCTGGCAAACCTGCGCGTCCCGGATTTCTGGCTGGAGATTGGCTGATGAGTGATATCGATGCACGCTTGCGTGAGGATGTTCACCTGCTGGGTGAGCTGTTGGGCAACACCATTCGAGAGCAGTACGGCGATGATTTCCTCGACAAGATCGAGCAGATCCGCAAAGGCGCCAAGGCGGACCGTCGGGGGGCCGGGGATGAGCTGAGCACCCGCCTCAACCAGTTGCAGGAAAATGAACTGTTGCCGGTAGCACGGGCGTTCAACCAGTTTCTCAACCTGGCCAACATCGCCGAGCAGTACCAACTGATCCACCGGCGTGATGAGTCCCAGCCGGCACCGTTCGAGTCCCGCGTATTGCCCGAGTTGCTGGCGCGCCTGCAAAGCGAAGGCCACAGCAACGAATCCCTGGCCCGCCAGTTGGGGCGCCTGGAGATCGAACTGGTGCTCACCGCCCACCCTACCGAAGTGGCGCGTCGCACCCTGATCCAGAAATACGATGCCATCGCCGCCCAACTGGCGGCGCAAGATCACCGCGACCTCACCACCGCAGAGCGCGAGCAGATCCGCCAGCGCCTGCAACGCTTGATCGCCGAGGCCTGGCACACCGAAGAAATCCGCCGCACCCGGCCTACGCCGGTGGACGAAGCCAAGTGGGGCTTTGCGGTGATCGAGCATTCGCTGTGGCACGCGATACCCAATTATCTGCGCAAGGCCGATCAGGCGCTGCATGCCGCCACCGGTTTGCGCTTGCCCCTGGAAGCCGCGCCGATCCGCTTTGCCTCGTGGATGGGCGGCGACCGTGACGGCAACCCGAATGTCACGGCGCCGGTCACCCGTGAAGTCTTACTGTTGGCGCGTTGGATGGCTGCCGACCTCTACCTGCGCGATATCGACCACTTGGCCTCCGAGCTGTCGATGCAGCAAGCCAGCCCGGCGTTGCAGGCCAAGGTCGGTGATAGCGTCGAACCTTATCGCGCCTTGCTCAAGCAACTGCGCGAGCGCCTGCGGGCGACGCGCCAATGGGCGCACACCGCGTTGAGCAGCAGTACCCCGGCGCCGGCCGACGTATTGCAGAACAACCGTGACCTGCTGGAGCCGCTGGAGCTGTGCTATCACTCGCTACACGCGTGCGGCATGGGGGTGATTGCCGATGGCCCGTTGCTCGACTGCCTGCGTCGGGCGGTGACGTTCGGGCTGTTCCTGGTGCGTCTGGATGTGCGTCAGGATTCCAGTCGCCATTCGGCCGCCATGACGGAAATCACCGATTACCTCGGCCTGGGTCGGTACGAGGACTGGGACGAAGAGGCCCGTATCAGTTTCCTGATGAAGGAACTGGCTAACCGTAGACCCCTGCTGCCGGGCTATTTCAAGCCGTCGGCGGACACTGCCGAGGTGCTCAACACCTGTAAGGAAATCGCCGCCGCACCGGCTGCATCGTTGGGCTCTTATGTCATCTCCATGGCCGGCGCTGCCTCGGACGTGCTTGCAGTGCAACTGTTGCTTAAAGAGTCGGGCGTGCAACGGCCGATGCGTGTGGTGCCACTGTTCGAAACCCTGGCCGACCTGGATAACGCCGGCCCGGTGATCGAGCAACTGTTGCTGTTGCCGGGCTATCGCGCGCGTTTGCAGGGGCCGCAGGAAGTGATGATCGGCTACTCGGACTCGGCCAAGGACGCCGGCACTACCGCGGCAGCCTGGGCACAGTACCGCGCGCAGGAACGGCTGGTGGATATCTGCCGCGAGCAGCAGGTGGAGCTGCTGTTGTTCCACGGTCGGGGCGGCACCGTTGGCCGTGGCGGCGGCCCGGCCCACGCTGCGATCCTGTCGCAGCCACCGGGTTCGGTGGCGGGGCGGTTCCGCACCACCGAACAGGGCGAGATGATCCGCTTCAAGTTCGGCCTGCCGGATATCGCCGAGCAGAACCTCAATCTCTATCTGGCTGCGGTATTGGAAGCGACCCTGCTGCCACCACCGCCGCCAGAGCCGGCCTGGCGCCATTTGATGGATGAATTGGCGGCAGACGGTGTCAGCGCTTACCGCGCCGTGGTGCGGGAAAATCCGCAGTTCGTCGAGTATTTCCGCCAATCCACGCCGGAACAGGAGCTGGGTCGCTTGCCTCTGGGCAGTCGCCCGGCCAAACGCCGTGCGGGTGGAATTGAAAGCTTGCGTGCGATTCCCTGGATCTTCGGCTGGACCCAGACTCGCCTGATGCTGCCGGCCTGGCTCGGGTGGGAGGCGGCGCTGAGCAAGGCGCTGGAACGCGGAGAAGGCGAGCTGCTGGGGCAGATGCGCGAGCAGTGGCCGTTCTTCCGTACCCGCATCGACATGTTGGAAATGGTGCTGGCCAAAGCCGATGCCGATATCGCCCGCCTGTATGACGAGCGCCTGGTGCAGCCGGACCTGCTGCCATTGGGTGCACATCTGCGCGACCTATTGTCGCAGGCGTGCAGCGTGGTGCTTGGCCTGACCGGCCAGTCGCAACTGTTGGCCCATAGCCCGGACACCCTGGAGTTCATCCGATTGCGCAACACCTACCTTGACCCCTTGCACTTGCTGCAGGCCGAGTTGCTGGCGCGCTCACGCCAGCAGGAAGCGGCACAGGACAGCCCTCTGGAACAGGCGCTGCTGGTCTCCGTGGCCGGTATCGCCGCTGGTTTGCGTAACACTGGCTAGGGTTTTTTGCGTGTTCTCAATAGCTTGCAGATAAACCACGGCGGCCGCCCTGAAACGGGCGGCCGGCGTTTATGGGGCCGGGTTGCACCCAGGCACACCCTACCTATGACGTAAGCGCTGCGCGGGTTCCTGCGACTTTTGGCGGCTTGTGTGGTTAAGGCCTGCTGTGTATCTTGATCAGCCTTTGGCCGTTTGGGCGGCCCGAATTCTATTTTTACGAGCCACACTTCTACGAGATTTGCCCCCACGCGGCGAATCCGAGCGTCATCTCTATATAAAAAATTGAGGAGCACATCGATGCGCGTCATTCTGCTGGGAGCTCCCGGGGCCGGTAAAGGTACTCAGGCAAAGTTCATCACTGAAAAATTCGGCATTCCACAAATCTCCACCGGTGACATGCTGCGCGCTGCGGTAAAAGCAGGCACCGAGCTGGGCGTTCAAGCTAAAAGCATCATGGATGCCGGTGGCCTGGTGTCCGATGACCTGATCATCGCCCTGGTCCAGGACCGTATTGCACAGCCTGACTGCGCCAACGGTTTCCTGTTCGACGGCTTCCCGCGCACCATTCCCCAGGCTGAAGCCCTGGTGACTGCCGGTGTTGAGCTGGATGCCGTGGTTGAAATCGCCGTTGAAGACGAAGAAATCGTTCAGCGTATTGCCGGCCGTCGTGTTCACGAAGGCTCGGGCCGCGTTTACCACGTGGTCTACAACCCGCCGAAGGTTGAAGGCAAGGACGATGTGACCGGTGAAGAACTGGTACAGCGTAAGGACGACACTGAAGAAACCGTGCGTCATCGCCTGTCGGTCTACCATTCGCAGACCAAGCCGCTGGTGGATTTCTACCAGAAGCTGTCCGCTGCCCAGGGCAAGCCGAAGTACAGCCATATCCCTGGCGTTGGCTCGGTAGAAGCCATCACCGCCAAGGTGTTGCAGGCACTGAGCTGATCCAGCCCACTGCTTCACGCTAACGGCCCGCTTGCGGGCCGTTGTTGTTTATACTGGCGCACTTTTTTTCAACTTGGACACCCACACCGATGAGCACCCTGCTGGCCCTGGACACCGCGACTGAAGCTTGCTCCGTTGCCTTGCTGCACGATGGCAAGGTAACCAGCCACTACGAGGTGATCCCGCGCCTGCACGCGCAGAAGCTGTTGCCGATGATCAAGCAACTGCTGGAAGACGCGGGCACCACCCTGGCGGCCGTCGATGCCATCGCCTTCGGCCGCGGCCCGGGCGCATTTACCGGTGTGCGTATCGCCATCGGCGTGGTCCAGGGCCTGGCCTTTGCGCTGGAGCGCCCGGTGCTGCCGGTGTCCAACCTGGCGGTGCTGGCCCAGCGTGCGTTGCGTGAACACGGCGCTACGCAAGTGGCGGCGGCGATTGATGCGCGCATGGATGAGGTCTACTGGGGTTGCTACCGCGAAACCGCCGGCGAAATGCGCTTGGTGGGTGTGGAGGCCGTGCAGCCACCGCAAGCATCGGCATTGCCTGCCGACGCCAGCGGTGACTGGTTCGGTGCTGGCACCGGCTGGGGTTACGGCGAGCGCATCGCCGTGCCGCTGGTGGGCCAGGATGCTGCAATGTTGCCCCACGCCGAAGACTTGTTGACCCTGGCACGTTTCGCGTTTGAACGTGGCGAGGCGATTCCTGCCGACGAGGCTGCGCCGGTATACCTGCGCGATAAAGTGGCGCAGACCAAGGCGGAACGCGGGATTATTTGACGGCAAAATAGTGGCAGTTGGCGGCAAAAGTCGCCAATCGTCAGAATTTGACCCTGTTTTTAAACCTTTTTCAAATTATGTGTTCTAGTTATCACCAGAGCATTTGCGCGCTAGGGATAGTGCTGCCAAAATGCCATTACTGATAGCGAGTTCGCGCCCATGCGTATTGATGGCTTTTCCTCACAGTCGTACCCAATCAAGCGCAAGCCGCGTAAGGCAAACGCCACGGTGGACGATTCCGTCGAGGATTCGCCGGACTTCATCGAAGTCCAAGCCGACGCGCAACACAATTCCCAAGCACGTATCAGCGGTCTTCCTGCCCGTCAGCAAGACATGGTCTTCCCGCGCTCCATGAGCAAAAGCGTCGCCACCGCCCTGGCCAGCTACCTGACCACTGCCGGCTTTGTCGAATGGGATATGGAAGTGCTGGGCCTCGATATCCACATCTGATGCGTTTGCCTTACTTCATCGGCTGCCCGTCCTGGAGTGAAAACGCCTGGCGCGAGTACCTCTACCCCGCCGATGCGCGTTCCAGCGATTACCTCGCGCTCTATTCCCAAGTCTTCAACGCCGTTGAAGGCAACACCACCTTTTATGCCCGCCCCTCGGCCGCCACTGTGCAGCGCTGGGCTGAAATCATGCCCGAGGATTTTCGCTTCACGGCCAAATTCCCCGGGGATATCAGCCACGGCGGCGACCTGCGTGAGCAACTGCCGGCCGCAGAGAGCTTCGTGGGCTTGATGAGCCCATTAGGCGCGCGGGTTTCGCCGTTATGGCTGCAGCTCTCGGCGAATTTCTCACCGCAACGCCTGGGTGAGTTGGCCGGTTTTATCGATGGGCTGGAGCGGCCCCTGGCGGTGGAAGTGCGTCACCTGGAGTTCTTCGCCAAGGGCGATGCCGAGCGCAGCCTCAATCGTTTGTTGCGCGACCGTGGCGTCGAACGCATCTGCCTCGACTCGCGGCCCCTGTTCAGTTGCACCTCCACCTCGGCCGCCGTGCTGCATGCCCAATCGAAGAAACCCAAGGTGCCACCGCGCCCGGCCGCGTTGACTCTGTTTCCTCAGGTGCGATTCATCGGCCACCCGGAGCTGGAAGCCAACGACCCGTTCCTGATCCCGTGGGTGGAGAAAGTCGCCGGCTGGATCGAAGAGGGGCGCACGCCCTACGTGTTCCTGCATACCTCCGATAATCGCCTCGCCGCGCAACTGGCCCTGCGCTTTCACGCCAAGTTGATGGTGCGTCTGCCCGGTCTGCCGCCCTTGCCGACCCTGCATCGGGAGCCCGCAGTGGAGCAACTGGGGTTACTCTAGGGTTCCTTTCCCCGCCTGGAGTCAGTCATGGATGCCCAAACCCTTCGCGCCGAAACCTTCAAGGCCCTGCATGAGCGTGGTCGCGCCTTCGTGATGCCCAACCCGTGGGACGCAGGCTCGGCGATCATGCTCGCCAGCCTCGGTTTCGAAGCCCTGGCTACCACCAGCGCGGGCTACGCGTTCAGCCTGGGGCGCCCGGATGCGGAAGGGGCTTTGTCGCTGGAAGACACCTTGGCCAATGCGGGTTCGATTGTCCGAGCGACTGCATTGCCGGTGGCCGCTGACCTGGAAAACGGTTTCAGCGACACCCCCGAAGGCTGCGCCCAGACCATCCTGCGCGCTGCCGCCACGGGCATCGTCGGCGGCTCCATCGAAGATGCCACCGGCATTGCTGCCGACCCGATCTATCCCTTTGACCTCTCGGTTGAGCGCGTGGAAGCCGCCGTTGCCGCTGCCCGCAGCCTGCCATTTGCGTTCATGCTCACAGCCCGTGCGGAAAACCTCCTGCATGGCCGCCTGGATTTGCCCGACACCATCCGCCGCCTGCAGGCCTACGCCGAAGCCGGTGCCGACGTGCTCTACGCGCCGGCTTTGCGCAGTGCCGAGGAAGTGCTGGCGGTGGTCAAGGCAGTCGCACCCAAACCGGTGAATGTGTTGATGTCCGGCGGCTTGAACCTCAGCGTGGCGCAATTGAGCGCGATGGGCGTGCGGCGCATCAGCGTCGGCTCAGCCTTGGCCTTGGCGGCGTATGGCGAGTTCTACCGGGCGGCGCAGGAAGTGTATGAGTTGGGCACGTTTACCTTCACCGAACGCAAGATGCCGTTCAGCCAGGCCAACCAGTTCTTCAAGGTCTAAGCGGTGGGTTTTTTCAAAGTGATTGGGGTGTTGCTGGTGCTTGGCGGCGCGTTTGTCGTCGGGGTGTGGCGCGGCTGGGTGCCGTTGCCGGCCGATTGGAACCCCTGGGCGCCGCTGGATGTGCGCGCCAGCCCGAACCTGTTGACGCGTTTCAAGCTCGGGCGTTTACAGGATGATCCGGCGCTGTGCGACCAGGTGCTGGAAACCTCTGGTTTGCGCGTCAGCCGTCAAGCGGACTCAGCGGCCGATGCCGCCTGCCCGTTGCGCAATGTGTTGCGCGTGCAGGGCGCACAGGTAGGCTTGAGCAGCAGCTTTCTCGCCAGTTGCCCGCTGGCGGTCGCATTTGCCCTGTTCGAGCGCCACAGCTTGCAGCCTGCGGCCCAGGCGGTGTTTGGCCAAGCGGTGACGCGGGTCGAGCACTTGGGCAGCTTTGCCTGTCGCAATATTTACAACCGCGCCGAAGGGCGACTCAGCCAGCACGCCTCGGCGAACGCCTTGGATATCGCCGGCTTTCGCCTCGCGGACGGGCGTAGCATCAGTGTGCTCAAGGATTGGCCGGGGCAGGGCGATAAGGCGCGGTTCCTGCGTCAGGTGCGCGACGATGCCTGTGATGATTTCAACGTGGTGTTGAGCCCGGACTATAACGCCGCGCACCGCAACCATTTCCATCTGGACATGGGCCGCTGGTGGGTGTGTCGCTGAGGCTTACGCGGCGATGCGCAGGTTGTTGGCGATCAGCGGGCGTGCCCAGTAGTAGTCGAAGTCCAGGGCCTTTTGTTGTGCCACCAGTTCTTCGGCTGGGTACGGCGTGGCGGCGGGCGGCAGCAGGTCGAGTTCGAACTCGGCAATCGGCAAGTGCAGCGGGCGTGGTTGCGGCGCCGGGCCTGGCTCGGGTACTGGCTGGCCGGCGGTCAGCACGATGGGGCGAACCCAACCGCTTTCGAAATTCTGCTGGCGCTGTTGGGCAACGATTTCTTCCTCAGGGAACGGCGTGGCGGCCGGTGGCAGCAGCTCGGTCTCAAACTCGGCAATCGGCAGGAACAGCGGCTCAGGCGGGGCGATCTCGGTGTCTTTGACGTCGCATTCACGCTGGGTGAGGATCTGCGACAACAGGTCAGCGCCTTCGCTCGGCTCTACCGTCGGGTCTGCCGGCGCAGGTGCCTTGGCGGCGAGCGCGTCCGGCGTTTCGCCGAGCTGGTCGGCCAGCGCCCGGGCGAAGAAGTCCTGCCACACATGACTCACCCCGGCCAGCGCTTGAGTATTGCGCAGGCCGTAGTGGTTGTGGGTCGGCAGTACACCGATGGTTAGGGGGAGAATGTCTGACATTTTTCTCGGTCGACGCTCAGCTCTGGCAAAATACCTGACTATGATTTTTATCGGCCGCTGTTTGCCGATCCTTAATATTTTTGAGTGCAGTGATTGATGAGCGAACAACCCGCGGCCAGCCGCATCCAGGTCGAGGCCATGGCCGACAGTTTCAAGGCCCGCGCCGAGCAGTGGGCGGCACTGCTTGGCTTGCCTTTGCAGCTCGCGGATGCGGACTTTTCCCTGCAAGTTGGCGAGCATGGCTTACAGCTGCAGCAGCTTGGGCCTGACGCACCGGGGCCGGTGCGCGTGGATTTTGTCGAAGGCGGCGCGGCGCACCGGCGTTTGTATGGCGGCGGTAGCGGGCAGATGATCGCCAAGGCGGTGGGCGTCGCCCAAGGCGTGCGCCCACGGGTACTGGATGCCACTGCCGGCCTGGGCAAGGACGCATTTGTGCTGGCCAGCCTGGGCTGCGAGATGAGCCTGATCGAACGCCAGCCGCTGATTGGCGCCTTGCTGGAAGACGGCCTGGCGCGTGCGGCAGAGGATTTCGAAGTGGCGCCGATTGTCGCGCGCATGCAGTTGCTCAAGGGCAACTCCATCGACGTGATGCGCAATTGGGAGGGCGAGCCGCCGCAGGTGATCTACCTGGACCCGATGTTTCCTCATCGTGAGAAAACTGCCTTGGTGAAGAAGGAAATGCGCCTGTTCCGCCCCCTGGTGGGCGATGATCCGGACGCCCCGGCCTTGCTCGCCGCAGCATTGGCCCTGGCCAGCCACCGCGTGGTGGTCAAGCGCCCGCGAAAAGCGCCGTGCATTGAAGGGCCCAAGCCGAGCCATGCGCTGGATGGTAAATCCAGCCGTTATGACATCTACCCCAAGAAGGCGCTCAAGCCCTGAGCATCAGGGTCGATAGGCCCGCATAAACAACCCCACCACCTCCTGCACATGCGCCTCGGCGGCTTCTTCACTCAGTTGCCCGCCGCAGCCATACAGCAGGCAGAAATTCGCCGTGCCCTTGAGCAGGCAGAAGAAGTGTTCCGCCGCCGTAAACGGTTTGTCGATGCTCAGCGCGCCGCTCTGGTCGATCTTGCACAGCAGGCGCTCCATGCCTTGCAGCATGCGCATCGGCCCGGCTTCGAAGAAGATCTGTGAGAGTTTCACGTCCTGGTTGCCGGTGGTCATCATCAAGCGATGCAGGTTGACCGACTCTTGGCTGTTGATCAGGCGATGGAACCCCCGCGCGATATTCAACAACACAGTCTCCACCGGCATGCCCGCAGGCAGCTCGAAATACATCACCGGTAACTGCTCTTCACACGTGGCCACCACGGCTGCGGTGAACAGGGTTTCCTTGTCGGTGAAGTGGCTATAGACGGTCAGTTTCGACACGCCGGCCTCCAGGGCCACGGCATCCATGCTGGTGCTGGCATAACCATTACTCAGAAACAGGACTTTGGCTGCTTCGAGGATAGCCTGGCGTTTTGCCATGTCCTTTGGACGCCCGGGGCTATTGGTGTTTACACGATTGTCGGACATTTTCACCTTTAATACTGGACTGGCGAGTTTGGTATTAATACCATACCGGCCAGTATAATTATTCCTAGCTACATTTGCGAAAGGTCCTACAGCATGCGCAGTTCGTTCCTGCCCCTTGCTTTGCCTGTCAGCCTGGTCTTTCTCTTGTCCGCTTGCGGTCATGAAGAAGCTGCGCAGATTACCATCCGCCCGGCCATGGTGGTGCAGCCACAACCGTCGGCGCAGGCGATGGACAGTTTCCCAGGCGAAGTAAGGGCGCGTTACGAGCCGGACCTGGCCTTTCGCATCGGTGGCAAAGTCAGCAAGCGTTTGGTGGAGGAAGGCGAGCGCGTCAAGGCCAACCAGCCGCTGGCGGAACTGGACCCCCAGGACGTGCGCCTGCAACTGGAAGCCACCCGCGCGCAGGTAGCCGCCGCCGCAGCCAACCTGAGCCTGGTGCGTGCCGAGCGTGATCGCTACAAGACCCTGATGGACCGTCAGATGGTCAGCCGTTCGCAGTACGACAATTCCGAAAACCTCTACCGATCCGGTGAAGCACGCCTCAAGCAGATCAAGGCCGAGTTCGACGTGTCCAGCAATCAGGCCGGTTACGCCGTGCTGCGTGCGCCTCAGGACGGTGTGGTGGCCAAGCGTGCGGTGGAAGTCGGGCAGGTGGTGTCCGCTGGGCAAACCGTGTTCACCCTGGCCACCGATGGCGAACGTGAAGTGCTGATCAGCCTGCCGGAGCAAGGTTTTGGCCGCTTCAAGATCGGCCAGCCGGTCGCCGTCGAGTTGTGGAGCCAACCGGACCAGCGCTTCGCCGGGCGCATCCGTGAGCTGTCGCCGGCAGCCGACCCCAAGTCCCGCACCTTTGCCGCCCGCGTGGCCTTCACCGGCGGTAAAGTTCCGGCGGAGCTGGGCCAGAGCGCGCGCGTATTCATACAGGCCGCCGGCGTAATTGCGCTATCGGTGCCGCTGTCTGCCCTCAGCGCGGAGAACGGCGCGTCCTACGTCTGGCGCGTGCAGCCGGACAACACCCTCAAACGCACCCCGGTGCGTGTCGGCGCCTTCGGCGAAAACACCGTGCCGGTGCTGGAAGGCCTGAACCCTACCGATTGGGTGATTGCCGCCGGTGTGCATGTGCTCCACGAGGGCCAGCAAGTGCGCCCGGTAGATCGCGCCAACCGTGTGGTGAATCTGGCGGCCAAGGAGTAGTCCCCGATGGGTTTCAATCTTTCTGAATGGGCGTTGCGTAATCGCCAGATCGTACTGTTCCTGATGATCCTGCTGGCAGTCGTAGGCACCTTGTCCTACACGAAGCTGGGGCAAAGCGAAGACCCGCCGTTCACGTTCAAGGCCATGGTCATCAAGACCAACTGGCCCGGGGCCACGGCCCAGGAAGTCTCGCGCCAGGTCACCGAGCGCATCGAGAAAAAACTCATGGAAACCGGCGAGTACGAGCGCATTGTCTCGTTCTCGCGCCCCGGTGAATCCCAGGTCACCTTTATGGCCCGCGATTCCATGCACTCGGCGCAGATTCCCGAGCTGTGGTACCAGGTGCGCAAGAAGATCAGCGACATCCGCCAGACCTTGCCGCCGGATATTCAGGGGCCGTTTTTCAATGATGAATTCGGCACCACCTTCGGCAACATCTACGCGCTGACCGGCGACGGCTTCGACTACGCAGTGCTCAAGGACTACGCCGACCGCATCCAGATTCAGCTGCAACGGGTGCCGGATGTGGGCAAGGTCGAGCTGCTTGGCCTACAGGACGAGAAGATCTGGATCGAGCTGTCCAACCTCAAGCTCGCCACCCTAGGCTTGCCGTTGGCTGCCGTGCAACAGGCGTTGCAGGAACAGAACGCGGTGTCCACCGCCGGCTTCTTTGAAACCCCGAGCGAACGTGTGCAACTGCGCGTGTCGGGTAACTTCAAGACGGTGGAAGAGATCCGCAACTTCCCGATTCGTGTGGGTGATCGCACCTTCCGTATTGGCGATGTCGCCGACATCCACCGCGGCTTCAACGACCCACCGGCGCCGCGCATGCGCTACATGGGCGCCGACGCCATCGGCCTGGCCGTGGCCATGCGCGACGGTGGCGACATCCTGGTGTTGGGCAAGGCGCTGGAAGGTGAATTCGCACGCCTGCAAAAGAACCTTCCGGCCGGCATGGAGTTGCGCAAGGTGTCGGACCAACCGGCAGCGGTGAAAACCAGCGTCGGCGAATTCGTCCAGGTGTTGGCGGAAGCCTTGGCAATTGTGTTGCTGGTGAGCTTCTTCTCCCTTGGCGTACGCACCGGCATGGTAGTGGCCCTGGCGATCCCGCTGGTGCTGGCGATGACCTTTGCCAGCATGTATTACCTCGGCATCGGCCTGCACAAGATTTCCCTCGGTGCGCTGGTACTGGCGCTGGGCTTGCTGGTGGATGACGCAATCATCGCCGTGGAAATGATGGCGATCAAAATGGAACAGGGTTACGACCGGCTTAAAGCTGCGAGTTTCGCCTGGACCAGCACCGCGTTCCCGATGCTCACCGGCACTTTGATTACGGCGGCGGGCTTCCTGCCGATTGCCACCGCGCAGTCGAGCACCGGTGAATACACCCGTTCGATCTTTCAGGTGGTGACCATCGCGTTGCTGGCCTCGTGGGTCGCGGCAGTGGTGTTTGTGCCGTACCTGGGGGAAAAACTCCTGCCGGACCTGGCGAAAATTCACGCAGCCAAACACGGCACCGATGGCCCGGATCCCTACGGCACGCCGTTCTACCAGCGTGTAAGACGTTTGGTGGAGTGGTGCGTGCGTCGGCGCAAAACCGTGATCGTGCTGACCCTGCTGCTGTTTATCGGTTCGGTCGCGCTGTTCCGCTTTGTGCCCCAGCAGTTCTTCCCGGCTTCCGGCCGCCTGGAGCTGATGGTGGACCTGAAGCTTGCCGAAGGCGCGTCCTTGAGCAACACGGCCGATCAGGTCAAACGCCTGGAAGCCTTGCTCAAGGAGCACGCCGGCATCGACAACTATGTGGCCTACGTCGGCACCGGTTCGCCACGCTTCTACCTGCCGCTGGACCAGCAACTGCCGGCCGCCAGCTTCGCGCAATTTGTGGTGCTGGCCAAAACCATCGAGGAGCGCGAAAGCCTGCGCACCTGGCTGATCGAAACCCTCAACGAACAATTCCCCGACTTGCGTTCACGGGTCACGCGCCTGGAGAACGGCCCGCCCGTGGGCTACCCGGTGCAGTTCCGCGTCACCGGCGAGCACATCGAAGAAGTCCGCGCCCTGGCGCGGAAAGTGGCGGCCAAGGTTCGCGAAAATACCCATGTGGTCAACGTGCACCTGGACTGGGAAGAACCGAGCAAAGTCGTGTACCTGAATATCGACCAGGACCGCGCCCGCGCCCTCGGCGTGAGCACCGCCAACCTGTCGAAATTCCTGCAAAGCTCCCTCACCGGCTCCAGCGTCAGCCAGTACCGGGAGGACAACGAGTTGATCGAAATCCTCCTGCGCGGCACCGTGCATGAACGCACCGAGTTGTCGCTGCTGCCAAGCCTGGCAGTGCCGACCGACAACGGCAAAAGTGTCGCGCTGTCGCAAATCGCCACCCTGGAGTACGGCTTCGAAGAAGGCATTATCTGGCACCGCAACCGCCTGCCGACCGTGACCGTGCGTGCCGACATCTACGGCAAGGAACAGCCGGCGACGCTGGTGCAGCAGATCCTGCCGACGCTCGAAGGCGTGCGCGCAGAGTTGCCGGACGGCTACCTGCTGGACGTCGGCGGCACGGTTGAGGACTCCGCCCGTGGGCAGAACTCGGTGAAGGCCGGTGTACCGCTGTTTATCGTGGTAGTGCTGACTTTGCTGATGCTGCAGCTACGCAGCTTCTCACGCACGGCGATGGTGTTTCTGACCGCGCCGCTGGGTCTGATTGGCGTGACGCTGTTCCTGCTGGTGTTCCGCCAGCCCTTCGGCTTCGTGGCGATGCTGGGCACCATCGCGTTGTCGGGCATGATCATGCGTAACTCGGTGATCCTGGTGGACCAGATCGAGCAAGACATCAAGGCCGGCCTGGCGCCGTGGCAGGCGATTATCGAAGCCACCGTCCGACGCTTCCGGCCGATTGTGCTGACAGCGCTGGCGGCGGTTCTGGCAATGATCCCGCTGTCGCGCAGTGTGTTCTTCGGCCCGATGGCGGTGGCGATCATGGGCGGGTTGATTGTGGCGACGGCATTGACCCTATTGTTCCTGCCGGCCCTGTATGCTGCGTGGTTCCGAGTGAGGAAGGACGTCGCGTAACCATGTTGGCCACCGTTTCAGCCCTGATGTTGTTGCTGCTTGCCCCCGGCCCGACCAACACCCTGCTATTGCGCGCAGGTGTGTTGTTCGGGTTCCGGGCGTCATGGCAGCTGGCGTTTGTCGAATGCCTCGCGTACCTGCTGCAGGTGTCGGTGTGGGGCGTGTCTTTGCTGTACCTGGCGGCCTATTCGCCGTGGGCGTTGAAGGCCATCCAATTGGTGGCCGCCTGCTACCTGTTGCATGTCTCGTTCAAGCTGTGGCGGCGAAAAAACAGTGATGTCCATACGGCCGGGGATCGTTTCTCCGGCCTGTATTTTTTCTGGCTCACGGTGATGAACCCCAAGGGTTTGCTGATCGTTTCGTTTATCGCACCGCTCAACACGTTCGCCTCGCTGCAGGGCTATGCCACGTTCATGGCCATCCTGGCGACGGTGGTGATACCGGTGGGGTCTGCCTGGATCTTGCTGGGCAGCCGTTTCGAAGGGTTCCAGAAGGCGTGGCTCACGCCGTTGAAGATCAACCGGGCCACCTCCGTGGCGATCTGCTGTTTTGCCACGCTGATGATGGGCCGGCTGGCAGACTCGGTGATTCATTGATTTACATGCCGATGCAACCCGGCTGCGGGGCAGGTGGAACGTTCGGGTTTTTCACTCCACTCAGATTTGCCTGATGGACAGGCACAGGTCCTGGCGCCCTCAGTGGGAGTCCGGGGCCAATTTCAATGAGTAACCGGAGTGTCATATGTCTTTTTTCAACACGATTATTGCTTTTAAAGGCGCGCTGCTGGGGGCCTTGCTGGGCAATCATTTAACTCGCGATGAGTCTGCGTCCAGGCACCCCCAGGGGCCGGCGCATGCAAGCCACTGTCATCGCCCTCACGTAACCGAGCCAGATATTGGCCATACGCCTGTTGCCACGCCGTCATACGGTAAGCCGCACGTTCATGTGGTCGATGAGTATCAGCAGCCCTGCCGACCGTCGATTCCGCTGTTTTCGCTGAGTCGTTAAGAGGCTTGGCCTGAGGCAGCTGTGCCCAGAGTCGACCTGGGCACAGTGAGGGAGGGGGGTTACAGCGCGCCAAACACCTTCTTGGCCAGGCTGGTGGCTGCCGCCGCCGGGTTCTTGCGAATGGTTTCTTCCTGCTGCGCGATCATTTTGAACAGGCCGTCCAGCGCTTGCTCGGTCACGTAGTTCTCGACGTTGGCGCTCTTGGCGTCCACTGCGCCAAACGCCGCAGCCTTGCCGGCCAGGGCGTTGTACTGCTGGGCCACGCCGACCTTGTCGGTAGCGGCCTTGACGATCGGCAGGAACTTGGCTCGGATCTCTTCGCGGCTGCTTTTGTTCAGGTATTGCGTCGCCGAGTCCTGGCCACCGCTGAGGATGCCCTTGGCGTCGGTCACGCTCATGTTCTTGACCGCATTGACCAGGATCGGTTGAGCCTGGGTCACGGCGGTTTCAGCGGCCTTGTTCATGCTGGTTTCCAGCTGGGTGACCTGGTCGCCCATGCCGAACATTTTCAGCTTGTCGGCGACTTTGCCGAGCTTGCCCGGCAGGCCGATCTTCACTTCAGGGTTGTTGCTGAAACCACCGGGTACGCCCAGTTGTTTCACGGCGATTTGCGCGCCTTGGGTCAGGGCGTCCTTGAGGCCGCCGCTGGCGTCGCCCTGGGACAGGCTGCCAAGGTCCAGCGCCATGGCGTTGGCACCGAGCAGCAGGCCGGCACACAGGGCAGTAAAGCGAAGGGAGTTACGGAGCATGGGCGCTTCCTTAGGGTCTGGAAAATATCAGTGTGCAACCGCATCGACGCGCAGGCGCAATGGCTGTGGGGCCTGGCCATTGAGCTGCACGGTGTGCCGTTCGGTGGTGATAAACAGTAGCTTGCCATCCAGTTCGATGCGAGCGCTCACCGAATAACTGTGGCCAGGCTTGACCTGGGCCGGGTCGTAGCTCAGGTGAAACGGCAGTGGCACCTGGCCTTTGACCGGGCCTTTCTGCTCGGCAAGGGTCACGGCCGGTGCGTCCATCAGCGAGACGTCCTGCAGGCTCACGCTCAAGGTGGCGGTGGGCGGCAGGGCGATGCGTTGCAGGTAGAACACTTCGCCGTCGAGGCTGGCCTTGGGGGCGGGGCTCATGGATTGGCAGGCTCCGAGCAGGGCGGTGAGGCCCAGGAGGATGATCTTTTTCATGGGTGCAGCTCCTTGTCAACGGCGCCGGAAACCGCCCGGCGCCTGATTCAATCTAGCGGCTTTCTTCAGGTTCAGCCGGTGCTTCAGCCGCGCCATCCACGCGATGTAACGCCACCTGGCGGATCGACAAGCGAATCTCCGCCGGCAACACGCGCTTGGCCGCGCCTTCGGCCAACTCGCCCAACAGGTCGTGGTAGCTCAACTTGCCGGCCTCGTCGCGGCGCAGCACATCTTGTTCCAGCAACGTCTGGATAAAATGTCGGAAAAGGCTCTTGTCGAAGAACTCCGGTGCGTTGAGGCCATGCAGGATCGACAGGCGCTGGGCCATGATCGTGCACAGGTCTTCCAACTCTTCGGC
>Ga0256410_1001173_pt1 | contig 20728 bp, 20 predicted proteins | sample PhyWR1_FD_185983 | JGI IMG/M metagenome (GOLD analysis project Ga0256410, IMG submission 185983) | Leaf surface microbial communities from wheat plants in UC Gill Tract Community Farm, Albany, California, United States - DLSL W.R1 | ecosystem: Host-associated > Plants > Phyllosphere >... | reverse complement strand
TGGACCGGCCATATGTACGACGAAACCCTGGGCAAGCTGCACTTCTGGCTGTCTTTCGTGGGCATGAACATGGCGTTCTTCCCGATGCACTTCGTGGGCCTGGCGGGCATGCCGCGGCGTGTGCCGGACTACAACCTGCAGTTCGCTGACTTCAACATGGTGTCTTCGATTGGCGCCTTTATGTTCGGCGCTACGCAGATCTTCTTCCTGTTTATCGTGATCAAGTGCATCCGTGGCGGCCCGCCCGCGCCGGCCAAGCCGTGGGATGGCGCCGAAGGCCTGGAATGGAGCATTCCATCGCCGGCGCCGTACCACACCTTCACCACGCCGCCGGAGGTCAAATGAATACGCCGATCCCCTGTGGGAGGGGGCTTGCTCCCGATGACGGTATGTCAGCCGACATCACTCTGGTTTGCGACGCAGCAGGTGGACGTCATGGCTGACCCCGTGCCCCTCAAGCGCCTGGTCACCCGGCTGTTGATTCTGGTAGTGGCGATGTTCGCCTTCGGGTTCGCCCTGGTGCCCATCTACGACGTGATGTGCAAGGCATTTGGCATCAACGGCAAGACCGCTGGGCAGTACGAGGGCTCGCAGGTAGTTGACCCGTCGCGCCAGGTGCGCGTGCAGTTTCTGGCCACCAATGCCATCGACATGGTCTGGGAATTTCGCTCCAAGGCCGATGAACTGGTGGTCAACCCTGGGGCGGTCAACGAGATGCTGTTCGTGGCCTACAACCCCAGCAATAAGCCAATGACCGCCCAGGCGATTCCGAGCATTTCCCCGGCCGAAGCGGCGGTGTATTTCCACAAAACCGAGTGTTTTTGCTTCACCCAGCAAGTGCTACAGCCTGGCGAGCGCATCGAGATGCCCGTGCGTTTCATTGTCGATCGCGACATGCCCAAGGATGTGAAGCATTTGACCCTGGCGTACACGCTGTTCGATATCACTGCGCGCCAACCGCCCGTGGCTGCCCATAGCGGCGGCTAGCTACTGTTTGCCCGCTCAATCAGGAGAGCGAATACATGTCGACTCATGATACGTACTACGTACCAGCGCAAAGCAAATGGCCAATAATTGCCACGTTCGGTCTGTTGATCACCGTGTACGGCCTGGGCCTGTGGTTCAACGACCTGAAGGCCGCGCGCCCGGAATCCCACGGGCCGTGGATTTTTTTCGTCGGTGGCCTGCTGTTGGCCTACATGCTGTTCGGCTGGTTCGGCGCGGTGATCAAGGAAAGTCGCGCCGGTTTGTACAGTTCGCAGATGGACCGCTCGTTCCGCTGGGGCATGAGTTGGTTCATCTTTTCCGAAGTGATGTTCTTTATCGCGTTCTTCGGTGCGCTGTTCTATGTGCGGCATGTGTCCGGTCCGGCGTTGGCGGGCGAAGGTCCTAAGGGCATCGCGCATATGCTGTGGCCGAACTTCGAGTTTGCCTGGCCGTTGCTCAACAACCCGGACCCGAAACTCTATCCAGCGCCGGAGGGCACCATCAGCCCGTGGGGCTTACCGTTGGTCAATACGATTTTGCTGGTCAGTTCCAGCGTGACCATCACCATTGCCCACCATGCCCTGCGTAAAGGCCATCGCGGTGCTCTGAAACTCTGGCTGGCGATCACCGTGCTGCTGGGCTTGGCGTTCCTTGGGTTCCAGGCCGAGGAATATATCCACGCCTATAAAGAGCTGGGTCTGACCTTGGGCTCGGGCGTGTATGGCGCGACCTTCTTTATGCTCACCGGTTTTCACGGCGCCCACGTGACCATCGGCACGATCATTCTGTTTGTGATGCTGATGCGCATCCTGCGCGGGCATTTCAATGCCGAGCACCAGTTCGGCTTCGAAGCGGCCAGTTGGTATTGGCACTTTGTGGATGTGGTGTGGATCGGCCTGTTTTTCTTCGTTTACGTGCTGTAGGGCGTTTCACCACGGCGCGTGCGAGACCAGCTGGCCGCTGAAAAAGCCCCAGGTAATCAAGCCGAGGGTGATCACGGCCAGGACCACGCGCACGGTCAGGGCAGTGACGAGGCGGTTGGAGTGGCCCTCGTCCTTGACCAGAAAGAACAAGCCACTGAACAGGCTCACGATGGTCGCGATCAGCATCAGGGCAATGGCTGCTTTGAGCATGGTGCGGCTCCTGGGCTTTCGAGGGGAGGGGCGATGAAATCCAGTATAGCCAGTGCCTGGCAGCGCTTTCGTCCCGGTATTGCGCCGACGGTGGTAGTGCTTGTGCTGCTGCCGCTGATGGTGGGGCTGGGATGCTGGCAGCTGTCTCGCGGCCAGGAAAAGCAGGTGCTGGTGGACAGCTATGCCGAGCGCCGTGCGGCCGAACCGATCCATGGTGACCAGCTCGCGGCGCTCGCAGATCCTGCGTTTCGTCGGGTTCACCTGCGTGGGCAGTTCGATGCCGAACACAGCGTACTGCTCGACAACCGCATGCGCGATGGCAAGGCCGGTGTCGAGCTGCTGCAACCCTTCCATGACCAGGCCAGCGGTCTGTGGCTGTTGCTCAATCGCGGCTGGCTGCCCTGGCCGGACCGGCGCACGCCGCCGGCCTTCACCACCCCTGAACAACCGGTGAATCTCGACGCCTGGGTGTACGTGGCGCCGGGCGAAACCTTCCAGTTGCAGGCCGACCCGGTGGCGTCCAACTGGCCGCGCTTGCTCACCGCGCTGCACCCCTCCGCGTTGTGGGCCGAGCTGGGTCGCAGCGGGTATGCCTACGAGTTGCGCGCCGAACCCGGCCCAGGCACCTACGAAACCCGCTGGCCGGTCGTGGCCATGGGCCCGGAAAAACACCTGGCGTATGCCGTGCAGTGGTTCGCCATGGTCTTGGCGTTGCTGGCGCTTTATCTCTATCTCGGATGGCACCATACAAAAAAGGAGAAGCCCCATGAGAGCGGCCATGAATCCACCCAACATGTCTGAGCTGCCCGACCGTCGCAAAGGCCGCTGGCAGTTGATCCTGATTCTGCTGATGGTCATCGGCCCGATGGTGTTGGCCACACTCATGTACAAGCTGCAGTTCTGGGTGCCCGACAGTCGCAGCTATCACGGCGAGCTGATTGGCGATGGCCAGACCCGCGCCGACATCGGCGTGCAGGCCGACGAGCAGCGCTGGCAACTGCTGGTGACCGCACCTACGGCCTGCGCCGCCGACTGCCAGCAACTGGTGTACCTGGCGCGGCAACTGCAGATTGGCCTGGGCCGCGATGCTTCGCGCGCCAGTCATGCCCTGGCCAGCGCGCAACCTTTGAGCACTGACTATGACGCCAAGCTCAAGGCCGAATACCCCCAGTTGCAACGCTACGCGCTGGACCTGTCGACCTTCGGCAAAAACGCCGCCGCGCCGGGTGACGCGCAGCTTTGGATCGTCGATCCCCACGGCAACCTGGTGCTGCGCTATGACGCCACGGTCAAGGGCAAGGATTTGCTCAACGATCTGCGTCATCTGTTGAAACTGTCCAACATCGGATAAGGGCATCGTCATGGCCAAACCTGGATTTCGCCTCGCGTTGTTTGCCACCCTACTGGCGCTGATCGTCGTGCTGCTGGGTGCCTATACCCGCCTGACCCACGCCGGTCTCGGCTGCCCGGATTGGCCCGGTTGCTACGGTTTTATCGGCGTGCCCAACAGTGAAGCCCAACTGGCCCATGCCGAATTGCATTTTCCTGACACACCGGTGGAGGCCGACAAAGGCTGGAGCGAGATGATCCATCGCTACTTCGCCGGCACCTTGGGGCTGCTGATCGGCGTGTTGGCGGCGCGGTGCTGGAGCCATCGGCGCGATCCCGGTCAGCCGGTGAAGTTGCCGCTGTTTCTGCTCGCTGTGGTATTCGCCCAGGCGGCGTTTGGTATGTGGACGGTGACATTGAAGCTGTGGCCGCAAGTGGTCACGGGGCACTTGCTGGGAGGCTTTGCCACCCTGAGCCTGCTGTTTTTGCTGACCCTGCGTTTGTCGGGAGTTTTACCAGCGTTGATCGTGCCGAAGCGCCTGCAATATTGGGCCACGGCCGGGCTGGTGGTGGTGATCGGCCAGATCGCGCTGGGCGGCTGGGTAAGTTCCAACTATGCGGCCGTGGCCTGTATCGACCTGCCCACCTGCCACGGTCAATGGTGGCCGGCGGCGGACTTTGCCAACGGTTTTCACCTGACCCAACATATCGGCCCGAACTACCTGGGCGGGCAGCTCGACAGCGAGGCGCGTACGGCGATTCACCTGACCCACCGTTTGGGCGCGGTCATCGTCGCCTTGGCCCTGCTCGGTTTGGCCTGGCAACTGCGAGCGGTGGGCATGACGCGACTGGCGGGCCTGTTGCTGATTGCCTTGGCCGCGCAAATCGGCCTGGGCTTGAGCAATGTGTATTTCCATCTGCCGCTGCCGGTGGCCGTGGCCCATAACGCCGGTGGCGCCGGGTTGTTGCTGACGCTGGTGCTGGTCAATTACCACGCGCGTACCAGCTTGGTACGGGTGCGCAGTCAGCGGCCGTTCGGCTGGCGCTTTATCCCGCGCAAACAGATATCGGGCCTGACCACCCTTAAAGGAGAAATGCCATGGCGACCTTGACCGGCGCGCGGCACGACCAGGCGCTCTGGCGCGACTATCTGGAGCTGACCAAGCCGAAGGTGGTGGTGCTGATGTTGATTACTTCCCTGGTCGGTATGTTTCTCGCGACCCGCGCTGGCGTGCCGTGGACGGTGCTGATTTTCGGCAATCTGGGGATCGCTCTGTGTGCAGGCGGCGCGGCGGCGATCAACCACGTGGTGGACCGGCGGATCGACGCCGTGATGGCCCGCACCCATAAGCGCCCGTTGGCCCAGGGGCGCGTGCAGCCTTTGGGCGCGCTGGCCTTTGCGTTGGTGTTGTCAGTGGCTGGGCTAACGCTGCTGCTGGCGTTCACCAATCCGCTGGCGGCATGGCTGACCTTGGCATCGTTGTTGGGGTATGCGGTGATCTATACCGGGTTTCTCAAGCGCGCTACGCCGCAGAATATCGTTATCGGCGGTTTGGCCGGAGCGGCGCCACCGTTACTGGGCTGGGTTGCCGTCACCGGGCATGTCAGCGCCGAACCGCTGCTGCTGGTGCTGATTATCTTCGCCTGGACCCCGCCACACTTCTGGGCTTTGGCCATTCACCGCAAAGAGGAGTACGCCAAGGCCGATATTCCGATGCTGCCGGTAACCCACGGCGAGCATTACACCAAGGTGCATATCCTGCTCTACACCTTCGCCCTACTGGCAGTGAGCCTGATGCCCTACGTGATCCACATGAGCGGCCCGCTCTACCTGGGTTGCGCGCTGGTCTTGGGTGCGCGCTTTCTGCAATGGGCCTGGGTGTTGTACCGTGGCGGTCGGCCGCACGCGGCGATCAACACCTTCAAGTACTCTATCTGGTACCTGTTCCTACTGTTTATCGCGCTGCTCGTAGACCACTACTTACTGTTGAACCTATGACTCGAACTCAAAAAACCGTCTTTATCCTGGTGGCCATCGTCGCGTTGATCATGGGCCTGACCGTCAACAAAGTGCTCAACGGCAAAGGCCAGGGCGACCCCACCGCGCTGATCGACGCCGGCATCATCCTGCTGCCGCAAAGCCGCGCGCTGCCGCCGGTGACCATGACCAATCAGGGCGGCCAGCCGGTGGTGATCAATGAATTGAAGGGTAAGTGGAGCCTGCTGTTCTTCGGCTACACCTTCTGCCCGGACATTTGCCCTACCACCCTTGCTCAACTGCGCCAGATCAAGAGCGAACTGCCCAAGGACGTTGTGGATAAGCTTCAGGTGATTCTGGTGAGTGTCGACCCCAACCGCGACACTCCGACCCAGCTCAAGCAGTACCTGGGCTATTTCGATCCGCAATTCCAGGGTCTGACCGGCGCAAATGTGGCTGAGGTGCAAAAGGTCTCGAACGCCGTGAGTATCCCGTTCATCCCGGCCGATACCAGCAAGCCGAACTACACAGTCGATCACAGCGGTAACCTCGCGCTGATCGGCCCGGACGGAACTCAACGTGGTTTTATCCGCGCGCCATTGAACAACCAGAAGCTGGTGGCGCAATTGCCAGGGTTGTTACAGCGTCAGTAGTAGTCGACACAAAAAATGTGGGGGGGCTTGCTTGCCCCTGATAGCAGAGTGTCAGTCGATGTAGATGCCGACTGAAGCACTGCCATCGGGGGCAAGCCCCCTCCCACATTTGCTTTGTGTTGCCTGAGGATCGGGGCCAGCGTCTGCTGTTGATTGGGATCGAGTTCACGCCGTAATGCTGAATCGAGATGCAAGCCCATCAGGTGGCCGATGTCAGAGGCACTGAACCACGGTTGGTCGTCGATTAGCACATTCAAATCTTGCACAAACCTAATGTGGGAGGGGGCTTGCCCCCGATAGCAGAGTGTCAGTCGATGTAGATGCCGACTGAAGCACTGCCATCGGGCAAGCCCCCTCCCACATTTGCTTTGTGTTGCCTGAGGGATCGGGGCCAGCGTCTGCTGTTGATTGGGATCGAGTTCACGCCGTAATGCTGAATCGAGATGCAAGCCCATCAGGTGGCCGATGTCAGAGGCACTACGGTTGGTCGTCGATTAGCACATTCGAGTCTTGCACAAACCTAATGTGGGAGGGGGCTTGCCCCCGATAGCTGAGCAGTCGATGTAGATGCCGACTGAAGCACTGCTATCGGGAGCAAGCCCCCTCACATATTGTTGATCGCCAGTGGACTGGGGATCAGGTTGTTTCTTCAGGATCAGAACGCCGGCTTGATCGCGCCTTTGTATTTTTCTTCGATGAATTGCTTCACCTCGGGGGTGTGCAGCGCGGCGATCAGTTTCTTCACGGCGTCCGCGTCCTTGTTGTCTTCGCGGGTGACCAGGATGTTCACATACGGCGAGTCGCTGCCTTCGATCAACAGGGCGTCCTTGGCAGGGTCCAGCTTGGCTTCCAGGGCGTAGTTGGTGTTGATCAGCGCCAGGTCGACCTGGGTTAATACGCGTGGCAGGGTGGCGGCTTCCAGTTCGCGGAACTTCAGGTTTTTCGGGTTGGCGGTAATGTCTTTGATGGTCGACAGGATGTTGGTTGGGTCCTTCAGGGTGATCAGGCCGTTGTTGGCCAGAAGCAGCAGGGCGCGGCCGCCGTTGGTGGCGTCGTTCGGGATAACGACGTTGGCGCCGTCTGGCAGCTCGTTCAGCTTCTTGTACTTGCTGGAGTAAGCACCCAGGGGCTCCAGGTGTACCCCGCCCACGCTTACTAAGTGAGTGCCCTTGGTCTTGTTGAACTCATCGAGGTACGGTTGGTGCTGGAAGAAGTTGGCGTCCAGGCGCTTCTCGGCCACTTGTGCGTTGGGCTGCACGTAATCGGTGAACACCTTGACCTTGAGGTCCACGCCTTCTTTAGCCAGGGCTGGCTTCACGAATTCGAGGATTTCCGCGTGGGGCACCGGCGAGGCCGCGACGGTGAGGGTCTCGGCCGCGTGAGCGGAAAACGCGGCAACGGCGGCGAAAGCAACCAGTAGTTTTTTCATCCAGCAAGCTCCTTATTCGGGCATCTGCCGGCAGTTGGCCGGCAATGGCCGTTATTTTCGAGAATAGTGTGTCACCAGCTTGTCGCCGATGGTTTGCAGAATCTGCACCAGCACAATCAACATGATGACGGTGACGACCATGACGTCGTCCTGGAAACGCTGGTATCCATAGCGGATCGCCAGGTCACCCAACCCGCCGGCACCGACCACGCCGGCCATGGCGGTATAGCCCACCAGTGCAATGGCGGTCACGGTGATTGCGGCAATGATGCCAGGCTTCGCCTCGGGCAAAAGTGCCTTGACGATGATCTGCCGAGTGGTGGCGCCCATGGCTTGTGTCGCTTCGATGATGCCGCGATCCACTTCGCGCAGAGCCGTTTCCACCAGCCGCGCGAAGAACGTCGAGGCGCCTACCACCAACGGCGGAATCGCGCCGGCCACTCCCAGGGATGTGCCGGTGATAAAGATCGTTGTAGGAATCATCACAATCAGCAGAATGATAAACGGCAGTGAGCGTATAGCGTTGACGATAAACGCCAGAACGCCGTAGGTGGCTTTCTGCTCCAGCAACTGACGTGGGCTGAACAAGAAGAGCAGGATGCCGAGCGGCAGGCCGACCAGCACGGTGAACAGCAGCGAAGTGCTGAGCATCAGCATGGTGTCACCGGTGGCGACCCAAATGTCGGCCCAATCTACCTTATCGAAGTAATGCAGTAACACGTCCATTAACGCAGGACCTCCATATGCACGTCGGCTGCGGTGAAGCGGGCGAAAGCTGCTTCCATATCACCGCCGGTAATGGCCAGAGTCAGTTGCCCGTAGGGAATGTCTTTGATGCGATCGATACGACCGGCAAGGATGCTGTAGTCCACTCCCGTCTCGCGCGCGACGGTACCCAACAATGGCGCGTAAGTCGCTTCGCCCTGGAATGTCAGGCGCACGATACGGCCAGGCACGTGAGCGAAGTCATCGCGCTGTTCGCTTTCGTCGATTTGGTCGGCTTCCTGCACAAAACGCTTGGTGGTCGGGTGCTTAGGGTGCAGGAACACATCCGCCACCGACCCCTGCTCGACGATTACACCGGCGTCCATCACGGCGACTTGGTCGCATACGCGACGGATCACATCCATTTCATGGGTGATCAGCACGATGGTCAGTTTCAACTCGCGATTGATTTCGGCCAGCAATTGCAGGACCGACGCGGTGGTCTGCGGGTCGAGGGCGCTGGTGGCTTCGTCGCACAGCAGGATCTTCGGCTTGGTTGCCAGGGCGCGGGCGATGCCGACGCGTTGCTTTTGGCCGCCGGAGAGTTGCGCGGGGTACTTCTTGGCGTGGTCGGACAGGCCCACGCGAGCGAGCAGTTCTGCCACCCGTTGGTCGATTGCCTTGCGCGACATTTCGCCGGCCAGGGTCAGTGGCAGCGCCACGTTGTCGGCGACGGTCTTGGAAGCCAGCAGGTTGAAGTGCTGGAAGATCATGCCGACCTGCTGACGGAAACGCCGCAGGCCGTTGGCGTCCAGGGCGGTGACTTCTTCGCCATCGACCGTGATCTGACCGCCGCTGGGTTCTTCGAGGCGGTTGATCAAGCGCAACAGCGTGCTTTTACCTGCACCCGAATGGCCGATCAGGCCGAACACCTGGCCGTTCTCGACTCGCAGGCTGGTGGGATGCAGCGCGGGGATATCCCTACCGTCGACACGGTAGGTTTTATGGACGTTTTGAAACTCGATCACGTAGCGAACCTTGTGGGGCGCATGAAAAGGGATCAGCGGTTAGCCGGGCGCGCATTTTAGCCTGTCCGTATAGCGTTTCTTAGCATTTATTTCGTATCCAACCAGCGATTTGGCAATAACGCGATCAAAGGTCATAAAAAAGGAACGGCGCAAAACCCTGTCAGTCCCTACTTAAGCAACTCAATTTCCCAGGTGCCGTGCCTGGGGTTTTGCTCAAACGAGCCGGGGAACGCTCTGGCCACTTTGAATAAGGAGTTTTGACTGATGAGCACCAAGAAGCCAGCTACCCCGTCCAAGAGCGAACTCGCGGGGACCGATACCCTGGACCGCGGCAATACCAACGCCAAGCTGCAGGCCCTGGAAGCCTTTCGCTCCGATGCCACCGGCCAGGCTTTGCGTACCAACCAGGGCGTGAAGATTTCTGACAACCAGAACAGCTTGAAGGTCGGCTCCCGCGGCCCGTCGCTGCTCGAAGACTTCATCATGCGTGAAAAAATCACGCACTTTGACCATGAGCGCATCCCGGAGCGCATCGTGCATGCTCGCGGTACCGGCGCCCATGGCTATTTCCAGACCTACGAAGACCATTCGGCACTGACCAAGGCCGGGTTCCTACGGACCCCCGAGCATAAAACACCGGTATTTGCGCGGTTCTCCACCGTACAGGGCCCGCGTGGTTCCGGTGACACCGTGCGCGATGTGCGCGGCTTTGCCGTGAAGTTTTTCACCGAGGAAGGCAACTTCGACTTGGTGGGCAACAACATGCCAGTGTTTTTCATTCAGGACGCGATCAAGTTTCCTGACTTCGTGCATGCGGTAAAACCTGAGCCCCATAACGAAATTCCTACCGGCGGCTCGGCGCACGACACTTTCTGGGATTTCGTTTCCCTGGTGCCGGAATCGGCCCACATGGTGGTGTGGGCAATGTCCGACCGCGCCATTCCGAAAAGCCTGCGCGCCATGCAGGGTTTTGGCGTGCATACCTTTCGCCTGATCAACACTGAGGGCAAGTCCAGCTTCGTCAAATTCCACTGGCGTCCGAAGGTCGGCACCTGCTCCCTGGTGTGGGACGAAGCGCAGAAGCTTGCCGGTAAAGACACCGACTACCACCGCCGCGACCTGTGGGAATCCATCGAGAGCGGTGACTACCCCGAGTGGGAGCTGGGCGTACAGATCGTCGCCGAAGAGGACGAGCATAAGTTTGACTTCGACCTGCTCGACCCGACCAAGATCATCCCCGAAGAGTTGGTGCCCATCACGCCGCTGGGCAAGATGGTGCTTAACCGCAACCCAGACAACTTCTTTGCCGAAGTCGAGCAGGTGGCGTTCTGCCCGGGTCATATCGTGCCGGGTATCGATTTCACTAACGACCCGCTGCTGCAAGGCCGTCTGTTTTCCTACACGGACACGCAGATCAGCCGCCTGGGTGGTCCGAACTTCCATGAAATCCCGATCAATCGACCAGTCGCGCCGTTCCATAACGGCCAGCGCGACGCGCAGCACCGCAGCGTGATTGATAAGGGACGTGCCTCTTACGAGCCGAACTCCATCGATGGCGGCTGGCCGAAAGAAACCCCGCCGGGCCCGACCGACGGTGGCTTCGAAACCTATTACGAGCGCGTCGACGCCAACAAGGTACGTGAGCGCAGTGAGTCGTTTGGCGATCACTTCTCCCAGGCGACGCTGTTTTTCAACAGCATGAGCCACCACGAGAAAGAGCACATTATTGCCGCTTACAGCTTTGAGCTGGGCAAGGTCGAGCGCGAGCATATTCGTGCGCGCCAGGTGAACGAGATCCTCGCCAATATCGATTTGGAACTGGCCAAGCGTGTGGCGCAGAACCTGGGCTTGCCGGTGCCGACCAAGGGCACCGTGCCGCCACGCGAAACCTCGGTGAAAACTTCGCCGGCGTTGAGTCAGGTGAACTTGCTGTCGGGGGATATCAAGACGCGCAAAGTGGCGATTCTGGCCGCCAACGGCGTGGATGGTGCCGCGATTGATGCGTTGAAAAAGGCTTTGGAGGCCGAAGGGGCTCACGCCAAATTGCTGGGGCCGACTTCGGCACCGGTGAAGACGGCCGATGGCAGAACCCTGGCGGTGGATGCATCGATGGAAGGCATGCCGTCCATTGCGTTCGACGCGGTGTTTATTCCTGGCGGCAAAGACTCGGTGAAAGCCCTGAGCGGCGACGGTGTGGCATTGCACTACGTACTGGAAGCCTACAAGCACCTGAAGGCGATTGCCGTAGGGGCGGATGTGAAGCCGCTGCTGGATCAGCTGAAGCTAGAGGCGGATGCGGGGCTGATCGTCGGCTCGGATGGCAAAGCGTTCAAGGCGTTCTTCGCCGCGATTGCACAGCACCGGGTCTGGGAGCGTGAGCCGAAGGCCAAGGCGATTCCGGCTTAAGGCAGGAATTGCTGGTTAGATGGCTATCGGGGGCAAGCCCCCTCCCACATTTGAATGTATTCACAGTTCAATGTGTGGGAGGGGGCTTGCCCCCGATGCTTTTACTTCACTGCGCCTTGCGCGGAATCAGCACGATCTGCGCCGGGATCTTCTTCAGAATCTGCCGGTGAATCTTCAGGTCATATCCCGAATCAATGCGCTTCACCCGTTTGGTCAGCAGGCTGGCCAGCCACGGGTAATCTTCTGTGCGCGGCACCTGGATGCTCACGTCGCACTGGTAATTCACCACGTCGGTGGCGATGGCGTCGAGCTGATGGCGCATGTCTTCGATGTTGGTGAGGTTCAGCGCCACGGTGGTGCTCGGTGCTGCCGGGTCGATGACCTTCGCGGCGGGCTTGGCTTCGGCGGCTTTAAGGGCCTCTTCGGCTTGATCCAGCTCGGCTTTACGGGCGTGGGTGATAGCGCTGTTGACGCCGCCGGTCAGCGCCGGTGCTTTTGGCATCAATGCCCGGGCGCGGCTCAAGGCGGTGGCGGCCGCGTTGACGTCGCCTTTTTGCAGCACGATCTGGCTGCGTTGTAGATAGGCTTCGGCCAGTTGGCGCTGGTAGGTTTCCAGCGCCGGATCATTGGGCGTCTGGGCCTGCAGGGTGGCGAGTTGGTCTTCGGCGGTGGCCAACTCACTGCTGGCCAGGTTTTGCTCCAGCTGCGCGATGGCCGCAGCACGCGGGTCCGTGGCCTCCGGGGCAGCGGGCGGTGTGCTTTGACAGGCACCCAGCAGCAGGGAAAATGCGGCAAGGAGCAGATAACGTGCGGTGAACGGCTTCATTCCTGCGACTCTCTATTTGCGCAAAAAGCGAGCAAGTCTACACCCCTCGACGGGGCAGGACAAAACTCAGCAGAAACAGGGCGGCGGCGGTGACCACGATCGACGGTCCGGCCGGAGTGTCCTTGAACCACGACAACGCCAGGCCCCCACACACTGCAAGCATCCCCAGCAGGCTGGCGCCAATCGCCATTTGCTCCGGCGAGCGGGCGTGACGCTGAGCGGCCGCGGCGGGGATGATCAGCAACGATGTGATCAACAATACGCCGACAATCTTCATCGCGACAGCAATCACCACCGCGATCAATAACATCAAGGCCATGCGCAGGGCGGGCACCGGCAAGCCTTCGACCCTGGCCAGTTCTTCATGCACAGTGATCGCCAGCAGCGGGCGCCACAGCGTCACCAGCAACACCAGTACCATTGCGCTGCCGCCGAGGATCCAGGCCAGGTCGGTGGGGCTGATTGCCAGCAGATCGCCGAACAGGTAAGCCATCAGGTCGATACGCACTTCATGCATAAAGCTCAGCACCACCAGGCCCAGGGATAAGGTGCTCGGTGCCAAGATCCCCAGCAAGGTGTCGGAAGCCAGCGGCTGGCGCTGTTGCAGCGTCACCAATAGCACGGCCAGCAGCAGGCAGCCGGCGGTTACTGCGATGGTTGGGCTCACATCCAACAGGAAGCCCATGGCTACGCCCAGCAGCGCGGCGTGTGACAAGGTGTCGCCGAAATAGGCCATGCGCCGCCAGACCACGAACGAGCCCAGAGGGCCCGCGACCAGTGCCAGAGCCAAGCCTGCCAGCAGGGCGTAGAGCAGAAAATCAGCCATGCTTGCAGCTATCTCCGTGAACGTGGGTATGGGGGACGCTCGGGTCGTCGACCACTGCGCCATGCAGGTCATGGGCGTGGTCATGATGGTGATGGTAAATCGCCAGACTTTGCGCGTTTTTGCCGAACAACTCGACAAATGCCGGGTCGCCGCTGACTTGTTCCGGGTGGCCCGAGCAGCACACATGGCGGTTGAGGCATACCACTTGGTCGGTGGTGCTCATCACCAGATGCAGATCGTGGGACACCATCAGCACGCCGCAGCCGTGGCGGTCGCGCAGGCGGGTGATCAGGCTATACAGTTCGGCCTGGCCGGCGACGTCGACGCCCTGCACGGGCTCGTCCAGCACCAGCAGCTCCGGTTCGCGCAGCAGCGCGCGGGCCAGCAGCACGCGTTGCATTTCGCCGCCGGAAATACTTTGTACCGGGCTGTCGATCACCTGTTCGGCGCCGACTTCCTTAAGTGCGGCTTGGGCGCGGGCGCGGTCCACGCCGGGCACCAGACGCAGGAAGCGCAATACGGACAGCGGCAGAGTTGGGTCCACATGCAGTTTCTGCGGCATATAGCCCACGCGTAGCTTGGGCTTGCGCCACACACTGCCACTGTCGGGCTTGAGCAGGCCGAGCACGGCGCGCACCAGCGTGGTCTTGCCGGCACCGTTAGGGCCGATCAGTGTGACGATCTGCCCCGGCTCCACGCTCAGTGCGATGTTATCCAGCACGTTTTGCCCGGCGAACTTGACGCCGACCTGCTTCAGACGGATTAACGCGTTGCTCATCAAGCCCCCTGGCAACCCGAGCACAAACCGACCACTTCGACCGTTTGCCCTTCGACTCGGAAGCCAACGTCGGCGGCGCTGTGGATAATCGCATCGCTGATGCTTTTTTGTTCAAGCTCGATGGCCGCATGGCACACCCGGCAGATCAGGAACTGACCCTGGTGCGCATGCTCTGGGTGGTTGCAACCGACAAACGCGTTGAGGGAGGCGATACGGTGGACCAGGCCGTTTTCCAGCAGGAAATCCAGCGCGCGATAAACCGTAGGCGGCGCGGCGCGGCGGCCGTCCTGCTCGCTGAGCACGCCGAGAATGTCGTAGGCACCCAGCGGTTTGTGGCTTTGCCAGACCAATTCCAGCACGCGCCGCCGCAGGGCGGTCAGGCGCAGGCCTTGGCGTGCGCACAGCGCATCGGCCTCCGACAGCGCGCTGTGCACGCAGTGAGAGTGGTCGTGGGGACGGCTGGCAAGCGGTGTTATAGGCATGAGCGGCGACAGATATTTGATAGAGACGTTATTATGTTACCCGTTCCTACGCCATTGAGTGGTCATCGTGTCCCGACTTTTTCCCGTTTTTGTCGTATTTGTCACCAGTTTATTCATTGCCGGCACCGCTCAGGCCGACGTCAAGGTGCTCACCAGCATCAAGCCGTTGCAGCTGATCGCCGCGGCGGTGCAGGACGGCGTGGCGGTTCCGGAGGTGCTGTTGCCGCCGGGCGCGTCGCCGCATAACTTCGCCTTGCGCCCATCCGACGTACGGCGTGTGCAGTCGGTCGACCTGCTGTATTGGATCGGGCCGGACATGGAGACTTTCCTGCCTCGCGTGCTCAAAAATCGTACAGCCACAACCGTGGCCGTGCAGGACCTGCCTGGCATGCAGTTGCGCCGTTTCGCCGAAGATAGCCATTCCCACGCCGATGAAGACGAACATGATCACGATCACCGTCCAGGCAGCGTGGATGCCCACTTGTGGCTATCGACAGTGAACGCCCGCGTGATTGCCGCGCGCATGGCCTCCGATCTCGCCAGCGCCGACCCTGCCAATGCCGCGCGTTATCAGAGCAACGCCAAGGCTTTCGCCGCACGCCTGGATGCGTTGGACGCGCGATTGAAGAAACGTCTGGCCGGCATCGGCGACAAGCCCTACTTCGTCTTTCACGAAGCCTTCGATTACTTCGAAGCTGCCTACGGCCTCAAGCATGCCGGCGTGTTCAGTGTTGCCGCCGAAGTACAGCCGGGGGCTCAGCATGTCGCGGCAATGCGTACGCGGTTGCAGGAAGTGGGCAAGACCTGTGTGTTCAGCGAACCGCCGCTGCGTCCGCGTTTAGCTGAAACCCTGGTGGCAGGGTTGCCGGTAAAACTGGCGGAATTGGATGCTTTGGGCGGTTACACCCCGGCAACCGCGCAAGGTTATGAGCAGGTGCTGGAAAAGTTGGGTAATGACCTGGCTGGGTGCCTGGAGTCGTTGTAAGTGTTAGCGCAGATCAAATGCAGGAAGGGTTTGCCCCTTCCCGCATTGTTGACCGGATCGGCGCTTAGAGCGCGAATGGCAGGTTGACCGTGACCTGCTGACGCTGCGCCAGGCGATGTTCGAACTCGGCGGGGTCGTGAATGAGTACATCCTGCCCGGCAAACGACTCGGCCGCGATCAAGCGCGAGAGCCAGAAGCGTACACACGCTACCCGCAGCATGGTCGGCCACAGTTCGGCTTCCTTGGCGGTAAATGGCCGCAGGCTCGCATAGGCGCCCAACAGTGCGCGAGCGCGGGGTGCGTCGATCACACCGTCGGCGTCCGAACACCAGTCGTTCAGGGCAATCGCCACGTCGTACAGCATCGGGCCCGAGCAGGCGTTGTAGAAGTCGATCAGGCCGGTCAGATGTGTGCCTTCGAACATCGCGTTGTCGCGGAACAGGTCCGCGTGCACGTTGGCCCGAGGCAAGGCGAGGATCTGAGCCTTATGGGCGGCGATTTCATCCAGCGCGCCTTGCAACAGGCGCTGTTGGGCATCGTTAAGATGTGAAATCAGTTGGTTGCCCTCACTGAGCATCCAGTCCAACCCGCGATCGGTCTTACGTTCCAGCACCTTGTCGCCCTGAGTTGCCAGATGCAGGTGACCGAGCAATTCGCCGACCTGGGCGCAGTGCTGGGCATTGGCATCTTTGATGTGCTTGCCGGCCAGGCGCGGCTGCAACAGCGCCGGTTTGCCGGCCAGTTCGCGCAGGGCCACGCCATCGGTTGTACGCAGGGCGTATGGCACGGGCAGGTTGGCGTCGTGGAGTACGTCCAGCAGCTCGATGAAGAACGGCATTTCCTGCACCGGGCCGCGCTCAACCAGGGTCAGGACAAACTCGCCCTGCTCCAGGCTGATAAAGAAGTTGGTGTTTTCGCTACCAGCGGCAATCCCCTGGAAGTCAAGCAGGCGGCCGAGCCCATAAGGGGCAAGAAAGGTTTCCAGCTCGGGCCGAGCCAGGGGGGTAAACACAGACATGGTTAAAACTGCCAGTACGGGCGCCGCGGTGGGCGGCGCCGATTGAAGTTAAGAAGTCATTTCCATTCGAAGATCTTCCATGACGGGATCAGCATATCCGGCTGGTCGGAGCGGATGAAGTTCGCATCGGTTCCGTCTGCGCGCACCAGGAAATACGGCGGGCCCTTCTTAGGGATCACCTTGATTGCGTACAGGAAGCCATTCTGACGATATTCCTGAATAGTCTTGTCGCCTTCGGTGCGAATGGTAACTTGCGGGTCGCCCGAAGGCGCATCGTCTGCCGCCATGGCAGCCATCGGAGCGAGTGCGATCAAGCCGGTCAACAGCAGGCGATTGAATGTACGCATGATAACCTTGTCCCTTTGTTTTCATTGGTCCGGCTATTCTAGCGCCTGACCCGCCGAAAAGGTTGATCCTGCTCATGAGCCAAGCCCCCCTCGTCCTGGTGGACGGTTCGTCCTACCTGTACCGCGCCTTCCACGCGCTGCCACCGCTGACCACCTCCAAAGGCCTGCCGACCGGTGCGGTCAAAGGCGTCTTGAACATGCTCAAAAGCCTGCGCAAGCAGTACCCGGACAGCCCGTTCGCGGTGGTGTTCGACGCTAAGGGTGGGACTTTTCGCGATGACATGTACGCCGAATACAAGGCCAACCGCCCCAGCATGCCTGATGACATGCGCCTGCAGATCGAGCCGCTGCACCAGAGCGTGATCGCTCTGGGCTTCCCGTTGCTGTGCGTCGAAGGCGTCGAGGCCGACGACGTGATCGGCACCCTGGCGCGCAGCAGTGCGGCCGCTGACCGTCCGGTAGTGATCTCCACCGGTGATAAAGACATGGCGCAGTTGGTCGACGGGCACATTACCTTGGTCAACACCATGACCGGTAGCGCCTTGGACGTGGAGGGCGTAAAGGAGAAATTTGGCGTCGCTCCCGAGCAGATCATCGACTATCTGGCGTTGATGGGCGATTCGTCCGACAACATCCCCGGCGTACCGGGCATCGGCCCCAAGACTGCGTCCGGCCTGCTGGTGGGCGTCAATGGTGGCCTCAAAGAGCTTTATGAGCAGTTGGATATCGTGCCGACGCTGCCGATCCGTGGGGCCAAAAACCTGCCGGCCAAGTTGGAAGAACACAGGGAAATGGCGTTTCTTTCCTACCAATTGGCGACGATCAAGATCGATGTGCCACTGGACGTGGGCCTGGATGACCTGCATCTGATCGAACCGGACCGTGAAAAACTGCTGGAGCTGTACACCCTGCTGGAGTTCAAGAGCTGGTACGACGAAGTGCAGCGTGATACCAAACGCGTCGAACTGAAGGCGTCGACCGAAGCGGCCCCCGTCGCGGCGGTAGCGGAGGCAGTGGTTGTGGCCCCTTTTGAAGCGGTCTACACCACCATCTTGGATCAGGCCACGTTCGACGTCTGGCTGAAGAAGCTCGACGCTGCAACGTTGATCGCGTTCGACACGGAAACCACCGGGATCGACGCTCATCAGGCGCAATTGGTCGGCGTGTCCTTTGCTGTGCAGCCCCACGAAGCGGCTTACGTCCCCCTAGCCCATTCCTACATCGGCGTACCGCAGCAACTGGATCGCGACAGCGTATTGCTCGCCCTGAAACCGCTGCTGGAAGATCCGAACAAGCTCAAAGTCGGCCAGCACGCCAAGTTCGACATGAACATCCTGGCCAACTGCGCCATCGGCGGCGACCCCGCGCACGGCATCACGGTGCGCGGCATTGCATTCGACACCATGCTCGAATCCTACGTGCTCAATTCCACCGCGACCCGGCATGACATGGACAGCCTGGCGAAGAAATACCTGGACTACGACACAGTCAGCTTCCAAGACATCGCCGGCAAAGGCGCCAAGCAACTCACCTTCGACCAGATTCCACTGGAGCAGGCCGGGCCTTATGCGGCTGAAGATGCCGATGTGACGCTGCGTCTGCATCAGGCGTTGCATGCGCGACTGGCCGCCATCCCGAGCTTGGCCAGTGTGCTGACGGACATTGAAATGCCGTTGGTGCCGGTGTTGGCACGCATCGAGCGTCAGGGTGCCTTGGTGGATGCGCAGCTGCTGGGCGTCCAGAGCATCGAACTGGGCAACAAGATGGTGGAGCTGGAGCGCCAAGCATTCGAGATCGCCGGTGAGGCGTTCAACCTGGGCTCGCCCAAACAACTGGGGGCGATTCTTTACGAAAAGCTCGGGCTTCCGGTACTGAAGAAAACCGGCAAAGGCCAGGCCTCCACCGCTGAAGAAGTGCTGGCCAAGCTGGCGGAAGATGACTACCCGTTGCCCAAAGTGCTGATGCAGTACCGCAGCATGAGCAAGCTCAAAAGCACATACACCGACCGCCTGCCGGAGCAGATCAACCCGCGCACCGGGCGTATCCACACGTCTTATCACCAGGCAGTGGCGGCGACCGGTCGACTGTCGTCCAGTGACCCGAACCTGCAGAACATTCCGGTGCGTACCGCCGAGGGGCGGCGGATTCGCCAGGCGTTTGTCGCACCCAAGGGCTATAAGCTGTTGGCGGCGGACTATTCGCAGATCGAGCTGCGCATCATGGCGCACTTGTCCAAAGACGAAGGGCTGATGAATGCCTTCCGTCATAACCTGGATGTGCACACGGCCACGGCGGCCGAAGTGTTCAAGGTCGAGCTGGGGGCGGTCACGTCCGACCAGCGTCGCAGCGCCAAGGCGATCAACTTTGGTCTGATCTATGGCATGGGCGCGCAAAAGTTGGGTAAGGACATTGGGGTCGATACCAAGACGGCCAAGGCTTATATCGACGTCTACTTCGCCCGCTACCCGGGAGTGCGCGAGTATATGGAGCGCACTCGGGCTCAAGCGGCCGATCAAGGTTATGTCGAAACCTTCTTCGGGCGCCGGCTGTACCTGCCGGATATCAACTCCAATAAACCCCAAGAGCGCGCCGCGGCGGAACGCACCGCGATCAACGCGCCGATGCAAGGCACCGCGGCGGACATCATCAAGAAAGCCATGGTGCGGGTGGATAACTGGCTTACCGACTCGGGCCTGGACGCCAAGGTGATCCTGCAAGTGCACGACGAACTCGTGCTGGAAGTGCGTGAAGACCTGGTTGCGCAAGTCAGCGAGAAGATCCGCGAGCATATGAGCGCCGCAGCCCAGCTGGATGTGCCGTTGCTGGTGGAAGTGGGCGTGGGTGATAACTGGGACGAGGCACACTGATAACGGGCGCTTTGCCATCGCTAAGGGTGGTGGCATTGCGCTTTATGTCGGAAAGACCTGACAGTTATTTCCAATAGTTTTCGAACAGCTTGGAACTTAACCTGTGAACTGCCACTCAGAGTTACTGAATGGGTGGTGAAGCCCTTCAATGCTCCTATGTTGTGTTAAGTGTTGGCAGATATCTGGACCCCGCCCTAGCGGTCCGGAACTTGAACCCCGAACTTCCCCTCCCCATAAGAAGTCCGGGGTTTTTTTTGCCCGCAGAAAAGTTACCCGGCGATTTCCGCGCCTTTGTCCGCCAACTCCATCCAGCCCGCGAGAACGGTGTAAGCCTCTTCCAAGCCCATGCGCTTAGGCGCGGAGAACAATTGGATGGTGATCGTGTCGCCCCAACCCTTGCGGATTTCCGACTGCACTTTGAGCAAGGTATTTTTGGCCGCGCCGTAGGTCAGCTTGTCGGCTTTGGTCAACAGGATGTGCATCGGCATGCCGCTGGCGACTGCCCAATCGAGCATCAGCAGGTCGAAGTCGGTCATTGGATGACGGATATCCATCATCAGGATCAAACCCTTCAAACTCTCCCGGCCACCCAGATAAGCCTCCAGGTGACGCTGCCAGTGCAGCTTCAACGGGATCGGTACTTTCGCATAACCGTAGCCTGGCAGGTCGACCAGACGCCGATCATCGTCTAGCTTGAAGAAATTGAGCAGTTGCGTGCGGCCCGGAGTTTTCGAGGTGCGCGCCAGGCTGGCGTGGGTGAGCGTGTTCAGGGCGCTGGATTTACCGGCGTTGGAGCGGCCGGCGAAGGCGACTTCAAAACCTTCGTCATCGGGGCATTGGTCAACTTTGGCGGCGCTGAGCATAAACGTGGACTGTTGGCACAGGCCGAGGATGGGATTCTTGAGTTGCATGAGATTTCCGATGTGGGCGGTGCCGAAAAAGGGTGCGGCA
>Ga0256410_1001153_pt1 | contig 20935 bp, 18 predicted proteins | sample PhyWR1_FD_185983 | JGI IMG/M metagenome (GOLD analysis project Ga0256410, IMG submission 185983) | Leaf surface microbial communities from wheat plants in UC Gill Tract Community Farm, Albany, California, United States - DLSL W.R1 | ecosystem: Host-associated > Plants > Phyllosphere >... | reverse complement strand
TTCGTGCCTTGATGCCGACGAACGGTCTTGAGGCACCTGTAAGATTTTGTGTACCGCATGTGCAGTCGTTCAAGCGCCGTACAGCTGGCCTTTGCGATAGTCCTTTGGCGTTATCCAGGTCTTCGGTATCTGTCGCCTTCCAGGCAGAGCTTAGGGGATCCATTCGCCCGGATGTGTATCGAGGGTGATACGGAGTGGATACGCAACATTACGTATCGGCGCCTTAGCCGGATGGCCCCCACACAGCGAACACTGCCGCCATGACTACCGTGAGCTTGCTGAAAGACCCCGTGAACACGCGCCCGAGCGAGGTGTTATACGGCCCCCTCCAGCCTGAACTGTTGCGTGACGAGGTGCTCGCCGACCTGCTCGAAGCCACCGCCAAACGTGACCCCCAGCAGGTGGCGCTGATCGACGGCGAGCGCCAGCTCAGCTACGGCGAGCTGGACCGGCAGGCCGCCTGTGTGGCCTCGCGCCTGATCGAGGCGGGGGTGCGGCCGGGGCAGATCGTCGGCCTGTGGATGCCGCGCGGCATGCCGTTATTGGTGATGCAGGCCGGCATCGCCAAGGCCGGCGCCGCCTGGCTGCCGATGGACGAGGACACGCCGCTCGGACGCCTGCAAGTGTGCATGGAAGACGCCCAGGCGGTCGGCGTGGTCTGCGCGCGCAGCAGCGCAGCAGCATTGGCAGAGGTGGGGCTTGTTGCCTGGGGCGCAGACGATCTGCTTGCGCCGCTGCAGGGCGCGCTGCAACGCCGCAGCGGTGCCCGGCCCGAAGACCCGGCCTACGTCATCTATACCTCGGGTTCCACCGGCAAACCCAAGGGCATTCTGATTTCCCAGGGCAGCATCTGCCACTTTCTACGCAGCGAAAACGCGGTCCTCGGCATCCAGGCCAGCGACCGTGTCTACCAGGGTTTTTCCGTGGCCTTCGACATGTCGTTCGAGGAGATCTGGATCGCCTACCTGGTGGGCGCGACCCTGTGGCTCGGCCCCAAGGACATCACCGGCGACCCCGAAGCCCTGCCGCGCATGCTCACCCGCCAACGCATCAGCGTGCTGCACGCGGTGCCCACCTTGCTGGCGCTGTTCAGCGAAGACGTGCCGAGCCTGCGCCTGATCAACCTCGGCGGCGAAATGTGCCCCGAATCGCTGGTAGAGCGCTGGAGCCGCCCCGGTCGGCAGATCTTCAACACCTACGGCCCCACCGAAGCCACGGTTTCCGCCAGCCTGGCACGGCTGCAACCTGGCGTCGCGGTGACCATTGGCACGCCGCTGCCCAACTACGGCTTGCTGGTGATCGAAGCCGACCTGGCCGCGGGCGCCGCGCCGACGTTGCTGGCGCGCGGGCAGACCGGCGAGCTGTGCATCATCGGCCCGGGCCTGGCCGCAGGCTACCTGGGGCGCCCGGACCTGACCCGCGAAAAGTTCATCGACAACCCCTGGGCCAGCGGCTACCACGACGAACGCCTGTACCGCACCGGCGACCTCGCGCGCATCGACGCCGACGGGCAAGTGGTGTGCCTGGGGCGCGCCGATGATCAGGTGAAGATCCGAGGATTTCGCGTCGAGCTGGGCGAAATCGAAGCCTTGCTCGCCCAGCAGCCTGGCGTGGGCACGGTGGCGGTGCTGTTGCGCAATGACGCCGGCATGGACCAGTTGATTGCCTACCTGGTGGCGGAGGGCGGCGTGCCGGTCGAAGGCCTGCCGGTGCAGTTGCGCAAGGCCTTGCAGGCGCGCCTGCCGGCCTACATGGTGCCCAGCCGCTTCGAACTGCTCGACAGCATGCCGCGCCTGACTTCCGGCAAGATCGACCGCAAAACCCTCAAGGCCCGGCCGCTTGGCGTCGACACCAGCGGCGCGAACCTGGAGTCGGACAGCCCCGAAACCCCTGGCGAAAGCGTGCTGTTCGCCGCCTTGCACACCTTGTTCCCCGGCCAGCCGATTCGTCGCGAGGCCGATTTTTTCAGCGACCTGGGTGGCCACTCGTTTTTCGCCGCGCGGCTGGCCTCGGCGTTGCGCGCCGACCCACGTTTCGCCCATGTCACCGTGCGCGATATCTATCAGCAGCGCCGCGTCGGCGCGATTGCGCAGGTGCTGCAAGCCATGCCGCAACCGGCTGCGCAACAAGCCGCCTGGACCCCGCCTTCGGCGCTGGCGCGCTGGCGTTGTGGATTGGCCCAGGCCGCGCTGCTGCCGGCGATGGTGTGCCTGCGCATGAGCCAGTGGCTGGCGCCCTTTTTCACCTATCACTACCTCACCGGCAGCCCCGGCGACTCGGTGGCCGTGGCCACGGCGGCGTCCATTGGGGTGTTCCTGCTGGCGACGCTGGTGCAGTTCGTGCTGGCCATCGCCGGCAAATGGCTGATTGCCGGGCGCCTGAAACCGGGTGTCTACCCGTTGTGGGGCCTGACCTATTTTCGCTGGTGGGCCGCGTCGCGCATGATCGAGTCGGCGCCGGTCTACCTGCTCAGCGGTTCTTCGCTCTACAGTGTGTGGCTGCGGGCGCTCGGTGCCAGGGTCGGGCGCGAGGTCAATATCGGCTCCGTCGGCGTGCGCGTTCCCGACCTGTTGCACATCGGCCATGAGGTCAGCATCGGCAACGGCGTAAGCCTGGAAAACGCCCGCGTCGAGCGCGGCCAACTGCATCTTGGGCAGGTCACGCTCGACGACAACGCCTGCCTGGGCTCCTACACGATTCTGGAAGGCAACACGGTGCTCGGTCGCAGCGCTCACCTGCAAGGGCAATCGGCGCTGGCCGACGGTGCGAGTGTGCCGGCCGAGCGCATCTGGAGCGGGTCACCGGCCGTCGATATCGGCGCATTCGACCCGGCCAGCCTGCCGCCGCGGCCGGTGGTGGGGCGTGGGCAATTGCTGCTGGAAAACCTGTTCTACGGGTTCGGCATCCTGCTGATCGCCACGCTGTTTTTCATCCCGGTGTTCCCGACGTTTTTCCTCATCGACTGGTTCGATGAGCAGCAGATCCTGCCCTGGTTGCAGGCGCAAAACGTGGGCGTGCAACTGCTGCGCTACTTTGCCCTGGCCCTGCCGGCCGCTGCCGTGCTGATCGTGGCGATGGTGCTGATTTCGGCAGCGCTGCGCTGGGCCGTGCTGCCGCGCCTCAAGCCGGGCAACTACCCGGTGCACAGCCGGGTGTATTGCAGCAAATGGCTGGTGAGCCATATTCAGGAAGCCAGTCTCAACGTGTTGTCCGGCCTTTACGCGACGGTCTACGCGCCGCTGTGGTATCGCCTGCTGGGCGCGAAGGTGGGCCGCGATGCGGAAATCTCCACCGCCCAGGGCGTGATTCCCGACATGCTTACCCTGGGCGATGAAACCTTTATCGCCGACGCCGTGATGCTTGGCGATGAACAGGTCGACGGCGGCTGGATGCGCATTCAGCCAACCGTGGTGTCGCACCGCAGCTTCGTCGGCAATGGCAGCTATATTCCCGACGGCACGACGTTGCCCGAGAACGTGCTGATCGGTGTGCATTCCCGTGCGCCGCTGAACGCCGACATCGCCAGCGGCGACACCTGGCTCGGCTCACCGCCGATCAACCTGCCGGCGCGCGAACAGGTCAGTGGCTACCCGGACCACCTGACATTCCGCCCTACGCCGTGGCGTCGTCTGGCCCGTGGCAGCATCGAGGGTCTGCGCATCGTGTTGCCTCACGCCACGGTGATCGCCGTGGGCTACACGGTCATGCTCGACCTGATGCCGGTGGCGCAGGACGAACGCTGGGGCGCAGTGTTCGGTTACCTTGCGCTGATCGGCCTGGCCTACAGCCTGGGCAACTACCTGTTGGTGGCGGCGTTGAAATGGCTGGTGCTGGGCCGCTATCGCAAGCGTTGCGAAGCGATGTGGACGCCTTTTGTGTGGCTGTCCGAAGGCATCACCAGCCTTTACGAAGGCATGGCCGCGCCCAATTTCATGAGCTACCTGCGCGGCACGCCGTGGCTGCCGCTGGCCTTTCGCGGCCTGGGCTGCCGGATCGGCCGTGGCGTGTACATGGACACCACCGACATCACCGAATTTGACTGCGTGAGCATCGGCGACCACAGCGAGTTGAACGCCGGCGCCTGCCCGCAGACGCACCTGTTCGAAGACCGTGTGATGAAAATCGACCGCGTGCTGATCGGTGCGCGGGTCTACATGGGGCCGCGCAGTGCGGTGCTCTACAGCGCCGAGGTCGGCGACGGTGCGCGGTTGGGGCCGTTGACCCTGGTGATGAAGGGCGAGAGCATCCCGGCATGCAGCAGCTGGGTGGGCTGCCCGGCGGCACCGGCACGCGCCTGATGCCGGTGCCCGTGTGCATGTGGCCGCAGGCGACACCGCGTTGGCAGGCCGGCATCCTGTTGCTTGGCCTGCGGCACGCGGCCGGCACCACCCGCGATGCGGCACGCACGCGGGTACGTCAGGTGCTGCTGCAACTGCTGGAAGTGCCGGGCTGCAGCATCGAAGCGTCCGCCGGGGCCGGGCAAGCGCCGCAGATTCAGGTGCCGGGGCATGCGCGTGCCGGGCTGTCGATCAGTCACGACGGCGATTTTTCGGTAGCGGCGGTGCATTTGCATGGCCCGGTGGGCGTGGATGTGATGGCCGTGCAGGACACGGCGGACTGGCGCGGCGTTGCCAGCGATTACCTCGGCCCGCAGGTGCTGGCGCGGTTGTGCGCCGCGAACCAGGCGCAGCGGGCGCGTTTGTTTGCCCGGGCCTGGTGCGAGCGCGAGGCGCGGCTCAAATGTGCGGGGCTGGGCTTGAGCGAATGGTCGCCACAGTCGCAGCCTTCGGCCCGCACCCTGGAGCTGGCGTTGCCGGCGGGGCTGGTCGGCGCATTGGCGCTGCCGGTATGAATTGCGCTGCATTCGGTCATGAAACCGCCTTAGTATGTGTGCTTTGAAACTGCCAAGGCGCCCCCATGACCATTGAGATTCGCCCCGCCGTGCCCAGCGATGCTGCGCAGATCCTGACTTTCATCACCGAGCTTGCCGAATATGAAAAGGCCCGGCATGAAGTGATCGCCAGCGTGGTGGATATCGAACGCAGCCTGTTCAGCGAGGGTGCCACCGCCCATGGCCTGATCTGCCTGCGTGACGGTTTGCCGATTGGGTTTGCGGTGTTCTTTTTCAGTTATTCCACGTGGCTGGGCAGCAACTGCCTGTACCTGGAAGATCTGTACATCAACCCGGAACAGCGCGGCGGCGGCGCGGGCAAGAAGTTGCTGCGCCACCTGGCCAAAATCGCCTGTGACAATGGCTGCGGGCGTTTCGAATGGAGCGTGCTGGACTGGAACGAGCCGGCGATTGCGTTCTACAAGTCCATCGGCGCCCAGCCCCAGGAAGAGTGGGTACGCTACCGCATGGAAGGCGACGCGCTGCGCGACTTTGCTCTTGGCTGACATGCATCTCTGAAAACGCTGGGATCAACTGTGGGAGCTGGCTTGCCTGCGAAGGCGGTTTTTCGGTGTACATATCAAGAGCGCGGCGGCCTGAGAGCCGACCGAGATTGTCTGCCGAACCCTTTACACAATGTGGGAGGGGCTTGCTCCCGATGGCGTCGGCCCAGCAAACATTAATGTTGACTGACCCACCGCTTTCGCGGGCAAGCCCGCTCCCACTCTTTTCTAATGGGTTTTCTCACTATGTGGGATGTAAATTTATATATTGAGATATTTCAGTCTCCGGGTTTATAGTCGCCTGCATCAGCACTCACTGCCAAAAATAAAACAGGTGAAGCGATGCAGGCACAACCGTTGTCACTCCCCTCCGTGCCCGAGCCCGTGTATGGCGAGCGGCTGAAGAACAAGGTGGTGATCATCACCGGCGCCGCCCAAGGCATCGGCGAGGCCATCGTGGCCTGTTTCCAGGCGCAGCAGGCGCGCTTGGTGATCGCCGATATCCAGGCTGACAAAGTCGAGAAGGTCGCTGCCCACTGGCGCGAACGCGGCGCCGAGATTCATGCGCAAGCCGTCGACATCACCTCAAAAGCGCAATGGCAGGCGCTGGTCGACACGGCCATCGAGCGCTTTGGTCGCGTCGATGTGCTGGTCAACTGCGCCGGGGTCAATGTGTTCCGTGACCCGCTGGAGATGACCGACGAAGACTGGCGCCGCTGCTTCGCCATCGACCTTGACGGCGCCTGGTACGGCTGCCGCAGTGTGTTGCCGCACATGATCGAGCAGGGTATCGGCAACATCATCAACATCGCGTCCACCCACTCCAGCCACATCATTCCCGGTTGCTTCCCGTACCCCGTCGCCAAGCATGGCCTGCTCGGCCTGACCCGCGCCCTGGGCATCGAGTACGCGCCCAAGGGCATCCGCGTGAATGCGATTGCGCCGGGCTATATCGAAACCCAGCTCAACGTCGATTACTGGAATACCTTCCCCGACCCCCATGCCGAGCGCCAGCGCGCGTTCGACCTGCACCCGCCCAAGCGCATCGGCCAGCCCATCGAGGTGGCGATGACCGCGCTGTTTCTGGCTACCGATGAGGCGCCCTTTATCAATGCCACCTGCCTGATGATCGATGGCGGGCGGTCTGTGATGTACCACGACTGAAACGTTGCTCAATAACAAGAATGAGGTGGTTCATGCTGGTTAAAAACAGGCTTAAGAAAACCCTGGGTGCCGTGGCATTTGCATTGGCTTTCAGTGGGGCTGTTTCTGCTGAAGAAGTAAAAATCGGCTTCCTGGTCAAACAGGCCGAAGAACCCTGGTTCCAGACCGAATGGGCCTTCGCCGAAAAAGCCGGCAAGGAACACGGCTTCACCGTGATCAAGATCGCCGTGCCCGATGGCGAGAAAACCCTGTCGGCCATCGACAGCCTTGCCGCCAACGGCGCCAAGGGCTTTGTGATCTGCCCGCCGGACGTGTCCCTTGGCCCGGCCATTGTCGCCAAGGCCAAGGCCAACGGCCTCAAGGTGATTGCCGTGGACGACCGTTTCGTCGACGCCAAGGGCGCGTTCATGGAAGACGTGCCGTACCTGGGCATGGCTGCGTTTGAAGTGGGCCAGAAGCAGGGCGCCGCGATGGCCGCCGAAGCGAAAAAACGTGGCTGGGACTGGAAGGACACCTACGCGGTGATCAACACCTTCAACGAACTCGACACCGGTAAAAAACGCACCGACGGGTCGATCAAATCCCTTGAAGAAGCCGGCATTCCCAAGGACCACATCCTCACCGCCGCGCTGAAAACCCTGGACGTTCCGGGCAGCATGGACGCCACCAACTCGGCGCTGGTCAAGCTGCCCAGCGGCGCGAAAAACCTGATCATCGGCGGCATGAACGACAACACCGTGCTCGGCGGCGTGCGCGCCACCGAAAGCGCCGGGTTTGCCGCCGCCAACGTGATCGGTATCGGCATCAACGGCACCGACGCCATCGGCGAATTGAAGAAGGCCAACAGCGGTTTCTTCGGCTCGATGCTGCCCAGCCCGCACATCGAGGGCTACAACACCGCGCTGATGATGTACGAGTGGGTGACCAAGGGCACCGAACCGCCCAAATACACGGCGATGGATGAAGTGACGCTGATCACCCGGGAAAACTTCAAGGAAGAACTGACCAAAATCGGGCTGTGGAAATGAGTGCGGCCGCCCTGCGTTTTGAGGGTATCGGCAAAACCTTTCCCGGGGTCAAGGCGCTGGACGGCATCTGTTTTACCGCCCACCCGGGGCAGGTGCATGCGCTGATGGGCGAGAACGGCGCGGGCAAGTCGACGCTGCTGAAAATCCTCGGCGGCGCCTACATTCCCAGCAGTGGCTCGGTGCAGATCGGCGCGCAGACCATGGCGTTCAAATGCGCCGCTGACAGCATTGCCAGCGGCGTGGCGGTGATCCACCAGGAGCTGCACCTGGTGCCGGAAATGAGCGTGGCGGAGAACCTGTTCCTCGGCCACCTGCCGTCGCGTTTTGGCGTGGTCAACGGCGGCCTGTTGCGCAAGCAGGCGCTGGCCTGCCTCAAGGGCCTGGCCGACGAGATCGACCCGGACGAAAAGCTCGGCCGCCTGTCCCTGGGCCAGCGCCAATTGGTGGAAATCGCCAAGGCGCTGTCCCGTGGCGCCCATGTGATCGCCTTCGATGAACCCACCAGCAGCCTCTCGGCGCGGGAAATCGACCGACTGATGGCGATCATCGCGCGCCTGCGCGATGAGGGCAAAGTGGTGCTCTACGTGTCGCACCGCATGGAAGAGGTGTTCCGCATCTGCGACGCGGTCACGGTGTTCAAGGACGGGCGCTACGTGCGCACGTTCGAGGACATGAGCGCGCTGACCCACGACCAGTTGGTGACCTGCATGGTCGGGCGCGATATCCAGGACATCTACGACTACCGCCCGCGCGAGCATGGCGAGGTGGCGCTCAAGGTCGACGGGCTGCTCGGGCCGGGCCTGCGCGAACCGGTCAGCTTCGCGGTGCGCAAGGGCGAGATTCTGGGGCTGTTCGGGCTGGTGGGGGCAGGGCGCACCGAGCTGTTCCGGCTGCTCTGCGGGCTGGAGCGCAGCACGGCGGGGCAGCTGGAACTGTGCGGCGAAACCCTGCACCTGCGCTCCCCGCGCGATGCCATCGACGCCGGCGTGCTGCTGTGCCCGGAAGACCGCAAGAAGGAAGGCATCATCCCGCTGTCCAGCGTGGCGGAAAACATCAATATCAGCGCCCGTGGCGCCCACGCCTCGTTTGGCTGGCTGCTGCGCGACAGCTGGGAAAAGGGCAACGCCGGCCAGCAGATCCAGGCGATGAAGGTGAAGACGCCCAACGCCGAGCAGAAAATCATGTACCTGTCCGGCGGCAATCAGCAGAAGGCCATTCTGGGTCGCTGGCTGTCGATGCCGATGAAGGTGCTGCTGCTCGATGAGCCGACGCGGGGCATCGATATCGGCGCCAAGTCGGAGATCTACCAGATCATCCACAACCTGGCCGCCAGCGGCATTGCGGTGATCGTGGTGTCCAGCGACCTGATGGAAGTGATGGGGATTTCCGACCGCATTCTGGTGCTGTGCGAAGGCGCTCTGCGCGGCGAACAACGGCGTGAACACGCCACTGAATCCAACTTGCTGCAGCTGGCCTTGCCGCGCGGCCCGGCCCACTGAGAGACGACTATGACAACCCAAGACAACGCGTTGCCCAAAGCGCGCAAACCCCTGGACCTGCGCGCGCTGCTGGATAACTGGGCGATGCTTATGGCGGCGGTGAGCATCTTCGTGCTGTGCGCCTTGCTCATCGACAACTTCCTCTCGCCGCTGAACATGCGCGGCCTGGGCCTGGCGATTTCCACGGTGGGCATCGCCGCCTGCACCATGCTGTTCTGCCTGGCGTCGGGGCACTTCGACCTGTCGGTGGGCTCGGTGATCGCCTGTGCCGGCGTGGTGGCGGCGATTGTAATGCGTGACACCGACAGCGTGATGCTGGGCATCGGCGCCGCCTTGGGCATGGGCCTGCTGGTAGGGCTGATCAACGGCATCGTGATCGCCAAGCTGCGGGTCAATGCGTTGATCACCACGCTTGCGACCATGCAGATCGTGCGCGGCCTGGCCTACATCTTTGCCGACGGCAAGGCGGTGGGCGTGTCCCAGGATCAGTTCTTCATCTTCGGCAACGGCCAGTTGCTGGGCGTGCCGGTGCCGATCCTGATTACCATCGTGTGCTTCGTGTTCTTCGGCTGGCTGCTCAACTACACCACCTACGGGCGCAACACCATGGCCATCGGCGGCAACCCGGAAGCGGCGCTGCTGGCCGGGGTCAATGTGGACCGCACCAAGATCATCATCTTCGCCGTGCACGGCCTGATCGGCGCACTGGCCGGGGTGATCCTCGCCTCGCGCATGACCTCGGGCCAGCCGATGATCGGCCAGGGTTTCGAGCTGACAGTGATTTCGGCCTGCGTGCTGGGCGGGGTATCGCTGAGCGGCGGCATCGGCATGATCCGCCATGTGATTGCCGGGGTACTGATTTTGGCGATCATCGAAAACGCGATGAACCTGAAGAACATCGACACGTTTTACCAATACGTGATCCGCGGCTCGATCCTGTTGCTGGCGGTGGTGATAGACCGCATGAAGCAACGCTGACCTCAAGCTCTGCGAGGAATCAATGTGGGAGGGGGCAAGCCCCCTCCCACAGTTTTAGTCAGCGGAGAACTTGAAAATCGTGTTCTGGGTGTAGGTCTGCCCCGGGTTCAGGCGGGTCGAGGCAAAGTTGGGCTGGTTGGGTGCATCCGGAAAGTGCTGGGTTTCCAGGGTAAACCCGCTCCAGTGCAGATACGTCTTGCCGGCCTTGCCCTTCACCGAACCATCGAGGAAGTTGCTGGTGTAGAACTGCACTCCCGGCTCGCTGGTGTAGAGCTGCAGGCGGCGGCCCGACTCAGGGTCATGCACCTCGGCAGCGAGTTGCTTGACGTCGCCCTTGGTATCCAGCGCCCAGTTGAAGTCGAACCCACCTTGCTTGGGTTCGGCGAACTTGAGTTGCGGATGATCGTCCTTGATGTGCTTGCCGATAGGCGTGGGTTTGAGAAAATCCATCGGCGTGTCGGCCACCGGTGCCAGTTCGCCGGTCGGAATCAGCGTGGCGTTCACCGGCGTGTAATGGCTGGCGTGCAGGGTGGCGACCTGCTTGAGGATGTCACCATTCCCGGCGCCGGCCAGGTTGAAGTAGCTGTGGTTGGTGAGGTTGAGCACCGTCGGTTTGTCGGTGGTCGCCTTGTAGTCGATGTGCAGTTCGTTTTTGTCGTTGAGGCGGTAGGTGACTTCGGTCTTCAGGTTACCGGGGAAGCCCATTTCGCCGTCTTTGGACAGGTAGGTGAGGGTGACGCCCACCGAGTCCTTGTCCTTGCCCTGCGCCGCTTTCCACACGTGCTTGTCGAAGCCCTGGGCGCCGCCATGCAGCGAGTTGGGGCCATCGTTGAGCGGTACCTGGAAGCGCTTGCCGTCGAGTTCAAAGGCGCCGCCGGCCAGGCGGTTGCCGAAACGGCCGATGGTCGCGCCAAAGAACGCGGTGCCGGCCTGGTAGCCTTGCACGTCGTCAAACCCGAGCACCACGTCGTCGACCTTGCCGTGCTTGTCCGGCACCTTCAACGACTGCAACACGCCGCCGTAGGTGATAACCGTGGCTTGCATGCCGTGGCTGTTGCGCAGGATGTACTGTTCGACGGGTGTGCCGTCATTGGTCTTGCCGAACGGCTTGTGCTCACTGCTCAGGCCTGCCGCCTGGGCGCCGCCACTGGCAACCAGCATGGACAGGGAGAGGCCGGAGAGCAGGTATCGAGGGTGCTTCATGGTCGAACTTCCTTTTGTTGTTTTGAGTGGAATAGTTCTACTAATAGCGATATTTTGTCGGTGTGACAGCGAATTTATAGCCTTTAACGCCGATTTCGTAAAATAAAATAAGACTAATTGATCGAGGCAACCGTTATATGAGTATTGCGCAGGCTGTGTATCCCGACCTCAAGGGCAAAACCGTGCTGGTGTCCGGCGGTGCCTCGGGCATTGGTGAGTTCATGGTGCGTGCCTTTGCCGCGCAGGGCGCCAAGGTCGCGTTTGTGGACCGCGCGCAGAGCCAGGGCGAACGCCTGGCGGCGCTGTTGAGTTCGCAGGGGCATACCGTCGAGTTCGTGTGCTGCGACATCACCGACGAGATCGGCTATCGCGCCGCCATCGGCCGCTTCGAGCAGTCGCTGGGGCCGATCACGGTGCTGGTGAACAATGCCGCCAATGATGTACGCCACACCTTGGAGGAGGTCGATTCGCAGACCTTCGACCGCTTGATCGCGGTTAACCTCAAGCACGCCTTCTTTGCCGCCAAGGCGGTGGTGCCGGGCATGAAAGAGGCGGGCGGCGGTTCGATCATCAACCTGGGCTCCGTCGGCTGGATGATGGCGTCGGCCGGCTACCCGGTGTACGCCGCCAGCAAAGCGGCGGCCCATGGCATGACCCGCGCCCTGGCGCGTGAGCTGGGGCCCAGCCATATCCGCGTGAACACGCTGGTGCCGGGCTGGGTGATGACCGAGAAGCAACTGGCAATGTGGGTGGACGATGCGGCCAGGGACTTGATCGCGCGCAGCCAGTGCCTGCCGGGCAGCGTGCTGCCGGAGCATATCGCCAACATGGCGTTGTTCCTGGCGTCGGATGCGGCAGCGATGTGTTCGGCGCAGAACTTCATCGTCGACGGGGGCTGGGTGTAGGCACGCGGATTGGTGCTGGATGGAACGTCGGCCGGCTGGCAGTATCGAAATGTTTCCAACCTACTGTTGCAACCCACGGGAGAACCGAGCATGACTGACTACCAGCCGCCGAAAGTCTGGACCTGGGACGCTGAAAATGGCGGCACCTTTGCCAGCACCAACCGGCCCATTGCCGGTGCCACCCATGACAAGGCGCTGCCGGTGGGCAAGCATCCGCTGCAGCTGTATTCCCTGGCCACGCCCAATGGGCAGAAGGTCACGATCCTGCTGGAAGAACTCCTGGCGCTGGGGCACAGCGGCGCCGAATACGACGCGTGGCTGATCAAGATCGGTGACGGCGACCAGTTCGGCAGCGGTTTTGTGGCGGTGAACCCGAACTCGAAGATCCCCGCGCTGATGGACCACAGCGGCCCCACGCCGATTCGCATATTTGAATCCGGCGCGATCCTGCAGTACCTGGCCGAGAAGTTCGGCGCGTTGCTGCCCACCGAGCCGGCGGCGCGCGCGGAGTGCCTGTCGTGGCTGTTCTGGCAGATGGGCAGTGCGCCTTATCTGGGCGGCGGCTTCGGACATTTTTATGCCTATGCGCCGAGCAAGATGGAGTACCCGATCAACCGCTTCGCCATGGAGGCCAAGCGTCAGCTGGATGTACTGGACAAGCGACTGGCCGAAAGTGAGTACATAGCCGGGGATGAGTACAGCATTGCCGATATTGCGATCTGGCCCTGGTACGGCGGGTTGGTGTTGGGGCGCTTGTATGACGCTGCGGAGTTTCTCTCGGTGCACGAGTACACCCACGTGATGCGCTGGGCCAAGGCGATCGATGCACGACCGGCGGTCAAGCGCGGGCGTCGGGTCAACCGGGTGTTTGGCGAGGTGTCCGAGCAACTGGCGGAGCGGCATGAGGCTGCGGACCTGGATTGATTTCACCGGCTTTGGCTGCCGGGCTCGTTGTGGCGAATGGATTATTGTGGTGAATGGATGTGTTGTGGCGAGCGGGCTTGCCCCAATGCCGTTCAGTTAAGCGCAGATTCCTTGTGGCGAGCAGGCTTGTCCTGCGTTGGGCTGCGCAGCAGCCCCAAAACCAGGCGCTGAGCCGTATCAGGTACTCCGCGTTTTGCTGGATTGGGGGTGCTTCGCACCCCAACGCGGGGCAAGCCCGCTCGCCACAGAAGCCCGCTCCCTGCTGCGGGCCCCGTTGCCACAGCGGTTTACAGATCTTGTAATAGTTTTGCGTTGTGGGAAATTTATGTTTCGGCTGTAGGATTCAAGTCCTTTTCCCATCGCAGGACTTGCATGAACACCCTCTCGGAGCCTCCCAGTCGTCTTTCCTCAAGACACGCACCGTCGCTGTTCCCGCTCAAACACCCCGTATTCCGACTGACAGCCTTGTCCCGGTCCACTGATCGCGCATTGCCGTGCCCGGCCTCCTGAAAACTGAACACAGAGACTTATAGAAATGGAATGGTTAGCGGACCCTACGGCCTGGCTTGGCCTGGCGACCCTGATTGTGCTGGAACTGGTGCTGGGCATCGACAACCTGGTGTTTATCGCGATCCTGGCGGACAAGCTGCCGCCGGAGCAGCGCGACCGTGCGCGGTTGATCGGCTTGTCCCTGGCGCTGCTGATGCGCCTGGGCCTGCTGGCGAGTATTTCCTGGCTGGTCACCCTCACTCAGCCGTTGTTCGAGGTGTTCGACAAGAGCTTCTCCGGCCGTGACCTGATCATGCTGTTTGGCGGTGTGTTCCTGCTGTTCAAGGCCACCATGGAGTTGCACGAGCGCCTCGAAGGCCATGTGGCCCAGCGCAGCGGCAATGTGGCCTATGCGATGTTCTGGCCGATCGTGGCGCAGATCGTGGTGCTCGACGCGGTGTTCTCCCTCGACGCGGTGATTACCGCCGTGGGCATGGTCGATGAACTGGCGGTGATGATGATTGCGGTGATCGTCTCCATCGGCCTGATGATCGTGGCCAGCAAGCCGCTGACCCGCTTCGTCAACGCACACCCCACGGTGATCATGCTATGCCTGGGCTTTTTGATGATGATCGGCTTCGCGCTGACCGCCGAAGGCCTGGGGTTCCATATTCCCAAGGGCTACCTGTACGCCGCGATTGGTTTCTCGATCCTGATCGAGGTGTTCAACCAGATCGCGCGAGCACGTCGCAAGAAGTCGGCGCAGGGCGTGTTGCCGGTGCGTGAGCGGACCGCCCATGCGGTGATGCGCCTGCTGGGTGGCCGCGGTCTGGCGGTGGAAGAGGTGGGTGATGACGTCGCCGACCTGCTGGGTGAAGCGGATGCTGCCCAGGGCCCGCTGTTCGACCGACGCGAACGGGTGATGATCAGCGGCGTGCTGCAACTGGCCGAGCGGCCGATCCGTACCCTGATGACGCCACGGGCCAAGGTCGACTGCATCGATCTGGCGGACGACGCCGAGACGATTCGTCGAACACTCATGCATTCGTCCTATTCGCGCCTGCCGCTGATCCGCAACGGCGCGGTGGATGAACCGCTGGGCTTTGTGCACAAAAAGGAACTGCTCAAGGAATACCTGGCCGGCAACGAGCCGAATCTGGAACACCTCGCACGTCGAGCGATCAACCTGCTGGACAGTTTTTCGATCCTTAATGCCCTGGAGCAGATGCGCCAGGAGTCCACTCACATCGCCTTCGTGATCAACGAGTTCGGCGACTTCATGGGGGTGTTGAGCATGACCGACATTCTCGAGTCCATTGCCGGCGAGTTGCCGGACGCCAGCGAAATCGAAGGGCCGGATATTGTCGAGGAGGGCGCGGGCTTTCGTGCCAATGGTGCGTTGAGCCTGAACCAGGTGCGTCAGCGCACCGGTTTCAAAGCGGCCGCGACCGAGGACTATCAGACCCTGGCCGGGCTGGTGATGAGCCTGCTCGACCGCCTGCCGGTGCTGGGCGATAGCCTGGAGCATGAGGGCTGGCACCTGACGGTGGCGGCGGTGGAAGAGCGGCGGGTCACACAGGTGTTGCTGGTGCCGTTGCAACCCACTCCTTGAATACGGCTTCCAGGATTTTTTCCTGATCCTGCGGTTCACCAATGCCCTTGAGGTTTTTGACCTCCAGGGCATTTTTGTACACCACCAGCGTTGGCGTGCCGTCCACGCCTTCGATGTACGGGGTCTGCGTCGTGTCCAGCACCATGGTCTTGGTGCCGTGGCCGTATTTTTCGGCAACCCGCTCAAAGCGTTGGCAGGCGCCCATGCAGGCCGGGCAATAGAGTGAGGTGAACAACGCGATGACCAGAGAATGTTCTTTCAGAATGCTCTCGTATTCCTTGAGGTCATTGATCACCGTATTTGCAACGCCCATGACGATCTCCTTGCGTACGCGGCCTGAAAAGCCATTGCCGGTACGCTAAATCGGCCGATCGTCAGCGTCTACTGTCAACTTTCACAGGTATCAAGCGTCGCGGTCACGCTCTATGCGTTCGCGCGCCTTGCGCGCCTGGCCGGCGCATTTGCGGTACTCCTCATTGTCACGGGACGCCTTCGCCTCGCGGTAGCCGTGGTGGTTCTGGCTGGTGTAGTCGACGTTGAACGCCTCCTTGAGTTTCTGCAGCTCTTCCTTGCATTCGCGGCGGTCGTTGCTGGCCCAGGCGCTGCCGGCTGCCAGCAGGGTGAGCAATACCAGGGTGAGACGAAGCTTCATCGGGGTGCATTCCTTGTCGTCGGAGGTGTGCCAAAGGCTAGTCCAGCGCCGGGATTTTTCCAGACGGCGCTGCGCGCGGTAACGGGGCGGTGACGCACTGGCTTGGCGCCGTCATCCCTGTATGGGGCCATGGGTAGCACCGCTACTGGCAATGCCGACGCACTGCCGCGTTCCGTCTTCTGATTCATCTGATTGATTAACAACAGTTTTATTCCTGCCACATTTTTCTGTTACGGCCAGTGGCACACTTTCTGCTATCTATTCCGTTGTTACATACCAAGTTCCGGTATAGCGGACTAAACAGCCCTGGAGTGCTCGCCATGCATCACCGACCTTTCGTGTTCAAAGCGTGTGTTTTTCTTTTTGCCGCCTCGGCGTCCCTTGCCAGCCTCGCGCAAGCGGCGGACAGCAAGCTCGATGCCGTGCTCAAGCGCGGGCACCTGATCGTGGGCACCGGCAGCACCAATGCGCCGTGGCACTTCCAGGGCGCTGATGGCAAGTTGCAGGGGTTCGATATCGATATCGGCCGTATGGTCGCCAAAGGGCTGTTCAACGACCCGAGCAAGGTCGAGTTCGTGGTGCAGTCATCGGATGCGCGCATTCCCAACCTGCTCACCGACAAGGTCGACATGACGTGCCAGTTCATCACCGTCACCGCCAGCCGTGCGCAACAGGTGGCCTTCACCCTGCCGTACTACCGCGAAGGCGTGGGCCTGCTGCTGCCCAACAACAGCAAATATAAAGAGATCGAAGACCTGCAGGCCGCAGGCGACAGTGTCACCGTGGCCGTGCTGCAGAACGTGTACGCCGAAGAGTTGGTGCACCAGGCGCTGCCCAAGGCCAAAGTTGACCAGTACGACAGCGTCGACCTGATGTACCAGGCGGTGAACTCAGGGCGCGCCGATGCCGCCGCCACCGACCAGTCCTCGGTCAAGTACCTGATGGTGCAGAACCCTGGCCGTTACCGCAGCCCGACCTACGCCTGGAGCCCGCAGACCTACGCGTGCGCGGTCAAGCGTGGCGACCAGGACTGGCTGAACTTCGTCAACACCGCCCTGCATGAAGCCATGACCGGTGTGGAGTTTCCCACCTACAAGGCCTCGTTCAAGCAGTGGTTCGGCGTGGACCTGCCGGAACCCGCCATCGGCTTCCCGGTTGAGTTCAAGTAAATCGTAAACCCTGGGGCGTCGCCGACGACGCCCCGAGCAGGTGCTGCCAACCATGAACTATCAGTTGAACTTTGCCGCCGTGTGGCGCGACTTCGACACTTTGCTGGCGGGGCTCGGCCTGGGCCTGACGCTGGCGTTGATCTCGATCGCCATCGGCTGTGTGATTGGCCTGTTGATGGCCTTCGCCATGCTGTCTCGGCACCGCGCCCTGCGCATCCTCGCCTCGGTGTACGTGACGGTGGTGCGCAATACGCCGATCCTGGTGCTGATCCTGTTGATCTACTTTGCCTTGCCGAGCTTGGGCATCCGCCTGGACAAGATCCCCTCGTTCATCATCACGCTGTCGCTGTACGCCGGTGCCTACCTCACCGAAGTGTTCCGCGCCGGGTTGTTGAATATCCCCAAGGGCCTGCGCGAAGCCGGGCTGGCAATCGGCCTGGGCGAGTGGCGCATTCGTGCCTACATCAGCGTGCCGGTGATGCTGCGCAACGTGCTGCCGGCGCTGTCGAACAACTTTATCTCGCTGTTCAAGGACACGTCGCTGGCGGCCGCCATCGCGGTGCCTGAACTGACTTATTACGCCCGTAAGATCAATGTCGAAAGCTACCGGGTGATCGAAACCTGGCTGGTCACGACGGCGCTCTACGTGGCTGCCTGTTACCTCATCGCCATGCTGCTCCGCTACCTGGAACAGCGTCTGGCGATCCGTCGTTAGGAGCGGCCTCCATGTATCAATCCCCCAGTTGGCTGCAGGAATTGTGGATCGCCCGTGACACGCTGTGGGCCGGCTTCCAGGCCAGCGTCTACGTGTCGGCCCTGGCAATACTTTTCGGCACCCTGATCGGCATTGTCGCCGGCTTGATCCTCACCTACGGCAGGTTCTGGATGCGCGCGCCGTTTCGTCTGTATGTTGACCTGATCCGCGGCACGCCGGTGTTCGTGCTGGTGCTGGCGTGTTTCTACATGCTGCCGGCGCTCGGCTGGCAGATCAGCGCGTTCCAGGCCGGTGCGGTCGGGCTCACGCTGTTCTGCGGCTCCCATGTGGCGGAAATCGTGCGCGGCGCCTTGCAGGCCATTCCCCGTGGGCAACTGGAGGCGGGCCGGGCGATTGGTCTGACGTTCTACCAGTCTCTGGGCTATGTGCTGTTGCCCCAGGCGCTGCGCCAGATCCTGCCGACCTGGGTCAACTCGTCCACGGAAATCGTCAAGGCCTCGACGCTGCTCTCGGTGATCGGCGTGGCCGAGTTGCTGCTCAGCACCCAGCAAGTGATCGCGCGCACCTTCATGACCCTGGAGTTCTACCTGTTCGCAGGCTTTCTGTTCTTTGTCATCAACTACGCCATTGAATTATTCGGGCGCTACATTGAAAAACGGGTGGCCTTGCCATGAACCAGCCTCAAACAACCCAACCGCTGTTGGACATTCGCGGCCTGCACAAACACTACGGCGCGCTCGAAGTGCTCAAGGGCGTCGACCTGAGCCTGCAACGCGGTAACGTGGTCACGCTGATCGGCTCCAGCGGCTCGGGCAAGACCACGCTGCTGCGCTGCGTCAACCTGCTCGAAGAATTCCAGGGCGGGCAGATCACCCTGGAGGGTGAGTCCATCGGTTACAGCGAAGCCAGCGGCAAGCGCGTGCGCCACCCGGAGCGTATGATCGCCCGGCACCGCGCGATGACCGGCATGGCGTTCCAGCAGTTCAACCTGTTCCCCCATCTGACGGCGTTGCAGAACGTCACCCTGGGCTTGTTGAAGGTCAAGAAGATGCCCAGGGACGAAGCGGTGGCACTGGCCGAGAAGTGGCTGGACCGCGTGGGGCTGCTGGAGCGGCGCAATCACTTTCCCGGCCAGTTGTCCGGCGGTCAGCAGCAGCGGGTGGCGATTGCCCGGGCCATTGCGATGAACCCCAGCCTGATGCTGTTCGACGAAGTCACCTCGGCCCTCGACCCGGAGCTGGTGGGCGAGGTGCTCAGTGTGATCAAGGGCCTGGCCGAGGAGGGCATGACCATGTTGCTGGTCACCCATGAAATGCGCTTTGCCTACGAAGTCTCGGACAAAATCGTGTTTATGAACCAGGGCCGCATTGAAGAGCAGGGCAGCGCGAAAGACGTGTTCGAGCGCCCGCAATCGCCGCGCCTGGCAGAATTTTTAAAGAACATTCGTTTTTAATCAGGAGCCTGTTTTTATGAGCATTACTCGTTACGGAGCCGGCAGCACCGCCGGAGGTGGTCAGCCTCGTCCTTTTGCCCGCGCCGTGGAAGCCGACGGTTGGCTCTATGTGTCGGGCCAGGTACCTGCGGTGGACGGTGAAATCATCACCGGCGGGATCATCGAGCAAACCCGGCAGACTATGCGCAATGTGGTGGCGATCCTCGAAGAGGCCGGTTACGAATTGAAAGACGTGGTACGTGTCGGCGTCTGGCTGGAAGACCCGCGCGACTTCTGGAGTTTCAACAAGGTCTTCGGCGAATACTTCACCCCGGAACACGCCCCGGCACGGGCCTGTGTGCAGGCCAGCATGATGGTGGATTGCAAGGTGGAGATCGATTGCGTGGCCTACAGGAAAAAGGGCTGACTGCCATGACCGAAGACCCCATCAAACGCCGCGCCAAGGGCCTGGATCGCGCATTCGATATCCTCGATTTTCTCAAGGAGGTCGGTCAGCCCCTGCGCCCGAATGATATTGCCAGCGGCATTGGCAGCCCCAAATCCACGGTCTACGAACTGGTCGCCTCGCTGCTGGAGCGGCGCATTCTGGAGACCGTGGGCAAGGACGGCCACGTCTATCTGGGTCGCCAGCTGTACTTCCTCGGCCAGGCGCACCTGCGCCATTTCGACCTGACCCGCGAGGCCGACCACGCCTTGCAGGCAATCGTCAGCCAGACCCGTGAAACCGCGCAGATGTGCCTGCTCAACGGGCGCAAATACACGGTGGCGCTGATGCGCGAGGGCGAGCGGCATTTCCGTATTTCCTCGGACATCGGTGAAAACGCGCCGATCCCGTGGACCGCCTCCGGGCGCCTGCTGCTCGGGCACCTGAGCGACCAGCAGATCGTCGACCTGATCGACCCCGACGACTTCATCCTGCCAGACGGCCAGCGCCTGGCGCTGGACACCTTCCTGGCGCAGATTCGCCAGGCCACCCTCGACGGCTTCTTTTCCTTCGACAGCGTGGCCGACACCTTCACCCATTGCTTCGCCGCGCCGGTACGGGACGCCCAGGGGGTGAGCATTGCCACCCTGTGCATCGTCGCGCCACGGGCCGATGCAATCACCCACTACAACGACTACCGCCGGGTGTTGATCGACAGCGCCAACCAGTTGGCCCGGCGCATCAACGAATAGGAGTTTTTGCATGTCCGCCCTCAACGCCGTTGCAAAAGGCGCCGCCGCCGTCGGCGCCCATCTGGTCCGTGACGTCAGCCTGCCGGCCCTGGTCCTGCACCGCGATGCCCTGGAGCACAACATTCGCTGGATGCAGGATTTCGTCGGCAACAGCGGCGCCGAACTTGCGCCCCACGGCAAGACCAGCATGATGCCGGCGCTGTTTCAGCGTCAGCTCGCCGCCGGTGCCTGGGGCATCACCCTGGCCAATGCGGTGCAGACCCGCGCCGCCTACGCCGGTGGCGTGCGCCGCGTGTTGATGGCCAACCAACTGGTAGGCGCGCCGAACATGGCGCTGATCGCCGAGTTGCTGGAGGACCCGCAGTTCGACTTCCATTGCATGGTCGACCACCCGGACAACGTCGCCGACCTGGGCCTGTTCTTCGCCGCGCGCGGCCTGCGCCTGAACGTGATGATCGAATACGGCGTGGTCGGTGGCCGCTGCGGTTGCCGCAGTGAGCAGCAGGTGCGCGAGCTGGCTGCCGCGATCAAGGCGCAGTCGGCCCTGGCCCTCACCGGGATCGAAGGCTACGAA
>Ga0256410_1001151_pt1 | contig 20983 bp, 18 predicted proteins | sample PhyWR1_FD_185983 | JGI IMG/M metagenome (GOLD analysis project Ga0256410, IMG submission 185983) | Leaf surface microbial communities from wheat plants in UC Gill Tract Community Farm, Albany, California, United States - DLSL W.R1 | ecosystem: Host-associated > Plants > Phyllosphere >... | reverse complement strand
GTCTTTTTGTACAGCTTCATGGACGTATCCACATAGCTTGCTACCAAGCATCTCGCGTCCGTAAGCAGCTGCTCGTACTGCTGATCCAGCAGGGTGACTATCGTTTGTGCTTCTTTGCTCATGACGAAGGCTCTCTTCTTTGTAAGAGCCAAATGGTGACCGATCGCTGAGCACCCGGGATTCGATTTCAGACCGTTCTACCGTCGGAAATCTACGGAAAGTGGGCGGACTGGCTCAGGGTGTGACCCAGCTTCGCATCAGATGACCGAAGGATGACGACATGTCAGTCGCAGAAAAACATAACGTGCAAAGGATGCACGATAGATGACGACGGCAGCCTTGACCCTGTGCGAAACAAGGTCGACATGTTAAAAGCAGATGACAGCGAGCGGGCGTGTATCCCTGCCAAGCTGCAACTGGCCAATTTCTGCCAGTTACGAAAGGCAGAAATCGGCCAATAGCAGACACTTGCAATCGACCGCTACCGGAAAATTTAGTGACAGAGTAAGCTATGGTTTTGGCTGAGCGCTTAGTTAGCGCTTGAGGCTGAGGGAGGGGGCAGCGTCGGACTGCTATGACTTATGCCAGAATACAAAACCTGGAAACTTCGACGAATAAGTCGATTTCGAAACGGTTCCGTTGATCATCAAGCGAGGGGGCGAGACCAACTTCACTCGTGCGATGAGGGGTTTGAGATCTACAACAGGAAAACTGGAGCATTAAGCAAAACAGCAAAACCCTAAGAGTAGCGTCGGTTCGAAAGTGCCCGTGGGATTTAGAGCTGCTCATGGTTCGATTTAACGATTGCTCTGAGGGCCCACATGTTCTCCATCTCACGTATTAGTGAATACGTCTTCCTTGTATAATTTAAAGCCCGTCCCTGGGCAAAAACAGTAGCCAATCGCTTTAGCTGGAAATAAAATTTCTCCCCTCCATAACTTCCAACAGACAGCGTTTCAGGTCTGCGAGTCGATCAAGCCTGCAATACTTTGCAAGTTTGAACATCAAGCTTTCTGTATTAACAGTGGCGCATCCCTTTGAACGTATAAAATGATCTAAAATAGGAAGCAAAAAATCTTTCCCTGACACACCGTCGACAGCATCAATTTGTGCGGATTTGAGTTCGACCTCACCTCTAATTCTCTGCCATTCAATTTCACCAACTTGAGCAACGCAAGCCTGCTTAACGAACTCATCTAAAGTCATAATTTTTCCGACATCTACTACTGGCGGTTTTTTTCGACCTTGTTGAGTTATTACTGAGCTATGACCATAAGAAACAGTTTTTAATTCAGGACAAGCAACTCTTGCAGCAGCAAAGGTTACAAATAAATTTTTTAATGCATTCACAGAGACTAGTGCTTCATGCCATTCGAGATCCGTTAGCGCCTGCTCCCGCATTACAGTGCCAGAAGACTCAACGATAAGCTCGACCGTTGCATCCTTACAAATCAAATAGTTCTCAATGCAGTATGCTCGATGCTGGAATAAATTAGTCTTCCCTACTTCTCTAACGCCTAAAAATAGATCAAGATCTCCATCAATAATAAAGAGAGCAGGAGTACTATGATCAAAATCCTCACAGTGGTTTAAGACATTTTTTCTTCCGTTTAGAGGGATGATTTTAAGAATCTTCTTTTCGCCCTCAATCATTCGATTTAACAGTTCATAATAAAACGCTTCAGAATTACTATCCTCAACATACACTTCAATAGGCTGAAGCTGTCTATAAAGCAATCCTATACTTTTAGACGCTGCGGATGACCAGGTCAATATTGATACGCCTGACATTCATATGCCTCCATTCAGCGGCACGTAAAAACTATTTCTACCTCCGATGATGGCCGGAGAATGCGTGGCCAATATTATTTGCAGATCTGGCCCTGCCGCTTGAACGGCTTCTAGGAACATGTCTTGCCAAGAAATATGTAATGATAGCTCTGGCTCATCCACAATAAATATACCACTTTGAGGGAGGAGGTCGTTTAAGCATAAATGAGTCAGCATAATCAGGATTTGCCGTTCTCCTGAAGACAAAATAGTCAGTGGTCGCTCAGTCCCTGAGATGCTAATAGAAACTTCGCCCCCGCTTGTAATTTCGATATTTTTACTAGTTTGCTTCAAAAATAAATTTATTAAATGCTCAAGCTTTGCCAGATCACTACTAATTGCAGTCTTGGCCTGCTCATACTCCTCGATCATTTTTAGAAGCCGATCAATTCGAGCCATCTGATGGCTATTCGAGAACCACTTACCTAGAATCTTAGAAGATTCAAGTGATAACACATCAGATTTCCCCGGAATAGGTATACCGCTTACACCTTTTTTTCTTGATGTTGCACTAGATTTAGCAGCATCTGAATTATGTTTATCAAAAACTTCATAAACGCTTTTGGAGAGAGAGATCAAATTTTCAAAGAAACTATCATACATTTGTTCAAAGTCATCAGACTTGAACTCCAGCGCGAGCAGTGCAGCCTTAATTGTTTTCTGCTTGAGCTTAAGATCTCGAGGCGTATTGCTCTTGGGCAGAGACGCTCCAGAGCTCTCGTGAGCAACATGAAAGGAGTCTAGAATAATTCGATCTCTAAGCTTCTTATCTTCTAATGCCTGACTATCTTTTACCTTCGAGCTTTTTTTGGTAATAAGTTGCAGCGCCTCATCCATGCCACTATCTACATCTGTTTTCTTTTGCTTCTCCTCCCCCCAAAAATGAGAAATCGAAACAAAGTCGCTGGGGGAGGCAGCTTTGATAAAACGTCGATCCAAGCTCAAAAACATTGGAGGCGGAAGAGAGCTAATGAAGCCAAATACTTTATTGCTTCTGAATTTTTTGGCACTAACTCGTTCTCGAGAACCTCGAAATTCCTGCAGACTGGCAATAAGCGTTTCGCTTGGCAGTGTAGAGACGCTGAGTTCCAGCACGTCCCCAACCTGCGTGGCAACAATATCAAAACTCAGACTCTCAGAGACAGTCAAAGTTAATTTTGCCTCAGAAAAACTCAACTCAGCGAGCTCTTCAATAGATGGTTTCAGCATAGAAACCATCATGTTTAGGGCAGTGGTTTTTCCTGCACCATTAAGACCTGCAATAAAATTGACATCCTGATTAAACGATATATTGAAGTCTAAGTGATTGTGTACATTTTTTGCTTCGAATCGTAAAAGCTTCATGAAAGCATCCATTTCACATGAGAACCCCATAATTTAACGTGATACACCACGTAGCACAATGCCACCAATCTCAGGACAGAAACCTCTTTTCCTTTGGCTTACTGAATCACAGCCCGCACTTGGCGGTGCAACTCCGTCATGCTAAGCGACGGTAGCTGAGCTCGCCGCTTCTCAGTGCTGAAGTCTTCCATCGAGTTCATCGCTGTAGCGATTTAATGCCCGCTGGGAATGCCCGCTTCTGGCCGGTTAGCGACGGTCTGACTTCGACCGTCGCTATGCATGGTCAAACCTCAGTCTGTTCCGCCATCTCCAGGGCGTCATCGACCTCAATCCCCAGGTATCGAACAGTGCTCTCCAGCTTCGTATGGCCGAGCAGCAATTGAACCGCCCGCAGGTTCTTTGTCCTGCGATAGATCAGTGATGCCTTCGTACGTCCCATTGTGTGTGTGCCATACATGGCTGGATCAAGGCCCACGGTTTTCACCCAGCCTTTGACGATACGGGCGTGTTGACGAGTAGATAGATGGTCTGAAGTATGCAGCAGGCTAGGAAAAAGGTAGTTCTCGCTGCGTAGCTGGGCCCGATGTATCCAGGCTCCGAGAGCAGATCGTGTTTGCTCAGTGATTTCAAACTGCACAGGCCGGTGCGTTTTCTGCTGCATCACCATGGCTCGTGATAATAAGTGCTCGCCAGGAGCAACATCGCGCACGCGGAGCTTGGTTAAGTCGCAGGCTCGAAGTTCGCTGTCGATGGCCAGATCGAAGAGAGCCAGATCTCGGGTTCTTTCCGCAATTTGAAGCCTTACACGGATGGCCCAGATATCTCTCAGTCGGAGTGGGGTTTTCTGCCCAACCAGTTTTCCTCTGTTCCAGGGCTGACGTCTGCAGGTAGCGATGATGTTCATGACAAGTCCTCCACGTGTGGAAGGACAGGATGGCTAATCGGAGCAACGGTCGCTAACCGGTCATTTGCGGATGCTCACAAACGACCGCTGATGGCCGAAATCGCTAATTCACTGTCGACAAAACAAGGGTCAATCCAGAGAATCGTTTTCAATTAATAATTTAGCCTGCATGTATATTTCTGACTCTCTAAGAAAGAAGCCGCAGAATGCCGAGTACTTTTCAGCAGACTTTGAAAGTTCTTCAATCCTAGATAAAGCTTCTCCAATGGCACGCTTTCGATTAGCTTTTTTTCGATTCGTATCTGCCAGATAAAAACTCTCCAATGCAGCCTCTAATGATTGTTCAAAGTCATGCAAGCTGACTAAAATTTGGGACCTAGGCTTCCAAAGTCGAATCGTGTTTAATCCGCATACGTCAATGGTCCTGACCGCAACTTCATAATTCTCCCCGATAATTGGCTTTATGTTTAGAGACTCGTAAAAGAAAAAATCAGACGGGTTTTGTAAATAGGGATTAACAATTGGCTCTAACTCAGTATCATGATCATCTTTGCTGCCGTTACAGCGCCTACATGCAGGCAAAAGGTTTTCCCACTCATAAGTAAAGTTTGGGTATTTTGATTTTGGCTTGAAGTGTTCAACCTCGACGTTTCCACCTTCGGACGGGATGCATTCGCAAAATGCACACTTTCCGCTTGAACTTTCGACGAGCGCTTCTTTTATTTCCGCATGCCTATAATGGCAAACCAACTTTTCTTTCACTTCCTTCGGTATTAGCTTGTATGAACCATATAAAGCTATAGCCTCTTCGAGGCTCCCCCACAAACTTGTTTTGTTGCGGGTCAAAAAATTTGGCTCCCCCCCTTTTTCAATTTTATCATTTTTCTGTCGCAACCAAAGAGGCATGCTTTGCTTTTAAGACAGTTACAATCGTATCACTTGGATGGCATATTTGTTCTAGTGCATGTATTGCGCCAAGCAATCCATCCGAAGATCGCGCTTCCGATTGCATTAGAGCTTCCGAGACTAATCGCTCATAGTCCTTATTCTCAATACTCTTTACGTCCATAATGTCGGTAAGTATTTGGTCGGTGGACCACCCAGAAAACCTTTTAGGTGAAGGAGTGATATAGCCTCCCGTACCTTCGGATGGCATTACAATGACTTCGCCATCTTTCGCTGATGCTAGTAAGTGGGGCGAATGAGTAGTTACGATAAACTGAAGGAGGGGGAACAAGGAAGTTAGTCCGTCCCTCAGTGTGAATTGCCATTCCGGGTGTAAGTGCAGGTCAAGCTCATCAATAACTACGGTGCCAGTTGCAAGTGCTACAAGTCTATTGTCTGTGCCTGTTGATTCGATCCATTCAAAAATCGCGACAATTATAAAAAATACAGCTTGGAATCCAGAGGATAGCTCTTCAAGATAGCATTTGCGTCCGTATATTGAAAACACAGGTTCTAAGTCACCCCCAATCTCAACAAAAGAGAATTCACTCTCACTCGGCCCTATCCCCCCCAAAGATGAAACTAGTCTATTAAAGTTTTCTCGCTCGTGCACCGCCCAGTCTTTTTCAATCACGAAATACCGATTAACCAGCCACTGCTTGATATCCGCAGTTGAGTCCCCGTACAAGGATGAAACAGCTTTGCTACTGTAGTTCTCTAATGCCTTTTCGGAAGAGGTTTCTCTTGTCATACCTCCTACTACTTTGTATTTAATGCTTCTGCTCGCACCAATGAATAACGGGCAATGTTTTTTGGACTCAGCATCCCATGAGCGCATGTTGGTACGCCCTTCCTGTCTAGGAAGATCTACTCCCCCACTTGTAAATTTTCCTGTCCTATAACCAGCCCCGCTATAAACATCTCTACCAGCACCAATTCTTAATAGAGAATTACCTACGGTTAAGTCGGACCAGAATGAAGACTCTGCATTAAGACTAGACTGTTCAGCACTATGAAGATTAAAACAGTGCGCAATACACGCAAGAACGGATGTTTTTCCGCAGCCATTAGGTCCGGCTATAAAATTAAAAGACTTGTTGAAAAATATATCAAGCTTTTCAAATTTCCTTACCTTCGCCACATGTAACGACTCGATATATTTCATATTGCATGAATCCTTTTTAGTCAACATAGCCTTCGATTTTTTAGATTAGCGTAGCATCACGCTGAGTATCGCGGCCAATTTTTTCGTTTCAGCCTCAGAGTACCTCAATGGCGCAGGACTCCCACGGGGCATTGGATCTTATATGTTGAATTGCCTTACTATTTTCTTTTAGTAGATTTAGCTAAGGATGTATTCATTCGAGGCCTCAACAGCCTACCAAACGCTAGGCGCCGTATTGCCTGACCAGCGATCGAGTAACCGAATCTAGCTTAACCTCACAGCTCGAATCTAACTGGAGGTTGGATTGCTTTCGCTAGGTGCGATAGGTAGCGCCGAATCACACCGTTTTTGTAGACACCTCCAAGCCTAAACGGAGGCCTGCTAAGACACTGTGGAACAGTCCGCTTATGGCCGATATCTGCCTGTCGCGATGGCCGTAATCGACCCAGAGCAGATGCTCAGACATTCAAACCAAACCAGTAGATAATCGACGGCTATTCCAGCCATTTCCAGTGCGTATGAACAACGAATTTTCCCAACGCGAATCTACCGGCAGTACAGCATATAACCTCGCGCAGGCCCACGGTGCCCGGCCCCTGTCCGTTGATGGCTATCATCAAACGGTGGAACTGTGCGGTCGCGTAGCCTGCGGCTGGCTGTTCCGCTACAGAATCATTTGCAGCTTGGACATCCCAGCGCATGACCAAGAGTCATTCGCTGGCGCTGTAGGTTGCTTGGTGGCTGACGACGGAGAGATACGTGATCTCTCAGGTCCGATGTTCATGGACATGCTTCACATGCTGGCATAGCTCGCGGGACCACCTTGGCCGACCTCTGCCGGTCCCGATGGGCGGGGGTCGGCCAGAAGCAGTCAGTCGTGCCCCGTCATTTCACCCCAAACCGAGCACTAATGTTTACATCGTGCGGCCTGCACGACCTTTACACAGGCTCGCCCAAAGATGGATTGCGCTACGTCTCATCATTTCTTGATTGACGATGCCTGCGAAGTCGGACCATCTACGTGTAGCGGGATGTGCACGGGTGCAATATCTGGTACGTCAATTGACAGAATATAGTCTCCAGATGATAAGGGGATGGTTACAGGAGATTTCGAATTTATCTGCTCAATTATCCCAGACTGCCCCAGGATTTGCACTGATCCGATTGAGTCGCGATTAACTCCACGAAGAGAGCCTCCATCAGGTTGAAGGTACCAGTCGACAACGAGCTGAGTGCCGAGCAATTTCGCTTTTCCGTTTTCTAAAAGCGGACTTGCTACCGAAATCTTGTAGTCGGGCCAAACCGACTTCTTCAGCGAAATTAGACCAGCAGTAGATGCGGCGGTTATGAACGCTATAAGTACAGGGGCCCCATATTTTAACCACGGATTCTCTGTGGTAGATGGCACAGAACCACCGATGTACGCACCAGTGTCGACCGCCTTTATCTGATCTAGCTTGAGCTCAGATGGCCATGCTTCAATGAGCCTGTCGACTTCTTCCGGAGGTAGTGATGTACGGATACGGAGTTTTTTGTGATCTGAGGAAACTCCAATTCCTACTGTAACGCTTCTTGAACGCATTTGGATTACCATTTCCCCAAACACATTGGCGCGCCTATCGATATGCTCGCAGAAGCTTTGACAGTCATAGAACGGCGTGAGTTCTTCTATGTCCCCCTTAAACGACTTTACAAATACCTCTTGAACATGTGGATTGGGGCCGATTAGATCGGCTATTTTGTTGATACCTACGGCGAATGCCCTTGGATTCCACTGTCCGATTTTGAACTCCATTGAACTGCGCCGGTATTTGTAAGCGTAAGGGTGACTGTCACAAAGTGAAAGTCGGCCCTGAAGAGAACTAAACTTTTCGTTAGCTTCAGCAGCTTCATTTACTTCTAATCGCAATCTGACGTAGCAATGTCTTGTGTTCAAAAGTGCGAATCGGATTGCGCCGTCATATTGGAATATTACAATCTCTTCAACGTCGTTCCAGTTATTGCATACATACTCAAGACAAGCGGCGCGATTTCTAAAAGTTACGCGGCGATCCTTGTGCTGAGGCATCATCCATACCTCGCAGCGTACGTCATCAGGCGTGTCGCAGTACTTGGCTAGCTCGTCAGAGTATGAGCGGAACCATATCTGATCTACTTTTGCAGTGACATCGAACCATCGCTCAAACTCTGAATCAATGTAATCTTTGTTGTCTATCATGATGTTCATTGGTCAATAAGGCTCAAATTGGAGCGCCTCTAATTAGGCCTGGTGATGGAGTTTAGCCGCGAGGGCCGGCGAGCAAAACGACGAGGATAACGTCGACTGGACGCAAATACTGGGGCTCATGCAATCCACTAAAGCCCAAGATGTACGAAAACTCACCATAGTTTGGGATTTAGGATCCAACATACACCATCCGAATTGCAGCAGCCAGAACGAACGCTCCAGTTCCGCCCATTGTTCTTCATCCGCGTCGGCAACGATCTCAATCCCTTACTGCTGGAGAAACCGCGAATTCAATCCGACGCGATGGGTGAGCTGACCAAGGGCATGAAAAGTCCCATGCGCATGGGCGCATTGATCCAAACGCTGGAGAGAGGGTTGCGAGTCGAAAACCGGGCCGCAACGATCCGTGCCATCGCGTGAGCGGGGGAAACAAGAAGAACAAGAACAAGAACAAGAAATGCTGCTTGCGAGGAATCCAAGTGCCAAGGCGCACATAGTGCCACTTACCCCGACAGGTGATCTCTTAGCAGCAGCCCCGTACTAATCGAGGCGCCGACGGAGCCTTCACCATTTCAGACTTTAAAGGCGGAAAAGGGCCGAATTTCAAAAAAACACATGCTGGCGGATTTTCGAAAAATCTCCTATAAGGGACACTCTTCAACCAGAGAGGCAACTGTGTTGGGCGAGGCTTAGACTTTGAAAACGAAGAGATATTGCCCAGATGCTGGACAGAATATATGCAGGGAATTGAATAGGGGCATAGCGTGAAGCATATCAATCTCATGTCGTTAGTTCAGGCAAGTGACTCGTTAGCACCATCAAGCTTTGATAGTCTATTGAATCTTCATGGCATAAAGATAAAGATGGCCGAAATAACGGATCTGAAGAATCTTTTGAAGGCGCTATATACTTTGCCATGCAGCATAAGCATATTCGATACTTTCTACGTTGGCTATAAGATACCTCAGATAGGCAAAGAGTTTGACTTGCTTAGGTTTGGAACGAAATTCATCGTCAATATCGAGCTGAAACGCACTTGCGCGGAAGAAAAAGTAAAAGATCAGCTTGTTAGGAATAAATATTATTTGGCTGGTACGGGAAGGCAGGTGCATGCCTTTTCATATGTGTCAGATGTTGCTGCTTTGTATTACCTCCAAGATAATGAAGTTCTTGTGAGGATAGGCCTTGTCGAGCTGAGGAACCTTATAAATCAACAAGAGATTAATAGGTCGGAGGTCGTTGATGATCTGTTCGAGCCGTCAGATTATCTAGTTTCTCCATTTAACTCTACTCGAAAATTTATAAATAATAAGTATTTTTTGACTCACCAGCAGGAAGAGGTCAAGAAACTAATTTTGCAGAGCTTAGCTGTTCCTAAAACTGTAAGATTTTTTAGTGTGGTTGGTAGTGCGGGCACAGGAAAAACCTTGCTTGTATACGATATTGCAAAGCAGCTCATCAAAAACGCAAAAAAAATCCTTCTCATACACTGCGGGTATTTGAATGCAGGGCAGCACGAATTAAACGTGAGTGGTTGGACTATCATTCCCATTAAGTACTACCGCCGCTACAATTTGGATGACTATGACCTAGTCGTCGTTGATGAGGCGCAACGTCTAATCGAGTGGCAGCTAAATGATATTGTCAGCAAAATTACTGCTTCATTTGGTGACTGCATTTTTTCTTACGACAAAATGCAAACTTTGTCGCATTCTGAGGTAAACGCGGACTTAGATGGAAAGATAAGCTCCATCAAGGGACTCACTACTCATAAATTATCAGAAAAGATTCGCACAAACAAAGAGATAGCCAATTTCATTAAGGCTCTATTTAATAATTCAAGAAAAATTGTTCTCTCGAGCAAAAGCAATATTGAAGTGAGCTATTTCAAAAGCTTGGATGACGCTAGATTTTATCTTTCCGGGCTGGGTACTGCTGGGTGGGAGGTAATTAGATTTACCCCGTCCCAATATAGCAAAGAACATCACGCCGAGTATTTCGTGCAACCCAATAAAACTTCGCACGAGGTAATTGGCCAGGAATTTGATAATGTAGCTATTACGATTGATCGGTTTTTCTCTTACGATGCAACGGGCGAGCTCAGCTACAAGGGGGGGGCATATTATCATGCTTCTAAAATGCTATTTCAAAACATTACCCGTGCACGAAAGCGGTTGAATATTGTGATCATTGACAATGAAGAGGTGTTAAATAGATGCGTTGAAGTTCTTCTGTAGTATTACCCATTGTCGCGAGAGGCTGTAATAATCTCCTAGCCTTTTCACCAGCTAGGAGGAAGCACGGGCAGGTCAGCGACGTCAGCGTCCGAATCTTGCCCATGCAGCGGCGCGTCGAAGTCATGGCCTAAAAGGAAAGTTGTTGGTGGGCTTAGATTTTTCGTGAAGTGGTGTTTTTTTTTTGGAAATAAAGCCATTTTGACTAGACAGGGAAGATAACAAAAAATGTTGCGTTCGCTTGAAATAACAACAAGCAATTTAGATGCTCAAGTCGATCTTTGCGAAGGTGAAGACCATGCTTTCGATACTTGGATTTCAGTTCTGATTGGACAGAACGGTAGTAGGAAGAGCTTCATACTGAGGCAGATACTCGATGCAGCTACAGGGGAGACAAATAATATTGGGGCCAAAACAGTAAGCTTTGATAGCAAAGGTACCAATTGGAGTAATGGATGTTTTCCTAATTCTATTACTTGTATATCGGGAACCCCGCTGGATCGATTTCCACGGATGCGGAATTATTCTTTAGGCATATCTATTTCAAAAGCGAGGCAAGCTGTTCGTAAAGAGTTTTTATATCTAGGGCCAAGGGCGTCAAATGGTATGACGGGTACGGCCCCCAGCGAACGAGCATTGATGACCGCTTTATTTTTAAATGCTGACAAACTGGCTGGGCGAGCCCACCTGTTTAGCACCATTTTTAGTGAGGTTGGCTTCAGGCCTAGAATAAGAATCTCGCTGCGTTTGGAAAGAGAGTTGTCAATGCATGGACGAAGATTCAATGCAAAGGAACCGGGCCTCACTCGCAGCCTTCCCGAACGAGCAATGGAGCGTATTTACAAATACTCTCTTCGCCCTTTTTTGGACTCTAGTTATGTTCACAATCTTGGGCGTAGGCTAGAGGCAGCACTCGGGAGAATTATGAATCTTGATTATTACGGTTTTTTTGAGCTGGTTAAGATTTTTAATTCTGATGAGCCACCAGTATTTGTCTTTCAGGATGGTCAAATTCAGCTGGAGAGTCCATTACCGGAGGGATGTCAGATTGGAGGTGATGAACTTGAGGTCTATGTCCGGGCAGGTGTCGTTCTAATTAAACAAACCACATTTTATAAAATTAGAAATGACAATTGCCCTAGTACCGCAGTTGATTTGGAACTGAACGGGGAGGATCTAAGCTCGGGACAATGGAGCTGGATTGCGGGTTTTGCTGGCCTATGTGCAGATATAACGCAAGAAAGCCTGATTCTCGTCGATGAACCTGAAAACAGTCTGCATCCGATCTGGCAGCAGACCTATGTACCAACACTAAATAAGCTCCTTCGAGAATTTAAAGGGTCCCAGGCCGTCATCGTCACACATTCCCCTCTGATCGCATCGGGGGTAGACCCTCAGTGGGGCCGAGTAGAAGCGCTTGTGAATCACGGTGTTGATGAGGATGGGCGCCAGGTCGTCAGGTCAAAAACCGTCAATAATACGTTCGGGTGGAGAGCTTCTGACGTTTACGAAGAAGTATTCCAAGTGCCGTCTTCGCGAGCTCCAGCTTTTACGAAAACCGCGGATATTGCGTTAGGGTTACTCAGGAGTGGTGAGCCGGTCACCCTAGACGAATACACGTTGTTCAGAAACGAATTATCTCGGGACTTGCAGACATTGCCGGTCACAGATCCACTGAGAAATGTGCTAGTAAGTATCATCAAAGATCTTGAAGCTAGACTGGCCCAGGAGAACATGGATGTTTGAAATCATCGATTTATCGGACGATGACGATGCACTGCTTGAAGCAGTTCGTAGCCACAAAGGAAAAGCGTGGTCTGCTAAAGCCGAAGTAGTTGAATATCGAAAAAGATTGCTGGATTTACAAAATTATCGATGCGCTTATTGTCAGGGTATAATCGACCTTGACGAGGTAGGTCATCGTGAGTTAGATCATATTTTCCCAAAATCCACCACAAAAGACTGCACTCTGGATAAGGGGAGAAGCAATGATGACAAGCATCGTCAACACACATTTGGATATCCCCAGTTCACATTCGAGCCGCTTAATCTAATTGTAACTTGCAAAATATGTAATGCATTTAAAAAGAGCCATGATCCACTGCTTGATCGTTCGCTGGCTTACGAGAGCGACGCCTATCCGGCTCTCGGATCCATTCTGTGGTTTTATCCCTATTCACATCTTTACAGTGACCATATTAGCCGCACGGAAAATTGGACATATAAGCAGTTGAGTCGTCAAGGCGAAGCGGTGATAAGAGTGTGTAAGCTGGATAAGGCTGAAGTGCTCGCATCTCGTTTTGCAATCAGAGCATTAATTCAAGCCAAACGGTCAAAAAATACAAGAGCTGCTTTTACAAGCTTGGCAGCCCATGTTCATGATGAAGTGTGCAGCATGGAACAAGCTGTCGACGCTCTGGCGGGAACTCTTGATATCAGCGCAGAGATTTGTGAGAAATTGATCGAGTTGTGGCTTTGCTATTTGCGCGAAGGGGGAGTCAGGCATGTAGAAAAATTTGAATCTATTTTGGCCGCCATTGTTTTTGATGAATCCCTCGGCATTGATGAAGCGGCAGAGCCATTCGTGCGTGCAGCAGAAGAGCAAACAACTTAGTGATAGTTCGAGCTATACCTTCGGATTCAGATCGCTAAACGTCTTTGGTAGGTGACTGCTGTTGGCCCGTAAGGCCGGTTGTGAAGGTCCGCTTCTGGCCGATCTCTGACTGTCGCCACCGTCAGCTTTGGGTCGGAAGCAGTCAGTCGCATGTACCAAATACTTGGGCCAATTCACCCTAAAGAGTTCAATGCCGACTCCCTCAATACCGTGCGACGCCTTTATGGCTTCATTGCGCCGACTCACAGGCCTTCAACGGCTCCTTCGGGTGCAATGCACAGATGTCGAAACCGTCACGCCGGGTATAGCCCGCACGCTTCATACATACAAATCGCTGGGCCATCTCTTGGAAGCTGGCATTAGGATCGATGCCGGAGCCATTTTTCTCACCGCAAGCTAGCATGGACGCCAAGACATCATTCCTGCTCGCTCCCGGCTTCTCCCATAAGTCAGCATCAGCCGTAGGGGGCTGAAAAGGCTCGCTGAAACATGCGGTGACGAGGGGGCAAATCAACAGCGCAAATGCCACATTTTTGAGCCACATGATCAATCTCCTTATTTTCTGGTGCTGACGGGCATCAGCGCGGGCTCGCCTTCCGGCTAATAATCTTGCACAGGCTCGTGTATCACTTTCATAACAGCTGTGCATAGTCGTGACACCGATGAAGATGTTACCCGACTCCTTTAACAAGCTACTGCCCTCAGGTAGCACGCTGAATCGTCCAAAATTTCGTAGGGACGACTGACCGCTTTTGGCCGGTTAGCGACGGCCTGACTTCGACCGTCGCTATGCATGATCAAACCTCAGTCTGTTCCGCCATCTCCAGGGCGTCATCGACCTCAATACCCAGATATCGAACAGTGCTCTCCAGCTTCGTATGGCCGAGCAGCAACTGAACCGCCCGTAGGTTCTTCGTTCTGCGATAGATTAGTGATGCCTTCGTACGTCTCATTGTGTGAGTGCCATACATGGCTGGATCAAGGCCTACGGCTTTCACCCAGCCTTTGACGATACGAGCGTATTGACGAGTGGATAGATGGTCTGAGGTATGTAGCCGGCTAGGAAAAAGGCAGTCCTCGCTGCGAAGTTGTGCCTGATGTATCCAGGCCACGAGAGCTGACCGTGTTTGCTCAGTGATCTCAAACTGCACTGGTCGCTGCGTTTTCTGCTGCATCACCATGGCTCGTGATGATACGTGCTCGCCATGGGCGACATCACGCACGCGGAGCTTGGTTAAGTCGCAGGCTCGAAGCTTACTGTCGATGGCCAGATCGAAGAGAGCCAGATCCCGGGTTCTTTTCGCAATTTGAAGCCTTACTCGGATGGCCCAGATATCTCTCAGTCGGAGTGGGGCTTTCTGCCCGACTAGTTTTCCTTTGTTCCAGGGCTGACGGCCGCAGGTAGCGATGATGTTCATGACAAGTCCTCCACGTGTGGAAAGACAAGGATGGCTAATCAGAGCGACGGTCGCTAACCGGCCAATAGCAGACAGATCGTTCTACAGCCTCGGCGCTTTGTATCAGCCAGCAGAGCACTAGCGCAGAGAGGAAAAATACTGAGTAGGCGGTTTACCCAGTGCTTTCTTGAACATAGTGATGAATGCATTAACAGAGTCATATCCCAGGATGCCCGCCACACGTTGCACGGATACCCCCTCCGCCAAATGACTCAGTGCGATCATCAAATGCAATTGTTGACGCCAGCGTCCGAAGCTCAGCCCGGTCGTGCTTTCTACAAGCCTGGCCAGCGTTCGTTCACTGGTTGCAAGCCGAGTGGCCCACTCGCGCAACGTGGTTCGGTCGCCTGGATCTGAGAAGAGCGTATCCGCGATTTGTTTGATCTTGGGGTGGTCTGATATCGGCAAATGCAGCTCTTTCAGCGGGGCATCGGAAAGCTGCTCAAGCAGCACTGCAACCAGCCGAGCTGTCTTGCCCTCGGAATGGTAAGCAGGTTCCTGTTCAGCGAGATGCAGGACCATCTCCCGAACAAGGGGCGTAATGGCAACCGTGCAGCATTCTTCAGGCATGGCTGCCGCACCGGGCTCAACGAACAGAAAGCAGGTCCGGGCGTTTTCGGTCACTCGGCAACTGTGCGGCGTGCCGCCCGGGATCCATACGGCGTGCTGGGGAGGGACAAGCCAGAGTGCATTTTGCACCTCACAGCTCACTGCGCCATGCAAAGACAGGATGAGCTGGCCTTTGCGATGATCATGCGGACAAGCACCGGAATCATTCAGGTCAGGCGCAACCTTGAGGGCAATCGCTGCCTGGGCGAAAAGGTCTGAATCGAAATCTTCCGGCGAGGAAACGACATTTTTTGAGCTTGGCATAATTTAGATATCAGGTGTCTTGATATCTATATTAGCCGGTTCTGAAGTTCTCTACAGTTGTCTTCTTTTAAGAGGACAGATAAAGAATATGTCAGATACAAAAAACAAGTGGCATGCCATCGCGCTCGTCGCAGGCATTCTGCTTATCGCCGTGAACCTGCGCGTTCCCTTTACCAGCATCGCGCCCGTTTTGCCGCTGATCCAGAATGATTTTGGCTTGAGCGCCTCAGCTCTAGGCCTGCTTACTTCACTGCCATTACTTGCCTTTGCAGCCTTCTCCCCGCTCAGCGCATCGGTCGCCCGCAGGTTCGGCATCGAGCGCACGCTTTTCGGTGCACTGTTGGTCATTTCAGCGGGCATCCTGCTCCGCTCCGCAGGCAGCGCATGGGTGTTGTACGCCGGTACGATATTGATAGGCACTGGGATCGCCCTGGGCAACGTGCTGCTGCCCGGCCTGATCAAACGCGACTTCTCGACAAAAATGGCGTCCATGACCGGCGCTTATTCCATCACCATGGGTGCAGCGGGCGCTGTCGGTTCAGCCGTAATAGTTCCGCTGACCCAATCATGGGGATGGCCGATTGCCCTGAGTTTGTTGGTCGCAGCCCCGTTGTTGGCGCTGGTGGTGTGGCTGCCGCAGTTGAAAAAACACGAACACGTAAATCTGTCAGGTCCGAAACAAGCGCCAACCGTGGCCGTCTGGCGTTCGCCGCTGGCATGGCAGGTCACACTGTTCATGGGGCTGAACGCGATGCCTTTTTATGTCGCCGTCGGCTGGCTGCCGACCATTCTGATGGACCATGGCATATCCCCGGAGCAAGCAGGCACGGTACACGGCACGCTTCAACTGACGACGGCCATTCCCGGCTTGATTCTGGCGGCCACGCTTCGTCGTCTCAAAGACCAGAAACTGGCAGCCGCTACCGTCAGCCTGTTAACCGCCTCATCCCTGATCGGGCTCATTTACGCGCCAGACTACGCCATGTTGTGGGCCGCGGTCCTGGGCTTCGGCTCTGGTGCCAGCATGATGCTCGGCCTGACCTTCATCGGCTTGCGCACAAAAAATGCCGGTGACACGGCGGCACTTTCAGGAATGGCGCAGTGCGTCGGCTACCTGATGGCAGCCGCAGGCCCCTTGCTGCTGGGCCAACTGCACGACTGGACCGGTGGCTGGACAGGACCGCTGCTGATCACAGCCGCAATCTCCGTAGCCGGAGCATTCACCGGCATGCTGGCCGGGCGCAACGTTCAACTTGAATCTGCTGAATCATCGTCGCGAACAAGCCCAGCAATCCAGTCAGCGAATGCGCTCACAGCTGGCGATAAAAAGCGCTGATGCGGGTATAGCAGGTGAACAGGAACCGATGCGGGCTGCCAGTCAGCAAGCACTTCGACCAGTCGCCCTTCTCGCAGATGCTCGCTGACCACGTTCTCAGCGAGCTGCACCAGCCCGAAGCCTTCAAGGCACATTTTGATGTAAAGCCCAGTCTCGTTGACGGCCGCTGTGCCGTTCACCGGGACTGAGATTTTTTCGGTACCACGGGCAAAGCGCATTTCACCTGCTTGCCTTGCGCGGCCCGAGAAGTAATGGATGGCCCGGTGGTGAGACAAATCTTGCGGATTTTGCGGAGTGCCGTTCTCTTCGAGATAGGCGGCAGACGCACAGGTTACCCAGCGAAACCGACCGAGTGGGCGCGCAACGAGCGTTGAGTCATCGAGCTCGCCTGTACGAATAACGCAATCGACACCCTCTTGAACCAGATCAACCTGCCGATCGTTGACGCCTATCATCAGGTAGATATCCGGGTAGCGCCTGTAGAAGTCTTGCAGGTTTGGCATGACGATGAAGTGTGCAATGCCACCCGGCATATCGACACGCAAACGCCCCTGTGGCCGTTTTACGGAATCCGTCAGGCTGGTCTCTGTGTGTTCGATCAGCTCCAATATTTCCCGGCATTGCGCCAGATATTGTGCGCCCTCAGAGGTCAGGCTGACCCGACGCGTTGTTCTGTTCAGCAGGCGTACCTGCAAGTACTTCTCAAGATTTTTAACGCTGCTGGTAACTGTGGAGGCCGGCAGAGAGAGCGTCTGCGCCGCCTGGATAAAGCTTCCTGCTTCAGCCACACGTACGAAAACCTGCATCGCTTGAATACGGTCCATGACTGTTAGCAGCCTCAAAGCAGTGATCGGGTAAAGTCGTTATTATTCGTAGATATTGAATAATAAAAACAGTTTAACCATCTTTTTCCCGCAGTATCGCATTGCGTACATTGCTTCCAACGAAATTTGAAGAGGTGTACAGAAAATGGCTGAATATAACCGCAGCATTGTGCAGGCCCCGACCGCTCAGGCCGCCCGCACCCTTATCCGCGGCGCCACTGTGCTGAGCATGGACGGTGATATCGGCAATCTGGCGCGCGGCGATATCCTTATCGAAGGCAGCACCATCACGGCCATAGGTGAAAACATCGAGGCCGGCGACGCTATGGTTATCGAGGCATCCGGCATGATTGCCATGCCCGGCATGGTCGATACGCATCGTCACTCCTGGGAGGGCCAACTGCGTCGAATCAATCCGAATGCCGAAACCCTGGAAGACTACTGCAACGCAACGCACTTCTCGTTCGCCAAATACTATCGCCCGGCTGACATGTATATTGGCAATCTACTGACTGCATTGGGGTGCATCGATGCGGGCATCACGACCGTGGTCGATAACTCGCACAACAGCCGCACCGGCGCGCACTCCGACGCCGCGGTCGAGGCGCTGCTCGATGCTGGTATCCGGTCTGTACACGCCTCCGGTGCGCCAGTTTCTGGTGAGTGGGACAAAGCCCACTGGCCCGGCAACCTGGAGCGTCTCCAGGGGAAATACGTCAAGAACGGTGACAACCCGCTGCTCTCGCTGGCGGTAATGGCGCAGCTGGAGCCTGAGCTATGGGCTGAGGCCCGGCGCTTGGGGCTGCCTATCATTACCGAATTCTTCGGCGGGGACATGGCAGCTGAGTTGGAGGGTTTGCATCGCGAGGGTCTGCTGCGCCCCGATAACATCTTCAACCACTGCACAGCGCTGCCGGACGCCGGCTGGAAAATCATTCGCGAGGCTGGCGTGCGGGTCAACGTATGCCCGCGTTCAGATGCCCACTACGGCATTGAAGATGGAATGTTCGCCATGCAGTCGGCCCAGCGTCACGGCATCAGCCCGGGGCTGAGTGTCGATAACGAAACCTCCTATAGCGGTGACATGTTCATGGAGATGCGGGTGGCGTTCTACCTGCAACGCGTCATGGGCATGCACCAGCAGCGCTGCTGCGGCGCAGAGCATCATCCGGTGACCCTGCCGGCTCATGGCCTGCTCAAAGCCGCCACTCTTGACGGCGCCACCTGTGCAGGATTGCAGGACAAAGTCGGCACCCTGACCCCCGGCAAACAGGCCGACCTGATCCTTATCAATGCGCAGGACATCAACCTTTACCCGTCGGGTAACGCATTCGGCACCGTGGTACACGCGGCCGAACGCAGCAATGTCGACACGGTCATGATTGGCGGGCGCATCGTCAAGCGCGGCGGCAAGGTGCTGGGCGTGGACAGCGAAAGGCTGCGTGCAGCAATCGACGAATCCCGTGAGCATCTGTTTGCTGCCGCAGGCTACCAGCCGGATATTTTTGCCGAGACATTCATGCCGCTTGAGTCAGCCAAGTAAGGAGGCGCGAAATGAACGCAGCTTACTACCTGCTGGCCATCGCCGCGGGGCTTGGCATTACCCTGCAGACCACGCTGAATGGTCAACTCGCTAAAGGTGTGGGTGGAGATTCCGTAGCGGCGGCGCTGTTCTCATTTACTGCCGGAGCGGTGTGCCTGGGCGTCTTTTCATTGATGCGTGGCGGGATAGTGGCCTCACTGGCGGCTATACCTGCCCAGCCCTGGTGGAGCCTGCTGGGCGGTCTGCTGGGTGCCGGTGCCTTGCTTAGTTATGTGGTGCTTGCGCCAAAAATCGGCCTGTCAGCCCTGCTGGGCCTCGCTATCGCAGGTCAGATTATCTCCTCACTGGTTATCGATCATTTCGGATTGATGGGGGCACCGGAAAGGCCGGTGTCTCTCATCAAGTTGGCCGGGTCGATGGTGATGCTCGCAGGACTGGCCATCGCCCTGTTCGGTGACAGGTGGTCAGCGCTTTTCTCCAACTGACTGCCTTGTTTGCCCCATCCTGTTTCGTAGGACGCAACCATGTTTAAAACCCTAAGCGGCACCACCAGTCTTCTTGGCGAGTGCCCTGTCTGGTGTGAAAGAACGGAACGCCTGTTCTGGACCGATATCCCTGGTTGCGAACTGCTTGCTCTGGACCCCGTGAGCGGTGAAGTACAGCACTGGCGAGTGCCCGAGCCGCTGGGGTCGTTCGCCCTTACGACCAATACAGACGTATTGCTAATGGGATTGGCCTCCTGCCTAGGTTATTACAACCTGAGTACTCTTCGCTTCACCAAAATTACCATCACGCCTGGAGTACCCGGAACCCGGGTCAATGATGGCCGCTGCGACCGTATGGGCAACTTTGTGTTTAGCACTATGGATGCCGGTGAGGCGGTGCAAACTATAGGGCGATTTCACCGGTTCAATGCCGCGACGCTCAAGACTGAAACGCTGGACCTTCCCGAAGTGGCGATCCCGAACAGCATCTGTTTTAGCCCGGACGGTTCCACCATGTATTACGCGGACTCCCTGCAAGGATGCATTTTCTGCTGCGATTACCCGTCGCTAGAAAACCAGCGTGTATTCACTACAGTCAACGGTCAGGGTGCTCCAGACGGTTCTTGTATTGATGCGCAGGGCTTTCTCTGGAATGCGGAATGGGGCGGTAGCAGAGTCGTGCGTTACGCGACTGACGGCAAAGTTGACAGCGTGATCGACTCCCCGTGTATTCAGACCACTTGTCCGGTGTTAGCGGGACTTGGTTATGAAACGCTTTACTGCACCAGCGCACGGATAGGGCTGGATAAGCCGGCAGATTTCGATGGCACGCTGATAAAAGCCGAAGCCGTTTTAGCTGCCGGATCCCCTGAAGAGCGATTTACAGGACGACTGCACTGAATAGTAGGTTCTAGCCTGTCGCGCCGTTCTGAATGCCAACTTGGTAGACGCGTATGAATGACCGCTTCTGGCCGATTTATGCCTGTTGCGAAGGGCCGCTTTTGGCCGATTTCTGCCTGTCGCGACCGGTTGAAACCGATATCGTCGCGACGATTCAGCCACAAAATTTTCAGCTTTTACGCAATGCGCCTCCTCTTTTGCTGTCTGTAACCCTGACTCCGCAAAAGGAAAGGCTTCATGTCGATACGCCCTCTGCTCTGCCTGCTTGCATTGCCGTTGTTCGCAGGCTGCCAGTTTTTGCC
>Ga0256410_1001129_pt1 | contig 21194 bp, 14 predicted proteins | sample PhyWR1_FD_185983 | JGI IMG/M metagenome (GOLD analysis project Ga0256410, IMG submission 185983) | Leaf surface microbial communities from wheat plants in UC Gill Tract Community Farm, Albany, California, United States - DLSL W.R1 | ecosystem: Host-associated > Plants > Phyllosphere >... | reverse complement strand
GCACGCCGGTAGCGATCACAAAGTCATCGGCCACATCTTGTTGCAGCATCATCCACTGCATGCGCACGTAGTCTTTGGCATGGCCCCAGTCACGCAGTGCATCCATATTGCCGAGGAACAGGCATTGCTCAAGGCCCTGGCTGATATTGGCCATTGCACGGGTGATCTTGCGGGTTACAAAGGTCTCGCCACGGCGCGGCGACTCGTGGTTGAACAGGATGCCGTTGCAAGCGTACATACCGTAGGCTTCGCGGTAGTTAACGGTAATCCAGTAGGCATACATTTTGGCTACGGCATAAGGCGAACGCGGGTAAAAAGGCGTTGTTTCCTTTTGCGGCGTTTCCTGCACCAGGCCGTAGAGTTCGGAAGTCGAGGCCTGATAGAAACGAGTTTTCTTTTCCAGACCCAGCAGACGGATGGCTTCCAGAATACGCAGCGTACCCATGGCATCCACATCTGCCGTGTATTCCGGGGACTCGAAGCTAACGGCTACATGGGATTGTGCACCCAGGTTGTAAACCTCGTCCGGTTGTACTTCCTGGATGATACGGGTCAGGTTGGAAGAGTCAGTCAGGTCGCCGTAATGAAGAACAAAGTTGCGATTATTGACATGGGGGTCTTGATAGATATGGTCTACGCGCTGTGTGTTAAATGAGGAAGCGCGGCGCTTGATACCGTGAACTTCATAACCCTTTTCCAGTAGAAGTTCAGCCAGGTAAGAGCCGTCCTGGCCCGTGATACCAGTGATAAGAGCCTTTTTCATGCGATATTCCTTTTGGTGAAAATAAAAGTTAGATCAGAGTGCGAGGTTTTATTGGTTTTGCAGGGGTACCAAGATAAACGAAGTTTTCAGCGAGGTCGTTGAATACTGAGCTTCGAGCGCCTACAACAGCGTTTTTATGAATGGTTACGCCTGGTGCGACAAATACATCTGTTGCAATCCATACCGAATCTTCAATAGTTATGGGCTTCGTATAGATAGGGAAGTCAACTTTCGAAAAGTCATGGCTTCCAGTGCAAATATATGATCTCTGTGATATTACTGAATTTTTACCGATGCTAATTTCACCTAAAGTATACAAATCAACATTGTCGCCAATCCAAGAGTAGTCCCCAATAGATAACTTCCATGGATAGGTGATTTTAACTGAAGGGCGGATGATAACTTTCTTGCCAATCTTAGCGCCGAAGAGCCTGAGTAGAAAATTTCTCCAGCGATACATGAACTGTGGAGAAGTTGCAAAAATACAGGATTGAGTTAGCCACCAAAGCTGGCAAACTATGGCATTTCTGCCGCGAAATTCACTCGGGAGACGAAATTTATCAAGCCTCTGCATTTTTTAACGCCTTAAGAATATGCTGCATGTTTTCTTGTGCTGCGGTGATGAGCTCTTGTAGCTTACTCAGCCGATCTGTGCGGGTTTCAGTACATGATATAGACTTATGTTCAGCTGAGATAAACTTTGCAGTTTGGCATACCCATTTCTTTTGGTTTTCTAATGTGGAACTAAATCCCCCAAGGCTCTCTATAACGTCTTTCATGCATCCGACAGTACCACCAATTAGGAAGGTACCATGTTGTGCAGCCTCATATAAAACTAATGGTTCAGCTTCGTTTTTTGAGGGTAAAATAAATATATCAAGATTATGGAAAAAATGTACTTTAGCTTCACCGTAAAGTGGGCCTAGATAATTTATGCATGGAAGATCTTTGCACAGATCTGTAACTATCTTCTCTGCATATTTGTCAGCGAAAGGACCAGCTATTTTGGCAGTGAATGAGATGTTAAGTTGGTCGAGTTCTCGACAAAGAAGTGCGAATGTGTCGATCCCTTTGTCTATACATAAGTTTGAGAGGTGGCCAATGGCAAGCGTACTATCAGATAAAGGCGTAGATTGGGGAGGGCAGGATTCAAAAAAATAACAATTTGAGAGAGTTACTATTTTTTGAGAAGGTACGGAGAATCGCAACGTTAATGCGTTGGCCATAGATTGTCCTAAAACAATATGGGTCGTATCTGCTCCTGAAGTCTTTAGAAGTATTTTAAATAATAAACTTTCATTAGATATATAGCTGGTGGCGTGGTGATGTATGAATATTCTAGCTTTGAAAATTCTGGCTATTGCAATATATGCAATATCGTAAATTTGTCCTTTGCCACCATTTATTGGTCTGTAGATGCAGTTGTGCTGATTTGTGAACAGTAGATAAAAAACTTTCACCATAGAAGTTATTGATTGAATTCCCTTCAAGATAGGCCACAACTTAGATCGAAAGTATTTAGCTTTTTTTGAGGGTGCTGTGTTCAATAGTTTAACTGTGCATCCGTGATTGCAGAACACTTCATAGATGTCGAGATTTACGTTTGACATTCCATGTATAGGTGGTGGGAGGTCAGCTAAAAATATCATATTGAATAGCACGCTCGGAGAATGGTGAAAGTTAATGCTTGAGAGAGGTTATGGCAGCATAGAAATTTTTAGCCATAGACTCAGTGTTATAGTTGCTTTTGCTTACTTTTATTGCATTCAAAGATAACTGGTTTAGCAAGATATCTGAACTCACCATAGTATCAATTTTTTCTGCCAAGGACCGAGCGCTATGCTGTTTGAAGGAAATGCCGTTAATTAGCTCTCTAAAAGAGGACGCTTCTGGCATGTGGTTCTTTTTGTTATCATGGATTAATGCAGGTAGTCCGTAGTTAAAAGCGTGTATAAGGCTCAAACCGACTGCGCCAGGGTATATGAAAAACTTACAATTGTTGGCTATCTGAGCTATTGTTTTTTCATCCGTGATCATGCCGTGAAATTTTATTTTTTCGGAGAGGTCAAGGTTTTTAATGGTTGTCAAAATTTCGCTGTCAGGCTCTCCGCCAATCACATCGAGTGCTACATTTGTAGTTCTGGATAAAGCTTCTAGCAGAAGTGGGAAATCTGATTTTTCAGTTAGTCTGCCTAAAAATAGAATGCGGTTGTCTCTTTCTCTGGCATCATAGGGCGTTCTGAGTGTTAGGATTTCTTTATTGTTAATTCCATTATTTAAATAATGGATGCTTTTAAGCTTGGTGAGCCGAGATAGAAGGCGCGCTTCTTTTTCAGTATATAAAAGCACCAAGTCGAATATGTGCATGAATTTAATTTTTGTGGAGAGCGAAAGTTTAGTTGTTTTTGCAGATCGAGCCTGCCCCCACCATATAATTTTTACTCCCCGAAGTTTTGCTGTCAATGAGAATAGTATATTGAATATGTATCTTGGGTTGCCGCTAGTTACTAATATATCGCCTTTCTTAAGCTCTCGTATAAAGCTTATAGCCTTAGGTTGCCATGAAAAACCCAGTTTGTGTTTTGATTGTGACGTGATAGTGAAATTAAACTCCGCTCCATCAGTTATAGAATGAACTCCGTTTTCATCATTGCTGGGCGCAAGTATTAAAAGTGATGAGTCGGGCAAGAGTTTATTTAATTCATTAAATAAACTTATTCTGTACTTAGGCAGGGCGGGTTGAATTATAAGTACTTTTGGTATGTTTTTCATATGGTGATATTGCAGTCTTTATGGTTGGATTCGGCTGCGGTTATTTATCTGCTTTCTAAAATTCTTAGTTCCTGTGGCAAGAACTAGAGCAATAAGTATCCCCATAAGGAAGGCAGCTGGACGTGATCCTAGCGGGAACGCAGCAAAACCAGTAGATAGCATGCATAAGTAGCCTGTGGAAACAGTGACTAAAAGATGTTTTTCTAATCTTTGATTTATTTGGCGAGAATATTTAATTGTTTTGAATGCTCGCCATGCAACGTAAATGAGAAATATGACAAAAGCTGTACCAAATAGGATTCCACTTGAGTAAATAGTGTATACCCAAAGTGAGTGACCGCCATTCCAATAAGCTTCAGGAATAGCATCATTGCCCAGAACACCTGCTACTAGATTTGCATATGTTCCGGAGTATGTATAGGAGCTCCCTAAGCCATTTCCTAAGAGAAGATTTATTGGTGAGCTTAAAAGCTTAGTCATTTGGTCGCTGTACTCTGCCAACCGAGTGGCTGTTGTCAGGTCGAATCCAAATTGCTCTGTGCTGCCAAATATGCGGCTTGCCCACATTTCTATGAGGCTTCGATTATCGCTGGATGGAATGAAAGTTTCAAATATTTGGACTGCTACCAGTGATAATATCAATGCCAATAAAGAAAACACAGTGATTCGTATTAGTTTTCTGATCCATGCACCAGTGTTATTAGCATGGCCGTAAGTTGAAAATATGACAGCTATTATCAATGTTAAGATATAGGATCTTGTTTGGCTTATTAGTAGAGTGGCCAAAACAATAGCTGCAAAGAATTTGTCTAGAGTGCCTAGTTGTTGTGAAGATGTTGCAGATGCCAAATATGCAAATGAAAAAGGTATTAATACAGATATTATCCTATATCGCACACTTTCCAATGACGCGCCTGCGGAGCTAGAGCCGTAGTACAATGTCCAGATTGTTGATATTGCAGAAGTTACAATAAGTGCTGGAAATATGATTCTAATTGCATTTAGAGCTCCGTAACGACGACAGATTCCAGACGTAAGCCAGTAGGCTAAAAACATGAGTATGTAGGGTGATATCACAGTCAGGTAGTGAGCGGCTTCGACTCTCTGAATGGTCGCTGTAAATACAGTAGACAATAAAAAAATAATAAGAAAGATAAAACCTTGCTGCAACCTTCTGGAGGGGTAGAGTTTTGTGTGGTTGGATAATACTAATGCTGAGATGCCGAGTAAGCAGCAAACTGTCAAGAATGCCACAATTTGATAGATGCCTCCTGATTCCTGACCTTTAAAGTCGAAGGCTAATAATATGCAACTTATCCAAATGGGTAGCCTAATAAAATTTGGAGTGGTGTTTTGTTTTTGAGATGGCTTATAAATATTACTGAGCACAATCAATTATTCTCAGTAAAGCTAAGGGTGTGCAAGAAAACCCCCCAGTTGTGATTGTCGAAATGTTCATTTTTATACAGGTCACTTTTGGAATCGATTTCTGAAGATATCTGTTGTATCGCTGACTGAATTTGTACTTTGTCTTGTGTGTCAATGGATAGGCCTATTTTCTTCTCATTAATATACCAGCCTATTAATCCAAGTCGAGTGCCGATAATAGGTTTTCCAGAGATGGCGGCAAGAACTAAAACGCCACTCATAGTGTAATGTTCTTGGTAGCCTAGCCAAACAATATCAGAAGCCATAAATGACAGTTGTTGCTCTTCAGAATCAACAAATCTATCCAGAATGTGAATGCGTTTTTTTATCGTTAGATCGAGCGCGAAACTTTGAACGTATTTTTTAATTCCCTCGGATTGCTTGCCTACTAATAGTAGGTGCACATTTTCAAGTTTGCTCGAGACATTCAAGGTCTCAATTAAAGATTGTATGCCCTTTCGTTCATTCAAGGCGCCATATACAAGAATGATTTTAGCGTCTTCGCTTAATCCTAGTTTTGCACGTGCTGTTTTAGGAGTGTGATTTCCTAGTAGTTCTGCTGGATCAGGTATGTACTGGATTTTTTCCTTGGTTTTTTGTGTGGTATTGCTTACGTGCTTTTCAAGTAACTCATCAATAGTAAATAGTTTATTTAGTGAAGGGAGAGATAAGCATCTCTTGAATAAAAACTCTTTTACTTTTGATAGTTTTGGTTTGGGAGCAATAACGCCGGATGCTTGATAGTGAAAGGAAGGGCGCATGCATATCCCCCCCCATGCTGTATTGCCAAAGGGGGAACCTAGAAGCCCTATAGCGTATAAGCAATAGTCCAGATATGGTAGAAATATATAGTCAACAGCGAATGTTGAATTAATTTCTTTGTATGCCTTTTTGAAAATCCCCCGCATTTTCAGCTCTCGACCCATGTCCGAAAACTTGGAAGTTAAAGCGTCTTTGTATTTCTCATCTGGTATACAAGTTAGATTGATGTTTGGTTCATATTTTGATTTGAGATTTTTTATCAATGGGTGTTGGTGCGTGGCTGCCAATGTACACAATGTTATGTTGTGCCCTGAATCTAAGTAGCCTTTTGCTATTTTTTCTAAATATATTAAGTGGTGGCCTGTCGAACCTGGTTCTATTATTAATATATGCATTTTTTGGCAAATTCTATATAGGCAGTGGCGGTGTCTGTAATATCATATCCAGCAAGGTTTCTGTTGTAGCGTAGAGCAGAACAGGTCAGGTGGTTAATTGCCGCACGATATGCATCAGTGTTTTCAGTGTTGACAAGTTCGACACCTTCGAACTCACGTGCAAATTGGAATCCATTGATGTCAGAAGCTACAACTGGCAAACCGGCAGCTAATGCTTCTACTAAGGCTATTCCTTGTGCCTCTCGTTCGGATGGCATAAGGAAAATATCTGCAGCGTGAAGAAGGTTGGGTATATCGTCCCTGGCCCCTAGAAAATGCACTTTATTCTCAATTCCTTCACTTCGAGCAATTTCTTTAAGCTCATTCAGATATGTGATGTCTTCAATAAGTCCTGCAATAAGGAAATGAGAGTCAATTTCGCTTTTTAGTATTGGTGCAATTGCTTTTATACTTCGAGTTTGCCCTTTGATTCGGCATATTCGTCCAGCTTGGATGAAAACCTTTGCAGAATCTTTAAATCCGAAGTGGTTTCTTACTGCAGATCTATTTTGCTGTGCTTCAGATATTAAACCGATGTCTATTCCATTGGGAATACACTGTGTTTTTGGTGCGCGGAATTTATCAGAATACAGTGTGCCCGCAAGGGGGGAAATGTGAATTACTCCCTTCAAACGGTACTGCAATATATATTCCGCAGAAGTTAAAATATTGCTTTTGTAGTTGTTTTCTGCGTGCAGAACTGAAATAACATTTCTTATGAGGCCGAGTCTTGCATATGCAGCCGGAATTACAGAATGAGCGAAAACTACATCGGGCCTGAATTTTTTCTGTGCATATCTAAAGTGAGCTGACCTCGCGAGGCCTTTTAAATTGGTTTCAGGTATTAACCACTCTATATCATTTGACTGTTGCTTCACAATGACCTTTGTGAAGTCAGACTCTGCAGGAGCGAATGCTACAACACTTGACTGGTGGCCCATCTTGTTATGTGCAAGTGTTAGTGAAGAAACTAACACTTCTGCACCGGAATAACGCGGAGTATGAATTAGATGTTGTATTCTCATCAGGTTTTTATCTTTAAAATCCTATAAGTTAAGAATACGACTGTGCTTAGCATTGCAATGCAACTTCCTAGAGCCATGCCAACACTGTCGAACATGTTAATTAAAATGGGCGCGGAAATACTAAGTGTTATTAGTTGGATGATTACAGCTTGTGTTACAAATTGAGGCTTTCCTACAGCCCTAGAGAATGACACTAAGATTGTAATACAGGCACCTAAAAACATCCCGATCGAAAGAACGCGAAGAATAGGTGCGGCTGCAAGCCATTCGTCCCCTAGAGCAATACTCAGTATATGTGTTGACAACACCGATACCAGCGAGGCGATTATGGCTACAGAAATCCCTACTATAATGATTGTTTTGGAGAAATATTTTTTTGATTCTTGGAATGAGTGCCTGAATTTTTTTGAAAATGTAGGGAACAGAAACTGGCCCAGCGCGGTAATTGCATCGGATATCAAAAGCTGAGCGATTCTTGATGCCACTTGGTAAAGCCCAAATTCGGTAGTGCCTAGTAATTTTGCTACCAGTACTTTATCCAATTGATTCAGAATCATAGTAATAATGCTGGATCCCCATACCCATCGCCCAAAATTTGTTAGCTCTTTTATGCTTTTCCACTGAGTGGTAGGGATGATTTTGATTTTTACCAGTGTCCAACTCATTGTCAATTTTAAGATTTCAGATGCTATAGAGCCTATTAATATTGATGCAGCGCCGAAATTAAGCTTTATAAAAATAATGCTGATTATAAAATCCAGCAGTGCGGCGGATGACTCATAAAAAGAAACGACTTTAAAGTTCCTATCCCGTTGCTTCAAAAAGTAACCTGGGTTGATAGCGTTTCTAAGTACGGGGATTGCTGCAGCAATAATGATAAGTTGTGCAGATTCATCTAGTTTGAAGAAAATTGATATTGGAGTTGACAGTATTATTAGTGAAATCCCTAGTATAAGACCTCTTAATACTTGCAGGGTCCATGCGGCACCAGCCTCATTTGGGGAGATTCGCTTCTGATTCTGGATAATGGCTTGAGACATTCCAGTATCTGTCATCGCCTCAACAGTAGCCAGTGATAACAGTGCAATGCCGACTAATCCAATTTGCTCTGGTCCTAGCAAGCGGGCAGCAATCAGGAATTTCAATGCCATTAGGCCGCGGACAATAACTTGCTGACTGACAACCCAGAGAGGATGGTCCGGCTTATAGTTCATTTTTTTTATAAGCTGGATGGCTGAAGACATTAACTTCTTCCAATCGAATGGTAGCTGATGCTCTTAATATTCATTCGCTTTGGTTCAAACAAATTTCGCCCATCAAAAATTATTGGGTGTTTAAGTAGTTGTTTGATTATATCGAAATCAGGTGCTTTGAACGCCTGCCATTCGGTAACGATAACAAGTGCGTCTGCACCTCTTAAGGTTGCTTCTTTAGTTCCACACAAACTTAGATTTTCTTCATTGCCGTATATGCGCTGAGTTTCTTCCATGGCTTCGGGGTCAAAAGCCTGTACCTTGGCACCGGCTTTCCATAAGGCTTCCATCAATACTCTGCTAGGTGCTTCACGCATGTCATCTGTGTTAGGTTTGAAACTCAGGCCCCATAGTGCAAATGTCTTGTCACTTAAATTTCCCTCGTAATGCTTAGAGATTTTTTTAAATAGCACGGACTTTTGCTCATCATTGCGGCTTTCCACGGCCTTGAGTATTTTGGCATCAAAATCTATGCTGTCGGCAGTGCGGATAAGTGCCTGTACATCCTTCGGGAAGCAGGAACCTCCGTAGCCAACTCCAGCATATAAAAACTGGTAGCCGATGCGTGGATCGGAGCCAATACCCTGGCGAACCATTTCAATATCTGCACCGAGCATTTCTGCTAGGTTGGCCATTTCGTTCATAAAGCTGATTTTTGTCGCCAGCATGCAGTTCGCGGCGTATTTGGTCAGCTCGGCGCTGCGTACGTCCATCACAATGATTTTTTCGTGATTGCGGTTGAAGGGGGCGTACAATTCGCGCATCACATCTTCTGCGATTTTGCTATTGGTGCCGATAACAATACGGTCCGGGCGCATGCAGTCAGCAACGGCGGAGCCTTCCTTGAGAAACTCAGGGTTGGATACCACATCAAAGCTCAGGTCTTCACGCTGACGTGCCGCCAAGACTTGCGTAATTTTAGCGGTAACCTTGTCGGCTGTACCCACAGGGACTGTGGATTTATCGATAATGATCTGATGGCCTTCCATATGCTTGGCAATGGTTTCGGCAACGGCCAGCACATATTTAAGGTCAGCGGAACCATCTTCGTCAGGAGGTGTACCTACGGCGATAAATTGCACTTCGCCATGCTTTACGCCGGCAGCTGCGTCGGTGGTGAAATTCAGGCGGCCAGCGGCATGGTTTTCTTTTACCAGTGCTTCTAGGCCAGGCTCGTAGATGGGGATATGGCCCTGCTTCAGGCGTTCGACCTTGTTGGCATCGATATCAATACAAACTACGTCGTGACCTACCTCTGCGAGGACGGCGCCTTGCACCAGGCCAACGTAACCGATGCCAAAAACTGTGACTTTCATGTCGATTCCCTTTGAGCGTATAGCGGGTAAAAAGAGATTAGAGGTTTGATTTTGTGCTCACTATTAAAGTAAGCATAGGTATCTACACATCATGACTAGGAGGTGTTAATTGGCGGCTTATTGAGTTGTAAATAAGCTGGGAAAAATATAGCAACCCTCCATCAAATCCTTAAATGCTAAAAGAAGAGGTAGCGCTTGAGGTGTGTATACCTATGCTCAGTACACAGTGGATACTGGTTTGGTATATTTTTATTTTTATGTGATATGGATCAGGCACGCTACCGCCACAGGATTATTCGCCAGTCCCTGAAGGCGTTGTGTTACGCAGTAATGTGTTATAGCTTTGAGCTTGATGCATTAAAAGAGCGCCCTAAAATAACCGGGCGCTCTGAGATAAAACAGAAGTCAGTAATTAAACGCTGTCAGACTTGTACTCGTAGTTGTAATAGCCGTAGGCACCATAGCCATATTTGGCTGACGCACGTTTTTCAACGCCGTTGAAGATGGCGCCTTTAAGATCAATACCATTTTGGGCAAAGCGACGCATGGTCAGCTCTACTTCACGAGCCGGATTCAGCTCAAAGCGGGTCACAATCAAGTTGGTACCGGACTGACGGCCGACAATGGCGGCATCAGTCACCGCGAGGAATGGCGGTGTATCGAGAATTACCTGATCGTAGTTGGCACTTACTTGCTCAAGGAACTCGGTAAAGTTCTTGTGCATCAGCAACTCGGACGGATTTGGTGGAATTTGACCTCGGCCAATGACATCAAGGTTTTCAACTTCTGTTTTATGAATGGCGGTATTCAAGTCACAGCGCTTGGCCAATAGGTCGGACAAACCATTTTCAACCGGGATGCCAAACATTTTATGGATATAGCCTTTACGCATATCCACGTCTACCAGCAGTACACGCTGGTCAGATTGTGCGATCACTGCGGCCAGGTTGGCAGATACAAAGGACTTACCAACCTTGGGGCTTGGGCCGGAAATCATCAGGCGGTTATTGTCCGCCTCCAACATAGCGAAGTGCAGGCTGGTACGCAGGCTGCGCAACCCTTCAATCGCCAGATCTGTTGGATGGCTACTTGCTAGTAGCGGGGTAACACGTGTGCCACGGCCACCTGGACTCTTTTCATCTTCAACTTTTTGCAGCGAACTGAAAGGGATAGATGCGTAGACCGGCAGGCCGAGTTTTTCGATATCGTCCGGGTTTTGCACGCCGCGGTTCAGTGCCTTGCGGAACAGCACGTAGCCGATGGCCAGGAAGGCGCCTAGCAAGGTGGCGATCAGTACGATTAGGGACTTTTTGGGCTTGACTGGAGAGCGCAGGTCTACATCGGCAGTATCGATCAGGCGTACATTGCCCACGGCACCAGCGCGCATCACATCCAGCTCTTGGGATTTGTTAAGCAGTTGGGTGTAGATTTCGGTACTGACTTTCAGGTCGCGGGTCAGGCTAAGCAATTCCTGTTGGGTGCTGGGAAGACTTTCAACTTGCTTGGCCAAGCGCTGTTGCTTGCTGGTCAATTCAGCCAGTTGGCCCATAAGTGCACGGTAGGCCGGATGCTGTGGAGTAAACTTGCGATCCATCTCCGCTTGTTGCAGTTTCAAGGTCGAGATACTGGTGTCCAGTGCCACGATCTGGTCGAGAATGGCCTTGGCTTCAAGACTGATATCGATCGATTTGCTGCGTATCTGGAATGCATTTAGAGCGTTTTCAGCTTTTTCAAGATCCTTGCGAACTTGTGGCAACTGATCTTTAAGGAAACCTAGACTTTTCGCGGCTTCAGCGGACGTACGCTCAATATTTTGCTGTACATACAGGCGGGCAATTTCATTCAGTGTCTGGATGGCTGTCGCAGGATCAGTATTTTCCAACGCCATACCGATCATGCCAGACTCTTTACCTCGCTCTGCGATATCCAGTGCTCTCTGATAACCCATGATGGTAGAAAGGCGGGGGTGGCGGGCGACGCCAAATGTTGTTCCAGGATTGGCTTCTAAGGTTTCGACCAAGAGCTTGATGCCATTTTCGTTAAAAAACGTGCCAGCCTGGCCTTTGATCAGTGTATTGGCATTGTCATCCTGCAGCGTAAAGCTGCCTGCTTCCCCGCTAACCAATGTGAGCTTCTTGCCCAGCAACTCCGGCGGCAATTCAAATTCAGCAATCTTCAGCTTTTCGCCACCCCATGCATAGCTGCTCATACCGAACAATGGGCTGGCCACAGAATTTTCTGCATTCGGCTTGAAGCGTCGTGCCATAAACTCGCCGATCAGCGGAAAGTAGTTGGGTTCAACTTCAATGTCCAGTTTTAGATTGTCAACAGCAGCACCAATATTCCTGCGCGATTTGATCAGCTCGATTTCTGTAGCAGAAGGCGATTCCTTACCCAGCATGCTGCCGATATCGGAGAAGCCCATTGGATCATTTTTCTTGGCTTCTACCTGAATCAACGCATTGGCCTGGTACACGGGTGTAGCCAGCAGGGCATAGGCAACGCCTGCCGCCATAAACACGCCCGTGACGCCGGCAATCAGCCATTTATGGTCGATCAGCGTACCCAACAACCCCATCAGGTCGATTTCGTCGTTATCGTCATCTTGTTCATGGGGCTTTGTCACGGGTGCTTGCTGCATAAGTCGGTTTCTTATCTTCACGGTAATTCGAGGGATGACTCAGCGTTTGATTCGCTGGGCCCATGCATTTACGGCGGCGTCAATCAGTGCGTACGCGTGCACAAAGGCTGGCTTGCCCTGGCGGTACGGGTCGTTGATTTCGCGGTTGTCTTGCCATTTGCCCAGCAGGAATACTTTGCCCCGTGCCTCTGGAGCGAGGCTTAGGACACCATTAATATGATGTTGTTCCATGACCAAAATAAGATCGGCTTCATTTATCTTGGCAGCAGTCAGCTGGGTGGAAATGTGTTCAGGCACGGCGTGGCCATGTTCTTCTAGAACGGCCGCCGCTGTGGCTTCGATGGGCTTGCTTTTTACGGCGCTCAGGCCTGCGGAGCTCACGACGATGTCGGAGGGCGCAAGGGCGACCCGCAAGAGGTGTTCGGCGGTAGGGCTGCGGCAAATATTGCCAATGCAGACAATCAAGATTCGTTTAAACAAGGCAGCTTCCTTTGTGCCAAACATGCTCAGCCGGCGAGAGCACTTAACGAATCGTCACGACCATTACTCCCTGTCCAGGGAGTGGCTGTGCCTATCAATAAAGGCTGCCGGCATCAGTATGATGTGGCTATGGCCTGGGCAGGAGCACAGTTGCTCCGGCTTTATTACAGATAAAGGGTCGGTACGAAGTTGAACGGGCAAAATATTAACTGCGAACCGATTGCAATATCAACCTTTAAATCCGCTGGCGATTTTATTTGAGCTATATAGGCGTATTTCAATATCTATTGACTGACAATAAATAACATTCTGGCCGTTTTCGACCAAAAATAACTCCGCCCAGTGGCAGGTGTCTTGAGCATGGCCCTGTGCTAGCGGGCGCGGCCCCGGCCCTTGCCTGGGCCGTGTACGGACGGGAGGTTTGCGCAGGCCGGTGTTTTTTTGGCCCGAAAGCGGGTGTTTTTTGCAGCGGGTTTGCTGTGTTTGGCGATAGTGGCACTGTGATATAGAGGTGTAAATAGTGTTTTTTGAACTTGTTGGGGGAGGCGGGTATATGGGGTTAAGTGTGCGGTGTTAGTTCTGTATATAAGGTTAGATGTATTTACTAGTTGTCAGGTGGGTGCTTTAAGTTAGTGCGGGTTTATGGGTATGTGCTCCAGTATTGCGCTAGCGCCTGTGACTGTTATTGGGGATGTGGTCGCTATTTGGTCGGCTTTTTGGGTGGCGGTCGTGCTTTGCTTGTTTTTTGGGGGCAGGCGCGTTATTGGGCTGCTGAATAACTGATCCTCCGGGTACATATCCGGCATTTGTGTCTAACTGAGACTATGGTTTCGACTTTACGTCGAGTCCCTTTTTGAAGGACCAAAAAGGAACCAAAAAGTCCTCGCCCCATCGTACGGCCTTCGCTCCGCTCAGGTTCCCTCGCTCCGGCTCTGATCCGTGGGCACGCCGCGACGGGCCATCCATGGCCCCGTCGCGGCTCTCCCGGCATCCATGCCGGTCGACCCACTCCTCAGAACCTCCTCTCGGCCTCCCGGGAGGGCTGGCAGATCAAAAGCACTGCGCCCCGAGGCGGCCGACCGGCCGGCCTGTTTGAATGCAGGATTTTCGACCGACATATTTCCCTGTGGGAGTCGGGCTTGCCCGCGATGCAGGCACCTCGTTCTATCTGTATGACCGAAGTGCTGCCATCGCGGGCAAGCCCGCTCCCACAAGGGATTGGTGTTGTTTAAAAGTTTTGCTGTTGCTGTTGCTGTTGCCACGCGATTAATCATGCGACGCGAATGCCCCTCACAGAAGGCCGAACGCAGGTGCTGTTATGGGGGTGGCGCGGCAGGACGCCGCGCCAGCCGCGATGGGCCATGGATGGCCTGTCGCGGCGTGCCCCCATAACAGTGCCGGAGTGAGGGAACCACCGAGCCTTGGCGAGGCGGCCGTATGGTAGGGCGAGGACTTTTTGGTTCCTTTTTGGTCCTTCAAAAAGGGACTCGCTGTAAAAGCGAAACCAATATTTCAGTTATATGCAAATGCAGGATATGTACGCGGTGGCGCAGTTGTTTTGCAACCTGTTCATACCGTTGCATCGCAGGTCATGGCAGGCATTTGGCCCTCTATTTCAGGCGTTTCGTACGACGTTTCGCTTTCATTGTCGTGAAGCATCCTAGAAAATCCAACTGGCTTGCGCCTGTCCAATTCGGGGAATAGTCTCGGCCCATCGCTGCCATTCAGCGGTCGGGTTTAGTCGCCCGGCTGGTAAACTTGACGTAAAGTGCCATCGTTATGGTGGCCGTGCGTAGGGCACCTTCGTGTGCGCCGGTTTCCAAGTTTTCCGGTCGACTAACCTGCGTACGGCTGCCTACCCATTCGTTTAGTCGCGATAACGGGCAGCTCCATAAATTTGGAGAACCCCATGAAAAAAATCGTCCCCGATCCACCCGCTTCCCCCCTCGATGCTGCTGACAGTAACAAACCGTTGCTGGACCGTGCCGCCACCGAACGTGCGCTCAATTACTACCTGCAAAACCATAAGCCCGTTCGCCCCACGGGCATGGCCCTGTTGGCCATCCCGCACAGTGTCAATTCAGAAGCGGCCCTGGCCCAGGCGTCAGACTTGTTGCGCTGCGCGGGCGCCTGCGCGAATGAGGCGGGGAATGGCTTGAGCGGGCCCGCGCGCGATTTGGTGTTGTCGACTATGCACTTGGTGGAGCTGGCCAAGGGTTATGTCGACAAGTCGCTGGATACGCTGGTAACGCACTGATGCAGCACGCGCCTGATTGGCGACAGGCGCGTTATTTGGATTTGTGGGGGTCTTAAGATAACTGACCCACCGGGTACATATCCGGCATTTGTGTCTAACTGGGGTATTGGTTTCGACCTTACGTGGAGTCCCTTGTGGAAGGACCTGTACGGTCCGGACACATGGTGACGGGTGTACGGGGACATGGTGAACACTTTTCGGCAGTGTTATGGGCATTCCGGTTTTCTGGGCAATCCCGTGGCTACAGCAAAAACAAAAACAAAATAGATCTTGGACACGAGCACATACCGTCACCAAAACAGGCCGGCCGGTCGGCCGCCTCGTGGCGCAATGCTTTTGATCTGCCAGCCCTCCCGGGAGGCCGAGAGGAGGTTCTGTGGAGTGGGTCGACCGGCATGGATGCCGGGAGAGGCGTGATGGGCCATGGATGGCCCGTGACGCCGTGCCCACGGAACAGGACCGGAGCGAGGGAACCTGAGCGCAGCGAAGGCCGTACGATGGGGCGAGGACCTTTTGGTTCCTTTTGGGTCCTTCCAAAAGGGACTCGACGTAAGGTCGAAACCATAGTCTCAGTTAGACACAAATGCCGGATATGTACTCAACGTATCAGTTAAACAAACAAGAACAAGCAGATCACACCCGTCAAGCAGCAATTGCCAAACCTGTACGAAAAATCCCGAAAAAACCTGAGCTTGTAGTTTCAAGCAGCTGCCGAGGAACGAAGGCTGCGTTCGGCGTGATGCGGCACTCTGACGAAGTCATCGCAAAATCAGGCAATGGGTTGTGTCTGTTAACCAGGTTCTCAGGGTTTATGACTGCTGCGTGGCAGTGGCGCACCCTCTTGATCGCAGTCTTCGTTCCTCGGCAGCGGCTACAAGGTCTGAAGGAAATTCAGACTGTGGGAGCCTGCTCGCGAACGACCTTCGCGAGCAGGCTCGCTCCCACAGTTGCAGTGTTCCTGTAGCAGTTGACGAGTAGAGCGAGGCTGCGTCCGCTTTGGTGCGCCACTGCGACGCAGCAGTCGTAAAACCAGACGCCTGCGGTGTGCCAGTTGGACCCGACTCCTTGGCTTTACGGCCGCTACGTCGCAGTGGCGCACCAAGCCGGACGCAGCCTCGCTCCGCGAGTCAGCTGCTACTAAGAGCCCTTGACCGGCCACAGAGTATCTACAGGGTTTTGTGCAGGGTTCTAGGTTGGCTGTTGCTGTAGCCACGGGATTGCCCAGAAAACCGGAATACCCATAACAGTGCCCTAAAGTGTCCACTATGTCCGCGCACACCCGTCAATCATGTGTCCGGTCCATACCCTCCCAGAGGGAGAGGGTGCTGTTCAGTCGGCCGCGTGCGGTGATCGCAGCCCCGTTCCTTCGCCAGGGCCTGCAGGTGGCGGGCGCCGCCGGGCGCTTATGCGCAAAAGCACAACACTTCATGCGTAAAAGCCGGATAATGGCCGCCATTATTTGTTAGCAACTCTGGTAATCCCGCATGGAAATCAAGGTCAACTTTCTCGACAACCTCCGACTTGAAGCCAAGTTCGATGACTTCACCGTGGTTGCCGATCAGCCCATCCGCTACAAGGGCGATGGTTCGGCTCCTGGTCCGTTCGATTACTTTCTGGCTTCGTCGGCGCTGTGCGCGGCTTACTTTGTGAAGTTGTACTGCTCGACGCGCAATATTCCCACCGAGAATATTCGCCTGTCGCAGAACAATATTGTCGACCCCGAAAACCGCTATAACCAGATTTTCAAGATTCAGGTCGAGTTGCCGGCGGATATTTCCGAGAAGGACCGTCAGGGCATTCTGCGTTCCATCGACCGCTGCACGGTAAAGAAGGTGGTGCAGGCCGGGCCCGAGTTTGTCATTGAAGAGGTGGAGAACCTCGACGCCGATGCCCAGGCCCTGCTGATGCCGGCGTCCACTTCCGGGGGCGGTACCTTTATCGCCGGCAAGGATCTGCCGCTGGAGCAGACCATCGCCAATATGTCCGCCATTCTGGCCGGCCTGGGGATGAAGATCGAAATCGCTTCGTGGCGCAATATCGTGCCCAATGTGTGGTCGCTGCATATTCGCGATGCGCAGTCGCCGATGTGTTTTACCAACGGCAAGGGCGCCACCAAGGAGGGCGCGCTGGCATCGGCCCTGGGCGAGTTTATCGAGCGGCTGAACTGTAACTTCTTCTATAACGATCAGTTCTGGGGCGAGGAGATCGCCAATGCCGAGTTTGTGCATTATCCGGACGAGCGCTGGTTCAAGCCCGGCCCCAATGATGAGCTGCCAGGGGAGATTCTCGATCCGTACTGCCTGAAGGTTTATAACCGCGAAGGTGAGTTGCGCGGCTCCCATCTGATCGATACCAATTCGGGTAATGAAGCGCGGGGTATCTGTTCGCTGCCTTTCGTGCGCCAGTCCGATGGCGAGGTGGTGTATTTCCCGTCCAACCTGATCGAAAACCTGTTTCTCAGTAATGGCATGAGTGCCGGTAACACCCTGGCCGAAGCCCAGGTGCAGTGTCTGTCGGAGATTTTCGAGCGGGCGGTAAAACGCGAAATCATCGAGGGTGAGTTCGCCCTGCCGGATGTGCCGCAAGCCGTGCTGGCCAAGTATCCGGGCATTCTGGCCGGGATCCAGGCGCTGGAAGAGCAGGGCTTTCCGGTGCTGGTCAAGGATGCGTCCCTGGGCGGTGAGTTCCCGGTGATGTGTGTGACGCTGATGAACCCGCGCACAGGGGGGGTGTTCGCTTCGTTCGGGGCCCACCCGAGCCTGGAAGTGGCCCTGGAACGCAGCCTCACCGAGTTGCTGCAAGGGCGCAGCTTCGAAGGGCTTAACGATCTGCCGCAGCCGACCTTTGAAGGTCAGGCGGTGACCGAGCCGAACAATTTCGTTGAGCACTTTATCGATTCCAGCGGTGTGGTGTCGTGGCGCTTCTTTAGTGCCAAATCCGATTACGAGTTTGTCGAGTGGGATTTCACCCATCAGGGCGAAGACGCCAATGCCGAGGAAGCCGCGACCCTGTTCGCCATTCTCGAGGGCATGGGCAAGCAGGTGTATATGGCGGTGTACGAGCATATTGGCGCCAAGGCCTGTCGGATCCTGGTGCCGGATTATTCGGAAATCTACCCGGCTGACGATCTGATCTGGGACAACACCAACAAGGCGCTGTTTTTCCGTGCCGATATCCTTAATCTGCACCGCCTTGACGAAGAAGAGCTGCAGGGGCTGGTCGAGCGTCTGGTGGAAAGCGAGCTGGATGATTACACCGATATCACCACGTTGATCGGTATCGAGTTTGACGACAATACCGCCTGGGGCCAGTTGACCATTCTGGAGTTGAAACTGCTGATCTGGCTCGCCCTGGAGCAGTATGAAGAGGCGAAAGAGGCGGTGGAGATGTTCCTGCAGTACAACGACAACACCGTGGAGCGCGGTTTGTTCTACCAGGCGGTGAATGCGGTGCTGGAGATGAAGCTGGACGAAGACCTGGAGCTGGAAGATTACGAGGCTAATTTGCGCCGTATGTTTGGCCATGAACGCATGGACGCCGCCATCGGTTCGGTGGACGGCACTGTGCGTTTCCATGGTTTGACCCCCACCAGTATCAAGCTGGAAGGGCTGGACAAGCATCTGCGCCTGATTGACAGCTACAAGAAGCTGCATGCGGCACGGGCCAGGGCTGCGGGCCTGGCCGGCTAGGCCGCGGGGCACACAAAAAAAGCACCTCAGGGTGCTTTTTTTGTTTTTGCCGTTCATGGTGAAGTGCGGTTATCGGTGCTTTACTGGATCTTTAAACGGTCACGAGCCGCTGGCCAGGGAGGCCGGCAGGTCAGGCACCCCACAGCCTCTTATCTGAGCGCGCTCCATGTCCAATACCGCTGCCACACTCTTGATCGTGGATGACGATGTTCATGTTCGCGAGTTGCTTGAAGCCTTGTTGCAAGAGCAGGGTTACCACACGCTGACGGCCAGCTCGGGGGAGCAGGCCTTGAGTCTGGTTGCGCAACAGCAGCCGGATCTGATTTTGCTCGATGCGATGATGCCGGGCACTGACGGTTACCAGGTCGCCCGCCAGCTCAAGGCCAATTCTTCGACGGCCAATATTCCGATCATCATGTTGTCGGGCCAGGGTGAGCAAAGTGCGCGCCTGCTGGGGCTGGAGGCGGGTGCCGAGGACTTTCTGTGCAAGCCTGTGGCCAGTGACGAATTGTGGTTGCGGGTGCGCAATCTGTTGCGGCTCAAGGCGTTTGGCGACTATCAGGCGGTGCATACCCTGATGCTGGAGCAGCAGCTGGAAAAACGCACCAGCGATCTGGAGCGCTTTCGCACGGCGATGGGCACCGATGAGCGGCTGCTGAAAATGGCCAATTACGACCCGCTGACCGGCTTGCCCAACCGTGACCTGTTTTACACCACCCTGCAGATGGGCCTGACCCAGGCGGTGCTGCGGGGCTGGCAGCTGGCGGTCGTGACGGTGGGCCTCAATGACTTCAAAAATATCAACCTGACCTGGGGCCATTTGATGGGGGACCAGGTGTTGGCCGAGTTCAGTCAGCGCCTGTCCAACTGCCTTAATGTCAGTGACACCCTGGGGCGGATGGACGGTGACGAGCTGGCCCTGATCCTGATGATCCGCAAGGGGCAGCCCGGCCCGCGGCAGATGGTTGACCGTATCCGCGAGGTGCTGCGCGAGCCGTTCAGGCTGCAGGGGCATGACACGCCGATGACCGCCAGTTACGGGATTGCCCTGTACCCGGACGACGGTGCCGAGGCGCATCGGCTGATCAAGCACGCCAATACCGCCATGGGCCTGGCCAAGCAGGCGGGCAAGGACACGTATCGGTTTTACACGGCACAAATGAATGTCGAGGTGCTGGCCCGGCAAGAGCTGGAAACCGCGCTGCGCGATGCGGTGCGCAAGCAGGCGTTCGAGGTGTATTACCAGCCCAAGATCAGCCTGGCTGACGGTCAGATCAGCGGGGTAGAGGCACTGCTGCGCTGGCATCGGCCGGGGCATGCCACGGTGTCCCCTGTGGTGTTTGTGCCGCTGCTGGAAAGCCTGGGGCTGATCTCGAAGGTGGGCCAGTGGGTGATTGACCGGGTTTGCAGCCAGATTGCCCAATGGCAAAGCGCGGGGCTGGGTGGGGTGGAAGTGGCGGTGAACGTGTCTGCGCTGCAGATTTGCGAGGGGGATCTGGTGGATGATATCGAGCGTTCGCTCAAGGCCCATCAGCTCGACCCGCACTTGCTCGAAGTGGAGCTGACCGAGGGCTCGCTGATGGAGAACACCCCTCATACCGTGGCCAGCCTGCTGACGCTGCGTGATATGGGGGTGAAAATTTCCATTGATGACTTTGGCACGGGGTATTCGAGCCTTGCCTACCTGAGCCGTTTCCCGATCGACAAGCTGAAGATTGATATTGCGTTTATCCGTGAGGTTACCTTGAGCCCGCAGGATGCGGCCATCGCCCGGACCATTATCGAGCTGGCCCATAGCCTTGATTTGCAGGTGATTGCCGAAGGAGTGGAGACACGGGAGCAACTGGAGTTCCTGACCGCCAACGGTTGCGATCAGGTGCAGGGCTATCTTTTTTGTCGCCCTTTGCCGGCGGTTGAACTGGAGGTCTTGTTGCGCGAGCCACGCAGTTTTATCTGACATATAGGTCTGTAGCCGCTGAGGAGCGGAGCGAGGCTGCGATCAGCGTGATGCGGCACTCCGACTAAGCCGTCGTAAACTCAGATAACCGGTTTTAACTGACACGCCGCAGTGCCTGATTTCACGACGGCGCCGCCGCCGATCGCAGCCTCGCTCCGCTCCTCAGCGGCTACAGGTTGCGGATGGTTGCGGATGGTTGCGAATTTCAATTGCGGTTTTCAACGACCCTGCACTAACCCGCTACCCCACGCTATGCACGCGGATTCCTTTAACTGTTGCCTTGAGCCAACTTGTCGCCCTTTGCCGGCGGTTGAACTGGAGGTCTTGTTGCGCGAGCCACGCAGTTTTATCTGACATATAGGTCTGTAGCCGCTGAGGAGCGGAGCGAGGCTGCGATCAGCGTGATGCGGCACTCCG
>Ga0256410_1001125_pt1 | contig 21227 bp, 33 predicted proteins | sample PhyWR1_FD_185983 | JGI IMG/M metagenome (GOLD analysis project Ga0256410, IMG submission 185983) | Leaf surface microbial communities from wheat plants in UC Gill Tract Community Farm, Albany, California, United States - DLSL W.R1 | ecosystem: Host-associated > Plants > Phyllosphere >... | reverse complement strand
CCCATGAACTGAAAATCGATCCGGCAGCGCTGCTTTTGCCTGGCGAAAGCCCCTCGAATATTTCAATCGCCGCCCAGCCCACCAAATCATTCCGCTACCCGGTAGTCAGCTGGGTTGCCGCCGGCGCCTGGGCGGAGGCTGTTGAGCCCTACCCGGCCGGATTCTCTGACAGCTATGAGTTTTCGGAGTACGACTCCAAGGGCACAGCGTTTTGGCTGAAGGTGAAAGGTGACTCAATGACTGCGCCCGCCGGCCAGAGCATCACTGAAGGCACTCTGATCCTGGTGGACACTGAGGCCGAAGTCGCCCCAGGCAAGCTGGTGGTAGCCAAGCTGCCAGACAGCAACGAAGCGACGTTCAAGAAGCTGGTCAGCGATGGCGGTCGACTGTTCCTGAAGCCGCTGAACCCGAGCTACCCAATCGAGGCCGTCGACGAGCACTGCCGGATCGTGGGCGTGGTGGTCCAGGCGCTGCAGAAGTTTTACTAATCCGCAAGTGTGCCGGGGCGGACATGCCCGGGCGGTAAGCTAAATCGAGATCTTGCGAGCTGAGTAACGCTCGTATACACAAGGGAATGTGGTAATGAATGCCTATCGGATCGCGGCACTAATAGTCGCCCCGCTTTTTATGTCCGGCTGCTTTAGCTCGTCAAAAGAAAAAACTGAGTACGAAAAACAGATCGACGCAGTACCGATGCCTGTTACGGAAGCTGAGCGTCAAGAGCAATGCCGTACCTTCAAGCTAGCCGCAGATCGCCAGCAGGCTGAGGATTTCGTGCAATACGCACTGCGGTCCAAGATGGGCTCGGATTCGGAATATGCCGAGACTCAAGCTCTTAGAAATCGCCTCAGAGCCATGAAGTGTCCTGGGTATGGCCGGTTTTCCTGATGTTACTGCCCGGAGTGAGCCCATGACTGCATGGCGAGAGCAGACCTTCTGGAGCAAGGTTGGGGTTATTGCATGTATCGCGTTGCTTACGATGATCCCCGGCTATTCCGACGCGGCTGGTCTTAGCTGGGGCTCATCCGGTCGCAAACGAGTCTTCAGCCCTGGCTTCGTTGTGCTCTGCACCATAGTGGCGGTGGTCGAGTTGATAGTTCTCAACCATTTCTACAGCCGAGCATTACGATAGTAGTAATTAAACGCAGAAAAATTTAGCTGCCTAGGAAGGGCGATAAAAAAATGAAAAAAAACACCCTCGAAAAAAGACTTCGTTTCTGGAGAAAGCTCGCCTCACTAGAAAAAAAGATAACAAAGATTCGACTTAAGAAAAAAAACGGCACTCGCACTATCAAAACAAGCTTCATAGCCCCGCCGTTTTTCTCTTTAAATGGACCAGAAAGAAAAGTGCTAGTTGGCTTTATCAAAGAAATAAGAGAATCTGTGATTTCAGGATCAAGGACAGTTTTCATAGACTTTAGAAAAACCCAGAAATTCATTGCTGATGGAACGCTACTTTTTTATGCCGAGATGGATCGGTTGCTGGACCACTACCCTGCCTTGACACTTAGATGTATGCAGCCATTCAATCAAAAGGCATCGCAAGTTCTTCAACAAATAGGGTTTTACAAACGCATAGGCAAAAACGCCAAGGTTTCAACCTGCGAACATGACGACATCATAAGCTGGAGGATGGCGAGAGGACAGGGGGCAGTTGGCGAGCAGTACGATAAGATACTTGGTCATTACGACGGTATAATAACAGAAGCATTACAGTCCGAATTATATACAGGGCTGACAGAGGCGATGACAAACGCCCATCACCACGCCTATATTACTCATAGGGGAGACGGCATCAGATCCTCACCTTCCTATAAGCCTTGGTGGATGTTTTCGCAAGAAAAGGCAGGTATGTTGACAGTGGTGTTTTGTGATTTGGGCATTGGAATACCTGGTTCGCTTCCGCATAGCTCGGATGATGGGTGGAAGCGCTGGTGGGGCGTCATGCGAAGACTTGGGATGCACAACAGAGGTGATGCGAACGTAATCCGGGGAGCCATCAGGCACAGCCGGACCCGCACACAGCTACACAACCGCGGCAAAGGATTGATTCAAATCGTAGAAACCATCAGCGCGGTCGACGACGGCCAGGCCATATTGCAAAGCAACAGGGGTTGGTACAGAATTCACGACCGAAAGGAAACCATCGATGACTACGAGCTGTCTATAATGGGAACCATAATCTTTTGGCAAATGCCGCTAGAGGCGAGGCCATAGTCATGACAACATTGAAGGTAGCTGACCAGTTCTCCAAACACCCCGCCGGTAGATTTCTCACGGACGGCCCTTATAGCGGAGAGCTATTTAGGGAGGTTGTATTAGAGGAAATCATTACTTCTCGCTCTCCTACTGTGATCGATCTGGATGGCGCCAGAGGTTACGGTTCGTCTTTTCTTGAGGAAGCCTTTGGTGGGCTAGCGAGAAAATACCCTTTATCCCTTATAAAATCTTTAATTGCATTTAAATCTAGAGATCAAAATCTTATAAAGAGAATTGAGCTTTATATGGAAAATGCAAAGCATACTAAAATAAAAAAGAAATCATTGCTTTTCGGGGGGCGTTAGATGTCAGGAGCATCACAGGGTAACGGAGTGCCCTATTGGTTTTATCCCGTCACTTGGATTTTGGTAGTCCTTGGCTGGGTTATTGTTAATTGGCAAAACAACCGAAGAGAAGACAGGAAAGAGGTAAGAGCCGCACTCACAAAAATGTATTCAGATATCGCAGAACTGGAGAAGGCAGGAATATTATTCCATACATCGAAGTCTCAGGATTACAATCTTGCATCTGATATCTTAATAATGCAAGGAAAGCTGAGTGAGCGTCTTAGTCAGCTGCGTATTCGTGGGTCATCATATTCTAACGAGCTAGCTTTCTTTACAGACTCAATATCGCTTGAAAATTTTTTAGATGCAAACTTTGTTCGTCAATCTGTCAGCTCCCCACTAGTGAACAGTATCAGAGACACCTCGAAAGAGCTAGAATCCGTGCTCGAGGTTGAGTTCAGCAATTTATTTCGCGCCAACCTTTTTATAAAAATTAATTCTTGGTATCTGCAAACCAAAGAACGGAATGGATCTTTAAGAACTTTCTTTGAATTCATTGGCAAAAACCAACAAACTGTTTTTGGATTTTTGGCATATATGGCAATTCTTGGAATGCTTTATTATGTTTTGAAGATCATACCTAAAAGCGGATAGCCTCAATGAATATTCAAAGATCGATGCCAAAAAATTAACCTATGCCTCTTTCCTCCGGCAGCCTGGTATTGTGGCGCCCTCAGATCGCAATGGAAGCTTCGAAGAATGGACTCATGGAAAACCCTGGCGGCCGCCTTACTGTTGTCAGTCAGTACGCACGCAGTATTAGGTGATGGAGCCAACCCTATCGCTGCCGCGATATTTCTCACAATTTCCGCGCCAACCATTTTAATTGGGGCGACCACATCCCTCACGGCCGAGCCGCCGAAAGCTTTCAAGTCAGCCAAGAACGACGCCCTGGCGTTCATCGGTTCGGACGGAAAGATACACGGCGCGCAGTTTGAGCAAGCATCCCGATACTATCGTTCGACGCACAGCACGCCACCCATGTCCGATATGCAGCTCGCCAAGGCAATCGCGTCGTCCCACTGAGCACATCCTCTCACATCCCGTTCACAGTCGGGCACTTACAGTTACCCCAGCTCCTAGTGAACATCCCTTTAAGCCCGCACTCCCCATCGCGGGCTTTCTCATGCCTGCCGAAAGGACTCCGCCCTCCGAAATATGCATTTATGCATGAAACATGCTGCCGCCCTCTTGCCAGGATATGTCAGCGCCAATACTGTACATAAATACAGTACTCGAAGGAGCGAAGCATGAACCAGGCACCCTACCCCACTTCCAAACTGAGAGATTCCTACGAGCTTGTGGGCCGACGCCTGCAACGCTTGATCGCCTCTCCCCGGGTACAGCGGATTCAGTTGGTTGAGGTCTCCAGGCGTAACGACGAAAGCCCTGAAGCTTGGCGCCAGGTCATCCAGGACATCGGCGACACCGCCGGTATCAGGATCGAGCATCTGGATGACGGCGCCGTCAGGATTGGCTGGCGTGAGTATTGCGATTCCTAAATGAGCACGCCGGCAAGTGGGCTCATCGCCCCGTCCTTCTCAAACCCCCTATAAAAACCACACAGCGTGATCCAATCATGAAAATTACAAACACTTTTTGTGTTGACACGATAAACACGCTCTGTGATTATTGCCTCAAGCCTGCAATGAAAGACGCCGGCCAGCAGCAAGAGCTGCGCCGTTCTTTAGCGACACCCCTTGCCGGATCACCACCGGCCCAGATTCAAAGGCAGCGATGAACCGGCCTCAACGGTTCAGAGGGTTGGCAACTGACCCGGGCGTGCAGCGTAAAGCGCCAAGAACAGTTATCCAGCGGGAGAACAAGCCGAAAGGCCCGCGGCTGGAAGAACATTCGATTCAAGCCGGTGACCGACGCCAGTAGCGGGTCACGGCGGAAAGCATCACTGAAGCCCGTTCACTGAGCGGGCTTTGGGATGACAACCGGAGGGCAACACGATGTTCAACATGGCAACCATGGCGGCTGATGAATGCCGCGCCGACGCTGAAGAGCGCACCTACTACCGCTGGATCGACAAGGCATCCCAACTGCTCGGCCACCAGGTCGCCATGGGCTCGCACGAAGAAAGCGACCTGCATGACTTCTACGCCGACGGCTGCACCCCGGACGAGGCCGTGACTGAGCTGCTGGCTCAGCAAGCTTTGGAGGCGGCATGAACAAGGTCCTTCGCATCACCCTTGCCGGCGAGCGCGAGGTGTTCGCCGACAGCGAACTGGCTGCATGCATTCGCGAGGCGAATCGCATCAACACCGAGCGGGGCTATACCAACGGCGTGTGCGTGGTTGAGCTGGAAGACGGGCAGCGCATGACGGCTGCTGACTGCAAGGCTGCGGCATGACGGACCTTTTCACTGATGCCCATCCAGAGCGGTGGGCATTGGGAAAACAACCCGGAGCATGACCATGAACAAAGTCATCCACATCACCCTGCGCGGCGAACTTCGGGTATTTTCCGACAAGAGCCTGGCCGCCTGTATCAGCGAGACAAACAGGCTCAACGCTGAACGTGGCTACACCAGCAGCGTTTCCGTCGTTGAATGCGAAGACGGTCATCGAGTGACGGCGGCGGATTGCAAGTCCTGCTCAGATATTCCCGTCTAGGGAGTAGATAAAAGGGGCAATGATCGTAATTGGGCCGTCTTTCATTAAATCGGCTGGTGGTTTCGGCAGTGGTTGGGCGCGACGGATTAATTCTAGAGTGGCCGCGTCCAAGTCCACATTGCCTGAACTTTGTACCAGCTCATAAGAAACGACATTTCCGTCGCCATCTATCGTAAAGCGCAGTTGGGTTGTCCCTTCAACCCCGGCCAGTTGCGAGGCGATCGGGTACGTCTTGAATTTATTCAAATGCGCAACGAGCCCGGCGCTCAGTGTTTTTTCTTGTTCGGCAGTGGAAGAGCAACCAGAAATTACGCCGAGAAAAACAAATGAAAAAATAGTGGCTAGAAAAAATCTGAACATTCAAAAATCTCGCTATTTGGCGGTGCGATCTCGCACATCGCTGTTTTGAGCCTATCAGTACACTCACCTGCCCCGCAATAAAAGCGCAGCTTCAACGAAGTTGGATGACCTGTCCTCCCTTTCCCACCTCTATTACGTCAGCACTCCTCCCCCGCGCCCATCGGCAACCAGCGGGAGGCATGAGTGTTGACGAATACAGGTGAACAACAGCCACCTTGGAGGCGCCCATGAACGCAGCATTGAATATTTGCCAGGAACGTTACGACGCTCAGTTGCCTCCAGAGGTCAGCGAGAGCGACGAGGTGACGGACTGGCTAGAGCATTCGGCGGAGCGCCTTGTGTGCGGAGTCGATATCAAGTGGAAGCGCCGCTACGGCCAGCCGCACGTGGTGACGTTCGACCGGTTCTGCACGGCCCTGCAGGGCTACCTGAACCAGCGCCAGATCGACGGCCTGGACCAGCGTGATTCGTTTGCCCGCCTACTGCTGTCGGCAATGCTCGGCAGCCAGAGCGATGCCCGGGCTCACGCAGCCGACCTGCTGGGCCATCAACGCCCGATTGAAGCGGTCGAGAAGATCGCTGTTGCGCTGCTGAGACCGTATGCCGAAGACGCGGTAGCAGCAGAACGGGAAGAGCGCGAAGACGATGTGGATGCCGACCTATGAGTCCGCACATCCTGATCGATGAGGCACTTGAAGCACTTGAGCATCCCAGCAGCGAGCCCGGCGCCCAAGCCGTCGTCGTGCGGATGATCACCAACATGCTCACCGGCGACGCGATCACCGTCGAAGAATTCAACCACTACTGCCAGCGCCTGCTGAAAATCACCAGGCACCGCAAGGAGGCTGCATGACCACGGCACCGGTTAAATCGTTGATCGACGAGCAGCTGGACGACATCGAGCGCCACATTGCCATCCTGGGCTTCGGCCTTCCCTTCAACGAGCTCATCGGCCGCAAGCGTGAAGACCTGGTGCGGGATCTGCCACAGCGCCTGGCGCCAACCATGAAGGGTGGTCGCATCGCTGTGAGGGTTCGGCCTTGACTCCCCACCAGCGCACCAGGCGCATGCTGATCTGGCGCGGTTCCTTCTCTGCCCTCTCCGTCTGCACCTTTCTGATGTTGCTCAGCGCCCTCGCTGATCGAATCACTCAATAACCAACACATCACAGCGCCCCGCAAGGATGGCGCGGGAGTATTGCCATGCTCGCAGCTATTGCAGATCGCATCCGGTCCAAGTCCTACGAACTTCCCCTGTCCCGCGATTACGTCCGCCATTGGGGCCTGAAAGAAGCCATCCGGGAGTTGGTGCAGAACGCGCTGGATAGCGAGTCGCCTTTCGAATACGCCTTCGCCAACGGCCAGCTGTTCATCACCAGCCGCTTTGCAAGGCTGGAGGCCAGCACCCTGGTTCTAGGCAGCACGTCTAAGTCCGACCGCCCCGATGCCATCGGCAGCTTCGGCGAGGGCTACAAAATCGCCCTGTTGGTACTGACCCGGAACGGGTACGACGTGAAGGTCTGGAATGGCAATAAGCAGTGGGTGCCTGAGTTCCGGCATAGCGACCAGTTCGACGCGGAGGTGCTGTGCATCAACGAGACGCCGGCACATAGGCAGAATCAGGGCGTTGAGTTCGTTGTCTCCGGCCTCACCGAGGAAGACGAAACGGAAATCCGGAACATGTGCCTGCGTATGCAGCCGCCGATGAGCGACGTCATCGGTACCAAATACGGCCATATCCTGCCCTCCCGGCCCGGCAAGCTGTACGTCGGCACCCTCTTCGTATGCGACACCGATCTGACCTACGGCTATGACATTCTCCCCGAGCATCTGCAGCTTGAGCGAGACCGCCAAACGGTTAGCGGATGGGATTTGAAACAGGTGTCGAAAAACGCCTGGATTGACACCGGGCGCTTGGATGAGGTGGCGGAGAAGATCGAGGCTGGTATTCCTGACGTTGAATATGTCGAGTACAGCAGTACCGAGCTTGTACGGGAGGCCTGCTACCGGTTGTTCCAGCAGAAGCACCCCGGTGCCATTGCCGTTCAATCCCAGGAAGAACTGAACAACCTGGTCAAGCAGGGAATGACCAACACTGTAGTGGTGAGCCGGACCTTCCACTCTCAGGTTTCAAACTCGACTTCGTACAAGCAACAGGTCTCCCACGTCGTTGCCATCCAGACGCCCAAAGCCGCCCTGGAAGAATGGTATCGCGACAACAAAAAATACATGAGCAGACTGCCGTCGACTGCCTTCAAGGAACTGGTCAAGCGCGCTGACGGCTGGAGGAATAAGTAATGTCCGAGAACACGAGAATTTGGGACCAGGTCAACACAACCGACCCTGACGCTACTAAAAAATACACTGGCGCGGGTGGCTTTAAGGGCACTGCGATCAGGCCAACTTACCTCATGCGCAAGGCAACAGAAATTTTCGGACCATGCGGTGAGGGTTGGGGTTGGAATGTCCTTGAGGATCGATTTGACGAAGGTGCTCCACTTCAGGCGCCCACTAAAGAGTGGCCAGAGGCTCCAATGATCTGCGCGAAGCTGCACACCGTAAAAATCGAGCTTTGGTACCTGGGCAACGCCGGGCAAAAATGCGCGGTTCAGCACTACGGCCATACGCCATTTATCTACCTGCAGCAGGGAAAGATTCTTACTGACTGGGACGCAGCGAAAAAATCGCTGACAGACGCCATCGGTAAATGCCTGCAGCCGTTGGGGTTCGCCGCCGACATCTACATGGGTATGTTCGACGATCCGACCTACGTCGACACCATCACCGAAGAGTTCAAGCTTGAAAAAGCCGAGGATAAGGACGCCGAGATACTTCGCCAAAAACAAGAGCGTGTCGACTGGCTTGCCTCAGCGGTCGAAACAATTGGCAAGGCCGTCACGACTCACGAACTCAAGCTTCTGAACGTGAAATACATCCGCGAGGCAACTCGTCGCAACGAACCCACCTTCATCGCGCGAATCACTCGAGCATTCGAGGAGCGCAAAGCTGTGCTTGAAAAAGGCACGGAGGCCGCAGCATGACCCAACTCTACGCACTCACCGGCAAACTCGCCGAACTCCAGGCCATGGCTGATACCGATGATGAGGGTCTGAAAGAGGCCCTGCAGCACGCCATGGACGAAGTGCAAGGCGACTTCAACGACAAGGCTGACAACATCGTCATGTTGCGCCGGAACATTGAAAGCGACGTGACGGCTATCGACAACGAAATCGAGCGCCTGGCTGAACTCAAGCGGATCAAGTCCAACAGCGTCGCCCAGATCAGCGACTACCTGCGTCGCAACATGGAAGCCGCCAATATCAAGTCAATCAAGCGTCCGCTCTTCACCATCACACTGGCCATGGGCAGCGAACGGGTGATCGTTGACAACGAAGATGCAGTGCCGGACGAACTGACCACTGTGAAGTCGAGCATTGCTCCGGACAAAAAGGCCATTGCCGCCAAGCTCAAGGAGATCCGCGAGCATAACGAAGCGGTGCGCAAGCGCATGGCAGTCGGTGAAGACGCTGAACACGAACTTCTACCCGAACCTACCTGGGCTCACCTTGAGCGCGGCGATAGTTCGATCCGAATCAAGTGAGGTCGCCATGTACGTCAGCAACCACCTAAGCCTGGTCGAGGAACAGCGGCAGCACGTTGATTCAATCGCGCAACGTACCACACAGTTCCTGGCCGCCGGCGGGACGATCTACCAAGGCAAGAGCCCATCAATCAACCCGCCGCCACCGCACCGCTCCACCAAGATCGATCCCGAAACCATACTCAAGCGCCGCAAGCCGCCTATCACAGCGGCAGAACGTAAGGTGCTGCGCAAACTCGCGGAGGCATTATGAGCAAGCGCAAGCGGCATAACTTGCAGGCACGCATCGCCCGGTCGTGCCGCTCGCTGCTGGCATCCAATCACGTCGCAGTGGTCAACATCGACCCCAGCGGCAGCCAGGGCATGATCAATTACAAATCACTGAAGAACATCGCGCCGGGGAAGATTGGCCAAGCCGTCTGCGGCATTCCCCACCGGTGGACGATCTACCTCAGCGCCATGTGCGTCGACGCCCGCGGCGACCGCTATAGCAAGTCGGTGGAACTGGCGCCGGACGGGGTCTATCTCTCCGACCACCTGGAAGACGTGATTGAGCATTGCTACAAGAAGCTGCGCGACGAGGCCAATCAAAGCCAGATGGTGGCCTCGGGCTGGATCGCCATTCCCGAAGTGATGTCGCTGGACGAGGAACACGCTGCGCGGATCTTCGAAGCCGTCGGTGCTTGGCGCCAGGTGAAGGTAGATTCATGCGCCGCATAGCCCGCACCCAGCAACGCAAACGTCAAACCTGGCTCGCACTGCCGGCCAGCGGAATAGAAGAGGTAGGCCATGGCCAAGACTGTGCAGGAAAGATCGGCAAAGACTGCCAGGAAGCGCGTGGCGAATGCCGAAGAGGAATTGCGGCTCAGGGTTCGGCCAGGCACCCGGCAGGCGCTGGCCGATCTGATGGAGTGGTCAGGCATTACTGAGCAAGGCGAGGCGATGACGCTGATGATTCATCACCTGCATGCGCTGGGCGCCAAAGCAGCAATGCCGTTGCTGGAGATTCCGCGCCACGAAATCGAGATATCGCCCATCGTGGCGCGGAAACTTGAGCAGGCCTATCAGCGCGAATCGCTAAAGATAGGTAACGCGGAATAGCGTCAGTGCTTTCCTGCACTTATGAAGCCGGTGCCCGGGCTGAATTCGGCAGAATTAAGTTGATCCCTCAAAGCAAGGGCGGCAGCACCGGACAATGTAATTCGTACCACCGAAGCTTTATTGCTTCCGCCGAGCACCATGCACGGAGCGTCGATATGCATACACCCATCGCTGCTGCTTATTTTGAACGGCGGCTCAATATAGTGGCTTAATAGCGGTATTCCTTCGTCAGCTCGCCTCTCAACTTCCTTTGCCCACTCGGCGCCTTTTCCTTCTAAATCCGACATATTTCGCTCCTTGGTTCGGCGTCATGCCGAATATCCGTAATACCCCAACCCAAACCAAATTGCCACCACCGGTCACGGAGGGCGGCACTTACCCGAGGTAAACGAAATGCCTGTACGCCATAGCGTCATCCACAAGATCGACAAGAAGCCCGACGGTAGCCCGGCCGTGCTGTTCTTGGGCGCCTCCGAGCAGGTCGAGAGCCCGGCCCGTGACGACCTGATGAGCCAGCTCAACGAAAGCTACAACGCCACTGCCGGTAAGGGCTGGGGGTTCTTTCATCAAGAATCAGGCGCTTACCCATTGAGCGGATGGCTCGGCAAGTACCTGGCCGGCGTAACCGACTTCCTGGCCTTCAGCACCACCGTCGTCGAGCACCTGACTAAGCTGATGGAAGAGTCGAACCTCACCACCGGTGGGCACGCCCTCTTCTGCCACTATCAGCAAGGCATGACCGATTACCTGGTCATCGCCCTGGTGCAGGAAACCGAAGCGGTGACCATGACTGAAGAACTGGCCCTGATGACCGTGAAGCGCCTGGACCTGGACCACATCCGCCTGGCTGCGCGCATAAACATCAGCGAATGGCAGAACAACAAACAGTCGAAGCAGTACATCTCGTACCTGAAGGGTAAGCAGGGCCGCCTGAACGACTACTTCCGCGACTTCATCGGTTGCCAGGAAGGGATCGACGGCCCAAGCGAAACCCGGACCTTGCTCAAAGCGTTCAGCGACTTTGTTGAAAGTGAGGATCTACCAGAGGACTCAGCGCGCGAGAAGACACACACGCTGGTCAACTACTCCATGGCCCAGGCCAAGCTCGGCGAGCCGATCACCCTTGACGAGCTTTCGGAGTTGATCGACGAAGACCGGCCAAAGAACTTCTACGACTTCATCAAGGCGAAGGATTACGGGATTTCCGATGCTCTGCCGCCGGACAAGAAGACGCTCGACAAATTCCGACGCTTCACCGGCCGGGCCGAGGGCATGTCGATCAGCTTCGAGGCGCACTTGTTGGGCCACAAGATCGAGTTCGACGAAGCAGGCGGCACGCTGACGCTGCGCGGTCTGCCTACACAGCTGACCGAGCAGCTCAAACGCGCCGCTGCTTGAGTAAATATGGCGGGCCAGTTATGAAGGCTGAGAAATTTGTTTCGTTTTCATCCAGATCAGCGTTCCATCCTTCTGGTACCGCCTGCTCCATTCGTCATGGCAATCCTTGCACTTAACGAGCAACTCTTCATCGACCGCATCACGACCGCCGATGACTTGGAAGTCACCAAGGTTGTCGTCGCCATCATAAGAATGCATTGATCTTTTGCAGCATGCATTTGGAAACATCACCATCTCCTTGATCCGGCTCCATGCCGGTCACCCGTAATACCCCTAACCAAACGAAATTGCCACCTTCGATCACGGAGTGCGGTTTCGGCTCAGCCGCCTCTTCAACAGCATTGGCAGCCGGAGCCTAATTTTTTGGTGGCAATCGGAATGACTTTAAAAACACAGCAATACACGACTCAACAATTGGTGAACGATCCTTGTCCTTACCGCCCCATGGATCAATTAGGCCAACTGAGAAAAGCAGGGCTTCTACAATCCCGCATTGATTGACGATAAAGTGTTCTACTCCAGTTTTCCAAGCCGGAATACCTTTGTCGGTAGCGTATAGAAGTTCGTTCCTGGTATTTGCACGCTTTTCTACATATTCTTTCAATCCAATGAACCCGTCTGCATCGCATTTCTTTGCTACTAGTCCGTTAATGATTTCATCCCAAGAGCTTTTTCCTCGGACATTCAATGATAGCGGCGGGATTGGATGCACCGCCTTGTCGGTGTTTAGCAGTGAGAGATATATACCAACAGCATGACGCCCGTTCACTTCCGTTGGATACAAGCGTGCATCTGAGAAAATATGACTTACCTCAACTTTGAAATCGTTGACCCATTCTCTCATTGCATGAATGAAAAAGATTACGGCCTGCTTATCTTGATGGCTTTTGAACTGGATTTTCCCCGCACCTTCGTACTTAAGCCGTTTAAGCGAAAAGATAAGCGCTGTAGCTGCCTCTTCTTCAGCACATATAGCACGAAACGCAGACATTAACGGGTCGATGCTGAGAAGCTTGCCCGACATCTCAAGATGAAAAACAGCATTTTTCGCTGCCCACTTAACCCGCCCATTACAACCATCAATCATCTGTTTATGACGACTAATTCTTGCCAACGCACCGTCTAGATTCGATGCCATATCCGTGCCTCGTTGCCCCACCGGGATTGGCTAACGAGCTTACCGGACGCGGGCCGGGAAAACATTTCTAAAAAACTCACAAATCTCAATCACGCCAGCCGGCGAGGATCCCCTATGCCTACTCACAACATCGTCAGCATGAGCGGCGGTAAAGACAGCACCGCTACGCTGCTGGTCGCCCGCGAGCTAGACGTGCCGAACCTCAGCGCTGTAGTGGCTGACACCGGGCATGAGCATCCAGAGACGTACGACTACATCCATTACTTGGCCGAAGCCACCGGCGTTCCCATCCGTTGGGTGAAGGCAGACTTCTCCAGGCAGATCGCCGGCAAGCGCAAATTCATCGAAACGAAATGGCGCGAAAAGGGTGTTGCTGAATCCGTGGTGCTGGGTGCTCTTGAAGTCCTGCACCCAACTGGAAACCCATTCCTGGATCTGTGCCTCTGGAAAGGCCGGTTCCCAAGCACCAAGGCGCGCTTCTGCACCGACGAGCTCAAGCGCAACCCAATCATTGAGCAGGTCTACCTGCCACTCATGGACGGCGAAAACATGCTGCTGTCCTGGCAAGGCGTTCGGGCTGATGAATCGCCGGCCCGCAGGTATCTACCAGAGTGCGATGAGGTTGGAGGCGGCCTGTTCAACTACCGGCCAATATTGAAGTGGACAGTTGAGTCGGTCTTTGAGGCTCACCGGGCAGCCGGTATCAAGCCGAACCCGCTCTACTTGCAAGGCTGCAATCGTGTTGGCTGTATGCCCTGCATCATGTGTGCGAAAGACGAGCTCCGGCAGATCGCGGCCAGGTGGCCAGAGGAAGTTGACCGGGTGCGCGAGTGGGAGCGACTGGTGAGCATAGCCAGCAAGCGCGGAGCGGCTACGTTCTTCGCCACCGTCACAGACCCCACCGTCAGATCGGATGACAAAGTCAGCGCCGTAACGCACGGCATTGACCGAATCGTCGACTGGAGCAGCACCGCACGTGGTGGCCGCCAATTTGACATGGTTGACCTGATCGCCCGTACCGATGCCCAGAACAGCTGCTCATCCGCGTACGGGCTGTGCGAGTAAGTCCATTTCAAAATCACTCCCGCTCACGAGGATAACCCATGCCCGATATCACCTAGGGCTCTGTGTGCAGCGGCATCGAAGCCGCTACGCAGGCGTAGCACCCGCTGGGCATGCGTGCCGCCTGGTTCGCCGAGTTTGGGCCAGCATTTCGCTATTGCGTCATCCGCCTGGGCGAGCGAGCATTGATCATCTGATGAATGCTACTGCCCACAAGGACGTTTTGTTGAAAATCCCCGCGATAAAAAAAGAAAAGCTAGACCAAGCTCTAAAACAGTTCGATGAAAAATTTCGCCACACCCCAGAGTGGAAAGGCTGGACGGAGAACCAAGCGCATCGCTACGCAATCAGCGCGAACAGCACTTTATACCCTGCAAAAAAAATAGTATCTCTGGCCACTGGCACCCCAGTAGGACTGTTCTCAGGCGGCCAGCCTACAAACGGATATTTGAAGCGGCGCGGATTCAAAATCGTTGACCTACCACGGTCAACTGATCCCGAACTGAGTTTTGTAGTGGGCCAGGTGTATGACCGGCAAACTGAAATTCACGATTTATTCGGAGGCAGTCGTCAGAGTGGTATCGCACCCTCAGCGCAGGCGCCAGCAGTTTTCATTTTTACCGGCGACTCGGGTGGTCAGTACGGATACACCGACTCTCATAACGAGGAGCAAGTTTTTAGCTATACGGGTGAGGGCCAGCTCGGCGATATGACTCTTACTAAAGGTAACCTATCGATTCTCGAACATTCGAAGCCGGGGAAAGCGCTGCATGTTTTCGAGATACTCGGCAAAAATTTAGGCCAGAAGTACCTCGGCGAGTACACGTGTGCGAGCCATGAATGGCGCCGCGGCCCTGACAAGCTTGGCAACGACAGGGCAATAGTTGTGTTCAACCTACTTCCTGTAGGGCTCGAGCTCGACTCCCCTACGTTCTCGGGAGAAGACGAAGCCCCAGATCCAACTATTTCACTTGCCGAGGCGAGGAAGCGCGCTCTAGCGGCGGCAGAAACAGGATCTGCTGGAGAGAGCGGGTCGGCGCGCAGAACCGTATATCGCCGCAGCAGAGCTATCTCCAACTATGTTTTAAGAAGGGCTGCTGGGAATTGCGAAAGCTGTGGGAGGCCGGCCCCTTTCATGAAAACAAACGGGTCGCCATATCTAGAGCCACACCACGTCAATCGACTATCAGATGGTGGCTTAGATCATCCACGTTACATAGGCGCCATCTGCCCGGCCTGCCACCGCGAAATCCATCACGGATTGAACGGAAAGGTTAAGAACGAAGCATTGAAAACGTACGTCGCTAGTATCGAGCCGAAGTCTTAATGGCTTCGGAATCAGCAGGGCGTAGCCTAGAACACCAGAGTTGCACCATGACAATGACCGCTGGCCCTGTTCAACGTGATGGTGAAAGGCACGCCTTACATGATCGTCGACATCTGCCTGCGGATTCTGAAACCGGCCGAGCTGTACAAGCCCCAGGGCTTTCCGGCCGACTACACCATCAACCACGGCACCGACGGCAAGCCGTTCACCAAAACCCAGCAAGTGCACATGTGCGGCAACAGCGTCAGCCCGCCGCCGATGGCTACGCTGGCTGGCCAGGGCCAACGACCCGTGGCGCACTGAGCAACGCCAGTCACACGCCGCATAACCCCCCAATCCACCGCCCGGGCATGGGCTGGCATAGGACGCCCTAGGCCCACCGAAAAACCTACCGAACCACCGTGAATTTGACGTTAAGGCGGGCCCAACGTTGATGATTCGGAGCTCGGCTGATTATTCCAAGGATTTAATTTCCCTAAGCGCAGAAAACTTAATACTTAACAAATCAGGTAAACTTCATCAAGTACTCTATAAAATCAGGATCATCTATCAGACCCATCGTACTAACATACCTTTCAACCTTCCCCCTATCTTGAGTCTTTCCTGCAACAACCTGAAACAAATAGAAAATACAAATACCCGAAGCAAGATTAAAAGAGAACCCATCATTGTTATTCGCAATATCATTCGCTCGCTCCAATATGTCCGAGCGATTAATGCGCAACATCGTCTCAAGCTGATCGAGTGTATTCACTCCGAACAACTTAAAAACTTCAAATTCTTGCGGTAAGAAATAGGGCTCACTTATGGTAGCACCGAGAATCTGCGCAATCTCTCTATCCAAGGCAACAACGACATGATTTGAAACGGCAAAGCTATCCAATGACGTCTTATCGATGGTGATTTTCCCAAGTTCAACACCGACCGCATTTCGCACACTTTCAGCATATTCATCGACTTTATTTCGGATATCCATGAATTCTTCATCAGCAAGCTCTAACAGACCGGAGAGTCGAGAAAATTTCCGCTTCACTTCGTTCGGAACCTCCTCATTCGCCTTGTAACCGATGTCGTGTTCGATCTCTGCCCAAGCGTGTTGAAGAATTGAGCGAATCTGAATCTCGACCTTAACATTTAAAAATTTTGAGTATTCAGAAAGAGACAATCGCTCAGAGTTCAACTCAACTACATAATGCAAAGATGTGTAGCCGAATCTGTCTGGCTCCTGGGCAACTCTTTTGTCGATGGAATTAGCAAAGTCAACGTTGAATTCATGCTCGACAATTTTTGCGATTTGATCAACATCACTGGCGAAGTGAGTAATGACCCGCACGCCGGCCAAGTCTGTGACTGACTTAAGATCGGTGTACTCGGAGCCTTTATCAATTTTTTTCTGCGCCTTCACTTCAAGGCTCTCAAGTGTCTTGCATCGAGATGATACCGAATGCACGGTTACATTCTGAACCTCTAAAAAACCTTTGATTAACTCTTTGACCTTTTCAGAAAAAGATTCGTATGTACCCCGAACCTTTTCAAACTCCACCCTGAGTTCCTTTCCTTGCATTGCAATCTTCCCCCTCATTAGTTCCGCTAAGTGTAAATTATTATCTTTGCTCCCTTTGAGGAGCACCGCTTTAGTCAGCCAAAGGCTAAATGTCGTGTGACATCCACCGATGTACGATGCCTTCATACTAATACTCTCCCCCTTCAAAGTCAGCCGCTATAGCGGCAAGGACGAGCTCGCCCATGGAAAAGATAAAACTTGGCCCGGACCATTATCGCTACGTCGACGAGCTCGACCCGAAAGGCCTGGAAGTCACCTGCAAAAAGTACGTGGTTATCGGCGAAACCAATCATTGCTGGTACATCGTGAGCGAATTCCACAACAACCTCTTCGGTGGCTCGCAGCGTGAATACCTGCTGAAGCGGTACCGCAAGCGTGTGCTGAAGGATGGTGGCGAGCATGGCCGGCGATTCGCGTACACCGATAAATCCCTGGCACTGCGCTCATACAAGCAGCGCAAAACCTGGCAGATGCGTCATGCCCAACTCGCGCTTGAGCGCGCTAAGGCTGCCATAGGCTATTTCGGTGATGCCAGGATAGAAAACACCGTGCCGCCCGACAGACTCACGGTACCTTGCGAATACATCCAGGCGATGAACTGGAGCGAATGCTGATGAACATTTCACACCAACCGAAAGAACGCCCCATCCTGTTCTCGGCGCCGATGGTGCGCGCCATCCTGGAAGGCCGGAAGACGGTCACGCGGCGTGGTCTGCCTGGCTACCAGATCCCAACGCTCGACACGGATGGGCAATGGCTTTCGGTTGCTCAGCGCCATCGACAGTGGGGTTTCGCTGTCAGCGGGGAAACCGAGCAGCTTTGCGCCAAGGAATTGGAAACGAGCGGCTGCTGTCCCTACGGCAAGCCCGGTGACCGGCTGTGGGTGCGCGAGACCTTCATTGATCTGCGCGGTACCGGCGTCGAGCATCGCTCAGATCCGGATGGCCCGCTCCAGCGCTACGCCTACGCTGCCGACTGCCGCCCTGGATCACACAGCGACGAGGCGAGGAAAGACTTCGGCCTGCAGTACAAACCCAGCATTCACATGCCCCGCGCGGCGTGCCGCATCCTGTTGGAGATCACCGACGTACGCGTCGAGCGGTTGCAGGACGGCGCAGGTGAGACGGCATTCGAAAGCCGCTACATCGCCGAGGGCATCAACCGAATCAATCAGGGCGACGGCGATTACGCTTTCCACCCCTTCAAATCCGAGCCAGGCCCAGGCAGCTGGACTGATCCTTTCGACGCATGGCGCGAGCTGTGGGTGTCAATCAACGGCGCCGAGTCCTGGAACGCCAATCCGTGGGTCTGGGTGGTCGAGTTCAAGCGGGTGACGCCATGACCCTCCGCCAGCGGATCATCATCTACATGAGTGGCCCGGACGGTACCCGGGATAACTGGTTCTGCACCTGGTGGTTCCGGTTCCATATCGAGCCGTTCACCACCAAACAGATCCGCCGCGAGTTGGAACTGATGAAGCGCGAAGGCCTGGTCGAGTCGGATCACAGTCAGACGAACAACACCAAATGGAAACTGGTCGAGGTGACGCCATGATCGCCACCCTGTGGTTCGCCTACGTGTTCATCTCCAAGTGGCCGCGTTGATGTGACGTCAGGAACTGAGCGGCTCTTCAGGAGGGCGACGGTCGAGAATTGGCATTGGGTCGACTTTGACGCCTCTGACGGCGGTTAGCCAAGCTGAATAAGCAGAGCTGTGACGAGCGAAGGCATCATCCCAGCTCGGGCCGGAAAGCTCGCCCGCAACTACAAGCATCATTAACTGCGTCGTAGCAGCGTCAAGCTCAACAAGAAGAACGTGTGCCTGGAATCGTAGATCTTCTGCGGAACTCATGGTGGCGCTCAATGTTCTGTGGCGGCCTGCAAGCCAGTTAACCGAATAGTTCTCCTACCCTGATGGCAGCAGGAAAACCTATACAAGAAACAACACTTTGTACAAAACCAAACTGGAAAGTTCCCTATAGCGGTTCGGCTAACAACCGCTCCTTTTACCCCTCTTCCAACTCAACAGCTTGCCGGTGAGCGGCGGGCGGAGCTATGCCATGAATGCACACGTCCTAGACCCCTGTAGTGCCAGCCGGATGATGTGGTTCGACAAAGGCGACCAGCGCGCCCTGTTCGGCGACATTCGCGATGAGGAGCATGTGCTATGTGATGGCCGGGTGCTGAAGGTTGAGCCAGACGTCATCATGGATTTCCGGCACCTGCCCTTCCACGACGCTAGCTTCAACATGGTCGTGTTCGATCCACCACACCTGGTGCGCGCCGGCCGGGAAAGCTGGCTGCGTCTGAAGTATGGAATCCTCACTGACGACTGGCGCGACGACCTCCGCAAGGGGTTCGCTGAGTGCTTCCGGGTGCTGCGGCCTGGCCAGTTCCTGATCTTCAAATGGAACGAGACCCAGATCCGGGTCAGCGAAATCCTGGCGCTTACCGACGAGCAGCCGCTGTTTGGCCACAAGTCCGGTAAGCGCGAGAAAACGCACTGGATCACGTTCATGAAGCACCCCTAACCCCAATCCCCGTACATGCCTGTCGGTGAGCGGAGTCACGGCAACTGACTATCGATCCATCGTTCGGCCGCCGCCATCGCGTCATCAAGCGCTGCTGGATAGTCTGGCCAAGGGCCTTCCAACTTCGCTGCAACCTCACCTAAGCCATTGATGGCTGCTGGTTCAATGATATGTGCGGCGACGGGGCTCTCATCGTTCGGGCGCCGCCAGTCGAACTTAAGAAACATCACGTGGCCCCGGTAAGCGTGCGCTATCGGAGCATCGAAGTTGTGTGACACGTCCATGCCCCATCACGAACTTAACTGAACCTTCTTGTACACGGCTTTCGGCCTATTTGACATCTAGGCAGAAAGCTATCACTCCAATCCCCTATATGCCGCCCAGCGGGGCGAGGACACCCCATGTTCGCAATAAACTCACCCTGATCCTGCTGGGCGCTTTGTTGTACCTCGTAGGAACACTCGGCTGGCTCTTTTGGGCCGGGCCCGAACTTCTGAACACCGGCACCACTGAGGCACTGATCTACGCCTTCGCCGGCACTTGCGCCTGGCTGTCGATCACCTTTGGCCTGGCAATACACATCATCAAGAAAGCGCGTCCTACGACGGGCGGCGGGAGGTAGGTATGACAGCAGCAGAACAGCTCAACGACGGTATTACCGGAGATAAGGTGCCCGAGGCGCAGATGGCCGAGCTCCTGGGTACCACCCTAGCGGCCCTGCGCTCCAAGCGAGCCAGAAACCAAATCCCCCTCGGCGTCTGGAATAAGCACGGCAGCCGCGTTATGTACAGCATTAGGAGATACTACGAATGGCTCGAAAGCCAATGGGTTTGCCCGCAGGAATGGACCTCCACCACGGATCGATCCGCATCCGCTTTATGTGGAACGGCAGCCGGCGCAGTGAAACGCTCCCCTATCCCCCGACACCGAAAGGAATCAAGTCTGCCTCACAGGTTGTTGATCAAGTAAAAGGGCTGATCAAGCTGGGGTTGCTCGACGACGACAAGTACGCCGAGCTTTTCCCTAGTTCCAACAACGTCGCTGGCGGGAAGATCAACTTCGGCGAGTATGCCCAGCTCTGGCTAGACAGTCGTGAGGTGGTCGCTGGAACGAAGGGAAACTACAAGGGCGCGTTGAACCGCTATTGGATGCCCGGCTTGGCCCTGGTGCGGATTGACCTGATCACCACCACCCTGCTTCGCCGGATAATGGCGGCAAACGAGTGGAAGTCGCCGGGAGTGAAGCGCAACGCCATCTCGAAGCTTTCCACCATCCTGAACTCAGCCGTATCCGAGGAACTGATTCCGAAGAACCCGGCGGCTATTCTGGAGTTGCCCAAGCGCAGCAAAAAAGAGATCGACCCGTTCACCCTGGAAGAAGCAAATCAGATCATCGCGAAGATGTACGCGCATGATCATTGGCCCAGCACGATCTATGCGGCATTTTTTGAGTTTGTGTTTTTCACCGGCATGCGTCTATCCGAAGCTCTAGCGATGCGCTGGGATGCGGTAGACGAAGAGAAGAGGACTGCCCACGTTTGTCGAGGGATCGCTTTGGGGGAAGTGGTGGAGCGGACGAAGACTGGTTCAGACCGTTTCGTGCTGCTGAACGATCGAGCGATGCACGCCCTGCAGTTCGCCAGGCACTACGCTAATCGTCGGAGAAGTGGCAAGAGTAAGGTGCTGGAAACGCCTTTCATATTCCCGCCTTCAAAGAACTCGGAGTACGTGAAACAGACGTCCGACCTGCACAAGCAGTGGATTCCGACTCTGAAGGCTTTGAATATCCGTCGTCGGCCGCCATACAACTGTCGTCACACCTATGCGACAATATGCATTATGTCTGGCATGAACCCCGCCTTCATCTCCCAGCAGCTCGGCCATAGTGTGCAGATGCTGCTCTCGACTTATGCGCGTTGGA
>Ga0256410_1001121_pt1 | contig 21277 bp, 17 predicted proteins | sample PhyWR1_FD_185983 | JGI IMG/M metagenome (GOLD analysis project Ga0256410, IMG submission 185983) | Leaf surface microbial communities from wheat plants in UC Gill Tract Community Farm, Albany, California, United States - DLSL W.R1 | ecosystem: Host-associated > Plants > Phyllosphere >... | reverse complement strand
CGCACAACCTCCGCAGCCTGTCGCCCGTCGGCCGGGGCATAAACCGCCAGATTGCCCAAAGTGCGTGCAATAGCGATGTCATTCATACAATGGTGAGTGGCACCCAGTGGGCCGTAACCAAAACCGGCGTTCAGTCCCAGCATTTTTACGTTGGTGGCCGAATAGCAGATATCGTTCTTCATCTGTTCGTTAGAGCGGGCGAACAGAAACGGTGCAGCGTTGGCGGTAAACACGGTACGGCCACTGAGCGCAATCCCGGCCGCCATGCCCACCATGTTCTGTTCGGCAATACCGACGTTAACCACCCGCTCTGGATAGGCTTGTTCGAATGGGCCAATTTTTGAAGTTGACGTCGAGTCTGCCACCATCACAGTCAGATCGGCGCCAGCCTGTTGTTGTTCAATCAGCGTGGCGATCACTGCATCACGTAAATCCTGCATGATTAATCCTCCAGTTCTGCCAGCGCCTGCGCCAGCTGTTGAGCGTCAGGGACGGAATGGTGCCAGGCAGGCACATTGGTCATAAATGACACGCCATGCCCCTTCTCGGTATTGGCCAGGATCACCCGAGGTTTATCCTGTCCAGGACGAGTGATGGCTTCGATCAGCGCTTGCGGATCGTGTCCGTTACACTCGATCACTTCAAAACCAAAGGCTTGCCATTTATCGACCAGTGGCTCCAACGGCATGATATCTTCGGTTTTGCCAGCCAGTTGCAGCCGGTTGCGATCGACAATGGCAATCAGGTTATCCAGTTTGAATTTGCTGGCGGACATCGCCGCTTCCCAGTTAGAACCCTCCGCCAGTTCACCATCCCCAAGCAGTACAAAGGCACGGCGATGCGCTCGGCCCGCCAGCTTGTTACCCAATGCCAACCCGACGGCAATCGGCAGGCCATGCCCCAATCCACCCGAGTTGATCTCCACCAGTTCAGGGAGTTTTTGATGGATGGGATGCCCGGCCAGCAGGGTGTCGTCCCCCATGTACTGATCGAGTACCGCGGGATCCAGCAGCCCCATGGCAGCACAACTGCAATAAAATCCCCCGGCACCGTGGCCTTTCGACAGGATAAAACGATCCTGATCGGGGCGAGCCTGGGAGCGATCCATCACCGCCATATACAGCGTGCAGATGATGTCGATTTCTGACAGATCGGCACCGGTGTGGCCCTTGCCCGCTTTATGGTTCATGGTCACAACGTAACGACGAGCCTGCCGCGCCGTTTGGTTAATCGTCTGAATATCCATCATCACCTCATGTTGGCTTTTCGTTTCATCGCTCTGACACCATGAACAGCCGATAAAAACGAATCATTGATTTTCGAACGAAATCATATATCGCCAATTCGATAATTGTTGTGCAGTAGATCAAATTACAAACAAAAATGAATCGATAATTAAAAACCAATAAAAACAGTAAAATGGTGCTATTTAGTCCATAAAAATGAGCTAAAACCGGTTTGAATCTCTAGTTTACTAACTTTTTTGGCATTATCACTTTCAAACAAAAACCAATTGCGTATCCCTAGTTATCAATGGCTTTATCACTGCAAGCGGGCTAAAATTCGGTGCATTAGCGGTGATATCCGGCACCGAGTAGCCCACGGCACGCGAGGGAGTATTTCGATTGAAAAGCAAAAGTGAACAGCTGGCGGAAATGCAACACCGGCGGGAGAAGATCCTCGACATGATCCGTGAGGACGGCTCAGCCACGGTAAAAATGTTGACGGAAACCTTCAATCTTACCGAGGCCACCATCCGTACCGATTTGCGCGTGTTACAACAGCAAGGATATGTGCAGCGTTTTCATGGTGGAGCCACGCTGGTTGATGGCAAACAAAATACCCATGCGCTGCTGTTGGAGCGGCAGATCAATCTGACGGAAAAGGATCGTATTGGGGAGTTGGCGGCAAGCTTTATCGAACCGGGCGATACCATCATTCTGGACTCGGGCACCACTACCACGGCGATTGCCAACCACCTTAGCCATATCAAAAAGCTTTCGGTGATCACCACAGGGGTCAATATCGCCTTACAACTCGGCGGCGAGCCAGGCGTCAATATTCTGCTGACTGGTGGTACGTTCAAATTCCCGACGCTGTCGACCTCTGGGGACAAGGCCGCCAGCTTCTTCGAAAATGTTTTGGCGCAAAAACTGTTTCTGGCGACAGCCTGCATTTCACCGCGCCTGGGGCTGAGTTTTCCCAGTGAAACCGATATCAAGGTCAAGATGGCGATGATCAACGCGGCCACTACGGTGTATGTGGTGGCAGACTCCAGCAAAATCGATAAGGTTTCGATGTTTGCACTGCCCTGTGACTGGAGCCATATCAACTACTTGATCACCGATGCAGGGATCAGTCCTACGGCGGTGCAGGCATTTGAAAAGCTGGGTGTGAAAGTGCTGATTGCAGGTGCCTGAACAGGCACCTGAAAATTACTGAACGCGTTCCCGCTCGCCGATTTCCTGCTGCTCCTGCGGTGGAATGGTGAGTGGCCCAAACCAACGCTGAGTCAACCAACTGGCCAGGGTAACCAGCAGCCAGCTTATGACAATCGCCATCGCCAGATCCCGCGGCCAATGCATGCCGAGCATCAGGCGGCTCGCCATCACGCCAAACGCCCAAATCATCAACACCGCTACGGTTTTATAATGCCGCCGCGGCCACAACAGCCCGACTCCCAGCAATGCCCACATAGCGGCAAACATCGTGTGGCCTGAAGGGAACGAGAAGCCGGTTTCAAACTGCCAGTGTTTGCTCAACCATTCAGGCACCAGCGGCTGGTCCAGCAACTGCTCTTTGACCAGAGCGCTACGTTGCTTCCTGTCCAACGAGTAGAAATATTTTTCATCAATCTGATGGGTCGACTCCAGCCAGACGACAAACGGCCGCGGTGCCTGTACCTGCTCTTTGATGGAAGATTTAACCGCCTGGCCAATCCCGATCGCCGCAGACAACAGGATGAACAACCCCACCGCCGGTTTCAGCCGAAAACGCAGACACCACAGAAACCAGGCCGACAGGATCAGGCTGGTGAGAATACCCCAGGGCGCAGTGACAGTTTCCGTCACCCAGAACAGCGGTTTTAACAGGCCGTCATTACCGCCGGGTTGCCAGTGCCAGCCAAAAAGCCAGACTGCCAGCGGCAACAACATCAGCACTATCGCTCCGCCCGCCGTGCGTTTTGCTATCTTTAACATCCCATTATCCTTCCGCTGTGGTTAACCCGCAGTGTAACAATCTTGCGAACTCAGCAAAACAAGAGAAATTAGATAGATAAATGACCTATTGCAACAATAGGAGCGGTAAAACGCCATATGCTGCTTTGCTGAGCACCGCTCGGCCACAAGTTATGGCAAAATAGCCGGTAAAGAATGAAATAGCGATCGTCGCCGTCTGTTTTAATGCTGGTCAGTCCCCTGTTCCAGTCGTAGGATGCACGCAGCGATTTGACAGGTAGTGTTTTTGGAGAGTGACATGCAGCTTAAACGTGTGGCGGAAGCCAAACTGCCAACACCATGGGGTGATTTTCTGATGGTGGGGTTCGAAGAACTGGCCACCGGGCAGGATCATCTGGCACTGGTTTTCGGCGATATTACCGGTGAAACACCGGTCCTCTCACGGGTTCATTCCGAATGTCTGACCGGTGATGCGCTGTTCAGCCTGCGCTGTGACTGCGGTTTTCAACTGGAAGCCGCGTTGGAACAGATCGCCGAGGAAGGCCGTGGCATTCTGCTGTATCACCGCCAGGAAGGCCGTAATATCGGTCTGTTGAACAAGATACGCGCCTATGCCTTGCAGGATAAAGGGGCGGATACGGTGGAAGCCAACCATCAGCTAGGCTTTGCCGCCGATGAGCGAGACTTCACCCTGTGCGCCGATATGTTCAAACTGCTGGGGGTAGATGCGGTGCGCCTGCTGACCAATAACCCGAAGAAGGTCGAGATCCTGAGCGAAGCGGGCATTAATATCTCCGAGCGCGTACCGTTGATCGTTGGCCGTAACCCGAAGAACGAGCGTTATCTGGCCACCAAGGCCGCTAAAATGGGCCACTTGCTGGACAAAAAATAAGAATAAGGGCGCCTGCTGGCGCCCTCGTTTTCTCTACAGCATTTTACGGATAACGTAGTGCAGGATGCCGTCGTTTTGGTAATAAGTCAGCTCATTGCCGGTATCAATGCGGCAACGGGTATTCACCACCACCTGCCGGCCATCGGCATAGGTGATATTGACCGGCACCGTCTGGCCGGGTTGCAACGCCTGCAAACCACTCACGTCGATCAGTTCCTCCCCCGTCAAACCCAGCGTTTTGCGCGTTATACTCTGCGGGAATTCCAGCGGCAAGATACCCATACCAATCAGGTTGGAACGGTGAATGCGCTCAAAGGATTCGGCGATCACCACTCGCACCCCCAATAAACGCGGGCCTTTGGCTGCCCAGTCACGGCTGGAGCCGGAGCCATACTCTTTACCGGCGATCACCGCCAGTGGCACCTGCTCCTGCTGATACTGCATGGCGGCATCATAGATCGCCATCTGATTCTGCGAAGGCAGATGGCGGGTATACCCCCCCTCCACGCCCGGAACCATTTCGTTACGGATACGGATGTTGGCGAAGGTGCCCCGCATCATCACTTCGTGGTTACCGCGGCGCGAACCGTAAGAGTTGAACTCTTTCACCTCGACACCACGCTCGCTCAGAAAACGCCCCGCCGGGCTGTCGCGCTTGATGTTGCCCGCAGGCGAGATATGGTCAGTGGTCACCGAGTCTGCCAGGATTGCCAGAATACGTGCGCCGTGAATATCCTGCACCGGATCCGGTTGCGCTTTCATGGTACTGAAGAAGGGTGGATGGCGAATATAGGTAGAATCGGCTTGCCATTCGTAGGTTGCGGAACCGGTCACCTGGATCGCTTGCCAACTGGCATCGCCATCAAACACTGCACCATATTCCTTATGGAACATTTCGGTGCTTACCTCGGCCACGGCTTGAGCAATCTCCTGGCTGGTAGGCCAGATATCCTTCAGATAGACCGGTTTCCCGTCGCGACCTACGCCCAACGCATCTTTGGTCAGATCAACCTTCATGTTACCTGCCAGCGCATAGGCAACCACCAGTGGCGGCGAAGCCAGCCAGTTGGTTTTTACCAGCGGATGGATGCGCCCCTCAAAGTTACGGTTACCGGACAGCACAGCCCCTACGGTGAGATCCCCTTCCTTGATCGCCTGCTCAATCGGCTCAGGCAACGGGCCAGAGTTACCAATACAGGTCGTACAACCGTAGCCAACCAGGTTAAAGCCCAATTGCTCCAGGTACGGCGTCAGTTTGGCGCGGTCAAAGTATTCGGTCACCACTTTGGAACCCGGCGCCAGTGAAGTTTTCACCCAAGGCTTGGTTTTCAAGCCCTTTTCAACGGCTTTTTTGGCCAACAGCCCAGCGGCCATCATCACGCTCGGGTTAGAGGTGTTGGTACAGGAGGTAATAGCTGCGATCACCACCGCGCCGGTATTTAGCTCCAAGCTTTTGCCTCCCAGCGTGAAGCTTTTCACTTCCAGCTTATCTTTCTGACCGCCAATCTCCAGCTCGGTCGCGGCGGTGAATGCCGCTTGTACCTGCGATAGCGCGACGCGGTCCTGCGGGCGTTTCGGCCCTGCCAGGCTGGCCTCAACCGTTGACATATCCAGCGACAGCGTGCTGGTAAACACCGGTTCATCGCCTGGATTACGCCACATCCCCTGAGCCTTGGCATAGGCTTCCACCAATGCGATCTGCTCAGCGCTACGGCCACTTAACTGCAGGTAGCCCAACGTCACGTCATCCACCGGGAAGAAGCCACAGGTTGCCCCGAACTCTGGCGACATGTTGGCAATGGTTGCCCGGTCCGCCAACGGCAAATCAGCCAGCCCATCACCATAAAACTCAACAAACTTGCCGACGACGCCGTGCTTACGCAGCATTTGGGTGACTGTCAGCACCAAGTCGGTGGCCGTGATGCCCTCGGCTAACTTACCACTGAGTTTAAAGCCCACCACATCCGGGATTAGCATGGAGACCGGCTGGCCCAGCATGGCAGCTTCGGCCTCAATACCGCCAACGCCCCAGCCGAGGATACCAAGGCCATTAATCATGGTGGTGTGGGAGTCGGTCCCCACCAGGGTATCGGGGTAAGCAATGCGTTGGCCATTTTCTTCGGTATGCCAAACGGTTTGCCCCAGATACTCCAGGTTTACCTGATGGCAGATGCCGGTACCGGGTGGCACCACACGGAAGCGGTTGAAGGCCTTTTGCCCCCAGCGCAGGAAGGTGTAGCGTTCGTGGTTACGCTCCATTTCGATACGCACATTTTCGCCAAAGGCGTCATCGTCGCCAAACTCATCAACAGTAACCGAGTGGTCAATGACCAGATCGACCGGTGACAGAGGATTCACCTGATCGACTTTCCCGCCCAGACGCAGAACGGCCTCACGCATTGCCGCCAAATCCACCACGGCTGGCACACCGGTGAAGTCCTGCATCAGCACCCGCGCCGGGCGATAAGCAATTTCGCGATCGGCATGGCCGCTTTGCAACCAACCTACGATCGCCTTCAGATCGTCAACCTGTACCGTATCACCATCCACATGGCGCAACAGGTTTTCCAGTAACACTTTCATCGATTTCGGCAGCCGGTCAATATCCCCTAACTGTCTGGCTGCCAGTGGCAAACTGTAATAGTGATACTCACTACCCAGTGCTACCAGCTTATCCATACTTGTTTTACGAAGATCGGACGACATAGCTCCTCCATTTTTTATTATGTCAAACCAGGGTGATTTCTGAGGTGTTATTTAAAGATAACACAAACACCATGTAACGTCTTGATAACAACACGTTTTGATCATAACGATAGGCAAGAACAATCAAAGGCGGGAAGCTGCTGGTAGGTCAATGAGTTAGCAGGTATCAGACAATGAAAAACCGCCCTTCGGCGGTTTAAATGATGGAATGCGGCTCAAGTTAACGGCCTATTTGGTCGGCAGTTTGATGTCCTTAAACATGGCTTCGATCTCGTCATTCGTGCGTAAAGCCACGGCGGTATCGACCACGTCGCGCGTCAGATGCGGAGCGAAACGCTGGATAAAATCGTACATATAGCTGCGCAGGAAGGTACTGCGACGGAAACCGATCTTGGTGGTGCTATAGGTAAAGATATCGCGGGCATCTACCATCACCAAATCCGGATCCTGCACCGGATCGACCGCCATGCTGGCGATCACGCCAACACCCAGCCCCAGGCGTACATAAGTCTTGATCACGTCGGCATCGGTAGCGGTAAACACGATGCGCGGTGTCAACCCCGCCCGGTTAAACGCAGTATCCAACTCTGAGCGCCCGGTAAAGCCGAAGGTATAGGTAACGATAGGATACTCGGCCAGCTCTTCAATGGTGATGTGGCTCTTGCCCGCCAAAGGATGATCGGGCTTCACGACTACCGCCCGGTTCCAGTGGTAGCACGGCAGCATGATTAAATCGTCATACAGGTGCAGTGCTTCGGTAGCGATGGCAAAGTCTGCCGAGCCTTTGGAAACTGCTTCGGCAATCTGCGTTGGCGAGCCCTGGTGCATATGCAGCGATACGCGCGGGTAACGCTCGATAAAGCCTTTAATCACATTGGGCAAGGCATAGCGTGCCTGGGTATGGGTGGTTGCCACATACAGCGAACCTTTGTCCGGATAAGTATGTTCCCCGGCAACGGCTTTGATGGCCTCCACTTTGGACAGCACTTCGCGAGCAATGCGGATAATTTCCTGGCCAGCAGGCGTCACCTGGGTAAGGTGCTTGCCGCTACGGGCGAAAATCTGGATGCCGAGCTCATCCTCCAGCATCCTCACCTGCTTACTGATCCCCGGTTGCGAGGTATAGAGACCTTCAGCCGTGGAAGAGACGTTAAGGTTATGATTCACCACTTCTACGATGTAACGAAGCTGCTGCAATTTCATATTTGAATACCATCCTAGGTTAAAACACTGCGGCCTGCCGCAGCCAGGTATCTCGGTGTTGCCCGGTATGCTTAATTCTCACAAGCCTTAAACACAGTGATTTCGCCCAGATGCTGATGAAAACGCCGTTGCTAATAAGCTTTAATCATAAAAAACGTTTTTATATAACCATTATATCATGTCGCGCCACCAAGTATAGAGCCGCTTCACAAGATGATAACGATCTTTTCGCATGATTATCAACGCCGAGCCTTGCCGATAAAAATAAGAAAAAGCAGAGAAGAATAGATCCGCCAGCCGATTTTCGCCAATAAAAAACCAGCTCAGTGAGCTGGTTTTTTGCTGCTACCCTGCGTCCGGGTTACTTCTTGCCTTCAACCCATTTGCCATCAACGAAGAATGCGGACCAGCCGGTGGCTTTACCGTCTTTTTCTGATGAGACATACTGTTGCTTGGTTTTACGGCTGAAGCGCACCATCGTCTTGTTGCCTTCGGGATCGGCCACCGGCGCATCGGCCAGATAGCGCAATTTCTCAGGCAAACGATCTTTGAAGCGCAGCAACTCTTCCACTAACGGCGCACGGGTTTCGCGCGATTTAGGGAAGGTGTTGGCCGCCAGGAACACGCCTGCCGCCCCATCACGCAACACAAAGTAGGCGTCTGATTTCTCGCACGGCAACTCTGGCAGCGGGACCGGATCCTCTTTCGGCGGCGCAACTTCGCCGCTGCGCAGGATCTTACGGGTGTTCTTGCAGTTTTCGTTGGTACAGCCCATGTACTTGCCAAAGCGCCCCATTTTCAGGTGCATTTCGGAACCACATTTCTCACACTCCACGATCGGGCCGTCGTAACCTTTCAGGCGGAATTCGCCCTGCTCGATTTCGTAGCCATCACAGGCCGGGTTGTTACCACACACGTGCAGCTTGCGCTGGTTGTCGATCAGGTAGCTGTCCATCGCGGTACCGCACTTCTGGCAACGCTTGCGAGCACGCAGGGCGTTGGTTTCTGCATCATCCCCTTCCAGGATGTTCAGCACTTCCGCTTCCGGTACCAGGTTGATGGTGGTTTTACAGCGCTCTTTCGGCGTCAACGCATAACCGGAGCAACCAAGGAACACGCCGGTACTGGCGGTGCGGATGCCCATTTTTCGGCCACAGGTCGGGCAGTCAATGCTGGTCATCACCATCTGGTTCGGGCGCATGCCACCCTCTTCAGGGTCTTTCTCGGCGGTTTCCAACTGCTCGCTGAATTCGGCAAAGAATTCGTCCAGCACCGCTTTCCATTCTGCCTGGTTGTTGGCGACCTGATCCAGGCCATTTTCCATGCGTGCGGTGAAGTCGTAATTCATCAGCTCACGGAAGTTTTCTTCCAGGCGGTCGGTGACGATCTCACCCATTTTTTCCGCGTAGAACCGGCGGCTCTCTACCCGTACATAGCCACGATCCTGAATGGTCGAAATGATCGAGGCGTAGGTAGATGGACGGCCAATTCCGCGTTTTTCCAACTCTTTAACCAGTGAAGCTTCACTGTAACGTGCCGGTGGCTTGGTAAAGTGCTGGCTCGGGATCAGCTTTTGCAGATCCAGCTCGCTGCCCACTTCCACAAACGGCAAGGTGCGATCTTCATCGCCCTTACGCAGCGCAGGCATGACTTTGGTCCAACCATCGAAACGCAGCGTACGGCCTTTGGCTCGTAGCAGGAAGTCGTCCGCTTTCACCGTAAGCGTGGTGGAGTCGTATTGCGCTGGTGTCATCTGACAGGCGACAAACTGACGCCAGATCAGTTGATACAGTTTCTGCGCATCCGCTTCCATATCTTTCAGTTGTTCAGCCAATACGCTGACATCGGAAGGACGGATCGCTTCGTGCGCTTCCTGGGAGTTTTCTTTGCTGCTGTATTGGTTAGGCGCCTTCGGCAGGTACTTGTCGCCGAAGTTGTCACCAATATAACCGCGCACCATGTTGACCGCATCCTGACTCAGGTTGGTGGAGTCGGTACGCATGTAGGTGATATGACCGGCTTCATACAGACGCTGCGCCATCATCATGGTTTTCTTCACGCCGAAGCTCAGGCGGGTACTGGCAGCCTGTTGCAGCGTGGAGGTGATGAACGGTGCACCCGGCTTGCTGCTGGTTGGCTTGTCTTCACGATCCAGCACCGTATAACGGGCTTTTTCCAGTAGATTAAGCGCGGCATGGGTCTGCTCACGGTTAACCGGTTTGAACGGCTTATCGTGGGCGTGGGTGACTTCCATCTGCAGTGCAATTTCGCCTTTCGCCAGCAGATCGGCATGCAGTTCCCAGTACTCTTCAGGTACGAACGCCTTGATGTCGCGCTCACGCTCCACCACCAGCCGTACCGCAACGGACTGCACCCTGCCAGCGGACAGGCCACGGGCAATTTTTTTCCACAGCAGTGGCGACACCATGTAGCCCACCACGCGGTCCATAAAGCGACGCGCCTGCTGTGCGTTGACACGATCGATATTCAGCTCGCCTGGCGCTTGGAACGCCTGCTGGATCGCGTTTTTGGTGATTTCGTTAAACACCACGCGGCTAAAGCGCTTGTCGTCACCACCGATCACTTCCCGCAGGTGCCAGGCTATGGCTTCCCCTTCGCGGTCAAGGTCGGTTGCGAGGTAAATGTGGTCAGCATTTTCGGCTAACGACTTTAACTCGGCGACCACTTTTTCCTTACCGGGCAAAATCTCATATTGCGCTTCCCACCCATGGTAAGGATCGACGCCCATGCGATTGACCAGCGCGGTCTTTTCATCTTTCTTGACTTTCTTTTTGGCTTTGTCTTTGGTTTTGGTTTTGTCTTCGGTTGACTCAGCGCTCTTTTTGCTAGCTGAGCCACTGGTCGGCAAATCACGGATATGACCGACGCTGGACTTCACCACGTAGTCATTACCTAAATATTTATTAATAGTTTTGGCTTTTGCCGGGGACTCAACTATTACGAGAGCTTTGCCCATAATTACCTTTACCTGAATTTAATACTTCTAAAAAGAAGCCATTTGTCTCGCCGTACCGCGGCAATTCGTATCTCTTATTTATATTGCGGTACTCTGGCAAGAGATCAACCTGTTTTTTTCTAATGGTTGCCTAACTGGTCAACCTGAACGCATTTAGCCAGCCTAACCTGTTCACTCCGAACCCCAGAGGCCAGGCCAGCTATGGCCTGCGTTGAGCGTAAACAAATCCTTCCACCGGAAGCAGCAAAATCCCACACTCTACCTGATAACAAACGCGACGCAACTTAATTAGCGCGGAAAACCTCATTTCACCACGGACGGTCAAATCACTGGCCGTCCAGACGGCAATTAAACCTTAGCTGGTTTGCGGACAAACGCGAACCCGCGCTAGAATACGTTCAGAATTTTCGCTTGCAGGAGAAATAAATGCGCAACAACACTCAACCCATCGAACGAGCAGATCTGCTTACTGAAGCAAATAACATCATCCGCCAACACGAAGATTATATGCACGGCATGGTGGCCACCGATGTTGAGCAGAAAGGCAGCGTGTTGGTTTTCCGCGGTGAGTTCTTTTTAGATCCCGAGGGGCTGCCAACGGCAAAAACCACCGCCGTATTTAATATGTTCAAGCACCTGGCCCATGTGCTTTCCGAGAAATATCATCTGGTGGATTAACCATTAAAAACGGGGCCATCTGGCCCCGTGTAATCATAGCCTTGCTGGCTTACAACAGCGGTTTCTCACCACGTTGCCACCAGCGCAACAGCAGACGATCGGCGCTCTCCGCCGCACTGCCGGTAAAGCGGTCGATCAGGCGTTTACGGCGAGCATAGCGCACCCCTACCACCTCATGATTTTCCATCTCGGCAATCAGCAGATCGTCACTGGTGCCGACCGCGTCAACTAGCCCTTTATCTTTCGCCTGAGTGCCATACCAATGCTCACCGGTCGCGACCTCTTCGATAGCCAATGAAGGGCGTTGCTGATGAACAAACTGTTTGAACAACTCGTGGGTTTCGTTCAGATCTTCACGGAATTTTTCCCGCCCTTGTTCGGTATTCTCACCAAACAGGGTCAAGGTGCGTTTGAACTGGCCAGCAGTGTGCAATTCCACATCGATGTTGCTCTTTTGCAGCAAGCGATGGAAGTTGGGGATCTGCGCAACCACGCCGATCGACCCAATGATGGCAAACGGGGCTGCCACAATGCGGTCGGCAACGCAGGCCATCATGTAACCGCCGCTAGCCGCGACCTTATCCACCGCCACCGTCAGGCGGATACCGCCCTTGCGCAGACGCTCCAGTTGCGACGCTGCCAGACCATAACCGTGCACCACCCCACCAGGACTCTCCAAACGCAGCAACACCTCGTCTTTGGCCGTCGCTACCGCCAACACGGCAGAGATTTCTTCACGCAGTGAGCTGACTTCATGGGCATCCATACTCCCCTTGAAGTCCAGTACATACAGGCAAGGTTTGACTGCCTCAACCGCACCAGCCTTCGCACGCTGCTTTTTAAGCTTGTCGTCGGCCTTGGTCTGCTTTTTGAACTGCTTGCTCCAGGCCTTCTGCTCTGCCGCTCCCATGCGGGCAAGGCGCATTTCCCGTTGCATTTCACGATATTGCTCACCCAGGTCGGTAAGCTGCAGTTCCCCTTTCTGCTGGCTCTTGCGCTGCCCGAGGCTCACCGCCAGCAACACCAGCGCGGCAATAGCAATCACTACCGTGGCAACTTTGGCCAGGAAAAGGCCATAAACAGATATAAACTCCACAGATACCGCCTTTATTTACAGTTTGTTAGTTGAGCGGGCGCAGCATGCAGCACCCCCTACGTACTTTTTAGCAAATGGCACCACGGCTGTCGCGCCTAAATGAAAATTCAGATTGAATGAGCATGCGGCGCACCTCCGTGCTATGGGGTCGCCCGCAACGGTAACCAAGCCGCTATTGTACCGTTTTTGTTACAAAAGAATGCCGTTTCTGTAGGTTACTCATTGAAAATGCGATCCATTTCAGGCATATAACAGACATTATTCATTAAATTACTGACAAAAATTCGCAGTGGACCGCCATTGTGGTTGAGCAACCCTGCTCCTGCCAGCGATCCGCAATCCACCCAAGCTCCCAGCCATAGCGCGGGAGCCGCCAACCAGGCGCGAGGAACTATTGTGCATTACCAACCTAAGCAGGATCTGCTCGAACAACGAATTATTCTGGTGACCGGTGCGGGCGACGGCATTGGCCGTGAAGCGGCGCTGACTTACGCACGCTACGGCGCACAGCTAGTGCTACTTGGCCGCACAGAAAGCAAACTGCAGGCCGTTCAGGCCGAAATTGTCGCCATCTCCAGCGCCCCGACGCATATTGTTACGCTGGATTTGTTACACACCACACCAGAACAGTGCCAAACCCTGGCGGCCGACTTAGCCACCAAGGTGCCACGTCTGGACGGCGTATTACAAAACGCCGGGCTGTTGGGCGACATAGCCCCAATGGCTGAACTTTCGATGACCATGTGGAACGAAGTGATGCAGGTCAACGTGAATGCCACCTTCATGCTTACCCAGGCGCTGCTGCCATTGCTGCTGAAATCAAATTCGGGATCGTTGGTGTTCACCAGCTCCAGCGTCGGCCGCACCGGACGTGCCGGCTGGGGGGCCTATGCCGTTTCCAAGTTTGCTACCGAAGGGATGATGCAGGTATTGGCTGACGAGTATAAAAATCGTAACTTGCGGGTAAACTGCATCAATCCTGGCGGAACTCGTACTAAAATGCGGGCATCTGCATTCCCACAGGAAGATAAAAACAAGCTGAAAACACCGGCCGACATCATGCCGCTCTATCTGTATTTGATGGGCGATGACAGCCGCCGTAAAACCGGCATGAGCTTCGATGCTCAGCCCAACCGTAAACCCGGCGCCGCCGAATAAGGAAGCTTTTAACATGGCTGAAGATCGTCACCAGCAACGCCAGCAACGGCTGAAAGAACAGGTGGATGCCCGCATTGCCGCCGCGCAGGAAACCCGTGGTCTATTGCTAGTCTTTACCGGCAATGGCAAAGGCAAGACCACCGCTGCATTCGGTACCGTCACCCGTGCCGTCGGCCACGGTATGAAGGCCGGAGTGATCCAGTTTATCAAAGGCCAATGGCCCAACGGCGAGAAAAACCTGCTGCAACAGCACGGTGTGGAATTTCAGGTGATGGCAACCGGCTTTACCTGGGAAACTCAAGATCGGGAAAGTGATACCGCCGCCTGTCAGGCCGTCTGGCAACACGGTAAGCGGATGTTGGCCGACAGCAGCCTGGATATGGTGCTGATGGACGAGTTGACCTATATGGTGAGCTACGGCTATTTAGAGCTGGCTGAGCTACTGGAGGCGCTTGAACAGCGTCCTGCGCACCAGACGGTGATTATCACTGGGCGTGGCTGTCATCGCGATTTGCTGGAGCTGGCGGATACCGTGACGGAGATGCGGCCGGTGAAGCACGCGTTTGAAGCGGGGATCAAGGCTCAGCAGGGCATTGACTGGTAACTGAATAACCCGTGGCCAAGCCAGAATGCAAGGCCACGGTGATAAATTTAGCTACGCTTGGAAGACTTGGCCGGTTTACCCGGTTTGCTGCTACCTGGTGCGCCACGACGACTGCCGGGAGCAACCTGGCTGTGACGTTTTACCGCACGGCGGATCTGGTTGGCTTTCACACGGCGTCGATCGCGTTCCACCGGCAGTTTGCTTACGGTTTCCGGTTGCAGTTCCACCAGCTCGCGCAGATAGTTGATCGCCTTGAGATCCAGCTCTGTATAGCCGCCACGAGGCAGGCCTTTTGGCAGATCGATATCCCCGTAACGTACGCGGATCAAACGGCTTACCTGCACGCCAACGGCTTCCCACAGGCGACGCACCTCACGGTTACGGCCTTCGGTCAGCGTGACGTTGTACCACTGGTTGATGCCTTCACCACCCTGGAAGGTGATGGTGCGGAATGCCGCTGGGCCATCTTCCAGTTGGACACCTTTGCTCAGTTGCTTGAGCTTTTCGTCGTCGATCTGGCCGAACACGCGCACGGCGTATTCGCGTTCAACTTCGCGGCTTGGGTGCATCAGGCGGTTAGCCAGTTCACCGTCAGTGGTAAACAGCAGCAAGCCTGAGGTATTCACGTCCAAACGCCCTACCGCTACCCAGCGAGAGCCACGCAGTTTTGGCAGGCGATCGAAGACCGTTGGGCGACCTTCTGGATCGCTACGGGTACAGAGTTCGCCTTCCGGCTTGTAATACGCCAGCACGCGGCAAACCGCTTCTTCGGATTCTTTGATCGAGACAACATGACCGTCCAGACGAATTTTCATCCCGGCGACCACTTCAACGCGGTCGCCCAGTTTGGCGATCTTGCCGTCGACGCTGATGCGACCTGCCTCAATCATGGTTTCTATTTCACGACGCGAGCCATGGCCAGCATTCGCTAATACTTTCTGTAACTTTTCGCTCATTGAGCAACCTCTAATGTCGCCTTCACAGGCGTCGGATATAATAGCTTCATCAGTAAGTCAGGTTAACTTACTGAAGGGTAGAATTTTTTAGATAAAGCATGCCAAAATCAGTGTTGAACCGAATGCCACACCTGATGCTTACGGGGTCAGATATATTACACGATTTTAAGCGAAAGCGTTCTAATAAATCGCGCCCCCCACTGTTTGAAGTCGGACAACATCGGTTTACGACTTTTGGTATGATACGGGAGCCAACCGTATGCCCAGCAACGTGACCATACAAATAATGGCACCGGCATAGAACGTTGATGACGCGCCACTGGTTTCCCATAAAATGCCGGCTCCCACACTGGCCAAAAGCATGGCCACGCCACTCATCAAGTTAAACATGCCGAATGCCGTACCGCGTAAATCCGCTGGGGCAGTATTGGCTATCATCGCGGCCAACAAACCTTGCGTCATTCCCATGTGGATCCCCCATAAGGCGACACCGAACAGTATCCCCAGCCAATGACTGCTGACGGCCAGCACGATATCCGCCGCTATCAGCACCAACAGACCCAATTGCAGCAGGTTGCTGTGGCTCATACGGTCAGAGAGCTTGCCAAAAGGGTACGCCGATAACGCATAGAGTAAATTCATCGCGACCATGACCAGCGGGATCAGGGCCAGAGGGATCTCCATCTGTTGCGCCCGTAGAACCAAGAATGCCTCACTGAAGCGGGCCAAGGTGAAGACTGCACCCAGCCCGACAACCCACCAATAGGTGCGTCCCAGCCGCGCCAGATTGGTTCTCGTGATAGGATTTCTGCGTTTATGTGCAATAGGGGTTTTGGGTTCCTGAAGCCCGAAGAAGAGCAAAACGATGGCCAATACGCCCGGGATCACCGCCACCCATAGAATAGCCCGAAAGTCATCGTGCCACAGCAGCATCAGAACAACAGCTAACAGTGGCCCCAGAAAGGCGCCGACAGTATCTAGGGACTGACGCAGCCCAAAGGCCGCACCACGGATCTCCACAGGCGTAACATCGGCCACCAAGGCATCACGTGGCGCGCCACGGATGCCCTTACCCACGCGGTCGATCATACGCGCGCCAAACACCATGCCCGAGCTGGATGCCATGGCAAACAGAGGCTTGCTTAACGCGCCAAGCCCATATCCTAGCAGCGCCAAGCCCTTGCGCTTTCCCAGATAGTCGCTGAGTACGCCGGAAAAAACCTTGATGATTAACGCCGTGGCCTCGGCGAGGCCCTCAATCAGGCCAATGACTATTACACTGACACCTAATGTGGTGACCATAAACAATGGCAGCAAACTGTGGATCATTTCGGAGGAAACATCCATCAGCAGGCTGACACCACCAAGCACCCAGACGCCTTTTGGAATGCGGGCCAAGGTAGAGAAACGTGAGAACATTCAGCTTACTCCAGCACAACTTACCAAATTGCGGCCAGGCTTTATCTCACCTCGGCTCTAATTTAACCCGGCGGTTCAGCGGAAAGGCGCTGGATCGCCAGCGCCTTCACGGATCACTTCCGGGGAGGATTCGGTCAGGTCGATAACCGTGGTTGGCTGCTGGCCCAGGAAACCGCCGTGGATCACCAGATCCACCTGCTTACCAAGGTGTTCGCTGATCTCTTCCGGATCGGATTCGGCAAAGTCATTGCCTGGCAGCATCAGCGTGGTCGACATCATCGGCTCATTGAGCACTTCCAGCAATGCCAGGGCAATCGGGTTGGATGGCACACGCAGGCCGATGGTTTTACGCTTGTCATTCATCAGGCGGCGAGGGACTTCTTTGGTCGCTTTAAGGATGAAGGTGTAATTGCCCGGCGTATTGTTCTTGATCAGGCGAAACGACGAATTGTCCACATAAGCATAGGTCGACAGCTCGGACAGATCGCGGCACATCAGCGTAAAGTTGTGGTTGCCGTCCAACTGGCGAATACGGCAGATACGCTCCAAGGCCGTCTTCTCTTCAAGTTTGCAGCCCAGCGCGTAGCCAGAGTCTGTAGGATAGACGATCACGCCGCCCTTGCGCAGCACTTCTACGGCCTGATTGACCAAGCGCGGCTGCGGGTTGTCCGGGTGAATATAAAATAGCTGGCTCATCTGTAACTCCTGAGAATGATGCACGCGAACGACAACGCCCGCGTTAAATCAATTTACGTTGCTCTCTTGGGGCTGTGGCCAATCTCGCCACACCGGTTCAACACCGCCGGGTAACCAGAGTTTGCGCCCCAACTCAATCCACGAACAGGGCTGATGGAAATCCGAACCCTGAGACGCCAATAATTGATAGTCCTGTGCATATTTAGCCAACACCGTACGCTCATGGGGGGCTTGCTGACACTGCGCCACCTCCATCGCATCGCCGCCATGTTCGGCAAAATAGGCCAGCAGACGTTTCAGCCATTTTGCCGTCAGATCGTAACGGCCCGGATGCGCCATCACCGCTTGGCCACCGGATTGATGAATGACATCAATGGCTTGTTCTATTGTACACCACTGTGGCGGAACATAGCCGATTTTCCCTTTGGCGAGATACTTCTTGAACACCTGCGCCATGTTGTCGGCCATGCCCTGCTGCACCAGAAAACGGGCAAAATGCCCTCTGGTGACCGCCCCATCCCCCGCCAACTGTTGTGCTCCGGCATAGGCATCGGGTATACGTGCTTTCGCTAACCGAACGCCGATTTCTTGCGCACGTAGATTACGGCGCTCGGTCTGTTCGACCAGCAGTTGTAATAGCGCCGGATGGGTGATATCGAGCCCCAGCCCAACAATGTGGATCTCATGGTTTTCCCACAGCGTAGAAATCTCGACGCCGTTAACCAGCTGCAAGGGCAAGGCAAGATCGTCTATCGCGGCCGCGGCCTCTGCCAATCCATTGGTGGTGTCGTGATCGGTAATAGCCAGCACGCCAACGCGCATCTCAACGGCTCGCTGCACCAATTGAGTCGGCGTTAAGTAACCGTCCGAAGCGGTGGTGTGGCTGTGGAGATCGTACAGGGTAAAAGCGGAGGATTGTGGGCTGCTGTCTGTCAAAGGGATATCCTGCTATGGCTTGGCTTTCTATCATACCCGTTATGGTTGGCCGGACGGAAATCTATTCTGCCGATGGCGCTCTCGCCAGATTAACGATTTCACATTAGCCGCTAACATATTGTGTAAAAAGAGAGTTGACATTGCCCCTTCGTTCCAGTTAACTAGTACACAAGTTCACGGCAATAACCGTGTTGGATGAAAATACAGAGAGCAACATGATGACCAAGCACACTTCTCTTCTTCGCTGGTGGCGTACTTCCCAATCAAGGGTCGAGTAATCACGCATACCTGTCATCTGACACTGCAGATTCCCTAGGCCCGCTCATTACAGCGGGCTTTTTTATGGACAAGATTTGACTGGAACTACCAAAGATGAACATCAAACCACAGCTCAAACTACTCACGGCACAGGCCGGTTACCGCAGCGATCCGACGGCGATTTTTCATCAGCTGTGCGGCGCTCGCCCTGCCACCCTGTTGCTGGACTCAGCGGAAATCAACAGCAAGCAAAACCTGAAAAGCCTGCTGATTGTCGACAGTGCCCTGCGCATTACCGCCTTGGGCCGTAAAGTCAGCCTTCAGGCGCTGACTGCTAACGGTGCAGCCCTGCTGCCACTGTTGGATGAAGCCTTGCCTGCCGACGTACAAATCCAGGCTCGCCCTAATGGCCGTGAGCTTACCTTCCCGGCAATTGATACGGTACAAGACGAAGATGCCCGCCTGCGTTCACTGTCGGTGTTTGATGCATTGCGCACGATGCTGACGTTGGTCGATGCGCCAGCCGATGAACGCGAAGCGATGTTGCTCGGTGGCCTGTTTGCCTATGACCTGGTTGCTGGCTTTGAAGACCTACCAGAGCTGCGCCAAGACCAGCGCTGCCCAGACTTCTGTTTCTATCTGGCGGAAACGCTGCTGGTGCTGGATCACCAACGCGGCATAGCTCGTTTACAAGCCAGCGTATTTAACGGTGACAACGCTGAAACCCTGCGTTTGCAGCAGCGTCTCGAACAGCTTCAGGTGCAATTGCAGCAAAGTCCGATCGCCATTCCTCATCAGAAATTGGAAGACATGCAGCTAAGCTGCAATCAGAGCGATGAAGAGTACGGCGCGGTAGTCAGCCAGTTGCAGCAGGCCATCCGCCACGGTGAGATTTTCCAGGTGGTGCCTTCTCGTCGCTTCTCTCTGCCTTGCCCTAACCCGCTGGCGGCTTACCAGACGCTGAAGGAAAACAATCCAAGCCCTTACATGTTCTTTATGCAGGACAACGAATTCACGCTGTTCGGTGCCTCGCCGGAAAGCGCGCTGAAATATGAAGCTACCAGCCGCCAGATCGAAATCTATCCGATCGCCGGTACTCGTCCTCGCGGACGCCGCGCCGACGGTTCTCTGGATCTGGATCTCGACAGCCGCATCGAACTGGAAATGCGTACCGACCATAAAGAGCTGGCGGAACACCTGATGCTGGTCGATCTGGCCCGCAACGATCTGGCCCGCATCTGTGAAGCTGGCAGCCGCTACGTGGCCGACCTGACCAAGGTAGACCGTTACTCATTCGTGATGCACCTGGTTTCCCGCGTAGTCGGCAAGCTGCGTAGCGATCTCGACGTGCTGCATGCCTATCAGGCCTGTATGAATATGGGCACGCTGAGCGGTGCACCTAAAGTGCGCGCCATGCAACTGATTGCCGCCTCTGAAGGCACCCGTCGAGGCAGCTACGGCGGCGCAGTGGGCTACTTTACCGCTCACGGCGATCTCGATACCTGTATTGTCATTCGTTCCGCGTATGTTGAAGACGGTGTTGCCACCGTGCAGGCCGGTGCCGGTGTGGTGCTGGATTCCGTTCCACAGGCGGAAGCCGATGAAACCCGTAACAAGGCACGTGCCGTGCTGCGTGCCATCGCCAGCGCGCACCAGGCCCAGGAGATTTTCTAATGGCCGATATCTTACTGCTCGATAACGTCGACTCCTTTACCTACAACCTGGTCGATCAGCTGCGTGCCAGCGGCCATCAGGTCGTGATTTACCGTAACCAGATTGCCGCCGAGATCATCATCGCACGCCTGCAACAAATGGAGCAGCCTATTTTAATGCTGTCCCCAGGCCCTGGTACTCCAGCCGACGCTGGTTGTATGCCAGAGCTGTTGCAACGCCTGCGTGGCCAGATGCCAATCATCGGTATCTGTCTTGGCCATCAGGCGATTGTGGAAGCCTATGGCGGCCACGTTGGCCAGGCCGGTGAGATTTTGCACGGCAAGGCATCTTCCATTACTCACGATAACCAGGGGATGTTTGCCGGTATGGCAAACCCGCTGCCGGTCGCCCGCTATCACTCGCTGGTCGGCAGCAATATCCCTAAAGGACTGACCGTCAATGCTCGCTTCGGCGACATGGTGATGGCAGTGCGTCACGATGAACACCGCGTATGTGGTTTCCAATTCCATCCAGAATCCATTCTGACCACCCAAGGCGCACGTTTGCTTGAGCAGACATTGGCCTGGGCGCTGGCGAAATAAACAAGGGGAACCGACTATGCAACCTATTCTTGAAAAACTGTATCGCTCGGAGTCGATGAGCCAAGAAGAAAGCCAGCAGTTATTCAGCGCTATCGTGCGCGGTGAGCTGGAACCTAGCCAACTGGCGGCGGCCTTGATCAGCATGAAGATCCGCGGTGAGCACCCGGAAGAAATAGCCGGAGCAGCCAAGGCGCTCTTGGCCGATGCTTTACCGTTCCCACGCCCTAACTACGCCTTCGCGGATATCGTCGGTACCGGCGGTGA
>Ga0256410_1001108_pt1 | contig 21452 bp, 23 predicted proteins | sample PhyWR1_FD_185983 | JGI IMG/M metagenome (GOLD analysis project Ga0256410, IMG submission 185983) | Leaf surface microbial communities from wheat plants in UC Gill Tract Community Farm, Albany, California, United States - DLSL W.R1 | ecosystem: Host-associated > Plants > Phyllosphere >... | reverse complement strand
CTTGTTCGTGCAGTTGAAAAAACAGGCGCCCGGCCTGTTGGGTTCCAAGGGCATCAAGTGGAACTTCACCAAGTTCCTGATCGGCCGCGACGGCCGGCAGGTCAAGCGGTTTGGCCCGACCACCAAACCGCAGGACCTGACCCGGGAGATCGAAGCTCTGCTCAAATGAGCGATGCGACTACCGTGTTGTTTTGCGCAGCTCAACGCGCTGGCGCTTCAGGTACCCACAGGTCCAGCAGGGCATTGAGTTCCTCGCGGCGGAACGGTTTGGCCAGGTAATCGTCCATCCCCGCCGCTCGGCAGCGCTCGCGCTCTTCGGACAGCGCATTGGCCGTCAAGGCGACAATCGGCAGATCCGGCCAGCGGCCACTGCGGCGGATCTGGCGGCTGGCTTCGTAGCCGTCCATCACCGGCATGTTGCAGTCCATCAACACCATGTCAAAACGCTGTTCCTCGAGAAACCTGAGCGCTTCGCCGCCATGGGCCGCCACGATCACCTCACAACCCAGCTTGGCGAGCATGCCTTTGGCCACCAATTGGTTGACCGGGTTGTCCTCCACCAGCAGGATGCGCGCCCTATGTGCCGTCGGCGCGGTTTCCCGCTGCACGGTATCGAGCGCCAATTGCGTGTCGCTGCGCAGGTTGCGCTGCAGGATCTGGTACAACGCATTGCGGCTCAACGGACGCGCCTGTTGCTGCAAGGGCGCGAACGTGGCGACCTCTTCGCTGGGCATGAAATTACCGTAGGCGGTGACCACAAGTATCGGCGCGCAAATGCCCGGGCGGATGCGGAACAGGCATTCCGGGCAGTCGGTGATCAGCAGGTCGGGCGCTTGCCCGGTCATGTCGTCATCCATCGTCACGCAGCGCGTGCTCAGTCCCCAGTGCGGCAACAGCGACGTGAGCAGCTCCGTCAGCCCGCTGCCTGCGTGGGTGATCACCAGCACTTCACCTTTGAGTGGTGCTTGTCGGCTGGCGGGCAGGTGGGTGGGCAGCGGCAGTTCGGCGCAGAACTGGCTGCCAAAGCCCACTTCGGAACTGATGCTCAAACGTCCGTGCATGGCTTCGCACAGGTTATGGGTGAGCGCCAGGCCCAGCCCGGTGCCGCCAAACTGGCGAGTAATGCCGGCGCCTGCCTGGGTGAACGGCTGGAAGATTTTCACCTGCGCGTCCTGGGCGATGCCGATGCCAGTGTCGCAGACCTCGATTTTTACCTGACCGTCCTGGGCGCTGAGCCGCACGTCCACACGGCCGAAACGCGTGAACTTCAACGCGTTGGAGAGCAGGTTGCTGACGATCTGCCGTACCCGCGTCGGGTCACCGAGCACCTGGGCCGGAAAATGCGGGTCGATCAGGCAGGTCAGCTCGACGCTCGGTGCCGCGTTTTGCGACAGCAGGTTGGCGGTGTCCTCCACCATGGAGCCCAGGTCGAACGGGATGCGCTCCAGCTCCAGCTGGCCCGCGTCGAACTTGGAGAGGTCGAGAATATCGTTGAGCAAGTCCACCAGCACCTTGCCGGAGTCGTGGGCGATCGACAGTTGCTGACGCTGTTCGGCGTTCAGCGGGCTGTCCAGGGACAGCGCGATCATGCCGAGCAAGCCATTGAGTGGTGTACGGATCTCGTGGCTCATGTTGGCCAGGAACGCCGCCCGCGCCTGGGCCATGCCCAGGGCGTTCATCTTCGCTGCCTCCAGCTCATCGTTCGATTGGCTCAGGCGCTGGTTGCTGGCCTTGAGCTCCAGAGTGCGCGCCGAAACGATATCTTCCAACTGCCCCAGGTACTCGGTGAGTCGGTCTTCGGCGTGGCGGCGCTGCTGGATTTCGGTCTGCATATTGTCGAATTGCTGGTTGGCCATGTTGACCAGTACACCGATCTCATCCTGTTCATGTCCTGGCGGGCAGTCCAGGCGCGCCTGCTTGCGGGTGCTCAACTCGCGGATGATGCGCACCAGCGGCTGCGTCAGCATCACGTAGAACAGGCCCAGCAGAATTCCGCTCAGCAGCAGGCTGCGCACGAACCCGTTGAGCAGCGTGATCTCGGCGCGGCGCAGGAAGCGGCTGCCGAAGGCATAAGTATCAACGTCCAGGTACAGCACGCCGAGTGACTCGTCGGGCATGTGGCTGAGGAACAGACGGTCTTCGAATTGGCGATTGGCGCCAAACAGGAAATCACTGATGGGCCTATAGGTGCCTTCGCTGCGCGGACGATTGACGTCGGCCAGTATGACGCCGTTGTTGTCGACCACTTGCGCGCGAATAATGGCGGGGGAATGCAGCAGGCCGAGGGTCAGTTCCTTGGCCAGTTCAGCGTCGATGTTGTAGGCGATGCGTGACGCAGGGTTATGGCTGATTTCGATCAGCGAGCGAATTTCACGGTTGATGGAGGCGTCTTCGCTGGCATAATCAATGCCAATTTGCCCAAGGCTGAGCAAGGTTCCCAGGATGAAACCTACCAGCACAGTCAATCTGGCTTGTTTATAAGACAAGCGGTGGGCGAACCTGATATCCATCGAGTGTTGAACCACTTCACGTTTCCTTTCGCCCGGCAAGCATAGCTGAACATCCAGAGGCCAAGGCTTGCCCGGCACGAATCGGTTATTTTTACAGGTGCAGCCTGCTGCGGCCAGCAGCACAGCTGCCAATACGCCATCTTTTTCAGGAACTTGCCAGAGGAACAGACGTGGACTCTCGATTGAACGCTTTTCTTGAGCGTGCCGACGCGGTACTCGCGCGGCTGGAACCCTTGTTACCCGCGCCACGCCAAGCCATCGACTGGCACCAGTGCCTGGCCGCTCGCTGGCAGCGCGAAGGCCGCAGTGGCTTCCTGCTGCCGCTGGAAGTCAGCCTCGACATGCGCCTGTCCGACCTGATCGGCGTAGACAAACAGCGCGAGCAACTGGCACGCAACACCCAGCAGTTTCTTGATGGCCTGCCCGCCAACCATGCGTTGCTGTGGGGCTCGCGTGGCACCGGCAAATCGTCCATGGTGCGCGCCTTGCTGGCTCAGCATGCCAAGGCCGGCTTGCGCCTGATCGAGATCGAGCGTGACCACCTGGCTGATCTGCCACGTGTGGTCGAGCAGCTGCTCAAGCTGCCGCAGCGTTTCATCCTGTTCTGCGATGACCTTTCGTTCGAGGCCGGTGAGGGCGACTACCGCATCCTGAAGAGTGTGCTGGACGGCTCCCTGGAGCAGGCGCCGGATAATGTGCTGTTGTATGCCACCTCCAACCGCCGTCACCTGGTTCCGGAACACCAGAGCGACAATGACAACTGGAAGCACGTGGACGGCGAACTGCACCCCAGCGAAGCGGTGGAAGACAAGATTGCCCTGTCCGACCGATTTGGCTTGTGGCTGTCGTTCTATCCGTTTAGCCAGGAACATTTCCTCGATGTGGTCGAACACTGGATCGGCGAGTTGGCAAGCAAGGCCGGGCTGCAGTGGCAGCGCGATGAAGCCCTCGACATCCTCGCCGTGCGCTGGGCCACCGGGCGCGGCAACCGTAACGGCCGCTGTGCGTATCAATTCGCCCGCTATTGGGTGGGTCTCAAATTGCTGGAGCGTCAACCATGATCGATTTACAACACGCGGGCACCGGCCTGGACGGCTACGCCATGTTATGCGCGCAGTTGGAGTCGCTGCTGGCGGATGAACGTGATTTCATCGCCAACAGTGCACAGTTTTCCGCGTTTCTGTTCAACCAGTTGGACGACCTTAACTGGGCCGGTTTCTACCTCAATCGTGACGATGAGCTGGTGCTTGGCCCGTTCCAGGGCCAGATTGCCTGTGTGCGCATTCCGTTTGGTCGCGGTGTATGCGGCGCGGCGGCGGCCTCGCGGCAAACCCAGCGGGTTGAAGATGTTCACGCATTTGCCGGGCATATCGCCTGTGACAGCGCTTCGAACAGCGAGCTGGTGGTGCCGCTGGTCAAGAATGACCGACTGATTGGCGTACTCGACCTCGACAGCCCGTCGCTGGCCCGTTTTACCGAGCAGGACCAGGCGGGTATCGAACAACTGGCGGCCATTTTTCTGCGTTTGACGGATTGCTGATCAGTCTTGCGCCTTCAGGCTGTTGAGTTGTATGTGCAGCGTTCTTTCCAGCTCGAGCATGCCTTTTTCCAGGACCTTGATCGCGGCTTCGATTGCAGGCCAATCATCTTCCCGGGCACAGGCCTGTTCCACGGCCTCGCACTGAGCGGCCAGGGCGCCGGCCTGGACGATGCGTGCGGCGCCCTTGATTTTATGCGCCTGCTCGATGAACTCTTGAAGCTGCGCGCGCCGCGTCGTGAGGGCCATCAACTCCTGACGGTCATCACGGCTGCTGCTCAATAACTCTTCCAGCAGGCGACGACTTAATTGGGCGTCTCCTCCCGTCAAGTGGTCGAGGCTGGCAAGGTCCAGGGGTGTGCCACGCGATTGGCGCTCCACCTGCGCCAGTTGTCGCTCCAGCACCGTTAGGCTGATCGGCTTGAACAGGCAGTCGTCCATGCCAGCCTCCTTGCAGCGCAGTTTCTCCTCCGGCTGGGCGTTGGCGGTAAAGCCCAGCACCACGCAGGGCGGTAGTTGCTCGCGCTGTTCATACTCGCGGATCGAGCGGCTCAACTCGTAGCCGTTCATGATGGGCATGTTGCAGTCCGCGATGACCAGGTCGAAATGTTCCTGGCGCCACGCCTGGAACCCGGCCGCACCGTGTGGAGCGGCGGTGAACTGATGGCCCAGGTAACCCAGTTGCTGGCACATCAGCAGGCGGTTGGCGGGGTGGTCATCCACCACCAGCACGTTGAGTACCGGCGCAGGGGCGGGGTCGGCCGGTTTTGGCTCGTCCATCCGCTCGACCGGCTGCAGGCTGGGCATTTTCAAATGGACATGCACTTGGGTGCCGACCATCGGCACACTGCTCAGACTCAGTTGACCGCCCATCATGGCGCACAGGCTGCGACATATCACCAGCCCCAGTCCTGCGCCGCTCCTGGCCAGGTGTCCGGAATTGTCGGCCTGGGCGAAGGGTTCGAACAGGCGCATCTGGTCGTCCCGGCTGATGCCGATGCCGGTGTCCTCGACCACCAGTTTCATCTCGACCTGCTGCGGCTGGTCGGTGGGTTGCACGTCCACCTTGATCTTTACCTGCCCGTGTTCGGTGAACTTGATGGCGTTGCTGACCAGGTTCGACAGTACCTGTTTGAAGCGCAGCGGGTCGATCAGCACTTCGGTGGCGTCCAGCTCCGGCTTGAACTCAAGCAGCAGGCTGAGGGTTTTCTGCCGCGCAAGGCCGTCGAATACGCGCACCACCGATTCAATCACTTCCCGCAGGTTCACCCGCTCCGGTGCCAGGCTCAAACGGCCGGACTCGATGCGCGCAATGTCGAGGATATCGCCAATCAACTCCAGCAAGTCCTTGGCCGAGTTGTAGGCCACCTCGATGGCCGGGCGATCGAGGTGGCCCTGGTCGGCGCGCTTGAGTGTCAGCTCGAGCATGCCGATCACTGCGTTCATCGGCGTGCGGATTTCATGACTCATGGTCGCGAGGAAGGTGCTTTTTGCCCGATTGGCTTCGTCGGCGCGCTCCTTGGCGGCGCGCAGCTCGTCGAACAGTTGGCGGCGATCACTGATATCGATCCAGCCACCGATGATGCCCTGGACCTCGCCGACCGAGTCGCGATAGGGAAGAATCCAATGGTAGATGGTCATTTTTTTACCCTGGATATGCAGGGTGCGATCCAGAATCAGCGGGTTGCCCTGCGCTACGACGCGCTGGTAATCAGCGTGGTATTGCGCGGCCTCGGCCTCGATGGCCATGTTCATCTGGATCACGCTTTTGCCGATCACGTCTTCTCGCTTCACGCCGAACACTTGCAGGTAACTGTCGTTACAGGTTTGCAGCAAGCCCTTGCGGTCTCGCACATAGATCGGATGTGGGGTTTCGTTGACCAGTGCACGCATGAACTCGAACTGGTCGTTAAGCGCTCGCTCAGCCAGTTTTCGCTGGGTGATCTGGCGGCGCATGTAGGCGTTCCAGGTCAGGGAAATCAGCAGCAGCAGCCCGGCGCCGATGATGATCTGCGTGATCAGGCGGTGGTAGTTGCGCCAGTAGCTGTCGGAGGCCGCGGAGTATCCCCGCCAGCGACTGTTGATGACGCCCAGCTCGTCCGGGGCAATGCTGAGCAACGCCTTGTCGAGGATCGAACTCAGCTCGGTGGCCTTGCGCGATGTGGCCAGGGCAAAAGTGGCTGAAAGGGTGCCGATGCTGGTGCTGATCTGCAACTTGTCCTGAAACGCCTGGGAAGAAAGCAGGTAATTGGCAATCACCAGAGAATTCACTGCGCCATCCACCTGTCCCTGGACCAGCATTTCAGAGGCCTTGAAGGTATTGCCGGCCTCCACCAGTTGAATCTGCGGGAAGTCCTGGGCGAGCATGTTTATCAGTGGATTGCCTTGGGTGATCGCCAGGCGCTTGCCCGCCATCTGCTCCAGGTTCAAGGGGGCTTGCGGCTCCTTTCGCGTCAACAGTACGTAGGAGTTTTCCAGATAGGGGCGGCTGAAGTTGAGTTGGTCCTCGCGTTCATCGCTGGGAATAATGGCCCCGATGATATCGGCTTTCCCCGCGCTGACCTCCTCGATCATCGAGCTGACTTCGCGTGATCGCCGAATCTCGAAGCGCAGGCCGGTGCGCAGCCGAATCAGTTCGAGCAAGTCGGCCGTGATGCCGCGGAAGTTGCCGTCAGCGTCGAAAAACGTCAGCGGTGCGAAGGTTTCATTGACCAGCACGCTGACCACCGGATGGTCCTGCAGCCAACGTTCTTCGCGCGGGGTGAGGTGCAGTTTCTTGTCGGTGAGCAGGATGTCGCTGCCGGCGCTCCAGCGTTTGGCAATACTGTCCCGTTCGTTGATGGGCACTGCGGCCAGTACCGAATCGACAAGGGACAGCAGAACGCGCTGGTCCTGGCGTAACGCAAAGCTGAAACCGTAGGCTTCATGTTTGCCGAAATTGGCCATGCGTACGTTTTTCAGGTAGCCCTTGTTGATCATGTAGTGGGTGGAGATGGTATCGCCCAGGAACACGTCGGCCTGGTCGAACGCCACCGCGTTCAACGCGTTCTGATAAGAGGGATAGGTGCTGATGTGCGCTTGCGGGTACAGCTTTTCCACTTCTTCCAGCGGCAGGTAGTGATACACCAGGCTCAAGCGCAGCCCGGCCAGGTTATCGTTCAGGCTGCGAGTTTCTTCCTCGCGGGTCACCAGCACGGGTTGGTCCACCGCGTACGGCTGCGACAGGATAAGGTTCGGGTTGGCAGCCTCAAAACCGTTGGAGGAGCCCAGCAGGTCTATGTCGCCCGATTCGAGGGCGCGGATTGCGGCCTCGCGTGTGGGATAGCGCAACACGGAGATAGGCAGGTTCAGGGCATTGGCCAGCAACCCTGCGTAATCGGCGGTCCACCCCTCGTAGTCGTAACCGCTGGAGGTTAGGTCGAAGGGCGGGTAATCGGGCGCAGCAGTCCCCAGCACCAGTTCGCGTTTGTTCTGCAACCACTGACGCTGAGTCTTGTCCAGTCGAGACTCCAGTTGAACGGCACCCGCACGGCTCAGTAAGGTGAAGTGTTCCGGGCCGGTTTGATGATCGGCGGGCGCGGTCGTGCTGAAGCATACGCCGGCAATTAATATAACCAAATAATCCTTTATACGGCTGGGCATCCGCTTTCTCACACTAGCGCGTTTCGTTTTGCCATCTCGATAAGTTCTACCAAGGACTTCGCTTTCAATTTTTGCATGAGTCGTTTTTTGTAAGTGCTTACGGTTTTATTACTTAAAAACATACCTTTAGCTATTTCCTTGTTAGTGCGACCCTGTGCAAAAAGTTGCAAGACCATCAGTTCCCGGTCATTTACCATTTTAAATAATTCAAGTTCCTCGGTGTCGTTGCCGTCCACGTTGCCGGCGTTCAATGCCTGGCTGGGAAAGTAGTTGTAACCGGACAGCACGGCACGGATGGCGCTCAGCAGTTCACTCAGGTCACCCTCTTTGCACACATAGCCGTCGGCACCTGAGCGCATGCAGCGTGTGGCGAACACGGTCGGGCACTGGGCCGTGAGGATCAGGGTCTTCATCGACGTGTTCATGGCGTTGAAACGGCAGAGCACTTCCAGGCCATCCAGTTTCGGGATACTGATATCCAGAATGATCAGGTCGGGCATGCATTCGCGCACCATCTGTATGGCGTCGCAGCCATTATCCGTTTCACCGACGACTTTATAACCTTCATGCTCCAGCAACATTCGAATCGCCAGCCTGATAACGGGATGATCATCAATGATAAAAACGGTGTTCATAATCTCATTCCATGCGAGTGCAAATAAAGCGGGCACATTAGCTCAGAAGATGAGGGGGGAGCATGAGCCTTGGGGGCGACAGGTATAAAACAGGAAAATTCCTACATAAAAAGAGGTGGCAACCTACGCAGCGGTAAGGCGTTGTAGTGTCTGGTGTAAGCAAATTACGATTAGAGAACATCACTGGCAGTGCGAGATGAGGTCGTTAGTTTTTCAACTCATGGGTTCGCGCAGCTTGATGTTTAAAGTCCTACATTCAGCGTTGAAGTAGCGGCGCCATCAGAATGGAAAGTTCGTCTTTATTTAATGGCTTGGGCAAGTAACCCAGGATGGGCAGGCCGCGTTGCAAAGCCTGTACGGTAAGGCTCGATAGCTCCACTGCCGGTAGCCCGCTCAGAAGAATGGCTGAGGTAATGAAATGCTGGCGGCTGGCAATTTCCACCAGCTCCAGCCCCGGCAGGTCAGGCAGGCATTGGTCGCAGAGCATGAGATCGAAAGGGGCGTTGGCCGCGCACATCGAATGGATGGCTTGTTCAGCGTTTTCTGCGAGGGTCAGGTGCTCGAAGCCGAAGCTTTTGAGCAGACATTGGGTGGCCAGGAGTTGAAAGGGATGATCCTCCACCAACAGGATGCGAACGGTGCGAGCGGGCATGGAAGGCACACGGGGAAGTCAATCGTCGATAGGGGGCTTGGGAATGACTCGCTGAGTCGGCCAGAAGCTTGCGCAATTATTCTTTGGATAACTGCGCGAATTCGATCAGGCCGCTCTGTTAGCTCTGTAGGCAATTTCTGCTCACACAACAGGCGGCTTGATCCCAGGGTCACTTCGGACTCGAACGCCCAGTCATCTCCCGTGCCATTTGCGTGGCGTAGCTGTCGGTCATGCCGGCGATAAAGTCGATCATTCGCAGGAAAGAAGCGTGCAGCGACCAGGCCGGGTCCGGCGCGCTGTTGCCCAGCAGGTCAAGGATGCGCCGGTTCTTGAACGACGGCGTGCGTCCGCCATGCTGCTCCAGTGCGGCACCGCAAAAAGCGTTCAGCAGGATTTCCAGCGTGGTGTAGGCGCCGATTTCATGCAGGGTCTTGCGCTTGTCCTGGAATATTTTCTTGCGCGCCATGTCCTTGGCATCCAGTACGCAGCGCTTGGCTGGGCCGTGCATGTGCTCCACCAGATCGCCCGGCAGGGTACCGGCCAACAAGGCGTCCTGCTGCTCAACGAAGGCGCGCGCCGCAGCGTTGGTGAGATGTTCGATGGCCTTGCCACGCAGGATTGCCAGCTTGCGCCGCCGCGAATCCTCGGCACCCAGCTGCCGGTAGGTCTGCGGCAGGTCGTCGCCCACCAGGTCGAGCAGCAATGACTCGACCTCGGCGTATTCCAGCAGCTCCATTTCCAGGCCGTCTTCGAGGTCGATCAAGGCGTAGCAGATGTCGTCGGCGGCCTCCATCAGGTAAACCAGCGGGTGGCGAGCCCAGCGTTGTTCCTCAAGTTGCGGCAGACCGAGCTTGTGGGCGATCTGTTCCAGAATCGGCAACTCGCTCTGGTAACAACCGAACTTGTGCTTTTTATAGCCCAGGGCGTCGGCGTGACGTGCGGTCCAGGGGTATTTCAGGTAGGTGCCCAAGGTGGCGTAGGTCAGGCGAGTGCCACCGTCGAACTGGTGATATTCCAACTGGGTGAGTACGCGAAAGCCCTGGGCATTGCCTTCGAAATTGAGGAAATCGTTGCGCTCGGCGCCGCTCATATCGTCCAGCCAGCCGCGGCCTGCGGCCTGCTGGAACCAGTGGCGGATGGCATCTTCGCCGGAATGGCCAAATGGCGGGTTGCCGATGTCGTGAGCCAGGCAGGCCGATTGCACCACCATGCCCAGGTCGCTCGGGTCGCACCAGTCGGGCAGGGCGCTGCGCAGGGTTTCGCCCACGCGCATGCCCAGGGAGCGGCCCACGCAACTGACTTCCAGGGAGTGGGTCAGGCGCGTGTGGATGTGGTCGTTACTCGACACGGGGTGCACCTGGGTTTTGCGGCCCAGGCGGCGAAATGCGCCGGAGAAAATGATGCGGTCGTGGTCTTTGTGAAACGGGCTGCGGCCTAGTTCTTCCGGGCTGTGCAGGGGTTTTCCAAGACGTTCGCGGGTCAGCAGGGTGGGCCAATCCAAGGCGGTTACTCTCCGTGCGGTGAATGACCCGCCCAGCTTCCCGTTTCCGCCCTGGCGGGGCAAGCAAAAATCTACAGGCCGGCCGCATCGATGTCGATTAACAGCAAACGCTGACCGTTGTCGAAGAATTGTCCGGCCGTGAGGCAGTATTGGTTGGTGGTGGCGTCGCGGTAGGTCGACGAAAGGATCAGGCGCCGCTCTTCCCAGCCTTCGGCAAGCAAGTGGTAGAAGTACGGACGCCATGACCAGTTGTGGCCCAGGTAGCGGCTGTCGCCCTGCCAGGCAGACTCGCGCCATTCGATATTGGGTGTCAGCTGGGTGCCGTGGCGGTCGCACTGGTAGAACCGCAACAGCCAGGGGAAGGCCGCCATGGGCGGTAATTGATCCAGCGGCGCCTGGCCCTGGGCCCAGCTCTGCAGGATGCTCATCAGTTGCGTCAATTGCTCGCGCAGGTGCATGACGCGCCCGCGTTCTGCCAGCTTCTGCCGCACGTACGCGTTGCGCAGGTGGGCAAAGCGCGGCACGAAGGTGTCGGTGGCGAACCAGTCCAGCTGCGCCTGGGCGAACAGGTAGCCTTGCACATAGCGCGAGCCGCATTCCAGAGCGAAGCTCAACTGGGCTTCGGTTTCCACGCCTTCGGCGATGATCCAGCAGCCGGTTTTTTCCGCCATCTGCGCCAGTGCCCGCACCACATCGCTGCTTGGCCCGCCTTCGGCCGCCGCCTGGAACAGCCGCATGTCCAGCTTGAGGATGTCCGGTTGCAACGCCAGCACCCGGTCGAGCTGGGAATAGCCGGCGCCAAAGTCATCAATGGCGATACGCGCACCGGCCTCGCGGTAACGCACCACTACATCGGCCAGGCGCTGGATATCGCCGCCCAGCTCGGTGATCTCGAACACGATGCGTCGTGGGTCGACAGCGTGGCTCTGCAGCTGTTTCAGACTCGGCAGCGCCTGGCCTGGGCGCAGGCGATTGATCCAGCGTGGCGAGATATTCAGGCTCAGGAACCATTCCTGCGGCGCTTCATGCAGGCGGCTCAGGGCGTTGTCGCGGATCCGCCGGTCCAGGCGACGCAAGGCCGCCCCCGGCGTGCGTGGGTCGGCAAACAGCGGGCCCACCGATTGCAGGCTCCCGTCAGCCTGGCGCAGGCGGCCCAGGGCTTCGACGCCGGCAATGCGTCCGGTGGCGGTATCGATAAACGGTTGGAAACAGGCGAGCGGTTGCCCGTCGATCACGGGGCCTCCTTAGCACGTGGGCAAAAAAAGGCCCGGCTCTCGATATCGAGGCCGGGCCGTTTCTATCTCTGAAGATGCTTGCAAGAATGCAGCCAGCAGCGCTCAGCGTTTGCGTGAAGTACCCGCCATCGCCAGTTTGATCAGCGGGATCAGGCCGGCGCCCAGTCGCACCAGGCGCGTCACGCTGCTGATGCTGCCGCTTTTGGCGCCCTTGCCGGTGAAGAACCCCATGAGGGTGACGGCTGCCATACCCCACAGTGGCGCATGTTTCACGCCCAGGCTGTCCTGCCAGTTGTGGCGCATGTCGCGCATCTTGTGCAGGGGCGCCATCAATTGCTGGGATTCGTGGCGAATCTCCTGCCGGTGCATTTCCATGCGCAGGCGAATCAATGCCTTGCGCATGTCGCGGCGGGAGTCGGTGTTTACAACTTCATTGCGGCTCATGGCAACAGGCGCTCCCGATCATTGGCCAGCTCTTCGAGGGTGGCGTGGAACGGCGTGGATTCATCGAATACCGCCGCTTTCAAACGCACCCCGCAGAAGACTGCAGCCAGGCTGTAGAACACACACAGGCAGATGATGCCGGTCAGGCGATAACCCGTGTCCCACACCAGGATCATCACCAGCGTCGACAACCCCACCAGTAACAGCAGCGCAAACACCAGCGCCAGACCGGCGAACAGCAGCAGGCTGACGGTACGGGCTTTCTGTTCCTGCAATTCGATGCCGAACAACTCGACGTGACTGTGCAGTAAGCCCAGTACGGCTGCGCCCAGACGTCGTGAAGTCGAACCTTGGCCCGTGGACGAGCCGCTTTCGCCGATAGCCATGATTTAGCGCCTTGTAGCCAGCAGACCGATCAAAAAGCCAACGCCGGCAGCAATGCCGACAGACTGCCAAGGGTTGGCCTGCACGTAATCCTCAGTCGCGGTAACGGCCGCCTGCCCGCGCTCGCGAAGGGAGTCCTCGGTGGCTTGCAGGGTTTCGCGCGCCTTGAGCAGGCTCTCGTGAATCTTGCTGCGCAGCTCATCAGCCTGGTCGCCAGCGAGGATTGCGGTGTCGTCCAGCAACTTTTCGGTATCGCTCACCAGGGTTTGAAAATCCGCCATGAGGATCTCTTGGGCGGTCTGTGCTGTTTTTCTGGCCATGGTTATCTCCGTGATTGGCTGATCGGTACGTGTGGTTTCGAGTCGCGGGCGTTGCCGAAGGTTCAGTGTAATTGTCTGCTGAAGCTTTTGCCGTACCTTGGTGCGTAGGCTTCGCGGTTGCGCTGAATGTGGGCGGGCGGGCCGTGAACTTTACAAGGCTGTGCTGAATGACTGAAACGCTTAAAATGATCGCCTGTTTTTCGATCAGGTCCCCTGCACCATGCTGCCTGAATGCCAGCTGTTCGGCACCCTGGGTTGCCACCTGTGTGAGATAGCCGAGGCCCAAATCATACCGTTGGTCGAACATGGGTTGTGGGTGGAACGAGTGGATATCACCGCTCCCCAGGACCTTACCGACCTTTACGGCCTAAGGATTCCGGTACTTCGCCGGGTGGACACGGGCGCCGAACTGGATTGGCCGTTCGACACCGCCCAAGTGGTTGCCTTCCTTGGCTGACATGCAGCCCATGGCGGATTTCCGAATATTACTTTACTGTATGTTTGTACAGCGATTGAATTGAGGGAACGCCCGTGGTGAATGTTGAACAATTGAAAAGCAGCGTCAATCGCATGTCCGCCGACATCGTGCGCGATGCGGTGAACGAGCTGCGCCTGGATGGCTTGGTCACGGAAGGCAAGACGCCGTTTAACAAAGTGCATTTCAACACCTGCTTTGCGGAAATCGAGGCACTGTTTCAGCGCGCCGGTTATCACAAGCAGCTGGATGTGGTGGGTTACCAAGGCTTGTTATATGCGCTCTACGATCCTGGCCGCTGGGAAGCGGTGGACGTGTTGCGCTGGCTCAAGGAATTCACCGAGGCGGCCAGTGCTTCACCGGTTCTGCGTGCGCAGTTGGCCAAGGCCTGAGATCTGCCCTAGGCTCAATCCCGCTCCATGCGGGATAATGCCAGCTGTTTCAGTCAAGGCCTCTTACGCATGTCCACTTCAGGTTTTTCTGCTTCCCGGCACCAAGCCAGTACCTTGTATTTGCCCCCCGGCCGTTGGCCGACGGTGCTCGAATGCCTGTGCGCGCATTTCCCGGCGATCAGCCGTGAGCAATGGCTTGACCGCATTGCCCGTGGCCGGGTGCTGGACAGCAATGGCAAGCCGATCGACACGCAACTGCCATACAGGGAAGGGCTGTGCATCCATTACTTTCGTGAAGTACCCAACGAGAAAGTGATTCCGGTGCAGGAAACCATCCTCTACGCCGACGAGCATCTGGTGGTCGCCGACAAACCGCATTTTTTGCCGGTGACGCCCGCCGGTGAGTACGTCGAACAGACCCTGTTACGCCGTCTGATTCACCGCCTGGACAACCCGTCGCTGGTGCCCTTGCATCGGATTGACCGACACACCGCCGGGCTGGTGCTGTTTTCTGCCAACCCTCAGAGTCGCTCGGCCTATCAGCAACTGTTTCCCACGCGGCGCATCGACAAATTCTACGAAGCCATCGCCCCTGCCTTACCGAATCTCGTCTTTCCTCTGGTGCACAAAAGTCGTCTCGTGGAGGGCGAACCGTTCTTTCGCATGCAGGAAGGGCCTGGCGTCAGCAATACCGAAACGTCGGTGCAAGTGCGCGAAAAGAATGCCGGGTTATGGCGTTACGGCCTGTTTCCCGTCACCGGCAAGAAGCACCAGCTGCGCGTACACATGACCGCGCTCGGCGCGAGTATCTGCAATGATCCGTTCTATCCGGACGTGGTCAAGGATGCCGAGGACGACTACGCCAACCCTCTCAAGCTGCTGGCCCAGGGCGTACGGTTTATCGACCCGGTCACCGGGCAACTTCGCAGCTTTCGCAGCGATATCACCCTCGACTGGTAACCCGCGCATACGAAAAGGCCCGCGCGAGGCGGGCCTTGTGTGCAAGCCGTGGCTTACAGCTCTTTAACGGTGCGAACCTGATCTTTATTCAGGCGGGTGCGCTTGCCGTCCAGTTGTTCGAACTCGTAGAAGCCCGAAGACTTGTCGAACGACGGGGTATCGACGGCCTGGATTTCGCGACCGTCATTCAGGGTGATCACTGTCGGCGAGGCGCAACCGGCGAGGGTGGCAAGGCCCAGTGCAAGCATGAGAGCGGCGATGGTCCGTTGAGTCATGAGTTTGTCTCCGAGAGAATACTGCTTCTTAATGGCTGACCTTGAGACGTGTACTACGCCTGCAAGTTCCTTGTGCGAGCTTCATTCTGACACGCCGGGGCTCGGGAGCAACAGGTCCGGCGTATTCAGGTTGGCCAGGCGCGGGTCATCGGCCGGGCATTGCAGGCCGGTCGCACCGCATTGCAGGAAGACTCTGCGCGGGCTGCGCTCACCGCTGTCCCAGGCCCGCTCCACCTCGGCCCTGAGGGTCGTGGGAATGATGCTGATCAAGGGTTCCCAGAACTCGCCGTGACGAACCATGACCGGAAGGTTGGGATTGCGTTGCGCAATCTGACGCAGGTCGGCAAGTAAATGCGCATCGATCTGCGGAGCGTCGCACGGCAGTATCAGCAAATGCCCGTGACGTGCGGCGGCCAGTCCTACGCGGATTCCGGCCAAGGGCCCGGCAAAATCAGCGCTGTCATCGCTCACCAATTGATCGGCATACGGCGCGTACCGTTCCTGGTTGCGGTTGCACGAGATGATCAGATCATCGGTGAGCGGACGCACCAGGCGCTGCAAGTGGGCGATCAGGGGCAGGCCGCGCCAGTCCAGCAAGCCCTTGTCCTGACCGCCCATGCGCTGGCCGCGGCCTCCGGACAGCAGCAGGACCGAGCAGGGCAGGGGGGAAGAATCAACAGACATGGTGGCTCCGCAGCGGCAGCTAAACAGGGGCCTGTGATATAACACCGGGCTGTTCCCTCGACAACCGGACCGAGCCATGAAAGCCAAGGCTGATGCGCCTTTCGTACCCCTCAATATTGCCGTACTGACCGTCAGTGACACTCGTACCCTGGAGACCGACACTTCGGGCCAGGTCTTCGTCGACCGTTTAACCGCCGCCGGCCATCGTCTGGCCGAACGCGTATTGCTCAAGGACGACCTCTATAAAATTCGCGCTCAGGTGGCCCACTGGATCGCCGAAGAGGTCGTGCAAGTCGTGTTGATCACCGGCGGCACTGGCTTCACTGGCCGCGACAGCACGCCCGAAGCCGTAAGCTGCCTGCTCGACAAGCAGGTCGATGGCTTTGGCGAACTGTTCCGCCAGATTTCCGTGGTCGATATCGGCACCTCCACCGTGCAGTCCCGCGCCCTGGCTGGTCTGGCCAATGGCACTCTGGTGTGCTGCTTGCCGGGCTCCACTAATGCCGTGCGCACCGGCTGGGACGGCATCCTCGCCGAGCAACTGGATAACCGCCATCGCCCCTGCAACTTCGTGCCCCATTTGAAGCAGGCCGAGCCCTGTGAATCACGTGGGTAAGCCTGGCAAGACCGGTGCGCTGATGCCGGTGGAAGACGCCCTGCAACGCTTGCTGGACATGGCTGACGCAGCGCGCATCACCGAGCGCGAAGTGCTGGCGCTGGCTGACTGCGATGGCCGCGTGCTGGCGCAGGACTTGGTGTCCACCCTCGACCTGCCACCCTGGCCCAACAGCGCCATGGACGGCTACGCGCTGCGCCTGAGTGACTGGAACGGCGAGCCATTGGCGGTGAGCCAGCGCATCTTCGCCGGTCAGGCGCCGGCGCCGCTGGCGGCAGGCACCTGTGCACGGATCTTCACGGGGGCGCCGGTGCCCGAGGGCGCCGACTGCGTCGAAATGCAGGAGAACGCGGTTGTTCACCTCGATGAACGCGTGAGCTTCAGCGAGCCGTTGCAAGTGCAGCAGAACATCCGGCCCCAGGGCCAGGAAACCACTGTCGGTGAGCAGGTGCTGGCCGCCGGCACGCGCCTGAGCCCGATAGAACTTGGGCTGGCTGCCTCGCTTGGGCGTGATCGCCTGGACGTGGTGCGCCGCGTGCGCGTGGCCGTGCTGTCGACCGGCGATGAGTTGATCGAACCCGGGCTGCCCCTCGGCCCTGGCCAGATCTACAACAGCAACCGCCGCGTATTGTGCAGTTGGCTGACGCGCATGGGCTGCGAAGTGATCGACACCGGCATCCTGCCGGACGATCTGGAACAGACCCGCGAACGCCTGGCGGGCCTTGGCAGCGTCGACCTCATCCTCTCCACCGGCGGGGTCTCCGTGGGCGAAGCGGACTTCCTCGGCATCGCGCTGCGTGAAGAGGGCGAACTGGCCCTGTGGAAGCTCGCGATCAAACCCGGCAAGCCGCTGACGTTCGGACATTTTCGTGGCGTGCCGGTGATCGGCCTGCCCGGTAATCCGGCGTCCACCCTGGTGACCTTTGCGTTGCTCGCTCGGCCTTACCTGTTGCGCCGCCAGGGCGTGCCCGACGTCGAGCCGATGCGTTTTGACGTACCGGCGGGATTCGTCTGGCCAAAACCGGGCAATCGCCGCGAATACCTGCGTGGGCGCATCGAGCAGGGCCGGGCGATCATCTACCGCAACCAGAGCTCCGGCGTGCTGCGCAGTGCGGCGTGGGCCGAGGGGTTTGTGGAAGTGCTGGAGGGCACCACACTGGCGATGGGTGATCGGGTCAGCTTCATCCCCTTGAGCGAAGTCTTGAACTGACCACCGATCCCACTGTGGGCGAGGGTAAGCCCTCTCTTGTATCAAACAAAAAATAACCTGTTGATTTTAAAGCCTGAAAATTTCAGGCGACCAAATCTCTGTGGCGAGCGGGCTTGCCCCGCGTTGGGCTGCGCAGCAGCCCCAAAACCATGCGCTGAGCAGGGGTCAGGTACAACGCGTGCTCTTTAATGGAGCCGCTTCGCACCCCAACGCGGGGCAAGCCCGCTCGCCACAATGAACCCGTTCGCCACAGAGGCCATTGAATCCTAGGCGGGTTCAGTAATCGTCGCCGCGCTCGGTAATGTCGCGCTCCACCGGCCCGGCATCCGGGTCATAGCCTACCGGGAACTTACCTTTCAGCGTCCACGCAAACGCGATGATCTCCGCGATGGTGCGGTACAACTCTTCGGGAATGCTGTCGCCCAGTTCCATGCGCGCCAGCAGCTTCACCAACTCGGCATTCTCATAAATGGGCACCTCGTTTTCCCGGGCCAGCTTGAGAATGGCTTCAGCCAGGGCGTCGTCGCCCTTGGCCGTGAGGGTCGGCGCCTGCTGGCCGTCGTACTTGAGGGCAATCGCCTGGCGGGGTGAGTGAGCGTCATTCATGCGGTTTCATCCACCCAACGTTGTTCCAGTCCGGTTTTGGGGCCCCGTGGCGGTGTGCCCAAATGGCAATCGAGGTCGCCGACATTGATGCCGGACGTCACCAGGCGTTCGCGCAACGTGCCCAGATGGCTTTCGATCAGGCTTGCCGTAAACGGGCGTGTTGCCCACAACTGGCTGGACAGTTTGCCCTGGCTCAACTGCGCCTGGACCTGCAACGGCCCCAGCGGCTCCATGTCAAACGCCAACTCGACGCGCCAGAGCATCTGCTTGGGGTCCTTATTGGTTTTGCGTTCGGGCTCATCCTTGTCCGGCGAAGGTTCCTCGCGCTGGAACTTCACCTGCAACGGCACGATGTCCTGCAGGTTGCGCATGGGGATTTCCATCTGCCAAGTGGTTTGCAGACGGCCATCGGCGGTGAGACCGGTTTGCTCCAGGCTCGACAGTTGGTGGCTCTGTAGCCGGGAAATCGCTCCGGCCGCCAGGCGCAGCAGGTTTTCCAGGTCGCTTTCGCCTTCCAGTTTCGCCATCAGCCGCTCGGGCAGCGGGAAGCCTGCGGGCGCTTGACGCGCACCGACCTGACCCAGCGTGCCCAGCGGGCTACGCACGAAGTTCGGCATGGCCTGGGCCAGCGTGTTGGCGGCAAGAATGGCGTGCAGATTGGTGGAGGCAGGCAGGGCAGGCAACAGATCGGCGACCAGGCGCAGCAACGCGCCTTTCATATCCAGTGGCGGAATCTGCGGGTTTTGCCCGACCAGTAATTTGGCTTCAAGAAACGCGCCACTGTTCTGGATCACCTGCGCCAGCACCTTGGGATTGCTCACCTGGGCCAGGTCCGGCAACGCCGCCAATAAGCGATCGGCCGCCGCGCGCAGGTCGGCTGAGGTGCTGTCGCCCCGGGGCAGGTTCTGCAGGGCAGTGAACACCGCATCCAGCGAGCCCTGGCGACTTTGCTGGGTCGCGAGCTGCTGGGTGACGGCCAGTTGATCCTTGAGCCCGCTCAGCGGTACAAAATTGAGGGTTTGCGCATTCTGCACCACAGCGCTGAGCAAGCTGCCCACCCGCAACGGCTGCGGGCTCTCCACCGTCAGGGTGGCGCCGGCCAGCGCATTATTGAGCACCGTGACCAGCGAGCGATAGACCGCCGGTTGCGTGGTGCCCTGGGGCAGCACCTGGGTGGTCAGCACCTTGGCCTGCAACAGCGTGCCCACTGGCAACTGGTCGGTGTCCAGGCTGGTCAGGGCGGCGACGTTGGCGCTCATGGCCTGCTGCAAACTCAAGGTCAGGTTGCCCGCCTGCGTCTGGCTGACCGCGACGTTACTGCCCAACGGCAGCGGTTGCGGGCTGCTGGCCTGCACCAGCGTCTGGCGGCCGCCGTCGAGCGTCAGCTTGAGCAGCAACTGAAACGCCTCACCGCCTTGTTTGAGCGCGATGACTTCGGCATTCGCCGTTTTTCCCGCGTCGATCAGCCCGACCTGTGGCTCCAGCAGTTTCAGCAACTGACCTGCCGCGGGCGCAGCACTGGGCCCTGCCGCGGGGGCGGGAGCAAGCGTGGGAAGGTTGATTTCACCGGTCATCGTGCGCGCCATCTCTGGGGAAATTGCCCTCTTTAGCGTAGGGCATCGCATGTATAATGCCGCCCGTGCGCAAAGAGAGCGCTAAAAACCTCACAACCATTTGATCCAGCTCTCTAAATCAGTCGCCAAAGCCGTTATTGTGCTGCTCTCTATAACGGCCGCCGCACCGCCGACTTGAACCGTAAAGGCCCGCGATCTTTTGACCAGCCCTCTTCTTGAAGCCATAGCGCTTGCCTGTGAACGCGACCTGCGCTTGCTGTTCGAACACCTCGAATTGCGGATCGCGGCGGGCGACATGGTGCAGGTCAGCGGCCCCAACGGCAGCGGCAAGACCAGTCTGCTGCGCCTGTTGGCCGGCTTGATGCAGCCGACCGCAGGCGTTGTGCGGCTCAATGGCAAGCCCCTGGACGAGCAACGCAGCGAGCTTGCACGCAACCTGATCTGGATCGGCCATGCCGCCGGAATCAAGGACGTGCTCAGCGCTGAAGAAAACCTCAGTTGGCTCTGTGCGCTGCATCGCCCGGCCAGTCGCGACGCGATCTGGCGGGCCCTGGCCGCTGTCGGCCTCAAGGGCTTTGAGGACGTGCCCTGCCACACCCTGTCCGCCGGCCAGCAACGCCGTGTGGCCCTGGCGCGCCTGTATCTGCCCGGCCCGCTGTTGTGGATCCTCGACGAGCCGTTTACCGCCCTGGACTCGCAAGGCGTCGCCCAACTCGAAACGCACCTGGCCAGGCACTGCGAAGAGGGCGGCAGCGTGGTGCTCACCACTCACCACACCCTCGCGCGCACGCCCGCCGGTTACCGCGAACTGAACCTGAACCGGTGGCCGGCATGAGTGTGTTCGCCCTGTTGGTCGCCCGCGAAGCGCGGCTGTTGTGCCGCCGCCCGGCCGAGTTGGCCAACCCCCTGGTATTCTTTGCCATCGTCATCGCGCTGTTCCCGTTGGCCGTCGGTCCCGAAACTGGGCTGTTGCAACGCTTGTCCCCAGGCCTGGTGTGGGTGGCCGCGCTGTTATCTGTGCTGCTCTCGCTGGACGGGCTGTTTCGCAGTGATTTCGAAGACGGCTCCCTGGAACAGTGGGTCCTTTCGCCGCACCCGTTGCCGCTTCTGGTATTGGCCAAAGTGCTGGCACACTGGGTGTTTTCCGGCCTGGCACTGGTGTTGCTCGCGCCGCTGCTGGCGATGATGCTGGGCTTGCCCGTTGAGTGTCTGCCGGTATTGTTACTGTCGTTGTTGCTCGGTACGCCGGTGCTCAGCCTGCTGGGGGCGGTGGGCGCCGCGTTGACCGTTGGTTTGAAGCGCGGCGGCCTGCTGCTGGCCCTGTTGATCCTGCCGTTGTACATCCCGGTGTTGATCCTCGGCAGCGGCGCGTTGCAGGCCGCGCTCATGGGCCTGCCTGCAAGCGGTTACCTGTTGTGGCTGGGCAGCCTGACCGCCCTGGCGGTAACCCTGACACCCTTTGCCATAGCCGCCGGCCTGAAAATCAGTGTCGGCGAATAATGAGGTCTGGCTCGGCCAGTAAAGACCCTACGCGTCCTGCCACGGCAAGACGCAACCGTGAGAAACAGCAATGAACTGGACCTGGTTTCACAAACTCGGCTCGCCCAAATGGTTTTACGGCATCAGCGGCAAGCTGCTGCCGGGGTTGAGCATCGCCGCACTGCTGCTGATTGGTATCGGTCTGGTCTGGGGCCTGGCGTTCGCGCCGCCGGACTATCAGCAAGGCAACAGTTTTCGCATCATCTACATCCACGTGCCCGCCGCCATGCTGGCGCAATCCTGCTACGTGATGCTGGCGGT